>Ga0302320_10024506_pt1 | contig 11769 bp, 6 predicted proteins | sample Bog_T0_3_FD_202130 | JGI IMG/M metagenome (GOLD analysis project Ga0302320, IMG submission 202130) | Peat permafrost microbial communities from Stordalen Mire near Abisko, Sweden - Bog_T0_3 | ecosystem: Environmental > Terrestrial > Soil > Wetlands > Peat | place: Sweden: Abisko, Stordalen Mire... | reverse complement strand
GCCGGCGAGCAGGATTCCGCGTTCGACGATGTCCGCGGCCAGCTCGGGCGGGGTGCGCTCGAGGGTCATCTTGACGGCGTCGATGATGTGCTGCAGCGGCTCCTCGAGGGCGCCGCGGATCTCCTCGCTGCCGATCTCGAGGGTGCGCGGCAGGCCGGTGACCAGGTCGCGGCCCTTGACCTCCATCTTCAGCTCCTTGGCCATGGGGAAGGCCGAGCCGATCTTGATCTTGATGTCCTCCATCGTGCGCTCGCCGATGAGCACGTTGTAGGCGCGGCGGATGTAGTTGCCTACGGCGTCGTCGAGCTTCTGCCCGGCTACTCGCACCGAACGCCCGTATACGATGCCGCCCAGCGAGATGACGGCCACCTCTGTGGTGCCGCCGCCCATGTCCACGATCATGTTTCCGGCGGGCTCCTCGATGGGCAGGCCGGCGCCGATGGCGGCCGCCATGGGCTCCTCGATCATGTAGACGTCGCGGGCGCCGGCCTGCAGGGCGCTGTCGCGCACGGCCCGGCTCTCGACCTCGGTCACGGACGAGGGGATGCTGATGACGATGCGGGGCTTGGCCAGGCCCTTGCGCTGGTGCACCTTCTTGATGAAGTGGCGCAGCATGCGCTCGGTCACGTCGAAGTCGGCGATGACGCCCTCGCGCATCGGCCGGATCGCCACGATGTTGCCGGGGGTGCGGCCGAGCATGGCCTTGGCCTCGGAGCCCACGGAAAGCACGTGATCGGTGCCTTTCTGCACCGCGACGATGGACGGCTCGCGCAGGACAATGCCTTCGCCGCGCACGTAGACCAGGGTGTTGGCGGTGCCCAGGTCGACGGCCATGTCATGGCTGAGGACTCCGAACAGGTAGTCAAAAATCATTCGCTCTCCGTTGGACGTGTACGCCAAAAAAGGCCAGCCGGGGCTGGGGGCGCCGCCGGCTGGAACCCGTCGTGGCAGGCGGTCGGGCCTGCCCGGCCTTTACTTCTTCTTCTTGGCCGCCTTCTTGGCGGGCTTCTTCTTGGCCTTGGCCTTCGACGCCGCGGCCCGGGGTGCCGGGGCCTTGGGGGCGGCGGCCGGGTTCTCGGCCAGGGGCTGTGCCTGGGCCGGCTGCGACCACTCGCTGGCCATCATCAGCACGACAAAGCCGATGCTGATGAGCAGGACGACCAAACCGATCACGACTCCAGTGCTGATGCCCACGTTTTTCTCCTTGAAACGGAACGGTTTTTCGGAGACGCCCGGGCAAGCGGGCGCGCCACGAACGTGCAAGATAACACGCCTCTTTTGACCCTCACAAGCGCCTTTTTTTCGCTGGCGGCTTGATGCCGGGGGCTTCGGCTGTTACCATGCGCGTCTTCCTAAAACCCTTGGCATTCCGTCTTTTTTCCTGACAGGTGGCAAACATGGTCATGCGCACCCTGCGCAAGAAGGTCAGCCTCATCATCTGGATGTCCGTCATCCTGCTCGTGGCCCTGGTCGTCGGCCTCGTGGCCCCGGGAATCATGGGCCGCAAGGACGCCGCCGGCGCCGCCGCGCTGGTCAACGGAGAGCCGGTGAACGCCCAGGAATTCTCGCGGGCCCTCACGGCGCGCCTGGAGCAGGCCCGGCAGGACCAGGGCGGCGAACTGAGCGAGGCCGAGTCCAACAAGGTCCGCAGGGACACCCTCAACAGCCTCATCGACGAGGAGCTGGCCTTTGACCAGGCCGGCTCCCTCGGCCAGACCATGAGCCCCGAGGAGTTCCGCCAGGAGCTGCTCGACGACCCCAGCCTCAAGGACCAGCAGGGCCGCTTCGACCAGAGCCGCTACCAGCGCATCCTGGACATGCAGGCCCAGCAGGGCGTCCCCTGGCAGGAGGCCGAGGCGAACTTCCAGCGCGGCATGCTGCTGGGCAAGGTGCGCGGCTTCTGGGCCTGCCAGGCGGTGCTCACGCCGCAGGAATCCGCCGCCGCCCGGGCCCGCTTCAACCGCCAGCTGAAGGCGAAGGCCGCCGTGTGGGACCTCGAGCAGCTGCGGGCCGGGGCCGCCATCACCGACGAGGACCTGCACAGCTACTACAGCGAGAACAAGCGCAAGTGGGCGAAGCCGGCCCAGATGAAGCTGCGCCAGATCCTGCTGCGGGCGGACTTCGCCGCCAGCAGCACCACCGCGCGGGCCAAGGCCGACGCGGTCCTGGCCAAGGTCAAGGGCGGGGCCGACTTCAAGGCGCTCGCCGCCACCGAGAACGCGGACGACGCCGCCCGCAAGAGCTCGGGGGACCTGGGCTGGGTGTCGCGGGACGACATCCGCCAGCCCCAGCTGGCCGCCGCGGTCTCAGGCCTGAAGAAGGGCGAGACCACCGGGGTGGTTCCGACGTCCGAGGGCTTCTACATCCTCAAGCTCGAGGACCTCAAGCCCGGCTTCGAGCCCACCTTCGCCAACTCGAAGGACAAGGCCGCCAAGGATCTCGGCGCCCAGCGCGCCGCCAAGCAGGCCTCGCTGCTGGCCCACCAGGCCCTGGCCGCCCTGAAGGCCGGCAAGAGCCTCGAGGACGCCGCCAAAGCTGGGCAGGGCCGCATCGTCGAGACCGGCTGGTTCGGGCGCGACGACGCCAAGGCCCTGCCCGCCCTCGGCGAGGACCAGGCCTTCGCCCGCCAGCTGCTCACCCTGGACAAAGGTGCCTGGACCGAGGAGCCGGTCAGCAGCGCCAAAGCGGTGGCGGTGGCCCTGGTCTCGGACGAGCGGCCCGGCGCCCCCCCGGCCAAGCCCGAGGACGCCGAGAGCCGGGACCGCGCCGCCCTCGAGGAGGCCCGCAGCGCGAAGGCCCGCAGCCTCTATGAGGCCTGGCTGGCCGGCCTGCACAAGCGCGCCGAGATCGCCGACCAGAGCGGCCTGCTGGCGGAGAAATAGCCATGCCCATCAAAGCCCCCACCGACAAGCACTCCTTCGACCGGCTCGTCGCGGTGATGAAGGCCCTGCGCGCCAAGCAGGGCGGCTGCCCCTGGGACCGGGTGCAGACCCACAAGAGCCTCAAGCCGTACCTCGTCGAGGAGACCTACGAGGTCCTCGAGGCCATCGATTCCGGCGATCCCGGCAAGCTGAAGGGCGAGCTTGGGGACCTGCTGCTGCAGATCGTCTTCCACTCCCAGATCGACGCCGAAAAGGGCGGCCCGGACGTCTACGCCGTGGCCGCCGCCATCGCCGACAAGATGGTCAGCCGCCACCCCCACGTCTTCGGCCCCCAGGACGCGCCCAAGGGCGGCGACCGCGTCGACAAGTGGGAGGCCCTCAAGGCCAAGGAAAAGGAGCACGCCAAGCGCCGCAGCATCGTCGACGGGGTGCCCAAGGCCATGCCGGCCCTGTACCGAGCCCGGCGCGTGCTCAGCAAGGCCTCGCGTGCCAAATTCGCGTGGGCTGGCAAGGCCCAAGCCTGGGCGAAGTTCGAGGAGGAGCTCTACGAGTTCCGCGAGGCCCTGGCCCGCGGAAGCAAGGCCCACAAGGAGGAGGAGCTCGGCGACCTGCTCACGGCCCTGGTCAACGTGGCCCGCTTCGAGAAGCTCGATCCCGAGGCCAGCCTGCATGCCGGCGTGCGCAAGCTGACGCGCCGCATCGCCGGGGTCGAGTCCCTGGCCCACGGCCGGGGCAAGAAGATCACCGACCTGGCGCAGGCCGAGCTGCTGGAGCTGTGGGGCGAGGTCAAGAAGGGCGAGAAGCGACGGCCCCTGCCGAAGAAGGCGCGGACCAAGGCCGGACGGCGCTAGGCGCACCGGTTCAACGGCAAACGAAAAAGGGCTCCGCCGGCGGCGGAGCCCTTTTTCGTTTTGGGGCTGCTGGAGGCGGCTCAGCGCAGCAGCACTTCGCGCACGATCGTCTCCTGGGAGGATTCCAGGCGGGCGGTGTAGAGGCCCGAGGCCACCGCCCTCCCGGCCGTGTCCTCGCCCTTCCACACCACCTCGGTGGTGGCCGAGGCCGAGGCCGCCAGGGAGGCCTCGAAGACCGGCTTGAAGTACTGGTCGTAGACCGTGAACCAAAGCTTTTCAGAGGGGGCGTTGCGGACCGTGATGGGCGGATAGATCTTGTAGGCCCGGTCCACGGTCAGCGCCGATTGCACCACCTGCTTGGCCACCTCGTAATGCTCCACGCGGTGCTCATTCTCCTGCACCACGGGGTCGATGTAGACCGGCACCCCGTCCACCAGCACCGGCGCGGCCCGGGGTCCCAGGGACTCGATGTCCCTGGCCACGGCCATGGCCAGGTGCCCGATGCCAGCGTGCCGGCGTTTTTTCGCCTTGCCGCCGGGCTGGCCGGGCGTCCCCTCAGCGGCTCCGCCTTGCGCCAGGGCCGTCTCGGCCCCTTCCGGGGCCGCCCGCCGGTCTCCGTTCGCCGCCGCCTGGACCGCCGCCTCCCCTGTGCCGGAGCCCGGGGCCCGGCCGTCCCGGCCGCCGCCGGAGGCGGGGAGGCCCGCCGCCGCGCCGGTGCCGCCCGCCTGGGCCTGCTGCTGCGCCGCTTCCGCCCCCGGCATGCCCTGCTGGCCTATGGCTCCGCCGCCAACGGCCGTCCCGCTGCCCTCGGCAGCGGGGCCTGTCCCTGTGTCCAAGGGCAGGCCCGCCGCCTGGCGCCGTTGATCGCCGCGCCCCAGGAGCACGAGCAGCGCCGCTCCCAGGAGCAGGCAGGTTCCGAAGCCCGCCGCGAACCAGCGCAGCCGGCCAGGGGCCTGCGCATGCGCCTGCGTCGGCGCCTCCGCCGGGGTCCGCTGGGGCCCATGTTCCGGCTTTCTGGCTGCCGGGCGCCGGACCCGGGCCGCTTTTGCGGGGGTCCGGGCCGGGGTCGGCGCTCTTTTTGGTCTGGTCACCATTTTCCCGCCACATTGATGTAGGGCCCGCGCGAAGTGTAATTCAGCACGGTCAGGTTGTCGTTGAAATCCGTGAAGTTGTAGCCGGCGCCCAGCTCGACATACTTCTGAACGTGGTAGGAGAAGCCCGCCAGGAAGCCCTGCTCGCTGCTTTGGCTCAGGTCGTTCCACAGGACGCGGTATTCGCCGAGCGCGTCCAGTTTGAAGACCAGGTGGACATTGAGGCGGTTGATCCACAACACGGTCTGCTCGGCTGTCCAGTCGTCGGCGCCCCGGGCGCTGTCCACCTCGCCCCACTTCCACGCGCCGCGTTCGCCCAGCTCAAGGTAACGCCCCAGCTCGAGGTTGACGTCGCCCGAGGCGACCCAGGCCCGCTGGTCCACCGACGCGATGGTGAAGGCCTGCCCCGCCGGCCCGAGGTCCTCGAGGTAGCTGAGCTTGGCCATCAGGTTCACCCGGTCGTCGTCCCAGGGCCGCAGGGCCAGGCCCAGGGTTCCCAGGGCGTAGCTGGCGATGTCGGCGCCGCCGTCGCGGGGCTGGCTGACGCTGGTGTCGAGCTTGCACAGGGCGCTCCATGCGTCATTGATGTCGTCCTGCAGGCTGCCCGCAAAGACGTTCTGCAGCAGGTCCTGGGCCCCGCTGTCCCAGCGCACCTGGTAGCGCAGTCGGGCCTTGAGCTGCTCGTCGGTGAAGGCCAGGCCCGCGCCCAGCACTTCGCGGTCGACCGATCCGTCGGAACCGTAGCCTTGCTGCGGAATCCAGCTGCCGCCCAGGCCACGGTCCTGGTAGCGGGCCAGCGTGCTGTTGGCCTGGCCGACATTGACGTCACCCAGGGAATAGTCCGCGCTGAAGTCCCAGCGCTTCTCGGGCGCGAAGTGCAGCCCAAAGGTCTGGGTCTGGCCGCTTTCGGCCTCGCCCATGCTCAGCTTGCTCTCGGAGTAGGCATCCACATAGCGGTTGGCCTTCCAGCGCTCGCCCAAGGTCCCGGCCAGCTCGGTGCCCTGGTAGGGGTCATCCGAAAGGGTGGTGGACCCGTACACCGACAGTGCGCCGGAGACCTGGCTTTCGAGGCCCAGCTTGGCGGACGCGCCCAGGCTGCCGTCCTGGACCTCGGCGCTGGCCTTCAGGGTGCGGGTCAGCTGTGCCGTCAGGCCCAGCGTGGTGGCGTCATCCACCGGCGTGGCGTCCGTCCGCCACAGGCTCGCCTGCTGGCGGGCATAGATGGTCCAGGCGCCCCCCGGGTTCCAGTCCACGCGCAAGGCGCCGAGCGCCGCGTCGAGATCCGGCAGCCCGGCGTCCTCGGCCAGGCGCCGGTCCAGCTCCGCCTTGAGCGTGAAGTGCCTGAACAGGGCCTGGCTGAAGGAGGCGGAATCGGTCTCGAGGGCCGAAGCGGCGGATTCCTGGCGCCCGAACCCGAGGTCGAGCTTGCCGCCGCCCAGCAGGCCGGCGTGGGAATAGGCGCCGATGCTCCGGAAATCGTTCAGCGTTGCCTGCGAAGCGTCGGCGAAACCGGCCTTGCGCTCCTCCACGAAGCCGCCGAGGTCCAGGTCCGGCTTGGCGGGCAGCAGCACGCCCAGGTCCGCGTCGAGGTTGGCGTGCAGCGCCCCGGCCCAGTCCGCCGACGTCGGCGACAGCTGCACATAGGTCAGGCCACCATCGGCGGACAGCTGCACCGGCTCGGCCTGCTGGCGGCTGGCGGCCAGATCCACCCCGGCGTTGAGGCCCTTGAGGGGCTGCACCTTGACACCGGCGCCGGCCAGGTCGTGGCGTCCCGCGCTGGTGTCCTCGCTGTCGGCCCTGACCTCGGCCTTGACCGCGTCGCCGAGACCGGCGAAGGCCCTGCCCCCGTAGGCACCCTGATGCACCGGATCGAAGCCGCTGTCGTAGTCGTAGTCGGCGACCAGGTAGGCGCCGTCGCCCGAGGCCGTCCCGGCTGAGGTCACCCCGGGCCCGGCCACATAGGCCTGCAGGGGCTGGCTGAGCACCACCCTGCCGGCTAGCCAGTCGATCTGGTAGTCCTTGCCGCTTTCGAGCACCTCGGTCGAAAGGACCTGCCCGGTGGCCGGGTCGCGCAGCTCCACCGCCAGGCGCTCGCTGCCAAAGACCACCATGCCGTGGGACAGGTAGTAGAGGGAGCCGCCCGTGCCCCTGAGGTTGTCGTGGGCGTGGACGCTGGAATCGTCGGCGGCGAAGGCGTCGACGCCAGCCTCGGTGCCGCCGGGCACGCCCTGGGCGGCCTGCACCCTGGCGCCGTACAGGGTCCTGGACACGGAGCCCACGGGGGCGTCCCAGCGCAGGGCCACGCTGCCCCAGCGCAGGCTGCAGCGGTCCTTTTCGAGCAGCAGGAAGAGCCTGCCCGGGGTGTCCACGTCGATGACCGTGTAGGACCCGTCCCCGTAGACGGGGTAGTAGGCCTCGGGATCCAGGCGGTGGAAGACGGTCTGCGGGTCGAAGCGGTCCAGGTGCTGGAACACCTGGTTGAGTGGCTGCTCGCCGGTGTCCATCTGGGCCGTCAGCAGCCAACCCCCTTTGATGCGTCCTTTGAGGTAGAAGCCTAGGTGCCCCTCGGAGAAGAATCCGGGAGTGACCAGATCCGTGGCGTTGACGGCCTCGACATGGCCCTCGACCTGGCGGTAGCCCAGGTTCAGGTCCGCGAGCCCGACGCTGAAGAAGTCGAAGGGCTTGACGTCGACGTCCCGCGCGAAGCTTCGCACCCCGCCCCCCGGCAGGCGCGCCTCGGTGTCCAGCTTCTGCACGCCCTCCTTCAGGATGCGCCGCCACACCCAGCGCCCCTGGGGATCGGCATGGCAGTCTTCGCCGTTGACCTGGACCGAGGTCCCAGCCGGGAAATGGGCGCTCAGCGACACCAGGGCCCCCAGCACCGGTATCTGCCGGGACCCAGCCTGGTCCTTGTCAAAGCCCGAAGGCCCGGCCTGCGCCGAGTCCGTCGCCGCCCCCACCTCGAGGGACTGGGCGCCGGGGCTGAGCGCCACGGCCCGTCCGGGAAGCTCGGCCGGGATCAGGGCGGCGTCCACCACGCTGAAGGGCTGGGGCTTCGTTTCGTCCCTGCGGCCCTCGGCGTCCATGACCACGAGGCGGAAGGTGTAGCCTGAGCCCGGCTCGACCGGCCTGCCGAGGTCATTCAGAAGATCCCAGCGGACCGGCTTGAAGAAGTCCGCGGCGGCTCCCTTGATGCGGCGCACGGGGGTGGCATGTCCGCGCCCGATGACCAGCTCCCACTGGGTGAAGTAGTCGGGATAGTTGCAGTACAGGAAGAACTGCGCCGAGCCCTTTCCGTCGCGCACCGCCACCGGCTGCTGCCCGAGCACGGCGCTCAGGACGCGGTCCGCGCCGCGGGGATCGTTCATCTGCAGGATGCAGGACGGCTCGGCCAGGTCCTCGGTCACCGTCTCGATGCTCCCGGTCAGGACGGCCTTGACGCCCTTGCGGTTGGTCGGCTGCATCGTGACCATGTCCAGCTCCACCCGGCGGTTCAGGGCCATGCCTTCAAGGGTCGTGTTCGGCGCGATGGGCCGGTTCTTGCCCTCGCCGATGACATGCACCTCCTGCGGCATCGGCTTGCCGTACTTCTGCAGGCCCGCAAGGATCGCGTCCTTGACCGCCTCGGCGCGGGCCAGCGACAGGCCCTTGTTGTCGGTGAACACCGCCCTGGTCTCGGGGGCCAGCCGCTCGTTGTCGGTGTGGCCCGACACCGTCATGCTCTGGATCATGCCGGGAATGTCGCGGACGAGCGCCTCGATGAACTGGGCATCCAAGGGATGCAGGTCCGCCTTGCCCGAGTCGAACTGGGGCCGCAGCGTGAAGTGGTCGTTGCTGATCTCGTAGGGCTCGACCTTGCCCTCGGCCACGCCGGTCAGCACGGTGTAGCCGTCCACGACGGCTGAGCCGCTGATGGACGCGGCGGATCCGGGCGCTGCGGGCGCCAGGGCTTCGGAATGCCCCTCGCCCGAAAGCAGGAAGAGGATCGCTCCAAGCGTCCGGCCCCACAGGCGGGGCGTCGCCGCCGAGGGAGCCGGCGTCGCCGTGGGCGCCGGCGTTGCGCCCGGTGCGGGAGCTGCGTCCGGGGCCCCCGTGGGCGGCCCTGCCGAATTCACGACCGAGATGCGGCTGAACAGCTCAGGGCTGAGGTGCGCCTTGAGGTACTGCTGCACGATGGTCAGGCGCAGGGCGGCCAGGTTGCCGTTGTTCATGGGGGCCTCGCACAGGGCCCCGGCCTGCAGGGAGAGCTGCAGCTGGTCCACGGTGGGCGCCAGGGCCACGATGTGGTCCAGCGCATCGGTCGCCCCCTCCGCCAGGCGGACGGTGCAGGGAACGAAGAGCACGGCGACCTCCTGCCGGAAGCTGGAGCGCACCTTGACCTGGCGCCCTTCCTTGCCGCAGTCGGGCCACCACACTCCGAAATCGACCCGAGTGGCCATGCCCTGGGTCAGGCGCACCATGCGCGGATTCTCGGTGGTGAACACGGCGCCCAGCGGAAGGCTTGCGGGATCGACCTTGAAGACCGTGTTCGAACCCCGGCCCTCCTCGATGTCCTGAATGCCTTCCAGGTGGTAGCGGCCCTTGGAATCGGTGACCAGCAGCAGGCCCGAAGTCGTTGCCACGCGCACCCCGGCGATGCCCGCCTCTCCGGGATCCTGGCGTCCGTCCTTATTCGCGTCGAGGAACACCTTGCCGAACACCAGGGCGTCGGTGAACTCCGGATCCGGCTCCACCTTGACCGTGGCCGAAGCCTGGACCGCCAGGGCCGCGGATCCCGCCCCCAGGGACAGAGGCACCGCGGTCGCGGTGTAGTTGCCCGTGGTGAGGCCGAGGCTCGAGGAGCTGAGGATGCTGAGCACAAAGCTCTGGCCCGGCTGAAGGGGTGGCGCCGGGAAGTAGAGGATGCGCCCGTCCCCTCCGATGGGATCCACGGCCGATCCCGACTCGGCCGCGGTCCCTGGCACGTACCGGAAGCCGACGGGCAGCACGACCTGAACCTCATAGTTGGACACAGCCAGGGAGCTCGGGTTCCCCACCATGGCGGCCCAGGGCTCGGGATCGCCGGGATTCAGCACCGGCTTCAGTGCCTGCAGCGTGATCGACAGCGTGCCCTGGGCCGGCGTGCCGGTGGCGGTCGGGGTCGGGGAGCCGGGGGTGGGGCTCGCCGTGGCCGTGCCCCGGGGCGTGGCACTGGCTGTTGGGCTGGCCGTCACGCTGGCGCTGGACCTCGGCGTCGGCGTGGCCGACAGCGTCGGGCTCGCGCTGATCGAAGCGCTCGGCCGCGCCGTGACGCTCTGGGTCGGGCTGGCCGTCAGCGTCGCGCTCGGGCTCGCCGTGGCGCTCTGGGTCTGCGTGGCCGTCGGGCTGGAGGACAGGGTCGGTGTCGGCGTCAGCGCGCCCACCACGCCGAACCAGCTCGTCGACGTCGGCTGGTCCGCCACCATCGTCACCGTCTGCGGCTGGTTGCCCGTCGTCACCGACGGCGCATACGGCAGCCCCGGCCCCGCCAGGTTCACGCTCAGCACCGCCGGACCCGCCGGCACCAGCAGGCTGAAGAATCCGAACGCGTCCGTCACCGCCGTCTGCGTCACCCCCCAGCCCGGCGAATACACGAACACCTGCACGTTCGGCAGGCTCGGCTGGCTTCCCTGCACCCCGCTGCGGTCCTGATCCCAGAACACCTTGCCCGTCAGCGAGCCTTCCTGCGCGGTCTGCGTCACCGACGGCGTCGGCGTCCACGAGCACGTCGCCGTCGCCGTCGGGCTGGCCGTCGGCGTCGCAGTCGCCGTCGGGGCCGGCGTCAGCGTCTCCGTCTCCGTGCTCCCCGCCGGCACGTTCGTGAAGCTCGGCGTCGCCGTCGGCGTCCACGTCGCGCTCGGTGCCAACGTCTGCGTCGCGTTTGGCGTCCCGCTTTCCACCGGGCTCGCCGTTCCGGTCGCCGTCAGCGTCGGCGTCGGGCTTGCGCTTTGCGTCGCCGTCGCCGTCGGCGTCCCTGTCCCCGTCGCTGTCCAGCTCGGGCTTGGGCTCGGCGTCTGGGTCAGCGTGCTCCCCGGCGGCACCGGCGAGAACGTCGGCGTCGGCGTCGGCGCCGTGTTCACCCCGATCGCCGTCGCGTTCACCAGGCCCGCCGTCACCGCCACCACCTGCGGCGAGTTGCCCGTCGTCACCACCGGCGACGCCGGCAGCCCAGGCCCGCCCAGGTTCACGCTCACCGTCACCGGCCCCACCGGCACGAACAGGCTGAAGTTGCCTGACGCGTCCGTCACCACCGTGTGCGTCACTCCCTGCGAGTCGTACAGCTCAACCTGCACCCCCGCAAGGTTCGCCTCGCTGTCCTGCAGCCCGTTGTTGTTCACGTCCAGCCACACATGGCCCGCCAGCGCCCCCACCTGGCTCGTCGCCGTCGGCGTCGGCGTCGGCCGCGGGGTCGCCGTCTCGCTCGCGGTCTGGGATGCGCTGAGTGTCGGGCTCCGAGTTTCCGTGGGTGAAACGCTGGGCGTGCCGGTCCAGGTCCGGGTCGCCGTCGCGCTCGCCGACCCTGTGGGCGATGCGCTGGGGCTTGCCGACGGCGTCTGCGAGCCCGTGGGGGAGGCGGTCGGGGTCGCAGTAGGGCTAACCGTGCCGGTCACCGACGCGCTTGGGCTGGCCGAGCTGGTCGGGGAAGGACTAGGACTGGCCGTAGGCGTGCCGGACCAAGTCGCCGACAGGGTCGGCGTCACGGTTGGGGTTGCGGTATCCGTCGGTGATGCGCTCGGGCTGAAAGTGTCCGTGGACGATGCTGTTGGTGTCCAGGTCGAGGTTGCTGTCGCTGTCGGACTGGTCGAACCCGTCGGGGACGCACTTGGGCTGGCCGTCGGAGTGGCCGTGTCTGTCGGGGACACCGTCGGCGTTGCCGTCCAAGTCGGCGTCGCCGTCGAACTCACGGTGCTAGGCGGCGAGGCTCGC
>Ga0302320_10024505_pt1 | contig 11769 bp, 9 predicted proteins | sample Bog_T0_3_FD_202130 | JGI IMG/M metagenome (GOLD analysis project Ga0302320, IMG submission 202130) | Peat permafrost microbial communities from Stordalen Mire near Abisko, Sweden - Bog_T0_3 | ecosystem: Environmental > Terrestrial > Soil > Wetlands > Peat | place: Sweden: Abisko, Stordalen Mire... | reverse complement strand
CCCTGGACCGCCGCTCCGGCTGATCCGCAGGGCACCCGACGGACGGGCATTCACCCCGCCAGAGCGCTGCGCAGGGCCTCCGCGATCCGTCCCAGATCGGAGTCGCCGACGCCCGGGTGGATCGGCAGGGAAAGACAGCGCCGGGCCACGTCGGTCGCGTGCGGAGTGTCGTCCCGGATCACCAGCGGGTTCTCTCGGAAGAGCGGATAGTCCCAGACGAGACGCGGGTAGTAGACGCCGGAGCCCACGCCCTGCTCGTGCAGGTGGGCGACGACGCGGGCCCGGTCTCGGCCGGTGGGAAGCAGAACCGTGTACTGGTGCCATGCGTGCTTCCGGCCTGGCGGCGTCGCCGGGATCACCGCCCCCGAGTCCGTCCCGATCAGCTCGGTGAGCCGTTCGGCGTTGTGGCGCCGCTGCGCGGCGATGGTCGCCAGGCGCTCCATCTGGGGCACGGCGAGCGCGGCGGCGAGGTCCGTCATCCGCCAGTTGTAGCCGACGGCCGCGTAGTCATAGCGGGTTCGCATCCCCTGGTTGCGGAGCAGACGGATGCGTTGGGCGACCTCCGCGTCGGCGGTGGTCACGATCCCACCCTCACCGCTCGTGACGTTCTTGGTCGCATAGAGCGAGAAGCAGCCGATCCCGAAGCTGCCCGCCGCACGTCCGTTCAGGGTCGCGCCGTGGGCCTGGGCGGCGTCCTCCACGATCGCCAGACCGCGAGCATCCGCGACCTCCCCGATCTTCTCCATGTCAGCCATCAGCCCGTAGAGATGGACGGGTAGCAGCACCCTCGTCTGCGCGCCGACCAGCGCCGCCGCGGATGCCGGGTCGATCACGTAGTCGTCGGTGATGTCGGCGAATCGGGCGGTGGCACCCCGCCGGAGGATCGCATTGAGCGTCGCGACGAAGGTGAAGGGGCTCGTGATCACCTCGTCTCCGGGGCCGATGCCCAGCACCTCGAGCGCCGCGTCGAGGGCCACCGTACCGCTGCTCACGGCCACCGCGTGGGGCGAGCCGGCCATGACGGCGAAGAGACCCTCCAGCCGCTCGACCATCGGACCCTGCGCGATCGCACCGCTGCGCAGCACCTGCAGGACGAGCCGCTCCTCTTCAGCACCGAAGCGCGGGGCTGAGATCGGGATGAAGGGGGGGCCCGTGGGGGCCTCTGACGCGTGTGTCACCTCGTTGCCTCCGATGTGGTGAACCCAACCGGCAGCTTCTCCCTGCTGATCTTCACCTGCCCGCCCTCGGTGGTTCCGGCTCACTCGCCGCAACCCGCTCGGCGGTGCGGTGCGCCGGGAGGATGCTGGCGATCTCGTCTCGGAAGTCCGTGCGCCCCTCGACCAGGTCGATGAAGTGCTGCAGCTGCAAGGCGAGCGGCTCGCCGGCGTGGCGGACAAACGGGATGTCGATCACCGTCTCGGTGCGGAACCTGGGAGCTTCCGCCATCATGTACTCAGCCCGGATGTGGCGGTACACGGTCACGTCCTGACGCAGCAGATCGACGTCATAAACGGCCTCGGTGGTGGTGACCACCATGGTGCGCAGCTTCCGCTGGCTCATCCGGCTGGCGGAGAGGGTGGCGATCGGGCCGCCGGCGAAGCGCAGCATGCAGTCGGTGTGCTCGCTGAGGGCCTTGCCCTCTGGGACCAGCGACTGGGCGGTCACCTCGACCGGCTCACGTCCACCGCAGAGCCGGAGCACCAGATCGATGTCGTGGATGAGCAGGTCCCAGATCACCGACGATCCCGCGGTAGGGGAGCCGGGTGAGTGGCGCAGCGTCATGAGGTGAAGCAGCTCGCCTTCGAGCCCGGCGGACAGGGTGGCGATCACCGCGTTGAATCGCTCGACAAAGCCGCACATGAGAGGCAGGTTCCGGGCCTCCGCGAGAGCGCAGAGCGCCTCGATATCGGCGCTCGAGGTGGCCATCGGCTTTTCGATGAGAAGCGGAAGTCCCTCCTTGAGGAGCAGCTTCCCGATCTCAACGTGGCGGTCGGTGGGAGCGGCGATCACCACTGCGTCGCATGACCGAACCGCCTCGAGCTCAGCCGCGGAAGTGCAGCCGTACGCTTGCGCTAGACGTGCTGCTCGATCGTGGTCGGGATCCATGACCACTCCAAGGCTGGCGTTCGGCGCCTGGCTAATGACTCGGGCGTGGTTGGCCCCCATCGAGCCTGCTCCGACCAGGGCGATGCGCAGCGGTGACCTGTCCTCACGGCGACGCCGGTGAGGTGGGCGGGCGAGGTGTTCCCGGCCGGGCATCAGTAGGACATCTCCGTCCACCGCCCAGGGTTCCGGCCCAGCCACTCCCATTCTGCGGCCAGGCCCTCCTCCAGGGCCGTGCGCGCCTCCCACCCGAGCAGCCGCCTTGCTTTCTCGGGGGATTGGACGAGCGTGCGGAGTTCCTGGGGGAGGCGGCGCCGGGCGAAGTGCGCGGAGGTCGCACCCTCCGCCAAGTTCTCGTGGATCAGCGCGAGGTCGCGCCCGGTGACCCGGAGGACCAGCTCCGCCAGCCGATTGATGGTGACCCCCCGCCCAGTGGCGACGTTCAGCACCTGATGCAACGCAGCGGAGTCGCGGATGCAGCGGCGGTGCATCTCCACCACGTCAGCGACGAAGACGAAGTCGCGGAGCTGCTCCCCGTCGCCGAAGATGATCAGGGGCTCGCGGTCCAGGGCGCGCTTCAGGAAAATGGTCAGGACTCGCCCGTACCATTCGCGCGGGCCGTAGACGATGCCGTAGCGGAGGCTGGTGACCTCCAGCCCGTGCAGCTCGCGCATGATGGCCGCGTACTTCTCGTTGGCCAGCTTGCTCACGCCATAGGCCCAGTTGGGATCGGTGGGATGATCGTCTTCGCCCTGGGGGGTGTGAACCGCCTGGCCGTACACGCCTGCCGAGGTGGCCTGGATGATGCGCCGGACGCCTGCCTTCGCGCAGGCGGCAAAGAGATGGAGGGTCCCGATGGTGTTGGTCGTCAGATCCTCGATCGGATCGTCGATGGCCCTGGTGATCTCGAGCTGAGCTGCGTGATGGGAGACGACGTCGACGCCGCGCACCGCGTCATCGAGTGTTTCGCGGTCGAGGATGTCGCCTCTCACCACCTCGACCTCGCCGCGCACCGACGCCAGGTTCTCCTCCTTGCCAGTGCGGTAGCTGTCGAGCACCCGCACGTGGGCCGCTCCATCCATGAGCAGTGACTCCACGACGTGCGAGCCGATGAAGCCGAGACCCCCCGTCACCAGCACTCGCTTGCCCGAGATCTCCATGAGAATCAGCGCACCTCCGTCACGTCGATCGCCAGCGCTCCGAGCTGCCGCGCTGCGACGAGCTCCCAGGCAAGATCGCCCACGTAGACCAGGGGACCGCCTTCCCGGACCTCCTCGATGGCTTCGGCGCAGCGCCGGAACCCTCGGGAGAAGGCCGCGGGGTCGCGCTTGGAGCCACGGAGCGTCTCCCGGCCGGCGACGGCCAGGCAGAGGGATCGAAGCTCCGGTCGCCGGTCGAGAAAGGCGTCGACAGCCGCCTCGCTGTTGCCGGTCAGCACCGCGAAGCCCTCGCAGCGGACCAGGGCTTCGAGCATCGGCTCGACTGGGTCGGCCTGTCGAGCGGCGGCAACTTCAGCTGAAATCACCGCCTGCCACGCTTGGCCGTCGAGGTCGCCACCGCCACCGGGGCCCTGCTCCGCGGCCCACAGGTCGTCGAGGGAGGTGAGCCCGAGACGCGCGCGCAGTCCGTCCCAATCGACTCCGAGCCGAGCCAGGGTGCCGTCGAAGTCAACGATCGGAGCGCGGCCAAGCATCGAGCTTGTCTCCTTCCACGAGGACATAACCCATGTCCACCATTCGGATCCAGTAGAGGTCAGCGGGGAGGGGTGAGCTGCGGAGCCGGGGGAGGCGCTCTCCAAGGGCGCACCGCACGAGCATGTCGGGCATGTTGAGGCCGGCGTGGGCGAGGAAGTTGGAAGTCGTGAAGAAGCGTCCGGCGTTGACCTCGGTGACCCGCGGATCCCCGGATGCATCCTCCTTGATGTCGACGCAGTAGGCGCCCTGGGGGTGCGGATCGAGGGCCTTCACAGCGGCCTGCGCGAGCGCGTCGACCCTCGGTTCCGTGACGGTCCGGGCCACGGCTGGCGTCGACGTCTGACCATGTGGAGTGAGGAAGCCGTACAGGTACTCGAGCCGCTCGCGTGCCTGGCCCGCCACCAGCTCGCCGTTCTGCCACACCGATTGATACGCGAACTCCCGACCCGGCAGCATCTCGGCGGCCATGAACTCGTCGGCGCGCATCTTCTTCTCCGAGGCCCACCAGCTGATCCACGCCCTGGCCTGCTCACCGCTTCGCACCGGCAGCGAGGCTCGAGACCCTGCGCCAGTGCGGGCCCGCACCCAGACGCGCTCGTGATCGCGCAGCATGGCCTCGGTCTGGGCGACCACCGTGGAGAGGTCGGAGTACGCCGTGCTCTGCGGCACCGGTACGCCGGCGCGAGTCATCCTCGCGGCGAAGCCGGCCTTGTCCGCCGCCGTCTCCAGAGCCGCCTGCGAGGGCAGGAACGTCCTTGCCCCCAGATGCTCCCGCAGCGCGCCGACGGCGATCACCTCCGGATCGGGTTGCGGATGGACCATGTCGATCCCTCGGGTCTGCACCAGCCGGCGAAGCCCGTCCGCATAGGCGGGGTCGGTGGGCCGGCAGCCCACCACCCTCTCGTCGGCGAGCGAGAGATGCAACCTCACCGGCGAGACGTCAACGCCGACGACGCGGTACTCGTGTTCACTCAGCCGCAGCGCGTCGACCACGTTGGCGCCTGCCGACCCTCCCGCGCCGAGGAGCAGCACGGTCGTCATCAGATGCTCACTCCCGAATCCCGAGCCTCGTGGCGCCCACCGCCTCCCAGCCCGGGTCTTTGCCGAATTGTCACGGCTGCCAGAGTTGATGGGTAGCTGTGGAACGGGATCGTGACCGCAATGCGCCGGGCGGTGCCGCCCTCGCCGCGGCCTTCGCCCCCGGCCTCACCGGCTCAGTGGGCGCAGACGTAATGGATCGTCTGGCTCGCCGTCCGCGCCTGGGGTGAGAGGACCTGGAAGGTCACGGTGACGGTGTCGTCAACGGTTGCCGGGCCGGTTAGCTGAATGGGTGTCGTGAACCGGAACGAGTTGTCGGAGGAGACCGTCACCGAGAACTTGGTGAACGTCGGGCTCTCCCCGGTGGTGCTCCTGACCCATTGATAGGTGAGCGTCCCGGAGCCGCTCAGGGATCCGGTGGCGGTGAAGGTGAAGGTGGTGCCGCACCCCGCCGTGCCACCCGGCTTTACGCTGAGCCGGACGTCATCACCCACCGCGAGCGGGTGCGCCCCCGCCGTGGTCGCGGCCGGCGGCTGGATCAGGATCACCGCGCCGGCAGCCACCGCCGCCGCGATCACGACCAGCCCCCCCAGGAGCCAGATCCACCGGCGCCGGCGGCGCCGTCGAGGCGGGCCGGCTCGGCCGTCCGGCGCGCCGGCACCGGGCTCCAAGAGCTGCGAGGTTTCCGGGACGGCGAACGGATCGGGGCCGAACTGCGCGGCCGGGCCTGCCCCCGCCGCCACGGCGGCGTCCGCCGCAACGGAGTTCCCGGGCGGAGGCTCCGCCGTCGGGTCGGTCGCCGTCGTCGGGTTGACCGGAGGGGCGGCCGGTGGCGGGTTGCCGGAAGGCGGATCCGCGGGGGTCACCAAGAGGCCCGGCGGTGGTGGTGGCTCACTGGCGAGGCTCACCGTGACCGTGTGGCTAAGGCGGCCGCGAGGGGGCTGAGGACCGAGCGAGCGGGTGGCGCGGGCGGCGAGGTCACTCTGGACCCTCCATCCCGGCCCGAGCAGCTGGGTCGCGACCGTCTCAATCTCCTCTCGGAACTGGGTGGCGGTCGCGAACCGCGCCTCGGGAGCGCCACCCAGCGACCGGTTGACCAGGCGCACCAGTGCTTCGGGCCCGCTCACCTCGCCGCCGTCCTCCGGGCGCATGCCGCTGACCAGCTCGCGGAGCAGGGCTCCGGCGGCGTAGAGGTCGGCGGCGACGCTCGGGACGCCTCCCTCAGGCGGTTCCACCGCGGGCCACCCGGGCATGGCCGAGTCCGCGGCCAGCACCGCGGCCACGCCCAGCTCGGTGATGCGGACAGCCCCCGCCGGGGTGATCACGATGACGTCGGGCGAGACGTCTCCGTGGGTGATGCCCGCTCGGTGGATCGCCTCGAGACCGGCCAGCACGGAATCGACGATGAGCATCACCGCCGGCAGGGGGAGGGCACTCTCGGACCCGAGGAGGGCGGGGAGGCTCCGCCCGCGGACCAGCTCGGTGACGACGTAGAGGCGCTGCCCGATCCGGACCAGGTCGTAGACGGCGGCCACGTTGGAGTCCGCTACCGTGGCGGCCTGCCTGCCGGCGAGTGCCAGCCGCTCCACGAATTCCGGGCGGTCGAGCAGAGGGGCGGGAACCTCCTCCAGGGAGACCGGGTGACCGCTGGGGCGGTAGCGGCCCGCACTCCGCGGACCCATCAGCCCCTCGCCGATGATCGCGCCGACGACGTAGTCGCCGGTCACGCCCGCACCACTCCGGTGGTGTCCCCGCGGACCGGCGTTGTGGTCGAGGCAAGCGGGTCAGTCACGGCGGCCCAATGTAGCAGCCGCCTGCTGAAGCCCGTGCCATCGGCGGCCGCGGGCGACGGTCCGAATCGGGCCGCCGCATATACTCCGGCGAGGATGGACCTTCCGATCGAGGTGAGCCCGCAGGAGGCTCACGCCGCCGCCGCCGGGGGAGCCTATCTGCTCGACGTCCGGGAGCCGTGGGAGTCGCAGGAGCGGCGGATCCCCGGCGCCGTGCTGATCCCACTGGTCGAGCTCCCGGGCCGCGTCGCCGAGCTCCCTGAGGACCGTGACCTCTACGTGCACTGCCGCGTCGGCGGGCGGAGCCGCCGCGCCGTCGACTACCTCCGGCAGGCCGGCCGCCCACGTTCGGTCAACGTGGCGGGTGGGATCGACGCCTGGGAGGAGGCCGGACTTCCGGTCATCCGTTGACAGGGCGCTGAAGAACTCCTGACGGTCCTCAGCGGTGGAGGTCCACGAAGATCAGCACGACGACGGCCGCGAGGAGCACAACGAGCACGCTGATCACGAGGGCGAACGGCACGTGGATCCCGCTCGACCGGCTCCGTGGGAGCACCGGTCCGGCCGGCTCCGGGAGGGACGCGCCCGTGGTCCGGAGCGCCGGCGGAGCCAGGGGTGCGAGCGGCTGCATCGCCGCGGCGAGAGTCCAGGGTCTGGTCGAGACCAGCGCCGCCTGCCCACCGGGCAGCAGCGGCAACCCCGGTCGCCCGGGGGCGGCCGGTCCGGAGCTCGCGGTGGCCGCCACGGGGGAGACGCTCACCTCGGCGGTGATCGGGATCGGGGCCGGCGGGGCCGGTGGCGTCCGCTCCTCACTGCCCTCTGCCGCAAGCTCCGCACGATCCGCCGGCGGGCCGGTGGCGATCGCCGTTTCGGGAGGAACACCGGGGATGCTCGGTGGTGCCTGGTCGCCCGTCGAGCCGCCGCCCTCCCCGCTTGCCGCGGGCTGCGACGGCGGAGCGGCGCGGAACCGCTGAGCGCGGTCCGTCCCGTCCAGCCTCCATCCGGGCAGCTCTGCCGGCGTGGGGAAACTCGAGGGTGGTGGGGAAGGAGCTTTGCGCCATGCCGGTGCGCTCTGATCCTGGGCCGCGAGCTGCGCGGCCGTGATGTCACCGCTGGTGAGCTTCGCGTCGGCGACGTCGGGCGCGCCGCGGCCGGGTGGCCCGGCCTCCGGAGCAGGGGGCGGCACGGGCGGAGGCGACGTTGCGATGGGATCGCTGCCCCCCTCTACGGGTGTCAGCTCCGCCGGCGACGGCCACAGCGGAGGTAGCGGGTCCGGGTGATGGTGGGAAGCCGGCGGCCCGGGCACGCCCTCGTCGGGTGCCCCCACAGCCGTCAACGGCCACTCCACCGCCGGCGGAGGGCCCGGTGGCTGGGGCCATCCGCTGCTGGGCGCTGGAGCGGTGTCCGCGTCCCCTGGCGGCGGGGGCCATCCCTGCCCGGTGGTGGGCGACAGGTGCGCAGGCGGGGAGACCCACTGCTCGGAGGCCTCCGCGGGCTCGGGCGACAAGGTCGGCGGGTCGGGCGTCGCGCTCCGCTCAGGCCACTGGTCCCAGCCACCGGCTGCCGTCGACAGGTCCGGCATGAAGGGCCAGAGGCCGGGGGTCGTCGCCGGCTCGGATGGTGATTTACGTTCTTGGGGCGTCTCCGGCTCCGGTGGGGCCGCCCAGGTTGTTGGCGGAGGAGCCGGAGGCGGGGCAGAGAATCCTCGCCCCAACGGCGCCGCCGGCTCTGGGGCCGCAGTCAGCGGCGAAAGGACCGGGGGAAGCGGCGGGAGGTAGCTCGGCGAGAGGGAGATGAGCTCCTCGTCCGGGGCCTCGTCCTGCTCCGGCGGAGCCGGGGGCTCCTCCGCTGCTCCGGCCGGACCCGGCGCCGGCGCGGCATCCGCACCGGTGCTGGGCGCGACCGGTTCGAGCGCCTCAGCCGCCGGCTCGGCCGTGATCGGGGGAGTGGCGGCGAGAACGGGATGCGGGGCCTGCTCCCCGGCGAGTTCGCCGAGGTCGGCGAGGAGGGAGCTGACCTCGGTGCGGAAGAGGTCCCGGCCTCGCGAGCTCGCTGTCGAGCGCTTGTTCGCCATGACGGCTCAACTTACCCCCAAAGGGGTCAGATCTGGACGCCTGTTTTAGACGTGTGACGAGATGGCAGCCGCGGAGATCCGACGTCCCGGCCGGCGCGGGCGTCGCCGGATGCGAGCAGTGGGGCTTCCCGGGGAGGTCACCCGGCGGAGGCAGGCACCTCGACCACGTGGATGTCGCGCAGGTTGCGAAGCTGCTGGGCCACGTCGAGGCCGTAGCCGACGACGAAGCGGTCGGGGATATCGAAGCCCCGGAAGTTGATCTCGACGTCGCGGATGCGGCGGCTCCGCTTGTCCAGGAGGGAGACGAGCCGGAGCGAACGGGGGTGATGGGTGGCGAGATGCTTGCGGAGGAACGCGGTCGTCATGCCGGTGTCGATGATGTCCTCGACCATCAGGACGTCGCGGTCCTGGAGGGTCATGCTCACGTCCTTGACCAGCTCCACCGACCCCGAGCTGGTGGTGGCGTCGCCGTACGAGCGGCAGGCGACGAACTCAAGCTCGACGGGGACGGTCAGCGCCCGGGCCAGGTCTGCGGTGAAGAGGATCGATCCCTTGAGCACGCAGATCAGGACGAGCGGCTGCTCCAGGGAGGTGTACGCGGCGTCGATCTCGGCGGCCAGCTCCTCGACCCGCCGCTGGATCGCGTCGCACTCGATGAGCACGCCGCCGACGGTGAGGTCGCCGATCTGGGTCACGCGCAGAGTGTAGCCGGGCGGTGGAGGGGTCCCGAGCCGCGGGCGTGCGGGGTAGCCCGGGCGGCCCGCGCCCACTCACGCATCCAGGTCGGCCCAGCGTTCGTAGAGCTCGGCGAGCGCCCCGGTGAGGCGGTCGTGCTCGCGTCCGACCGCGGCTCCGACCGCCGGGTCGGAGAAGGTGGTGGGGTCGAGCAGGCGCAGCCGGGTCTCCGCCAGCGCCGCCTCGGTCTCGGCGATCTCACTCTCGAGGCGGCGGCCGGCGGCGGAGATGGAACGGGCGGCGGCGCGCACCTTGCGCCCGACGGCGGGTGCGCTGGACGGAGCGGGCGGCGGCCCGGAGCGGCCGTGTCCCGCGGGGTTCCTCCCGGCGTGGTCACGCTCGTCGTGGTCGCGCCTGCCGTCCCGGCCCGATCGGCCGCGCTCGCTGCGGTCCCGGCCCGTCCCCTCCCCACGAACGACCGTGGCCGGTGCGGCGGCCATCGCCGCAGTGCCCCCACCTCCCGGCCGGCGATCGCGCTGGCGATCGGCGAGGAGTGCCGTGTAGCCGCCCATGACCTTGCGGACCCTCCCTCCCTCCTCGATGGCCCAGGTCTCGGTGGCCAGGGCGTCGATCAGCGCTCTGTCGTGCGACACCAGGACCAGGGCTCCCGGGTACTTGGTGAGCGCTCCCTCCAGCACCTCCTGGGCGGGCAGGTCCAGATGGTTGGTGGGCTCGTCCAGGAAGAGGAGGTTGGTCGGCTCGAGCGCGAGCTTGCCCATCAGCAGGCGCGCGCGCTCTCCGCCCGAGAGGTCGCCCACCCGCCGATTGACCTCGTCCCCCGAGAAGAGCAGCGCGCCCAGCATGTTGCGGCCCCGCTCGGGGCCGATGGGGTGGTCGGCGAGCAGGTCCTCCATCACCGTGCTGTTCTGGTTGCTCGCGAAGCTCTGGGAGTCGGTCACCTGGCCGCGGCCGAGGTCCTGGCGGTAGAGACGGAACACCGTCCGCGGGCCCAGCTCCACCCGCCCCTCCAGCGCCGGCAGCTCGCCGGCGAGGGTGTGGAGAAGCGTGGACTTCCCGCTCCCGTTGGCCCCGACGACGGCGATCCGGTCTCCGGGGGCGAGGGTCAATGGCGGTAGCTCCAGCAGCGGCCCCTCCCGTCCCACCACGAGCCCCGACGCCTTGAGGGTCACCCGCGAGGAGGGGGCGGTGGCGAAGCGGAGCCGCGGCCGCCGGTCGTCGGGGGGTGCGGCCACCCGGGGCAGGCGGTCCAGCTTGGTCTGACGCCCGCGGGCCTCGCGGGCGCGCTGGCCGGCGCGGTAGCGGCGGATGAATTCCTCCTGATGCCGGATGTGGTCCTGCTGCTCCTCGTACTCCTTGAGGCGGCGGGCGCGGCGCTCCACGCGCAGGCGGACGTAGGCGCTGTAGTTGCCGGGGTACTCCTCGGCGGTGCCGTGGTTGAGCTCCAGCACCCCGGTGCAGACGTGATCGAGGAAGCGGCGATCATGGGAGACCAGGACAAAGGCGGTCCCCACCCCGGCCATGAAGTCCTCCAGCCACTCAATACCCTCCAGGTCGAGATGGTTGGTCGGCTCATCAATCAAGAGGAGATCGGCGTCGGCCACCAGCAGCTTGGCCAGCTCCACCCGTCGCTGCTGGCCCCCGGAGAGCTCGGCGGGGTCATGGCCCCGCTGCTCCTCGTCGATCCCGAGCCCGCCCAGCGCCTCGCGTGCCCGCGCCTCCAGCTCGTAGCCGCCGGCGTCCTCGTAGCGATGCTGGAGGTCGCCATAGCGGCTCAACTGTCCCTCCATCCCCGGCCCCTCCCGGCTCATCGCCACCTCGAGGAGGGAGAGCTCGTGCCGCATCGTGGCCAGGTCGGTCCGCGACGCCATCACCTCCTCGAGAACGGTCTTGGCCACCGGGACGGGCGCATCCTGGGGGAGGTGGGCGCTGCGAAGCCCACGCTGGCGGTCGATCTGCCCCTCGCTCGGCTCCAGCTCGCCGGCCAGGACGCGCAGCAGCGACGACTTCCCGGCCCCGTTGGCGCCGACCACCGCGAGCCGGGACCGGCGTTCCAGGCGCAGGTCGAGGCCGGAGAAGATGGTGTCGGCTCCGTAGGCCACGGCGAGCTGCGAGACGGTGACGAGCGGCATGTTCGGCGACATGCTGGCACAGCCCCGCGTGCTCGCTGCGGGAGTGGGGGTCGCCGGCCTGCACAGGACGGCCGGGCAGGACGGCGTTTCTCCTACACCCTCTTCAGAGTGGCGGCATCCCGGTGGCGGAGAGCCGCCTCGCCTCCTCGGCCCGCGCCGTCGCGGTTGCGCCGTCTACCGCTTCCCCGTCGGGCATGGGTGCGCTCGCCAGCGCCCCCTCCCGCGCCAGGATGCGGCGGAGGATA
>Ga0302320_10024504_pt1 | contig 11770 bp, 11 predicted proteins | sample Bog_T0_3_FD_202130 | JGI IMG/M metagenome (GOLD analysis project Ga0302320, IMG submission 202130) | Peat permafrost microbial communities from Stordalen Mire near Abisko, Sweden - Bog_T0_3 | ecosystem: Environmental > Terrestrial > Soil > Wetlands > Peat | place: Sweden: Abisko, Stordalen Mire... | reverse complement strand
ATTCTGGCCGCAATCGGGATCGTCGGCTTATACCTTGGCAAAGTATTTCTACAAACCAAGCACCGGCCTTTCTACGTAATTCGAAGGGAGTTCTGAAGTTCGATGCATCCACTCGAGCAACAATGGCTCCCATCCATGCGCAGGTATGATCTTGGAGATCAACGCATGAACCGTTTCCGTCTGCGTCCTGTCCTCCCGTCCGAGCAGGCGCTGGTCTTTGGCTGGCGCAACGATCCCGCCGTGCGGCGCGTGATGCCGAACACCAACCCTTGGGATCCGGAACTCCACAAGAACTGGTGGCCGACCGCCCTGGCAGACCCTGACCGCCGCATGATGATGCTGGACGATACCCAGGTTCCCGTCTCTCTCATTGTGTTCTTCGATCTTAAGCCGGGTCAATCGGCCAACTGGGGATTCTATGGGGACACCAGTCGGACGCGCGCGTATCGATTGGCAATGTTGGTCACGATCGAGCTCGCCGCACTCGGCTATGCGTTCGACCATCTTCACCTCGAACACCTCTTCTGCGAGGCACTGGAGACTCACCGTGTGGTCCTGCTGCTGCACGATCGCGCCGGATTCGTCAACGACGGACAAGGTCAACCGGGATTTATTCGCAAGTGCCTCACCCGGGCCCGCTACGAATCTCTCCGCAAAAGTCCGGACTTCGCTCCCCTGGCCGATATCCACTTTGAGGACGATCCACGTGACCTCAATAAACGGGAATGAGCAAATGTTGGATAGCAAAACGCAATCTGGTTTTGCAAAGAGTAAGTCGGGACGACTGTAAAGTCCAGCCAGGAACTGATGCGCCACTCCACACCCGTTATGACCCTGGGGACTTACACGCAAGCCGTGACCAGTGACAAGCGGGAAGCTCAGGATCGGATCGCCGCTATTTCACTAACCGGTGGCAGGGGATGCTGGTAGCCTGGTGTTCCCTTCCGTTCCCGTGGTTTCCTTGTTGTTCCTTTGTTTGGCTCGTAAGTCTTTGATTTAATTGGTGGGCACAGCAGGATTCGAACCTACGACTTCCACCGTGTGAAGGTGGCACTCTACCGCTGAGTTATGCGCCCGGCCCTCGTGCCCGAATGCCCCATCCGCATCCGGCAAAGCCCGTTCCCAGACAAGCATACACCGCTCGTCGCCGGCCGCACCAGAGTGTCCGCCTGCCAGCCCTACCGCGCCCCCTCTCCTACCCCGCCCCGTACAATAGTCATGCCAGATGCCTGCCCGTCCCCATAATACGCATAGACCCCACGGCCCCGCGCAGACCCCTTCCGAGACACGCCCGCCCGAGGAAGACGACTTCTCGCCCGAAAGTCCGGAAGACGATGAAAATCAACCGGATTTTGCCGATTCCGCGCAACCTCAGGAGGAAGATGGGGTTATAGAAGACATGGCAACGCTGGCTGTCAATCCGGGCTTCCTGGATGGAGTCGCAGACGGGGTAGCGCAAGGGCAGGTGCCCCACGGCTCCGGGCACTTCGCCGCGATGGAAGACTCCGCCATCATGCTCGAGTTGCGCGCCGGCAATATGTCCGGCTTCGACTTCCTGATCCAGAAGTATCGCAAGCCGATCGTCAACTTCATGTACCGTATGGTGCATAACCAGGCGGTCGCCGAAGAGCTCGCGCAGGAGGTGTTTCTACGGGTCTACCGTTCGCGCGAGACCTATCGCGCGGAGGCACGCTTCAGTACCTGGCTCTACCGCATCGCCACCAACCTCGGCGTGAACTATGCGCGCGACAACCGCCACGAGCGCAACGCCTCCACGATCTACCTCGACGCGGCGGACGAGGAGACCGGCACCACCCCCGACGTCGCCGACAGCACACCGGGAGCCGAGGTCACCATGCTGCGCCGCGAGCGGATGAGTGCCATCCGCCAGCATGTAATGGCGCTGCCCGAACGCCAGCGCATGGCCGTGCTGATGCACAAGTATGAAGACATGGACTACCGCCAGATCGGCGATGTGCTGAAGCTAAGCGAGTCCGCCACCAAGTCATTGCTCTTCCGCGCCTACCAGACATTGCGAGAGAGATTGAAGGAGTTCGTCTAGATGAGTTAGGTGAAACAGATGAGACTTTGTTCCAGGCTTCACGTCCATCAGTAGGAGGGCCCGGATTTCGAGAGATCAGCACCGCACGAGACGCGCAAACAAACCGACACGACGCGCCGGCGAAGGAAAGGAAGGAACACATTATGAACTGCAAACTCTGCCAAGCCGCACTACCCGATCTGCTCTTCAGCGCACCCGCGCCTGCCAGTAGCGCCGCAGCCGTCAAGCTCGCCGCGGCCCGCGCCCACATCGCCACCTGCAGCGCCTGCGCAAAAGAGCTCGCGGCCCTGGAGTCCACGCTGTCCCTGCTCGACACCTGGCAGGCCCCCGCGGTCTCGCCCTACTTCGACCAGAAGCTGGCGGTCCGCCTGCGCGAGGAGCAGGCCGCGCCGGCCGCCGGCTGGTTCGAAAAACTGCGCGCACGCCTGCTCTTCAATACCGGCCGCCAGTTTCGCCCCATGCTTGCAGGCGCCATGGCCCTGGTGCTGGTGGTCGGCGGCGGAGGCATCGGTGTCGTCAACTTCAACCACCCGCGCACACCGGCGCAGATCTCGGCAACCGTAAACGACCTCCAGCTGCTGGATAAGAACGTCCAGGCCGAGCAGCAGGTGGACCAGATTCTCGAGGACAGCGCGACCGGCCAGAACAATGGGGCCACGCCGCCGCAGAGCTAGCGATGATTTCCCGTCAACATTCCGGTCCTGCTCAACCCAATCCCGGAGGTTACGAAAGATATTCGCAGTTCCAGTTCCTCGCAGTAGACTTCAGCTATCGCCAGAGTCAGCAACGCGGTCCTGCTGAGAACACCGCACACATCATGAATCGCCATATTCCATCCCGGCTCTCTCTCGCCGCGGCACTCTGTGTGCTGCTCGTGAGCGGGACTGCGTTCGCGCGCGGATTTGGACAGAGGGCCCTACAGGCTGCCGCCAACCGTCAACAGCGCGCCGCCCAGCGCGCCCAGGCCCGCTCCGCTCAGAACAGTGCCGCCAGACCGGCCCCATATTCAAACCCCAACCCAGAGGCAAGGCCCGCCGCGCACCCGGGAAATCTCGCCCAGTGGATGCAGGACCACAAGAACCTCTCCCTCCCCGAGCAGCAGCGCGCGCTCGAAAGCGAGCCCGGCTTCCGCGATCTTCCGCCTGAGACGCAGCAGCGCTACCGTGACCGGCTCGCCCAGCTCAACAACATGAACCCGCAGCAGCGCCAGCGCATCCTCGACCGCAACGAGGCCCTCGAACGCCTCACCCCGCAGCAGCGTGAACAGTATGGCAACGCCTCGAACGCCCTCAAGTCCGCCCCACCCGAACGCCAGCGCCCCATGGCCCGCGCCATCCTCGACCTGACCGAGATGCCCCCCGGCCAGCGCGAACAAGTCATCGACTCGCCCGCCTTCCGCTCCCAGTTCTCCGACAGCGAGCGCTCCACCATCCGCACCCTGCTCATGGGCGAACCCTACTACGGCGAGCACTGACACACCCTAACCATGCGCGCAGTCAACGCACACAATCACTCTTGCTTCTGGTATAGTCCGAAGCTTCAATGAGTGGCAAGAGCCCTGCTAGTCACGAGACATATACTCCGCAACAGATAACTGTGCCTATCCATGCGCTTGCGGGCTTGTGCTTACCTTCACCTGGCTCACTGGAGGAGTCATCATCCCGCTCGTGTCCTTCAGCGCCGCGATGTCCTCATCGTACCGCCCGGCCAGCGAGTTCATCCGGATCACCGCCATCTCTTCCAGCATCTTCATGCCGTCCTTCAGATAGCTCATCCGGCTGCGCTCGTCGTGGCCCCAGGTCACCGGGACCTCGCGAATCAAATACCCCAGCTTGCGCGCGATAAACAGTATCTCCGGATCGAAGCCCCAGCGCTCAATCCGCTGCAACCGGAAGATGATCTGCGCCGCGGAGCGTCGAAACGCCTTGAAGCCGCACTGTGTATCCTTGAACGGCAGCCCCATCACCATCCGAGTCACCCCGTTGAAACAGCGTCCGAAGAACCGCCGGTACATGGGCTGGTGCATCGTCTGCCGCGTCTTGTCCAACCAGCGCGAGCCGATCGCGACGTCCGCGCCCTCCGCAATCGCCGCCATCAGCAAATTCGCCTCCTGCATCGGCGCCGAGAGGTCCGCGTCCGTGAACATCACAATCTCGCCCGCCGCCTGCAGCAGCCCGTTGCGCACCGAGTAGCCCTTGCCCCGGTTGCCGTTGTTCTTGATCAGCTTCACCCGCGGGTAGCGCTCCATCCAGCACTCCACAATCTGCGCAGTCGCGTCCTGCGAGCCGTCATCGACCACCAGAATCTCTGCGTCCCAGCCCTTCTCCTTGACGCACCGCGTCACACGCTCCAGCGTCCGCTCGATGCGCGCGCTCTCGTTGTACGCCGGGATCACAATGCTAAGAAAAGGATGTGCCATCATCTCCCGAGGGTCGTTCCTTCACGCCGCAACCAGTCCCAAGGCCCACGCAGTCCCAAATATCCACTCCCTATTGGAGGAGAACCGTAGCAATCCTCTACACGTGCGGCGTTGCAAAGGACGCGATTCATCATACTGCAATCATTGGACGTTCGTACATACGTCTTTCGCCAAATTTAGTCTCCCCCTTAGAAACTTCCAAGGCTCTATAGGCGTTGCTGGCTTGACCCGTCTGAGGCGAAGCGGGTTTCAGTTGGCTGAACGCGCCGACAACCAAATGTGACTTTTGGCACCTGCTAAAGTACCACTATGCATAAAGCAAAGGCGGCGTTGATTGTTATTCTACTTCCGTGCATCTTGCCTAGAATACGTCACCCGTTTCCCACTGGCGGCCTGGTTGACTTCGGGCCTTACTATACGGCGGCCGTCTTGGCTCGGACTCATCAGGGAGCCGCAATCTACTACGGAGCGGATGCAGGAGGCGATCCTCAGCACGTGTTTGCTGTGGAGCAGTGCGACGCGTTATCTGAGTGCTCTCCTCAAGGGAGCTTGTTCGCACGGACCGCACAAAGCCAAGGCATACCGCCGCCACTCCTATATCTCTATCCACCGACCCTCGCCGATTTGCTGATACCACTAACATTCTTTCAATTCTCCGTCGCGAGCAAACTCTGGACTGCCATCAATTACGCTACCCTGCCGATAACATCCCTGCTGATTGCTAGGATCCTAAGATTGAAATTGCTGGGCCTCGGGTTCATTGCTGTGCTCGTCTCAATCTTTTCGTTTTCGCCGGTCCTTCAAGGGATCGCAACCGGCCAGGTCGTGGTTCTTCTCCTCCTCCTTTGGACTTGCGGGGCTTTTTTCTATGTGAAGAACTGGCATATTGCCGCGGGCTTTGTCCTTGCTCTGGCTACGTCCATCAAGCTGACGCCTCTCATCGTCGTCATTCCGCTATTGCTGTGGAAAGAATTCAAATTATTGGCGGCGTTTGTGCTCACTCTACTTTTGCTTTGTGTGGCGATTTGTTTCGTCAACTCGCCGGACTGCTTGCTCGATTTTTTCACTCATGTATTGCCGGCTATGTCGGCTGGCATCCTGACCAGAACGAACGCTTCCTTCTCCGTGTCCATCGAGAGAGTATTCGCCATGGCCCACCACCAGCATCTTGCTGTAGGCCTCGTGAACCAGGTCTCTATGCCAGTTTTGTTGCTGGGTAAGGTATGCTCAGCCGCTGTATTGCTGGCCGCTTCCGTCCTTGTATACTCTGGCTCTCCAGAAAGAGAATCCGCGAGCCGCGTAAAGACGATCACCCTGTTTGCAATTCTTTCGGTTTGCATCTCCCCGGTTTCGTGGGGACATGGCTATTGCCAGTGCTTTCTGGCTCTCTGCCTTCTGTGGGAACAAGCGTTGCGCCAACAAATTTCCGGTCGTCGCTTGGCCATCCTATTTTTGTGCACTCTGGGCCTGACCACGTATCTGACGAGGTATATTCTTGCCGCCTCATGGATAGGTAGCCATCCGCTGACTGCCAGCCTCGGTTTGTTACTATTGCCACTCAGCGGAGTGGTTTTGCTCCTTACTGAACTCTGGGCAATGCGGTATTCTGGGTTCTCCATCGGAACACAGCGCCGATCTCCTGTCCACACACCTCAAGTCGCTGAGACTATATCCTGATGAGAGTTCGAAAGATCAGCAAATCTAGTACCGGCGAATCGGCGCTTCTAGCGGTTTTTCTGTCTTTCCAAAATCTGAAATTCGCAACCATCGAGTGAACTCCATGCCGGAAGACCTACCGATCCCACCACCACCACCGCCCGCCTCCCCTCAGACGCCGCCCTACCCCTACGGCAACCCCTACGCCTCACCCTCGCCCTATCCCGCCTACGGCCGGCCCCCGCGCCCGCGCCGCTCTGCCTGGTTCTGGGTCGCGGTCATCGGTGGCTCCTTCGCTGTCATCGTACTACTCATCACCGCCATGGTCTGGTCCATCACCAAAAGCATCACTGGCGACGACTCCGCCACCATCGACGGCCTCGGCGGCTCCAAAATCGGCGTCATCGACATCGACGGCGTCATCCTCGACGCCGACTCCGTCAACTCCCAGATCCGCAAATTCGGCGACGACTCCTCCGTCAAAGCCATCGTCCTTCACATCAACTCCCCCGGCGGAGGCGCCGCTGCCTCGCAGGAGATCTACAACGAGGTCGTCCGCGTCCGCCAGGAGAAGCATAAAAAGATCGTCGCCTCCATCGAGTCAGTCGGCGCATCCGGCGCCTACTATATCGCCAGCGGCTGCGACACCATCTACGCCAACCAGGCCTCAGTCGTCGGCTCCATCGGCGTCATCATGGAGTGGACCAACTACGGCGACCTCATGAAGTGGGCCAAGCTTAAGAACGTCGTCATCCACGCCGGCACGCTCAAGGACGCCGGCGACCCCACCCGCGACATGACCCCAGAAGAACAGGCCTACTTCCAATCGCTCGTCGAAAACATGTACGGCCAGTTCGTCCACGACGTCGCCACCGGCCGCCACACCTCCGACGAGCGCATCCGCCCGCTCGCCACCGGCCAGGTCTGGACGGGCCAGCAGGCCATCCCGCTCGGCCTCATCGACAAGATCGGCGGCTTCCGCGTGGCCCTCATCGACACCGCCCGCGACGCCGGCATCAGCGGCGAACCCAGCATCGCCCGTCCCTCCGGCAAGAAAGGCCTCCTCGCCGCCCTGACCGACGACTCCGACTCCCTCTTCCCCAACCCCAGCAAACTCCTCGACCAGGCCCCCGGCTTCTACTTCATGTGGAGATAGAGATCGTTTGCGCCGCCACAAATCGGGTGCACCATGTCAGGGAGCTTCACGCCTGACGTGGGAATGCCGCCCCCACCGCTCGTGTGCCCCATCCATCGCGTCTTTTGCGATGGGTGGGACGTAATATCAACCCCTATGCCATCCCGAACAATACTCGCGCTCATCTTCGCAATCCTTCTCACTCCCTCCCTCCCCGCCCAGACCACCCCCGTCCGCCCCCACATCACCGGCATTTCCCACGTCGCCTTCTACGTCACCGACATGCCGCAAGCCCTCCTCTTCTGGCACGACCTCCTCGGCTTCGACCTCTCCTACGACCGCAAAAAGCCCAACTCCACCGACACCTCCGTCGCCTTCCTCAAAGTCAACGACCACCAATACGTCGAACTCCTCAGCGACCCACCGCCCAACACCAGAAACTTCCTCAGCCACATCTGCTTCCTTACCGACGACCTCGAGGCCATGCGCCTCTACCTCGCCTCAAAAAATATCGAAGTCCCGGCTCACTCCAGCCGCACCCGCACCGGCGACCTCGTCTTCACCATCCACGACCCCGACGGCACCGCCCTTGAATTCTCCCAGCCCCAACCCGCCAGCGTCGAGGCCCAGGGCGCCGGCCAATACCTCCCCGCCACGCGCATCTCGCAGCACATCATGCACGCCGGCTTCGTCGTCCTCGACACCGAGCGCGCGCTCGACTTCTACTCGCAGGTCCTCGGCTTCCACGAGACCTGGCGCGGCGGCGGCCCACCCGTGCTCAGTTGGATCAACATGCAGCTCGCCGACAGCCCCGACTACGTCGAATTCATGCTGCACAGCCAGCAACCCGCCAGCCTCGGCAGCGACAACCACGTCGCCCTCGAAGTCCCCTCGCTCGCCGCCGCCGTCACCGCCCTCCAGGCCCGCCCCGCCTTCAAGGCCTACACCAAACCCCTCACCCCGCACGTCGGCAAGAACGGCAAACGCCAGCTCAACCTCTTCGACCCCGACGGCACCCGCGTCGAACTCATGGAACCCAGCACCGCCGATGGCAAACCCGTCCCCTCCTCCACCGCCCCACCCCCACCCGCCGCTCACGAATAATCGCGCTAGTCTGCAGAGGGTATCTCCGCGTGGTCGATCACAAGCACTTTGACGGGAGCCTTAGTCGACTCCAACTTAAGGCCGAGCTGTTCCTGGATCGCGGTAAAGATGGACGGGCCTGCATCGGCGGGTGTCTGTGCGTCATCGGACGCAGCGGCAGAGGCACCATTATCCGGCGTCCATTTGAGCGTCAGGTCGTAGCGGCCGGCGATGCCGGTCTTGTCAATGACATCTCGACCCAGCTCTCTTGAGAGTACTTGAGTGAGGGTCTGGGCCAGGTCCTGCATCGATACCTGCTTCGCTGTGAGCGTGCCGTTGCCCCAGTCGGCGTCGATCCCCTTGTCGGGGTGCTTCGTCGCGGTGAGGCGCGGGCCGCTTTTCGCTACCACCAAGGCATAGACAGGGAACTCCCTCGTTTCCCAGTGGACGGCGAGTTTGAAGCGGTCGGCGAGCAGACGCTGCACTATCTCATGCTTCTCGAGTCGCGCCTGGACGCGGTCGAGCGCATTCAGATGTTCCAAAGTTGGACCGTCGATCTTTGCATCGATATCGAACATCTCAGAGTTCAGCCAGGATGGACCGCCGACGATCCTCGATGCGGGAACGTCGTAGGCGGTGTATTGAATGAGTGATCCCAGAGAGAGGTTGGTTGCGAGGAAACGATCATTGCTGAAGCCGGAGTGGGAGCCTGTGCTGCCGGACTTATTTGGCTTGACGGAGGAGACTTCAAAAGCCGGCGGAGCGTTCGAGGAGGGCAACGCATCCGCTACCGGTTTCGGGGATTCACCCGCCTGGCCCGGCACAGTGGTGGGGGATGTCGCGATCGGAATAAGGAGCACCGCGACAATACAAATCTTCCGGCTGGACGGTTTGCTCATGGGCTATCCTCGTTGGGGGAGTCCGTTATATAGACCGGGAGAGCGGGCGTGTCGAAGCGCCATACTCTTCTCAGTCATTTCTACAGACGGTCGAAGATCAGTTTCGCTCGGCAAAATTTGGGCGGCTGGATGCTTAAAGAGGCGGTCTCATCGGCGTTCACTCCGCCACCGTCCGATTCCGCAACTCCCCAATCCTCTCCAGCGTCACCACCATCTCTTCCCCCGGCCGCAACCACCGCTGCGGCGTCCGTCCCATCCCCACCCCCGGCGGCGTCCCCGTCGAAATAATGTCGCCCACCTCCAGCGGCACAATTCCCGAGACATGCGCAATCAGCGCCGGAATATTGAAGATCAACAAACTAGTATTCGAGTTCTGCAACACCTCTCCACTCACCGTAATCCCAATATCCAGCTTGTGCGGATCGCCCACCTCATCCTTCGACACGATCCAAGGCCCGACCGGACAAAACGTCGGAAAGCTCTTGCCCATCGACCACTGCGACGTCGCCAACTGCACGTCCCTCGCGCTCACATCGTTCAAAATCGTATAGCCGAAGACGTGTTCCTCCCACTTCTCAGCCTTAATCTGATATCCCGGCTTCCCGATCACCACCGCCAGCTCCGCCTCGTAGTCCGGCTGCGTGCTCGCCTTCGGCAGCACCACCTCCGCACCCGGCCCCACCACAGCCGACGCCAGCTTGAAGAAGACCGTCGGCACCGCCTGCACCTTCATCTTCGACTCCGCCGCGTGCTCCAGATAGTTCAGCCCAATGCAAAAAATCCGCTGAGGCCGCAGGATCGGCGCCAGCAGCTTCGCATCCGCCAGCGCAATCGTGGGCTTCTTCCCCGCCACACTCACCTGCACCGAATGCGGCGCCGCGATAAACGCCACCGCATCCGCAAACCCCTCCGCGCCCAAATCGACAATCCCGCCATCCACAACCAGCCCCGGCCGCGGCTCTTTCCAGCCCGCAACATATGTAACCAACTTCATACCAAATCCCTCCATGCCTCGCCGCCCGGATACGTATACCGCTCCAGCGACTCCGGCTTCATCTCAATGCTATATCCCGGCCGCGTCGGTAGCTGGTAGCGCCCCCGCACAATCCGCACCGGATCCAGAAAATGTTCATGCAGATGGTCCACATACTCAATCGCCCGGTCCTCCATCGCGCACGAGACGCGCAGAAAATCGAAGAACGAAAGATGCTGCACATACTCGCACAACCCCACCCCGCCCGCATGGGGACACACCGGCACGCCAAACTTCGCCGCCATCAGCAGGATCGCCAGGTTCTCATTCACCCCCGCCACCCGGCAGCTATCGATCTGGCACACATCGATCGCCTCCGCCTGAAACAGTTGCTTGAACATCACGCGGTTGTGGCAGTGCTCGCCCGTCGCAATCCGCACCGGCCGCACCTCGCGCCGAATCCGCGCATGTCCCAACACGTCATCCGGATTCGTCGGCTCCTCCATCCAATAGGGCTTCGCCCCAGCAAGCCCCCGCGTCCGTGCAATCGCCTCATCGACGCCCCACTTCTGGTTCGCGTCCACCATCAACTTGTTCTCCCAGCCGATCTCCTCGCGTATCAGCATCGCACGCCGCAGATCGTCCGCCGGCTCGCCGCCCACCTTCAGCTTGAAGTGCGTCCAACCCTCCGCCAGCCCCTCCCGGCAAAGCCGCCGCACCTTCTCATCGCTGAAACCGAACCACCCCGCCGAAGTCGTATACGCCAGATACCCCTCCGCCTCAAGCCGCGCCAGCCGCTCCTGCATCCCGCTCTGACTGCGCGTCAGAATCTCCAACGCCTCCGCCCGCGAAATCGCATCGTCGATATACCGGAAGTCCACCGCCCGCACAATCTGCTCCGCCGGCATCTCCGCCAGCAGCCGCCATAGCGGCTTGCCCTCCACCTTCGCGTACAGGTCCCACACCGCATTCACCAGCGCACCCGCCGCCACATGGATCACGCCCTTCTCCGGCCCCAGCCAGCGAAACTGGCTGTCATCCGTCAGCAGCCGCGAGAACGCGCACAGGTCCTCCGTGATCGAACTCAGGCTCCGCCCCACCGCCTGCTTCGCCAGATACTGCAACGCCGCCACGCACAGCTCATTCCCCCGCCCCAGCGTGAACGTCAGCCCATGCCCTTCCACGCCCGCATCCGTCTCCAGCACGCAGTACGCCGCCGAATAGTCGGGGTCCTTATTCACCGCATCCGACCCAATGCTCCCCACCGAAGTCGGGAACCGCACATCCACCACCCGCACCCGCGTTATCCGAACTTCACTCACACGCACTCCCGCATCTACTTACCACTTACCACTCCCCACTTACCACTCGCTCTAAGCCATCGTCCATCCACCATCGATCGGCAGCACCGCGCCCTGAATAAACTCCGCCTCCTTGCTGCACAGATACCGCACCATCCCCGCAATGTCCTCCGGCGTCCCCATCCGCCCCACCGGCTGGCGAGCGCGCAACTCCTCGCGCACCTTGTCCTTCTCGTTCGCGT
>Ga0302320_10024501_pt1 | contig 11770 bp, 20 predicted proteins | sample Bog_T0_3_FD_202130 | JGI IMG/M metagenome (GOLD analysis project Ga0302320, IMG submission 202130) | Peat permafrost microbial communities from Stordalen Mire near Abisko, Sweden - Bog_T0_3 | ecosystem: Environmental > Terrestrial > Soil > Wetlands > Peat | place: Sweden: Abisko, Stordalen Mire... | reverse complement strand
TCGAAAGCCTCGGCGATTGGACCATCGAGATCGTCAAGCGGTCGGACGCCGCAAAGGGCTTCGTTTTGCTGCCCCGGCGCTGGGTCGTCGAACGCACCTTTGCCTGGCTCAACCGTAACCGTCGCCTTGCCAAGGACTTCGAGGCGACGATCGAAAGCGCGGTGACTTGGCTTTACATCGCCAGCGTCAAGCTGATGTCGCGACGCCTGGCAGCCACATGAAATGCCCGGATGATCCGGATTCTCCAACTAAATCAAATGGATGAATGTTGGCCGGACGATTCGAGTCAGACTCTAACGCCGGGGATCACTTTGCGTGCAATACATGCGGCGGACGCTCATGCCCTTCGGCGAGACGAGTCACGGCACGCCGGCCGCCGCAGCCGCGACATTGCGTGCAATACGCTACCGTGCAGTTTTACGCGGAAGGGCCTTCTGCCCCATCCAGGGGTTGTATCGCGCCGCTCATTGCATTCCGGCTGGAACGCGCGCGGGCGGCCTGCCAGCGGGTGCTGTGCTAGCAGGCGCGCGCACCGGAGGACCGGCATGGTCGCGATACGGCGCGCCGATGCGGCCTTGACCGGATTTTCGCCAGCCGGCGTTGGCTGAATCCCTACGCCCGACAAGGCGGTTTATCACAGCAGGCATCCGCCAGCCGCCACCAGGCGGTTCGGAACGCTCCAACCCGGTCCCGCAGCAAGGCTAGACCCGTGACGAAGCGTAGGCGAGTTGACCGGCCGCCTCTTGCTCTTGAGCCGAACTTTGTCGCAACTTACGCCGCATATCTTTGAAATCGAACTGATTGTTTATCGTGCGGTTTATGTTCTTAACATAGTCCAAGGCACACTGATTCGCCTCAAGGAAGCTAAGGCCATCCTTTTGCATGAAGTCGTGTGTCAAGTGACCGATAACGGGTTCATCACCAAACTCCTCCCGCGCGCATTGCAGGTGGTAGATTTCCTTCACAGATCTTAAGGCGTCGCAGGAATTACTGAATGTGCTCATAACGATTGGCCTCCAAGGTCGTTACAAAAGGTAGGATGCCCCTACCGCCTGCGGCTGCAACAATTGCAGCCCCTTCTGGCGTCGCACATGTGTGATCGGTGTGGGACTAGAGCAAGGGTCGCTGTGCCGCACACCGGCGACGGCGAGCAGGGCAAGGGGCTCGACCGGGCTTGGTCGGCCGCATGGTCCAGCGAAGCGGTGCGACGGCTACCAGCCGACGACACCTCTGCGCCCCCTGGGTCATGGTGGTGTGTTCACTCGTATCGCCCTGGCCGGCGCGTACCCGCCCAAGTGCCCGCGTCGCCTCAGCTGCGAGTTCGGGCAGCCGCGCCTGAGCCGTTTTCCAAATGATGTCGATGTCTACGGTCGTAGGCATGCCGCAGTCAGTTCCCCAGCCCGCGAATATCGCCCCACGGCTGGTCCGCCATGAGTTCCTCGGAGCGTTCACCTCATCAGTTGCGGGTCATGAAGGCTTCATTCCAGCTAATACCAAAGTTCTGGCCACCTCTAGCGCCCCCTCTAAGATATCCCGTTTCTGTGAAGTCGACGAACCATTCGCTTGTTTGACCGCGTGATCATACAGGGTATCTGCAAGACTACCGCCATTCACGGCATTCTTGTTGGCGCCGGGAAAGGCATCGGATTTGCGAATCTCGAAAGAGCCATCCGACAACTCCTCAATGTAGACCCACATCTCTATTTAACTCCTATATACCGCGCCCCTGGGCGGCGTCGATCAAAGTTGCCGGAACCGCTCTTCCGCTGACTTCGCCATTTGAAGCGCCCGGCGACCACGGAGCGGAAATACGGGCTTCCGTACATTCGGAACCTCGGGAGTGCGGCAGAGGGCATTTTCTGCCCGCCGCCGCCGCCTTTCTATCTCTTGGTAACCGCGGCGATCGCGGTGATTATCTGGTGGGCAACGAAGCGGCACTTGGCCCTGTAGATGCCGTGCCCCGCTGGCGTATGGTCGATTCCGCTGCCGGTGGCGGCGACGTGTTCCAGCAACACCTCTGCTATGCCCTTCAATGCCGAATTGTTTCGGCCGTATGGCAGTTCGTCGGGTATCTCGATGCTTATGCGCATCAACCGATCTCCGTTCTATGAACCATAGATGACGTTGAGCCTGTCCGCGGGTCCAGCGTAGCGGCTGGCGACTGGACGGCGCGGCGCTGCTCGAAACTAACGAGCTGGGCTACCGGGGTCGTGGTCAGTGGCTCCACTCGCTTGCACGAGCTCGCCACCGGGTTGCAAGCGGTAAACATACCGCTACGGTTCATCCAACGCAACAGCCGTCGCCACCACCGCCGGATATCGCGTCGAACGAAATTCATCGGGCGCCCTCACCGCAAGACCGGCGGCATGTGCGGCGTCGACGGGTCAAAATGCCCTGTCGCCCGGCGTAATGTGTTTGACATCGCCGCATCACTCTGCATCATGCCGCCGCAACGTGAAGCAGAATGCAGAATCGGCCATGCCCGCTAAACCAGACGATTTGGGGGTACGCGTCACCGCCAGTCTGACCAAGGAGCAGCACCGGGTGCTTCGCGCTCTGGCGGCCAAGCACAAGGTCAGCCTTGCTTGGCTGATCCGCTACGCAGTGACCCAGCTGGTCGAACAAGCCGACACCGTGCAGCTTCCGCTGGATCTAATCCGACGGCCCTGAGAGACAGAAAGCAATGTTCATGGGCGATCGGTTCGAGAAGGAAGCGACGCGGAATGGAAGAGGGCCGGTGCGCCCCCATAGCCGGTACACCTGCCTGGATCTTTTTTGCGGTGCAGGTGGACTGTCCGAAGGATTCCGGCAGGCGGGATTTCACACCGTCGCCGCGAACGACGCGGACGCCTGGGCGGGCGCGACCTACACGCTCAACCATGCGCCTCATGGCACGAAGTTCGTGCTCGGCGACATCGCCTCCGCAGCCGCGAAGGAAGAACTGCTGCATCATGCCGGAGGCGTAGCGATCGACGTGATCGCCGGTGGGCCGCCTTGCCAGGCTTTCTCGCAGGTTCGCAATCACGCCCGGCTTATCGATGATCAGCGAAACAGCCTCTATCGGCATTTTGTCGAACTGCTCGGAACCGTTCGCCCGCGCATGTTCGTGATGGAAAACGTGCCCGGACTAGAGAACCTCGCCGGCGGAGCCATTCGGGAACAGATCATTGAGGATCTTGCCCTCGACGGCGAATACCGGGTTGAGAGCCGCGTCATCGACGCCGCTTCGTTCGGCGTGCCGCAAAATCGGCTGCGCGTTGTATTTGTTGGAGTGCGTGCCGACTTGCAGGCTGACCCGCCGTTTCCTTCGGGAGCTTCCGTGCCGGAACTTCCCTGGCTGGACAGAATTCAAGGCACGAGAGGCTACCGGTACCGGCACGCGAAGTTGGCACCGGGCAACCCAGCCCATGATTGGCTGATGGACCCGGAGCGCACCGAGTTGGTGACAGTCGAGCAAGCCATCGGCGACTTGGTTCACCTCCGGCCGAGCCCACGACTTATCCGCCGCCCCTCGGACGACCCGGTTCCCTATGAGGCGGGGCCATCGAGCGCATATCAACGCGCCAGGCGCGCAGGATCACGCATCCTATTCAATGCCGACGTACCATCAATTCGTGAGGATACGGTTGCCCGTTTGAAGGCGATTCCACAAGGCGGAAATTTTCGGGATATGCCCGATGAATTATCCGCGCGCTATCTCAGCGGCAAAAAATGGGGGCCTGAATTGGGCCGCGACAATCTAAGCCGTAAGTATTTCTTCGCCTACCGCAAGCTTCATCCAAAACACTTTAGCTGGACACTGAACACGAAAGCGGATTGCGTCTATCACTATGCGACCGCGCGCGCGCTTACGGTACGCGAGTTCGCCCGTCTGCACTCGTTTAATGACACCTACTTGTTCATGCATGGTGACCGGCACAGCCGCTACCGCCAAGTTGGCAACGCGGTGCCGCCCCTGCTCGCGCGCGCTATCGCCGCGGCGATGATCCCCCTGCTCGAAACACACAACGCGACATCAGCACCCCAGGCCATCGCTGCGGAATAGACTCAAGTCTCACCGTAGCGTCCGCGCATTTCTACAAGGAAGTCAGAGAGCGACTTGAGCTTTCCAGTGCCGACCCAAGGCTCAATATCCTTGAAGCGGCTGCCATGCGTCTCCCGCAAAAGTGGTAGGCAGATATGATAGATAGTGTGGAATACGTAGCCGCCTTGGCCGCCCGGTATCGCACGGGCGACGTTCATTAGCCGTGCAATATCGAACTCGTTCGTGATAAGGACATAGGTCAGCTCCGTAGACTGGACTTTGTTCATTTGGAAAGAGCCGTACTCCGACTGAAATTGGGTCTCGCGGTCCTGTCGCATCGACCATTTGGCCGTAGTAATAACATGCGTAACGTCACCTTCAACGATCGCGATATCAGGATGTGGTTCGCGTTTGCGTTTCGTGCCCTTTTGTGGCGGCGGCGCGCGCCGAAAACCCGGCATTTGCGACACGGGAACCCGCAATTTTATCTTGTTCGTCGAGATCAGCGATACCCGTTGCAAGAGAATCCATAGCAAGTCCTCGAATCCCTCGCCGAGTGCATTCTTTCGTTTGTTGCCAATCGTGAAAAAATCGCGGCTTAGAACTTCAATCTTTCGGGAAACCGTAAGCGCTCTTGGTTCGCCGATGCCTTCCTCGCGCAACACCGCCTCGATGGCGGAGATCAGTTCCGACTCTGTCTCTTCGTCGAGCACCCCTCCCGTCTGCGCCAACCGCCGTTTCAGCTCGGCCACGCATCCTTTGAAAAGAAAATCGACCTGGGCCGCCAGCTCCATACGCTTGATTTGCCAATGCTCGCATAGAAGATTGGTGAACCGTACGGCCCGCCCGTGGAAATTTCCGCCGGGCTGCATATGGTTGGAATCATAGATGTGAGCCAACCCCGCTCCGACGTTCATCCAAAGCAGGCACCGGTAGACATGCTCCCAGGCGTTTGCCTCGTCCACTGTACCGGCTTGCGCAAAGTACTCCTCAAGGACGCGCATTCGCGTCGCCTGCCCGAAGGGCGTATCTTGCGCCATCTCTGTTCGTGTGTCCTCACGAGAACGCATCCCGGCGGGAATCGCCGGGATCGGAAGGACTTGCTATCTCACTGATGCTACGGGCGCTCAAGCTCGGAGTCTATGGCAAGGCGGAATGGATAAGCTCGCCCCTGCTGCCCGCAGCCGGAATATGAGCCGTATCCGCAGCCGGGACACGGCGCCGGAGTTGGTTGTGCGCCGTTATCTGCATAGCCAGGGCCTGCGATTTCGTCTGCACCTCCGGCAGCTTCCGGGGAAACCCGACCTAGTGTTTGGGCGGCGCCGCGCTTGCGTCTTCGTTCATGGCTGTTTTTGGCACGGCTGCCCGCATTGCGTGGATGGCTCGCGGCTGGTTAAGAGCAACACCTCCTACTGGTCCGAGAAGGTCCGGGGGAACCGCGCCCGCGACGAACGCCACCGAACGGCCTTGGAAAAGGATGGCTGGACGGTCCTCGTCGTTTGGGAATGCGAAATCCGCAGACCGGGGCGGCTGGCCGCCCTAGCGGAGCAGTAGAGCTTTGTCGTGCGCGGACTTTCATGCGCGGCCATCGCCTGGGCATGCTCCAGGGTCCCGCCATTGGAAAGATATGCCGTGATCCCGGTGGCCCGGAAACTGTGATTGCCGATTGGCGCCGTGATGCCGGCGGCGAGGGCGCGCTTGCGCACCATGCGCCATGCGTCGGACTGGGTCATTGCCCTCTCACCGAGCGAGATACCCTGATGGCCGCGGCTGGTGCGAAACAGCCAAGCCTTCCTGTCGTCACCGATACCTGCGGCGGCGATATAGGCGTGCAGCGCCTCTGCCAGGCTGTGGTGGCAGGGCATGACGTGTTCCTTTCCGCCTTTCTCATGCAGCCGGATCAGCCACGCCGAACCCTTTGGCTGCAAGTCCTCCACCTTCATCTTCAGGACGGCGCCGATCCGCGCTAAGCCGTAGGTCAGGGTGGCAATCAGCGCCCGGTCGCGCAGGCCGCGCACCGTGGCGATCGGAATGCCGTCGATCAGCCGCCGCCATTCCTGGCTCTCAAGCACCGGGGTCTTGCCGGTCTTCACGACGTACGCCGGCCCGCGCACGGCGGCGGCGGGATTGACTGGCATGATCTGGCCGACCACCAGCCAGTTGAATAGCATGCGCACCGCTGCGAGCTGCTGCTTGACGCCGGGTGCCGCAGCCTCGGCCTGCAGCATCTCGATGTAAGCGCCGACGTCGTGGGGCCGGATCGCGGTCAGGGTCAGACCGCGGCCGTCGCACCAGGCCAGAAACCGCGCGCAGGCCCGCGCATAGGCGCGCCGGGTGTTAGGGTTGCGGATGTTGACGGTGAAGAACTCGACGTAGCGCCAGCAAGCCTGCTCGCCGGCATCGGCAATCAGCACCGGCACCAAGCGCGTGTCGGCCGGTAGCGCGGGCGGTAGGGATGGGACGGCCGGGGATGGCAGTACAAGCCGCCCGGCTGGCGGTGCCGGCACTGCGATGACGTTGTCCAGCATGGCACAGTCAGCCGGCGCGGCGGCGGAACGCCTCGACCGCGTCCTCGAACGGTGTCCGCGGATCGCGCAGCGGCCGGACCATGACCAGTTCCGGCGCGGTGCGCTCATACGCCGAGTGGCTCATTACGGCGATCCAGCCGGAGCGGCCCACACGGGCGAGCGCTGTCTCGGCCGCCAAGATATCCTCCTCTTCCGGCTCGCGGTGCCGGCCGAGGGTCGAGTACTCGCCGGTCTCGGCGAGCAGCACCCAGCGAGGATCTCTGGCAACGGGCATGACGGCCCTCCCTAGCACGAGTACCAGGCCGATGTCACGCATGATAAAGGACGTTATCATGCGTGATGTAATTCGAAGAAGAGGTAGAGCGCAAGTGATATCCCGAGGGGCCGCGCTTTGGCCTGGCTCCTGATATGGTGACCAGGCCGTACCATGGGCGGCGTTCAGCTTAGCCGCGCCCCCGCCTGCGCCCGGTCGCCCTGCGGAGTGGGGGATGTAGGGGAACCCAGATGGATAAACAGTTCTGTCTTCTAGCCTCGGTGATGATGCTGGTCACGGCAGGTGCAACTGCCAAAGAGCTGATCTTATGCAAAAGCCCTAGCTCGAGCGACATAGTTATAAGCATTGATGATAGAAAATTTTCTAATAGATCTATCGATTGTATTAAGGGTAGTTTTGTCTCAGACATGACGCCATGTGCTCCACCTAACGCGTATGGTTTATCGGCACCAACTGGCTCTGCCGAACTCGTCGGGCTCGCAGATCGATGGCAGGATTACGCTAACCATCTTGGCGGCATCACAGGCCACAGCTTGACAGCAGATAGCATCGAATTTTCGGGCGGCTTCAATTCTGGAGGCGGTGGCTATCACGAATTATGGAGATTTGAAGCTAGCCGCCTTACTGGCGCTGGGAAACTGACAGCAGAAGGCCGACCGCCTATCGGATATAATTGCAAGCGATCAAAAGGTATAATGTAGTGCGACAGGATAAAGCGCTTCACAGCCTGGCTCTGTAGCTTCACTTCGGCGCGCGCGCCTGGGCCTTCCGGGTCGATGATCGTGAACGCCCCGCCTATCGAACAGCTAAGAATTCAGAATAGTATCATGGAAATCTCCTGAATCGCCTTGACGAACTCGGCAAAACCATCGGCGCTGGGCCGTGTGGCAGGTTTCGCCTCCGCCTCGCGCGGCATGTGGCGCACGCCGCTGCGCTGCCCGGCTTCCTTCTTTCTTCGCCGCCGCACACGACTGCGTACCGTCACGCCACCCAACCTGCGCAACCTGCGTGTAGCCGCACATCATGGTTCTCTGTGCACCTGACTTACGCACCTCGGAAAAGCCCAATGTTTTCAAGGTTCCTATTTTTGGTGCAAAATTCTTGATTTCTGCATCGTGGTGCCCACTGGGCGCAAAGGCTTTATGGGGCGACAAGGTCCGGACGAACGACAGTCTGCGAGGGGCCGAGCGGTCCTTGCTGTGTCGATAGATTTCGTCGATGCTCCGGACCAGCTATGGGAGGCTGCGATGGAATCGCTGGTTGGCTGGAATCAATTGGTTGGTAGACTCGCACGCGTCGCGCTGGCGAGCCTGGGATTATTAGCGATATCGAATTCCGCTAATGCGTGTGCAGAAGACGAATATCAGGGGGCTTTCGGATGGTGTTACCGGAAGATTGGTGGCGTCGTAGGACAAACTGCGGAGGGCGCAAAACATGGAGATTGGGATACATTTTCAAAGGGCATTGGTGATATAGCGATAACGACCACCTGCCCGGCCTGTGCCGTTCTTGGGCAGGCTGTCCTAAGCAGACAAGATCGGGCGGCTGTTAGCACCATTGCTGGGCGTGGGCTGATTTTATATTCGATCGGTCTCCCCCCATCGCTAGTCTTCGTCGATGCGGGGGTCAAGGCCATTCCGCTTACGGCTCCACAGCAGCCGGTATCAACCCCCGCGCCTGAGGCGGCGCCCTCAAGAGCCAAGAAAACGTATAAAGTTGCTACCCAAGCTGCATGTGTGGTCGTTGCTGGCGATGGCAGGCTCTCCGCCGGGTGGCTGTCGGCGCCCGCACTGATAGATGCGTCCACCGGGACGGCATCGACGTTTCCAGCGGTCGATCTGATGGACGGCGACATAATAAGCGTAACCGCCGAGCCGTGCGCTGAGGCCGACATAAAGGGCAATAAAGCCCTCACCTTCGGGACATTCTCCTATGAATATTCCAATATGTTGCCCAGCCAAGGGCCCAGAATGAAATACTTCCTGAGCGGTAAGCGGCTGAGCTAACGTCGCGCTCGGCGAGGAACCTGCGGAGGGCCGTGTTCCTCTTCGCAAGCGCCTAGACTAGGTCACGAACAGTCGTCAATCAGGGGATCGCTTTTGCGCGCACGATTGTCGTGTTATGCGCCGAATCCGGTATCAGGCGCCCCCAAGGTTCATCGTTCTCGTATTTACGACGATAGTTACCAACGCTGAGTTGGCTCATTTGCATTAAGTCTGCGATCTTTTTGTTTGAAAGACCGGCGATAAACATCTCGATGATCGCGTTCAGCCCAGCCTGGGAAAGGTGCCGCCTATTTGATGCGGCGGTCTTCCATGCCGGATCGTGGTTTGTCCACTTAGATTGACCGGCAGGAAGTGACGCCGGAGCGGCATCGTGGTTGGTCTGTCCGCGCTCCACCTTCTCCAGGCGCTGGAACATTTCGGTCTGCCCGTTCTCCACCGTCTCTAGGCGCCCCCGGATTTCGTCCAGGACCGGGGGCACTACGGCGTGGCGGTCGATCGCAGGGTCCCCCATCAATAAATCCTGCAACCGGGCCGCAAAGCCGTTGTCGCTTTTAAGTCGGGCAAGCGCTTGGCGGATAAGGGGTTGAAATTCTTCCGGAATCCGTAGGCTCACAGGGGGGGTGTTCGCCATGACTCGCCACACTAGCACCAGAGATGTGCATGACAGTGTCATACGGTGTGCACAATGGCAAGCGTACCACTGTGTCATACGGTATGTATGACAGCTCAGCGCTGGATCGCGCGGGGTCAGCGCAGTCTTGGTCAACCTGCGCCAGGCCGCTTCCGCCCCGCCAGCATTAGGGGTCAGCGCCATGTCCCGCGCCTGTCCCGGCATCGTGGCCGTGCTTTTGGTGTGGGACAAACCGGGCGGATGGCAGCGTTCTCAATGACTTAGCTTGCAGGATCGCCGCACGGCTGCAGCAAAGTTGCAGCGGCGGTGCGTCAGAGCTGCTCGCGGGACTGGCCGGGTCCGAACACGCGCAGCACCCGCACGTCGCCGGCGGTCTCATTGCGGCCGGTGTCCGGATGCACTCGGTACAGCGCCCGGTATCCACCCTCGCAGGGCAGTTCGCGCACGCCGGCATGGTCGCCGACGGGGAAGAGGCACGGGTGCTGGCGCAGCCGATTGATCGCGGCCCGGAGCGCCATCAGCCGACGCCGTGCCGCCTGGCCGGACCCCGGCTGCCTCAACCAGCCCCGGATTGCAGCAAGGTCGTCGCGGGCCTCGGGCGTGTAGCTCAGCCTTCGCGGCACGGCCGCCGGTCAGCGGTCGGAGCGAGGCGGCGGCAACTCATGGTCGGTGCCGATGCTGTCAATCCAGGCGTCGATTTCGGCCGCGTCGATCAAGTGGCCGGCGGCGATCGAGGCGTCGGCCTCGGCGATCATCTCCGCCTCACGAGCCAGCCGGCGCGCGCGAGCCTCCGGGGTTTCCGGCGGGGGATCGAGCGGGCCATGGGCGGCGGGTGATGGCAACGGCATGAGGCAAACGTAGGCTGCCCGGGCGCGGTGTGCCAGCGGGCGCAAGCGGGCCGATGGCGGCAGCGCGGAGAGGCCATTTCCGGGCCTGTCCGCCGACGGGCATCCGTCGGTTGCGCCTTTGCACGAGGGCCGCGCCGCTGGCGCCAGCGTCCTGCACCACCGCCGGCCATGGAGACCGGTAATCATCAACGGCTGATGACGGCCCTCTGAGACTAGCTAGCTAGTCGAACAAAGACCGAACAAATGCGGCACAAATGGTGCGGTTGCCCCCTTTCCGGCCCACGACATGGACCGGAAGGCGCGAACAGTGTTCGGACCCTTTGACGGCGGCCCGGCCCGCCCCGGCGGCCGGGTTTGCGCCGCTTGGGAAGCGTCTCCGCCCTGATGACTATTCCATCGGGCGTTTCGTCGCCCCGCGGACACTGGCGCAACGGCAGCGCTACCCGAGTGTACACGGACGTAACACTTGGGCGATGGCTGGCTGAGGTTCCCATACACCATTGCACCCAAGGTGCCGCCGGTCAGTTCCGAACCGGCACCGAACGCAGGAACGCCGCCGGGCGGGATGCTCGGCGGCGCGCTTATCGGCCTCCCGGTGCACCGCCGTCGCGCCATGCGCGACCGCCTGCCAGGTCTCCGGCGGCCGGGGTGTAAACAATGCTTACACCCCTCGCCGATCGCCCGGCCGAGCGGGACCAAAGGGTGTCTACGCTGGTGACACCCCTGCGCGCCCTGCCGCTTCCGCCTGTGGCCCTTCAGGCGTAAATCCGGCCGGTTGTAGGCGGCCTACGCCGCCGCTGAGAAACGTCTCGGCGCATGGGACAAAACGGGAGCGTCGCCAAAAGCACCACGGGTGCATTGGTGCATGTAGACGCTCCTGACTGCCACGTGACTGCCACCCCACTGCCAGGGGACTGCCGCGCCACTGCCGCTCGTTACATGCGCGCCATGCGGTCCGAGGTCGGGCGGATCAGGGCAACGGTGGCGCGGCGCCGAAGCGTTGCACGCCTCGGATTCCGCGTTACCCGGACGGCGCCGGCCGGAGAATGTGTTACCCGGACCCGGATCGGCGGTACCAGGCGCCGGAGTAACGGGAGGACGCCGTGCCAGACGCAGCAACGCCGCCCGGCATGTGCCCGATCGGACGGTGAATTCCATCGCTATGACGGGCAGGCCGTGCGGTATGGTCGGGGGTTCAAGCCAGTCAGGGAACGCCAATGGGCAAGATCACCAAAAAGCCGCTGCCTCCATCCGCTCCCGCTCCCGCTCCGGCAGAGGACGAAGATCCGATTTGGGGTGACGCGCTTGCCGATTTCTTCGGTGTCCGGGCGCTCGGCGCGCTGTCCGCCGCTGCCCCGCCGACCGAGCCAGACAAGCCCGCGGCGCCCGCCAAACCGGCACGCAAGCGGGCCGCGCCGCGCGGGTTAACCAGGTCCGCACGGGAGGGTTAACCCCCCCC
>Ga0302320_10024500_pt1 | contig 11771 bp, 13 predicted proteins | sample Bog_T0_3_FD_202130 | JGI IMG/M metagenome (GOLD analysis project Ga0302320, IMG submission 202130) | Peat permafrost microbial communities from Stordalen Mire near Abisko, Sweden - Bog_T0_3 | ecosystem: Environmental > Terrestrial > Soil > Wetlands > Peat | place: Sweden: Abisko, Stordalen Mire... | reverse complement strand
ACAGTTCCTGTCCGCCTGTTCCCACAGTCATGACGAACGCCAAGATTGCGCCAATCACCGCTCGCGGCCATTGCCGTTTACGCTTCATCAACTATCCATCGTACAGATGTTACGTATTGTCTAGGGCGGCCACGTCAAGAAAAATCCGATATTCGTAAGATAGTTCACATGCCCACTCGACGACGCTTTTTCCAATCTGCCGCCGCCCTGTCCGCCTTATCCCTGTCTGCTGAAGCCGACGCTCCCGCGCTACCGCCCTCCATCGCCGCCCTGAAGTCCGTGCGCGGCCAAGTGCGCCCGATTTCCACATCTGAGCGCGAAAAGCGGCTGGAACGCGCCCGCCAGCTCATGCGCGAGAACAAAATTGACGCGCTGTTCCTGGCCGGCGGCACGTCGCTGAGTTACTTCACTGGCGTCCGCTGGGGCAATAGCGAGCGCTTGTTTGCCACGGTCGTGCCGGTTACCGGCAAGTCTTTTGCGATTTGCCCCTCATTTGAAGAAGGCCGTGCGCGCGAGCAACTCAATGCCGGTCCGCTCGAAAGCGCCGACGTCCTCACCTGGCATGAAGATGAAAGTCCGTATCGTCTGCTTTCGGTCGGCTTGCAAAACGCTAAAATCGCCACGGGCAATCTAGGAATAGAAGAGCGCACGCCGTTTGTGTTTGCCGATAGCCTGGCGCAAGCCTCGCCCGGAATTAAGCTTGTCAGCGCGACGCCGGTCACCGCCGGCTGCCGCATGATCAAGAGTGAGCATGAATTGGAGTTAATGAAGATTGCGAATTCCACGACGCTGGCTGTGTATGAGGCCGTGTTTCGCGCTTTGACACCCGGGATGACGGCGCAGCAAGCGTCCGGCTTAATTACGATGGCTTATTCGCAGGTCGGCTTCCGCGGCGAAGCCAGCTTCGAAGTAGGAGCGGCCAGCGCTAACCCGCACGGCAGCATCGCCGCGCAAGTGATTCGCGAAGGTATCCCGGTGATCATGGACGACGGCTGCACGGTTGACGGCTACCAATCCGACATCTCGCGCACTTTCGTTCTGGGCAAAGCCTCCGACCGCGCCAAGCAAGTCTTCGATATTGTCCATCGCGCCCAACGTGCCGCGCTCGATGCTGCCCGCCCCGGCGTCGCTTGCCAAGATGTGGACGCGGCCGCCCGCAAAGTGATCGTCGAATCGGGCTTTGGTCCCGACTATAAATTCTTCAGTCATCGCGTTGGCCACGGGATCGGAATGGACGGCCACGAATGGCCTTATCTTGTGCGAGGAAACAAGTTGCCGTTGGCACCCGGGATGACGTTCAGCGATGAGCCCGGTGTCTACATTCCTGGAGAATTTGGGGTGCGACTGGAAGATGATATGTACGTCACGCCGGAGGGGGCGAAGTTGTTTACGCCGCAGAGTCCGAGTATTGAACAGCCATTTGGTTGACACAAAGAAACGGCGGCCCCACATGCCGGGCCGCCGTCACCTCAGCAAAACACTCCAGCAAACCACTATCGATAGCAAGGACGGCCGAAGCGATCGTAGTAAACCGGGCGATACCCTCTCCGTTCCCAGCGCTCATGTTCGCGCCATTCACGGCGGTCGATATGCCGCTCATACCGCCTGTAGTCGTGGAAATCTGCCGCCTGGGCCACTGCCGGAGTGAAAACCGCCATACTCCCCGCCAGAATCATCGCTAACGCACCAATTCGTTTGAACATGGGAACCTCCTTTTAGGTTCTTCGAAAGCTGTTTTTTAACTGCTTTCTGCCTATAAAGACGCGATCAGACAGCGCGAGGGCTAACACCAATTCGAGTGGTTTCGTATGAAGGTTTGTTTACGGACGCTACAATCACAGCTAATGGCGCAAACTCCCTGGGGCGAACTCCCTGTCCAAGACGCTCACGTACACTTCTTTTCTTACAAGTTCTATTCAGCCCTCGCGCAGCAAAAGAAGGCCACCAACGCCGAAGCTTTAGCGCCCTTGCTCAACTTCGAAGTCCCCGCGCACGATCCCGTCGCACTGGCTGATCACTGGACCAGCGAACTGTCGCGCTTCAATGTCAAGCGCGCTGCACTCATCGCCAGCATGCCCGGCGATGAAGACAGCGTTGCCAGCGCCGTGGCCGCTCATCCCGACCGATTCTACGGTTACTTCATGCTCGATCCCACGCAGCCCGACGCCCTCGCTCGTGTCAAACGCGCAGCCGAAAATCAGCATCTCCACTGCATCTGCCTATTCCCGGCTATGCACACGTACTCGATTACGGATGCCCGTTTAGTGCCTATTCTCGAAGTTGCTAGCGACCACCACCTCGCCGTGTTTGTGCATTGCGGGGCGATCAGCCTCGGCATTCGGAAGAAACTTGGCTTGCCAAGCCAGTACAACATGCACTATTCGAACCCGCTCGATCTGCATCCGGTGGCGCTGCACTTCCCGCTTGTGCGCTTCGTGATTCCGCATTTCGGCGGCGGGTTGTTCCGCGAAGCTCTGATGCTGGCCGACCTCTGCCCCAATGTTTACTTTGATACGTCGAGCAGCAATCGTTGGATCGTCTACGAAGGTATCGATTTGGCGGCCGCGTTTCGCCGTTCGATTGAAGTTCTCGGCATTCAACGTCTACTCTTTGGCAGCGATTCCAGCTTCTTCCCGCGCGGCTGGCACTCGACCATCTTTGAACAGCAAGCCAAGGTCCTCTATGAATTAGGTCTTGATGCGCAACAAGCGTCGCAGATCTTGTGTTCCAATCTCGAAGAGTTTCATAAAGCACGTAAACGTTCGGAATAACCTGAAGGACATTTTCTGATCGTCAACCGCACTTTGTAATTGTGAAGCCAATTCGCAAAGTGCAGGCGCGGCTGAGGCGGATCCGCAGTCTCAGAAATCTTCCCATCTTGCTGCCTTTCCCGGTGTCTCCCACTTTGCGGCTGGCGCAACTTTCGCCCGGGCCCAAGTTCGCCAACATTAAGCCGCTGATCTTAAAGCGCTGGTCAGATATAAAGGAGTTCGCGCCGAGTGTGGTGGTTGGCTCGCTAAACGAAATGGAGCGGCTGGTAGAGCATATCACTGCCGGCGCCTTAGACGCTGCTTCGATTGATCGGGCGCTGGTGATCCTGACTCACTTCGGATCAAAGCCGCTCAATGACGTGGCACGAGTTAGCCTGTGGCAGTCATTCGGTGTGCCGATCTTTGAACTCTATTTAGGACTGGATCAATCGTTGCTTGCCTCGGAATGCGAGGCCCACGAAGGGTGGCACGTGGTTCGTGGCATTGACTCGACGACCCTGGAAACAGGTGAACTAATACTAGATGGGGCAGGGAATTCTGGTCTAGGCACCGGTTTGCGCGCTTCCGTTGACCGAACCACCTGCCCCTGCGGCCTCACTACGCCACGTATCCTCAACATTGAATCTTTAGAAAACGGTCACTTCCTGGCCGCCTCCGCCTAGCAATCCGCGCTAGCTCTGCTTCGTAATCTTCACGCTGCCGTTCACGGTATCAGCCTCAATCTTCGTCCCGCCGCTACCGATTGTGAATCTCTGAGTACGTTGCTGACGCTTATCGCGGTCCATTTCAACGAAGTCATTATTTACACTGCCATTCACCGTTGACGCCTCGACTTCGGCCCCAAAGGTAGCCGGCAATTGAACATGAATCGAGCCATTCACGGTCTTCAATTTAAGCCCTTTGCCGCCCTGCGGAGTGCCCTGTGCCAGATCGATCGTAAGTGAGCCATTGGTCGTCTCGCCTTCCACGTCACCGCTCACATCTTTCAAGTGCACAGACCCATTCTCCGTGTGGGCGCGAATCTGGCCTAGAGTGTTTTCTACGTGAATACTGCCATTGGAAGCGTGTAAATCAAGACTCGCCGACGTTGGCACCCAAATGTCATAAGAAACACTCCACCACGTATTGTTGCGGGTTTCCGGACCATGCGCCAAGATTCGCCCCGGGCCGTCAATAATGGTGACCTGTTTGGCTAAAGACTCCGCCGTACCTATATCATGTGCCGTTGCCTGCACACACGCTTTGACCAGAATGTCCGAATTCGACCACCCATGCACGTGGATAGATCCATTCCCCGCCGGGTTCACCTCGTTCTGGGCAGCCGCGGCCAAGTGCTGTTCGCGCACTTCGTGGTGGGTGACCATTCCATTGTTGTTCCAACCCTGGTCTGTACACCAATTCTCCTGCGCTGCCAACGGCACGCATCCGGCAACTACCAATAGAGCAGCCAGCGTCATTTTTCTCATGGTTTCCACCTTCTTTTCTTATTACGGACGTTCGGGTGTTTGGACGCAGTTTTTGCCCAGCGGTTAGGCGGATTTCCGAAATACGACCACTGAAGCCGTAAATACCTGCACCACCTCGTTATTCTGGTTGAGTGTCGTATTGCGAATTTTTGCGATTCCTTGCATGGGTTTAGAGCGGGACGGTATCATCTCCATGACCTCGCATTCCACCCTTAGAACGTCGCCCACACGGGTGGGTCGCGGCCAATTGATCTCGCCGCCCACACCGACAATCCCTGCCGAAAGCGCCAGATCGCTTTCCACGAGCAAACGCATCGTAACGGCCGCCGTGTGCCAGCCGCTCGCCGCCAGACCTTTGAAGATGCTGCGTTCGCCGGCTTCTTCGTCCAGATGAAAGGGTTGCGGATCAAACTCCGCTGCGAATTCCTTCATCCGCTTCTCGTCCATCTGGTATTCGCCGGAGGTGAACTTTTGGCCTACGTGCAGATCTTCCCAATACAGTGTTTGCTTAGCCATGACCTATTGAATCGCCTTTTCGACCAAGCCAAGTACAATTTGTTCTGACGGTACCGCCGCTGTCAGCAAGAAGTTTCGTCTGTTCATCTCACGAAAAGTTTATGATATCTACGCACCCTTTGAAAGTAGCGATCTTTTCGAAACACCTGCAATTTCTGGAAGGCGCCGAGTTACCGCGCGCCGCAGCCGAAATTGGATTTGACGGGATTGACATCACGGTTCGAGCGGGTGGGCACGTTGAACCCGCGAGGGTGGCCGAAGATCTTCCGCCGTTGGTGGCCTTGATTCGGCAGTATCAACTTGAAGTGCCGATGATCACCACCGATATCGTTGATGGGTCTAGTCCCTATGCCCGGCCAGTGCTCAAAACGCTGGCTGATCTCGGCATTCGTTACTACCGCTGGGGTGGTTTCAAGTACTCGAATCAACCGATCGTTGCCCAGTTAGAAGAATTTCATAAACGTTCATCCGCACTGGCCGCTCTGAATGCGGAATACAAAGTTTGCGCGATGTATCACACACATTCTGGTGTCGGACTTGTCGGCGCGCCGGTTTGGGACATGGTGGAGATTCTCAAATCTCTCGACCCGAACCTGGTTGGCATCAATTACGACATTGGGCATGCCACGGTGGAAGGCGGCTTGGGCGGTTGGATTGACAGCTTCCGGGTGGCGCAGCCTTGGATGCGCGGGATCGCAGTGAAGGATTTTCTATGGCAAAAAGACAAAACCGATTACCAGCCCGCGTGGGTGCCGCTGGGTCAAGGTATGGTGCGGCTGCAAGCCTTCTTTTCGCTGCTGGCGCAAACTTCGTTTGATGGGCCATTGCAACTGCATTTTGAGTATCCGCTCTTCGGTGCCGAGCAAGGCAAGAGGCAGTTGACGGCCGATTCCTCGCAAGTGTTTGCCGCCATGCGGCGCGATTTGCAGCAACTCCGTTCCTATCTGCGCGTTGCGGGTTTCAACGGTACTGGCTTTGGGCATGCGTAGACGCGACGTTTTGAAGATGCTAGCGGCGCCTGCCATTGTCAAATCCTCACCCACCGCGATTCGGATTGAAGAGATTTCTCATTCTTATCAAGACTTTCGTTATCGCGCGCCGTACAAGTTCGGTGGCTTTGCGGTAGATCGGGTGACGCTGCTGAACGTGGAGTGCGTGGTGAGTTTGGCTAGTGGCCGCATGGCGAAAGGCTTCGGCTCAATGACGATGGGCAATGTGTGGTCTTTCCCTTCGCATGTACTTTCGTATGACGAGACGCTGGCGGCGATGAAAGCGGTGGCTGAAAAGATAAGCAAGGTGACTGGAGCATACCGGGATTACGGCCATCCCATTGACATCAACTGCGCTCTCGAACCCGAGTATCTTCGCCTAGCCGGGCCGTCTATCCCGAAGCTCTGCACACTGGTTGCCGCTAGTCCGTTCGATGCGGCGCTGCATGACGCGTTCGGCAAAATTCACAGGCGAAGTTCATATCAGTGCTACGGACGCGATCTTCTGCCGAACGACCTTTCGCACTATTTGGGCAAAGGATATGAGGGGCGATGGCTGGACGAATTCTTACTGACTCATCCGCGACCTGAGATTCCGCTGTATCACTCGGTTGGTGCGCTGGACGCGCTGACATCCGGTGAGCTTTCAAACCCGATTCATGACCACCTGCCAGAGACCTTGGCAGACTGGATTCCGTATTCTGGTGTAGACCACATTAAGATCAAGCTGAACGGCGATGACTTGACTTGGGATCTGCAACGGGTTTTTGGCGTGGACGCAGTCGCTGCCCAAGCGAGACCGAGCACGGTCTGGTTTTATTCGCTCGACTTCAATGAGCGCTGCCGCAACGTAGAATATCTGCTCGAATTCATTCGCAAGCTGAAAGAACAGAACGCGGCGGCGTTTGGGCGGATTCAATATATTGAACAGCCGACGGCTCGTGACTTGGCGGCGGACCGGAAAAACGACATGCATCAGGCCGCCCAGTTCGTCCCGGTGGTGATTGACGAATCGCTGACCGGTCTTGATATGCTGCTGCTTGCGCGAGAGATGGGCTACAACGGAGTTGCCTTGAAAGCTTGCAAAGGCCAATCGCAAGCGCTGCTCATGGCGGCAGCCGGACAGATTCACAAGATGTTCCTTTGTGTGCAAGATTTGACTTGCCCTGGGGCTTCGCTCATTCAATCGGCAGGTTTGGCCGCGCACGTTCCGGGTGTGGCGGGAATTGAAGCCAATGCCCGCGAATATGTTCCGGCCGCAAATCAGGAATGGCAGAAGCGCTTTCCAGGGATTTTTGACATTAGAAACGGGCGGATGGCGACGGGTACAATCACAGGCCCTGGTCTAGGAGCCAAAGCATGATGGCTGTTACATTAGCGCTGTACTTAAGCCAATGTGCCGGGTGCCACGGCAACGACGCGCGCGGAACGGCGAAGGGCCCAGGGTTGGTGGACAATGCGCATATTGAAGGACAGTCAAATGGTCAACTACGCGACTTTCTACAGCGCGGGAATCCTGGCGCGGGGATGCCGGCCTTTGGGGATTTATCTACGGAAGATTTGCGTTTGCTGGCAAGCTATTTGAAGTCGCTCAATCCGAAACCAGCGCCAACCCCAACGCCTTCCCCCAAGATTAGTTGGCACGCGCCGCAGCCGGGAGACTGGCTCACCTACAACGGCAATTATTCGGCGAATCGCTACAGCGAGCTGAAGCAAATCACAACCAGCAATGTTTCCGCTTTGAAGCTGAAGTGGATTTATCCAACGGCATACTATGGCTTGGAAACCACACCGCTTGCCAGTGATGGCGTGCTGTATTTTACGGCGCCGAACCAAGTCATTGCCGTGGATGCGTTGACCGGTACCGAACTTTGGAAATATGCGCGCGCCGTGACGCCTGGCCTAAAAGGCGATGCGAAGCTCGGCACCAACAGGGGCGTTGCGATTTTGGACGAGAAAGTATTTTTCGCGACGGACAATGCCCACTTGCTGGCTATCGACCGGGCTAACGGAGAGTTGCTGTGGGAAGTTCCAATGGGCGAGGAACCGCAGCCGTATGGTGGCACAGTGGCGCCCCTGGTTGTTGACGGCAACGTGATTGTAGGTGTTGCCGGGGCGGATCACGGCATCCGTGGTTTTGTGGCAGCGTTTCGCGCGAGCGACGGGGAATTGGTATGGCGACATTGGACGGTTCCTGAGCAGCCGCCGGTCCTTGGTGGATCGACTTGGTTGACCGGTTCATACGATCCAGGGACCGGAACGCTGTATTGGCCCACAGGTAATCCGTATCCAGATGACGAGGGCCGCGACCGGCCGGGCGACAATCTTTACACCGATTCAGTTCTGGCCCTGAACGCCAAAACGGGCGAATTGAAGTGGCACTACCAATTCACGCCGCACGATCTGCTCGATCGCGATGCCACTGAACCCATGGTGCTGGTTGACACGGTGTATAAAGGGACACCTCGGAAGCTGCTGCTGCATGCGGATCGCAATGGGTTTTTCTATGTGTTTGACCGAACGAACGGGGAACTGCTGCTGGCTAAGACTTTTTTGAAAAAGGTGGATTGGGCTTCCTCGATTGGGAGGGACGGGAGACCGGTGGTTGTCGATCCGCGTGGTTGTCCTTCGGATGCGGCGAATTGGAGTTCGACCTCGTTCAGTCCTGAGACGAAGCTCTATTACTTTCTAGCGCTTGAAGAGTGTGTGGGACAGCCAACCGGCTATCCGGATCAGACCGGGCAACATTATTTGCGCGCGCTGAACATTGAGACGGGCGAAATTGTTTGGGAAATACCACAGCCGGGATCGGCGCATGCTAAGACTTGGAGCGGAGTGCTGGCTACGGCTGGCGGGGTTTTATTCTATGGCAAACCGAATGGCGGGTTCGATGCGGTAGACGAAAAGACCGGGGAAACGTTGTGGCATTTGCCGACCAATGTGCGCATGAAAGCTCCGCCGATTACATACACTGTTGGCGGAAATCAATATGTTGTGGTGGCCGCAGGGCCGAATATCCTTTGTTTCGGACTTTAGTCCGATTCGCCGATCGCAAAGGCCTTGTCGAGCAAAAGAGCGAAATCCCGAGATTTGTCTTGCACCGTGTGACGCAGGGCGCCGAGCTGTTTTTCGGCTATGCGGAGCCGGTCGGCTAAATGGAGGCAGGCGAGTACGGCTGTGCGGGCAGAATCCAAGTTCCCGGCGCGGCGCGCGATGTTTGACATGAGCTCATCAATCTCTTGGGCCAACTGCGTGGTCTCTTGCGGATCACCCGACGTGCTCAGAGCGTAAGTCTGATTGAATATCGTCACACGGACTACTTGTTTTTCAGCATCCGGCGTGTCCATGAGAGATTCCTCAACTGGCGCTAAGAGTTTCCAATTGGTTGAGCAGTTTTTCAATGCGGGTGCGGACCTGCTTGCGTTCGCCACGCAGATCGTCCAGTTCGTCGGAAAGGCGCTTGACGCGCAAGTTAAGTTCGTCGCGTTCGCGCTGCATGGCGGTGGCGCGAGCTTCGCCCTGATCGCGAGCGCCTGAAGCACTCTTCAATTCGTCTAGAGCCGCCTTGAGGCGCTGCTGTAATTGCTGATTTTCGCTGCGCAGGGATGTAATTGCCTGCACGGCCTTAGTGATTCGCTCCTCAAGATGAGCGAGCGAATCGATGCTTTGCTCCGGGGCTGCTGCTTCCATAACTCTATAAAACTATAGCAGTTACTGGACGTGAGCTGTGTGAGCCGCTTTGGCGCGGCCGACGAGCGCCTGGAAACCAGGAGCGTCGTTGATGGCGATATCGGCGAGCACTTTACGGTTAAGTTCGATGCCGGCGCGCTTGAGTCCACTCACGAACTTGCTGTAGGAAATCTCAGACTGGCGGCACGCGGCGTTGATGCGCACGATCCACAATGAGCGGAAATTGCGCTTCTTGAGCCTGCGGCCGACATAACCGTAACGCAGCGCCTTTTCAACGGCTTCTTGCGCGGAACGGTTCAGCTTTGACTTGGTGAGAAAGAAACCCTTGGCGCGGCGAAGGGTTTTGTGGCGATAGTCTCGCCTTCCGGTACCTCTTTTTACTCTTGGCACGTTTGCTCCTTTGAATTAGTTCAATTTGCGGAGGGTTGACAGGCACGTGCGGCGCACAGCTCCCACTCCTTAAAATCTGTCAGAAACTTTTAATACGGAAGCATGGTCCGCAACGTGTGCTGATTGGTTTCGTCGGCGACGACCCCTTGCTTGAGCTTACGTTTGCGGGCGCGGGTCTTAGACGTCAGGATATGGCGGGCTGAGGCGTGATGGCGCATAACCTTGCCGGTACCGGTTTTCTTGAAGCGTTTGGACGCACCCTTATGGGTCTTCATCTTGGGCATAATCTGTCCTGGGAGTTCGTTTCGATAGGCGATGGAATCGCCCGTGAGGAACTACTCCACAAAGTGTAACACGCGCGCGACCTAGAAGATGCGGTTTTGCCGGGGAAGATTGCCGAGGGAACCGATGTTGGCGACGCTGAAGGAGAACAGGTACTGATTTTCGTCGCGAATGACGTTGTTGATGCGACGAAGTTGCAAGGTAAAGCCGCAGCAATTTGTGTTGTAGCTGACTTGATAGTTGCTGTTGGTCACCTCGTTCTTGAGAAAGTCATAAAACACCTGTGCGGCGGCGTTAAAGCCCTGACGATTGGTGCTACCGTAGCCCAACCTGAAGTAGCCTTGGTTGGTGAGCGGAAAGAGTTGCAAGAGAGGGTCTAGAGGAAGTAAAGCAGGGCCGACGCCAGACGTGTTCACGCCGAAAATCTGGTCGCTGGTAATGGCCGTTTCGCCAATGTCAAAGACGTACTTCGAATAGCGCAGATTTGCCGTAATGGTGTGATAGTCAAACCTGTGGTGGAGCGGATCGTAAGCCGTATCGTAGGTGAGGCCAAAAATATTCCAGGGATTGATGGTGAGTGTGGAAATGATGGGTGAATAAGTGCGCGGACCGTCGAGGAAGGTGTAGGGAGTGAGTTCTTCCTGAGCAAGATTGACGTAGCGCTGGCCGGAGGTGGTGACAGTACCACCGAATGTGGGATCGAAATAACGGGCCTGGCGAACGCGCCAGGTGAAGAATTCGGACACCTTGCCGGCTTTATCTTTTTTGTAGATGCGGTTGGTTATGCCGATGGTGAGTTGGTTGGTGTTGGAAACGATGTCGGTTCCATCGTAGTGAATCGTCTTCTGGAATTGATTGATTCCGGTGACGTATTCGTATTGGGCTTCCGCCTCGATCACGTGTTTTACCTTGACGCCTAAATGCATCCATGCGGGCGGGGTGAAGATTCGTTCCAGGGAGGGGACGCGGAAATCAGCGACGAAGTCAGCGTCGTGGCGAAAGAGATTGGCGCCAATCGGGGTGGCGGTGAGTTCGCTGTTTGAAGAGTATTGGCGGTTATAGTCGGTGGCTTCAAAGGAAACGCTGGGGTAGAGGGAGAAACCGGCAAAGCTGACGGCCGACGACAGAGTAGGCCGAACGTCAATGCGCTGACTGGCGAGACCAGTGGCCGTGGCCGGTTCGACTGGCGATGGAATAGCCGCGGGTAAGCCGAGGGTATTCGTGGGCGCATCAGCGGGGGTTAACGGTTCACTCCGGCTTATCAAGCCCCCCGAAGCGTTGAAGGAAAACCAAATCGGAATTTTGCTTTGGAGGATCTGCTGGAGCCGGCCGGACGTTTCGAGCATGGGTAACTTTTGAATGACCGCCGGCTTGGCGTTAGAGTTGAAGCTCTCATAGACCTCGTTGCGGCTGGCAACGATGTTGAGCGCGTAGATATCGTTATCGAAATGGCGCTGCAGGAAGCCGACGGAATAGTGCTGCGGAACGAAATTATTCGTAAAGGCCGCGGCGAACGGATACGAACTGAGGTAATTCACGTCAACCATTGCGCGGAATCCGAACAGTTCTGTTCGGCCAGCGGCTTGGAGTTGGAATCCGCCTTGCTTGTCGGGACATTGGGGCTGCGATGCCGGACAGTTCGACGGCGTGGCATAGCCCTGTTCGCC
>Ga0302320_10024499_pt1 | contig 11771 bp, 7 predicted proteins | sample Bog_T0_3_FD_202130 | JGI IMG/M metagenome (GOLD analysis project Ga0302320, IMG submission 202130) | Peat permafrost microbial communities from Stordalen Mire near Abisko, Sweden - Bog_T0_3 | ecosystem: Environmental > Terrestrial > Soil > Wetlands > Peat | place: Sweden: Abisko, Stordalen Mire... | reverse complement strand
AAATACGCCCGCGTCGCCAAGTTCATCGTCGGCTGGGGCTCTCACCTCTACTACTGGGTCTATCCCGGCGTCATGGTCGCCACCACCGGCATCTTCTGCGGTTACATCGTCGGCTTCCTCTATCCCAACGTCATGAGCGGCTCCAACCCCGGACCACTCTTCATGGCCATCGTTGCCGTGCTCTTCTCCATCTTCGTCGGCTGGATCGCCTCCAAGGGCGCTGGCGCTTCGACGGCCGTCAACCTGGCCATCAACGTCGTCCAGATCTCCGCCCTCATCGTCTTCAGCGTTCTGGCCATCGGCTATCGCGCCAGCCATCCCGCCGGCGCGGCTGCCTTCCAGTATGACAACCAGACCCTCGCCACCTACACCTACCAGTTCGCCACCGACAAGACCGGCGCCACCATCCGCGATGCTTCGGGCGCGCCCCTGCCGCTGCTTGACTCAGCCGGCAAGCCGGTTCCCTTCACCATCGACTACCCTGAGAAGGACGCCACCGGCGCCTTCCTCTCTCACCCCAACGCCATGTCGGTCGTTGCTCCTCACAAGTTCAGTTACCTGTTCATTCAGGCAACCGTCGCCATCCTCATCTTGGTCGGCTTTGAATCGGTCACCTCGATGGGAGGCGAGGCTAAAAATCCAACCAAACACATCCCCATCGCCGTCATTGCCTCGCTGCTCATTCAGGGCCTGATCTGCTACCTCATTGAGTACTTCGCCGCCAACTACTTCTTGAACTCCGGGTATAGTATGGCCAGCGCGTCCAGTTCCGCGGCGCCCATCGGCGACATGATGATCATCGTCGGCGACGGTCTCCTCGGCCAGGGCCATGGCAAGTACTTCATGCTGGCTGAAGCCGTCACCGTCTTCCTGGCGCTGATCGGCACCACCCTCTCCTGCATGAACACCGGTGCTCGCGTCACTTATGCCATGGGCAAGGATGACGAAGCTCCCGAGCACTTCGGCATGCTCCATGCCGAGTCGCTCTCGCCCCGCAAGGCCATCTGGACCCTGGTCGTCATCTCGGCCGTCATCGGCGTCATCGCTGTCTCGCTGGTCTTCGGCGATGCCGGCGCCCCCACCGACGCAGCCATCGCGGCCCTGCCCCACGGCATCTTCTCCAACTGGGGCTACCTCTCCCACGACCAGTTAGCCGCGCTGCCTAACTCGCTGCTCACCATCACCCTCACCTCCAACTTCGGAACCTTCATCCTCTACGCGCTCAGTTGCTTCCTCTGCATCGTGGCTTACCACAAGCGCCCTGACTACAACGTCTTCTATCACCTGCTCATCCCCGGCTTTGGTCTGCTGGCTAACCTGGTCTGCATGGCCTTCTACCTCATCAGCCCCGTCTTCGGCCTGGGCACCTTCAAGGAACCCCTCCTGGCCTTGGGCATCTCGGCAGTCTGGGGCATCTACGGCGGAATCTACTTCATCCGCTCCTCCAAGGCCAAGGGCAAGTCCATTCTGCTCGAATCCAAGTAAACCCGCCACCAACCAACCGCAATCGCTGGGTGGAATTCCTTGCTGTTCCCTTCACCGGGAGCAGCAAGGGACAACCACCCAGTAGTTTTTTTTACGTCGATGTTCCACAATCTCTAAAGCATCTCTCCCGCCTCCAAGCGGCAGAGACTCGAGGCAGCAGCGCCCATGTTGGATGTTCAGTTCGGCCAGGCAAGCGATTTCGGCAAAGTCCGCACCAACAATGAAGACGCCATGGGCTCCTTCATCCCCGCCTCCCGCAATCAGGGCCGCACCCACGGCTTTCTCTTCGCCGTTGCCGACGGCGTCGGCGGCATGGACCTCGGTGAAGTCGCCTCCGCCACCGCCATCAAGGTCGTCACCGAGGAGTTCGCCAAAGCCCCTCCCGGAGCCATGCTCATCGGCCTCATGCCCCGCCTCATTCAGCAGGCCAACGCCGCCGTCCACGACCACTCCGTCAACCCCCAATACCGCGGCAAAAAGATGGCCACCACCCTCGTCGCCTGCGCCCTGCGCCACGACCAGGCCATCGTCTCCCACGTCGGCGACTCCCGCTGTTACCTCGTCCGCAAGGGCCAGGCCCGCGCCGTCACCCAGGACCACACCCTCGTCAACGAGCAGCGCAAGCTCGGCCTCATCTCCGCCGACGAGATCGCCTCCTCTGACTCGCGCCACGTCCTCATTCGCTCCATCGGCCCTGAGATGTTTGTCTCTCCCGATACCACCGCCCTCACCCTGCTCCCCGGCGACGTGCTCGTCCTCTGCACCGATGGCCTCCACGACGAAATGCCCGAAGCAGAAATCGCCTCCATCGTCAGCCAGCACAAGCCCATGGACGAGATCGCCCGCCAGCTCGTTGCCCGCGCCGTAGAAATCGACGGCGGAGACAACACCACCGCCCAGGTCATCCGCGTCCGTGCCGTCGAGCAGGTCGGCATGTACCGCGGCCGCCCCTACCGCCTCCCCATCTAGCGTCGCAACCGGGTGCCTTTGCACCCCCCACAAAAGCTGGGTGCCCCCGGTGCCTCGCATTTGGGCACCGGGGATACCACAAACCCACGCTCTCCCACATATCGACCAACCACCAATGCCCCGTGCCCCATCCATTCAACAGCCTCATCGTTGAATGGGTGGGAAACCACAAATCTACGCGGCGACTGGAATAGATTCCCACCCACCCCGTTCCTTACGCGCCCCTTACGCTTTCTCCCGCAATTCCCGGTAAAGTAAAATCAATTAACCCCACGGAGCTTCCCTGAGAATGAGCTTTTACGACACCCTGGCAACCGGCTCACAAATCGATTCCTACCGCATCGACGCGCCGGTAGCCCGCAGCGGAATGGCCTCCATCTATCGCGCCACTGACCTGCGCGACAACCGCCAGGTCGCCCTCAAAATTCCCCACCCTGACATGGAAGCCGACCCCATCCTCTCTGACCGCTTCCACCGCGAGGCCGGCATCGGCGAAAAACTCAACCACCCCAAGGTCATGCGTGTCTTCGGAGGCGAAAAACGCTCCCGCGTCTACATGGTCATGGAGTGGTGTGAAGGCCGCCTTCTCCGCCAGATCATGGACGAGGGCAAAATGCCCCACGACCGCGCCATCCGCATCGCCGTCGCCGTCCTCGATGCCCTCGATTACATCCATGCCAACGGCGTCGTCCATCGCGACCTCAAGCCGGAAAACATCATGGTCGACGAGCACGACAATGTAAAGCTGATCGACTTCGGCATCGCCAGCGACTCGGCTGCCCGCCGCCTCACCTACGCCAACTTCACCGCCACCCTCGGCACGCCCAACTACATCTCCCCCGAGCAGGTCAAAGGCAAGCGCGGCGACGGCCGGTCTGACATTTACTCCATGGGCGTCATCCTCTACGAGATGCTCACAGGCCGCCTGCCCTTCACCGGCCCCACGCCCATGGCCGCCATGAACGACCGCCTCCTCAACCACCCCCTGCCGCCCTCCATCGCCGACCCCACCGTCTCGCCCCAGCTCCAGGAGGTCGTCTACCGCGCCCTCGAGCGCGATCCAAAAAACCGCTACGCCAAGGCCGGCGAATTCGAGCGCGACCTCCAGCATCTTGACCAGGTCGGCGTTGAAGACCGCGTCGAAATCCGCGACTGGAACAAGCGAAAATCCCAGCTCTCCCGCAAGATCCTCTACTATGCGGCCCTGGCCCTCATTCCCGTCGTCATCCTCCTGTTCATGGTGCTCGTCGCCCGCCACCACTGATCTTTCGCGCCGGTCTCAAGAATCTTCACGGGTTCCTTATGACCCGGCCCCTACTCTTGTCTTGAACGCCTCACATTCTTCACTTAAACCTTTTCCATCAAGAGGAGATCCATGGCCAAGTACAAACTCGAATACATCTGGCTCGACGGTAAGCAGCCCATTCCTGAACTGCGCGGCAAAACCCAGCTCAAGACCTTTGACACGCCGCCTACACTGGCCGATCTGCCTCTCTGGGGCTTTGACGGCAGCTCCACCATGCAGGCCGAGGGCAGCAAGTCAGACTGTATCCTCAAGCCCGTCGCCCTCTACCCCGATGCCAGCCGCAAAGACGCCTACCTCGTCCTCTGCGAAGTCATGCATCCCGATGGCACTCCCCACTCCACCAACTATCGCGCCACTATCGAGAACGATCCCGACCTCTGGGTCGGCTTTGAGCAGGAATACTTCCTCTATAAAGACGGCCGCCCGCTCGGCTTCCCCAAAGATGGTCACCCCACCACGCCCCAGGGTCCCTACTACTGCGGCGTCGGCTACAAGTACATGGGCTCCATCGCCCGCCAGATCGTCGAAGAACACCTCGATCTCTGCCTCGCCGCCGGCATCAACCACGAAGGCATCAATGCCGAGGTCGCCAAGGGCCAGTGGGAGTTCCAGATCTTCGCCAAGGGCTCTGCCAAGGCCGCCGATGACGTCTGGATCGCCCGCTACCTGATGGCCCGCCTCTGCGAAAAATACGAGGTCGACTTCGTCCTCCATTGCAAGCCCATCAAGGGCGATTGGAACGGCTCCGGCATGCACACCAACTTCTCCACCAAGTACATCCGCGAAGTCGGTGGCAAGGCCTACCTTGAGGCCCTCATGGCCGCCTTCGAGAAATTCATTCCCGAGCACATCGCCGTCTATGGCCCAGACAACCACCTGCGCCTCACCGGCCTCCACGAAACCCAGGCCATTGACAAGTTCAGCTACGGCCTCTCCGATCGTGGCGCTTCCGTCCGCCTGCCCGTCAACTTCATCAAGCACGGCTACAAGGGCTACCTCGAAGATCGCCGCCCCAACTCCGAGGCCGATCCCTACCAGATCGTCTCCCGCATCCTCCAAACCATCAACACCGTTTCCAAGCCCTAAACCGCAACCTCCTCCGAATGCTAAACAGCGGCGCGACATGCAAATGTCGCGCCGCCCTTTTTTTGCCCTGCCGATTCCCCCGCTGACCTCGCAAAGATGGGTGCACCCGGTCTGGATTTTCAGGCAGGGGATACCACAAACCCGCGCTCTCCCCCATCTCAACCCACCACCAAACTCGGGTGCCCCATCCTTTCAACAGCCGCATCGTTGAAAGGGTGGGATACCACAAATCCCAATCGCCCACCCCTCAACCCACACCAAAGATGGGTGCCCCCTGTCTGGATTTTCAGACAGAGAATACCACAACCCCAAGCTCTCCCACATCGAAAACGCCAGCCCCACCGCAGGGGCCCCATCACGCTGTCCTCCGCGACCCATACTCCTGACTCAGCCGCGCATACGTCTCATCGTCAGGCGCCCCGTTCAACTCCACATACTGCTCGTCCGTCATCGCCGCCCTCCACGCCAGCGTCGGCGCCGCGCTCGGCCCCACCACGTGCCGCAGTTGCCACGTCCCGCTCTCGATAATCTCCTTGATCTTCTCCGCCACGCACCGCGGCCCCGCCGGATCGGCCAGCGTGTCCAGAAACAGCTTTTGCATCCGCCTCGCCTGCGGATAGGGCGTTGCCAAGTTCATGTCGCCAATCGATCGCGCCATCGACGTGTCGATAATTCCCGGCTCCACAATCGCCACCCGCACCCCAAACGTCTTCATCTCCTGCGCCAGCGCCTCGCTCGCCGCCTCCAGCGCAAACTTGCTCGCCGCATACGCCCCCAGCGGCGACGTGACCAGCTTCCCCGCAATCGACGTCACGTTGATGATGCAACCGCTGCCGCGCTTCCGCATCGCACCCACTACCGCCTTGGTGCACCGCAGCGCGCCAAAGTAGTTGGTCTCCATCACCGCGCGAAAATCATCGAGCGGCAGCTCTTCCACGCTCCCGTCCCGCGCAATCCCCGCGTTGTTCACCAGCACATCCATCGTCCCGGCCAGCCGCTCAATCTCCGCCATCGCCGCTGCTACTGATTCATCGCTGTCCACATCCATCGCCGAAATATGAATCGGCAGCATCTCCGCCGCCGCCGCCCGCCCCAGCTCCGTCAAGCCCGCCGGATTCCGCATCGTCGCATACACCGTATGCCCCGCCCGTCCCAGGTGCAGTGCCGTCTCCAGCCCAATCCCTTTGCTGGTTCCTGTAATCAATACAGATGCCATCGCGTCGACCTCCCAGTCGTCGTCGTTCACGTCCGCTTCAATTTGAAAAAAGCCGGAAAACTCCGGAATGAGAAAAAACTGAATTGAAGTTTACAGCATCCCGCGCCCTGCCGAAGGCGGTTGGACCCACCACAAGGGTCAGTTGGCCCCAGGCCCCGCCTTTGAGACCTGTGAGAGCCCTCCCGCCGCACAAACCAGCTTCACAGCGCCATCAACTGCCTCGCTACGCACTCAGCGCCGGATAGTCGGTATACCCATGCGGCCCCGGTGTAAAGTAAGTGCTCCCGTCCGGCACATTCAGCTCTGCCTGCCTCGCAAACCGCGCCGGCAAATCGGGGTTGGCGATAAACAGTTGGCCGAACGCGACTGCATCCGCCTCGCCGTCCGCGATCACCTGGTTCCCTTGCGCCAGCGTGTATTTTTCATTCACGATGTAGACGCCCCCGAATTGCTTCTTCAGTTGCGGACCCAAACGGTCGGGTCCAAAGTACTCGCGCGCCAGCAGGAAGCCGAGCCCGCGTCTGCCCAGCTCGCGCGCCACATAGCCGAAGGTAGCCGGCGGGTCTGAATCATGCATGTCCTGCGCGTCGCCGCGCGGCGCCAGATGCATGCCCACGCGCTTGGCGCCCCACACTGAGATCGCCGCATCGGCCACTTCAAGCATGAGCCTGGCCCGGTTTTCAATCGAGCCGCCATATTCGTCGGTACGATGATTCGATCCGTCCTGCAGGAACTGGTCGATCAGGTAGCCGTTGGCCCCATGGATCTCCACGCCGTCAAAGCCGGCCAGCTTCGCGTTCTCGGCTCCTTTGCGAAAGGCCTCAACGATGCCCGGAATCTCCGGCGTCTCCAGCGCGCGCGGCGTCACATACTCAGTCACCGGACGCACCAGGCTCACGTGGCCGGCAGGCCTTATCGCGCTGGGAGCAACCGGAAGTTTCCCGCCCAGAAAGCGCGGGTCTGAGACGCGGCCCACATGCCAGATTTGCGCAAAAATTCGCCCCCCCGCCCGGTGTACTGACTGGGTCACCAGTTTCCAGCCTTCCACTTGTTCGGCCGACCAGATCCCCGGCACATTCGCGTAGCCAACGCCCTGCGGCGCAACCGGGATGCCCTCGGTGATGATCAGCCCTGCGCCGGCGCGCTGCGTGTAGTATTCGACCATGAGTTCGGTCGGGAGGTGCTCTGGCGTGCCACGCAAGCGGGTAAGCGGAGCCATAATGATCCGGTTCGGCAGGTGCAGCTCGCCGATCTGAATAGGGTCTAACAAAGAAATCATGAGAATAACTCCTTCAGGAAAAACGTTCTGCTGTTGCGGATGTTTCCCATGGATGGAAGACGGCGCACCTGACTTTCCACGGGGTAGCCAAAGTGCGAAGGTTGGATGCAATGAGCATGCAGTGATTGACTTTGTGATTGAACGGCTTGCCGGGCGCCTTATCTGCTCCCTTTTGATCATGCTAGCCCATATGTCCATCTGGAGCCGTAATTCTGGGCCCTCCGAATGGCAAAGCGATAATTCCGGCTCAAAATGTCTTGTCTTGAGCTGGTTCCCATGTACATAATGTTTCGCAGTCAGCCACCCTCGTGCGCTCAATCACCGAGCCAAGTTGCGTGTGGCCGTCGCGCTCGGTGAAGCTCCTGACGAGGTCGCCCAGAACTCGGACCTTGGAGGGAATTCTCGCTGTCACAAACCGGACCGCGCCCACCCGGCGGTCGGATTGTACGGGCAGGCGCTGAATCTCTTGTGTGCCGCTGTCGCAATCTCCCTCGATGGTCCACAAACAGATAGCAAGCCCACCGCGCGAGGTCCAGATGGCCGGCATCGCTCTGCGGAGCTTGCAAAGCAACACCAAGGATGAAAGCCATGAAAGACCCGACTCACCCTCAAAACTTCCTTCGCACCTGTGCTCTCATTCTGTTCGTGCTGGCGCTGGTGCCCGCGGCTCGCGCTCAAGAGGATGCGATGCCCAACCTTGCGCACCCCAATGCCTTTTCTTCCGGAAAGTCCACGCTGCCCCAGTCCGTGCGCGCCGGCGAGGCCACATTGGTTGAGCGCTACCCTGCCCGGAACATGCTCCGCGTCGCCTTCGCCCTCAAGCCTCAACACGTCGCCGAACAGGAGCAGCTTCTGCGCGACCTGCAGAATCCAGACTCGCCGAATTTCCACCGCTTCCTCACCCTCGACGAATGGATCGAGCGCTTTGCTCCCTCCGAGGCCGATGAACAGGCGGTCATCAACTGGGCTGAAGGCCATGGCTTGACCATCACCCATCGCTACAACCACCGCCTTGTCGTCGACGCCGAAGCGCCGGTCGCGGTGCTGGAACGGGCCTTCAACGTCCAGATCAACCGCTATCGCACCCCGGATGCCGCCTTCTTCTCCAACGACCGCGAGATCGAACTCCCTGAGGACCTCTCCGAGCTGCTTACAGGCGTCCTTGGCCTCGATAACTTCGACCCCTGGAGACCCGCGTCGGCAGAGAACCCCTCGGTCGAATCCGGCCCCGATTATCTTCCCGGCCCCTTGGTGCGCAGCGGCGGCCAGGCGGCAGCCGACGCGGACGGCTCCTGGGTTCCCGGCGGCATGAACGTTCCGTACACCAACACCGGCGCCGGGGTCCACCCAGACAGTCTGCCCGCCGGAGGAATCGATCCCGCGACCTTCTACAGCGCCGCAGCCTACGACTACGATGGCTTGCAGAACCTCGGCCACTGCTGCAATCCGCTGGGCAACCCCGGCCACTCGCCCAAAGAGTCTTCCATCGCCGTCTTCGTGGCCACGGACTACAATCTGAGCGACATTGCGAACTTCCACTCGTGGTTCCCCTATCTGGCTTACAACGTCGAGAAGAAGTACATCGACGGCACACCCGCATGCTGCTCTGACTTAGAACCCTATCTCGACGTCGAATGGTCGACCGCCACAGCGAACAGCTTTCACAATTCGGCCGATACCGCCAAGATCTACACTTACGGCTGTGGAACCCTGAAAAAGGCCACGCATCTGGATGTTATAAGCCAGATGGCGCATGACGATCTGGCCCGCGTCATGTCCTCCAGCTACGGCGGTCATGAGCCCGCCCCCACCGACGACCTCACCACCACCATGGGGTTCCACAATCTCTTCACCACCATGAGTCTTACCGGGTGGACCATCGTCTACGCCTCCGGAGACGAGGGCGCCGCCGGCGATTGCAAGACCAAGAGCGTGCGCTATCCATCATCGGACCCCAATGTGATTGCCGTTGGCGGCACCTGGCTGGAGCTCAACAGCAGCAACGGCTTCAACACCGAGGTTGCCTGGACCGGAGGAACCGCCCCGGGAAGCTGCGCCGCAAATGACGGCGGCTCGACAGGCGGTTGCAGCCGTCTCTTCAAAGCGCCTCCCTACCAGACCACCCCGGCCTGCGGCGTCAATTCCCGCTCATATCCCGACATCTCCCTCAATGCCCAGTCCATGGTCTATGTGAGCTACTTTGGAGGCCCCAGGATGGTCGGCGGCACCAGTGCCTCTGGTCCGGAGATGGCCGGCTTCTTCGCCCAGGAGAATGCTTACCTGCTCTCCTTCGGCAAAAAGTGCAATGGCCAGCCCTGCGCCCCGCTCGGCGATCTGCACCAGGCCCTCTACCAGATCGGCTACGGCGGCTACAAGCCGGCCCATTACCCGTTCTATGACATCACCAAGGGCTGCAACTCGAACGACGTGGCCAACGCCTCCCTGGGCTACTACTGCGCGGGACCCGGTTATGACCTGGTTACAGGCTGGGGCGCCGCCAACATGCTGCAACTGGCCTGGGCGTTGAATGCATGGGAGACCCGCAACCGCGTTCCCGTTGCGCCCACTCTCAAGTGGACCTTGCCAGCCAACACATGCGTCAATGACCCGAATGCCGCCATTTCCTGGGCGGCGACCGCCAACCCCTCCAGCTCCACCACCTCGGCCGCCGGAATTGCCGGCTCCACCTTTGCCTGGAGCTCCAGCGTAGGCACGGCCGACGCCTACCTCGGCGACCGCGCCCACATCAGCAGCGCGCCCGCCTACTTCTCCGGTCCAATGAACCCGGGCGTTGCCTCGGGCTCTCCCAAGCTGAGCAGCCAGGGGCAGGGATGGCACACCCTGTATGTCATGGCCTGGGACAACGACGGCTCCACCACCGGCTTGAAGAGCTCCGGCACTTTCTGCTATGACACCGTCCCGCCGGTGACCACCGCCAGCCTGCAGAATGGAACGCTCGGCATCCTTGCCTATCTCGTGCTGACCGCCAATGACGCGACCAGCGGCGTCGCATACACCAAATACTCGCTGGACGGAGGGACGCTCAAGACCTATACCGGATCAGTGCCCATCACCACCACGGGCAAGCACACGGCGAACTTCTACAGCGTCGACAAAGCGGGAAACCAGGAAAAGAGTGAAACCTACACCTTCACCATCAGGTGACCATCTACCCCGCGGCGGCGGCCCGCACCCTATGCCCCCGCCGCGGAACCCCATCGCCACTCATCGAATCGCCGCGGAACTGCAGCTTCTTCTGCTTGCGGCCCACGCAGCCAAACTTCATCAAGGCAAATGCAGCTCTTTCCGTCCTGGTTGTCCTCAGGCCCTGAGAACCACAGCCATTAAGACCGCGCATCCATTCCATGCAGTCTTCGCCTCAATGTCCGGCGGTCCCACCCTGTCTTTCTCATCTTCCTCATCCCACACGCCGCGGGTGTCCGTCCTTCCAACAGCCGAATCGTTGAAAAAGTGGGCCGCAAAACCGCCTGCTCCCCTGCATCCGGCCACAGCAAATCCCACGGTATGACGAAGAACCGCCTCGCGCAACAAGTTTGATTTGTCAGGAATCTGGTGGACGCGGTAGGAATCGAATTATCAACCGAACGTATTATCAACAACTTGCAGGCCAGCGGATGACCCAACAGACCATGCAACGCAGCCCAAAACCGGCAAACAGAGCGCAAATGGAGCGCAGCCAGAACGCCGTCAGAATCCATGAATGGCGGTCTCAAGGCTCGTTCCATCCGTGTCCGATGCATTCATCCATCGAGGCTCAGAACAGCGGAACGGAGCAAGAGATGTCGATGCCATGACCGTAAAAACAAAACAAGCCGCAAAGCGCAGCATCACCTGCGCCTTGCGGCCAATTATACTCGACAACTGATTTTCAAGAACGGCTTGCCGTCTTTTGGGGAGTGCCGGCCAGCCGAATGGATTCGGTGACAGTTCCCGCCATTCTCACCGCCTCAGAACCTGACGGCCAGCAACCCCGACCCCGGCTTCCGTCTGCCGGTTGATCACTTGCGACATTCGCAGTGAACGTCCTCGGATTCGCACAGATGAATTCGCCCATCCCGCAGCAGAAGAGAAGCTGTCCTGCGAATGGGCCCGGTGCATTTCCACGCCACTCCCGAGGTCACGAGTTTCTGGAAGAAGGCATGTGTCTCTGCCTCAGTCAGATTACCCTTTTCCCATGAGTCCATCTTGTCATAGAACCCGATAGGCCTCCTCCATATTCCTATCGGTTACCATACGCGTCTTCTTTTCAGCCCAATATGCAGGAGCGTACGCGGCAATACACCCCTAACTGCCTGTGGTGCAAGTCCTGATACCTTCGCACAAGATTTGGGCGCCATCCACAGGAGTGATTCTTAAAATCAGGTCATGGCGATGGGAACACGCAAGGATCGGGAGCGACAAGAGGATCT
>Ga0302320_10024497_pt1 | contig 11772 bp, 7 predicted proteins | sample Bog_T0_3_FD_202130 | JGI IMG/M metagenome (GOLD analysis project Ga0302320, IMG submission 202130) | Peat permafrost microbial communities from Stordalen Mire near Abisko, Sweden - Bog_T0_3 | ecosystem: Environmental > Terrestrial > Soil > Wetlands > Peat | place: Sweden: Abisko, Stordalen Mire... | reverse complement strand
CCCAAACGCGAAACAATTCGATCTAGAATATCGATTTGGATGGGTACTCCACGCGTGAGGTCCACAACCTCCTCCAACGAAACGTTTCCGGCAGGCCCAAGTGCCGCCTTGACTAGATCAGCAACCCAACCATTCCCCAACGCAGAAATTCCAATGGCGACGGCGGTCGCTGCGGCTCTTTCGATCGCGGAACCTCCGCGCATTCTCGATATGAGCTCATCCTTATAGACTATTTCCAAGTCCGGGTGGTACACCCCAGCAATCTTGCTGATAATCTCAGCTGACGGCATGTCAAGCAGGCGCAATGCCAAGCGCGCCAGACTTTGCCCATGTCTAGGCTGCGATCGGGGCGTGCCATCCTCTAATAAATCGAGAGCGAGTTGAGATCCAGCCAATGTTAGTCGAGACCCTACATCAGTTGGATCGTCATTTAATTCGCCGCACAATGCATGGATAACGTGGCGCAAATGCTGCCGATCTGAATAGCATTTCCCCGCAGCAAAAAGAAATACCGCTCGCCAATTTGTCAGGGAGGCGATCTGCTTCAGTCGCTCGCGGACAGTTTCATCTGCAGCATCCATCAGCCCTTCAGCTGCCATGAATTCTTGTAGGGATCTGATTTCGAAACCTACTTGATTCTCCTCCAAACCTACTATGAAGACGAGTCGCTGAGCTGCCGCATCAATAATGCTCTTGGCAATTTGATCGAGTTTTTCGCCTTCGTGGCCTTCCGATTTCAAGCGCAGCCGCACTAGTGCGTCAAATTGCTGGGTCGTCAATTTAGCTTCAGTCGACCCAGTTCTCTCGCATTCGGCTTGGAGGATCAGGCCGGCTGAGCGATGGATCGCGTCGACATCTGCCTTGTGCTCCCGAAGAATCCTCGCTGGAGGGATTGGTCGCTCGACTTCTCGACTGTATATTACGTTATAGTACTCCCGGAATAGGGACCATCTCTCCTGCGGGGGTTGGCCCAACTTGTCCACTAGCGTAGCCATAATTGTTACTTGAAGGGGTGTACGCATCAGACGAGCGGTAGCAGATTCCTTTGATGCGCGATTTAGCCGACTGTAGACTTTCTTCTTACGGTCGATGTCAGCACCGTATCGCATTTCCACAAGGCGATCCCCATATTTCAGAGCTGACGTTGGAGAAAGGGGAACAAGATAGCGATGCTCGTAGAACTTTGGCGAGAACTCAAAACTGTACCCTTGTGGACGAGTCGTCGCAATTACAAGAATATCGGCGTCGCTTTCGGCGGCGTCTACCCAGAACTCCTGAATTGCTTTGAGAACTTCCGCGCGGTTGCTAGAGGGTGGAACTTCATCTAATCCGTCCATGACTAATAGCCATGGGCAGACCGCTAACCATTCTTTTAGATCATGGGGAGTAACGAGTTGATTGGCGCTCTGAGTTATTCGTTCCGCCAAATACGATAAGAGTGATATTGAGCGTTCTTTGGATGCAATCGCTTTTGCAAACTCGCTCAAGACGACCCGAACTGGAAATCTTCGCGTCGAAGGGAACTCCATTTGGTCTTTCTTGCATTGAATTTCTAACGCGGCAATAATGTGAACCACTTCACGAGGAATGCGGGATCGTCCTTTTAAACATGTCGCCCGGAAGAGCTGGCAAATGTATTGACCTAATGTCGTCTTCCCCTGACCGGGTCCGCCGATTAACACAAACCGCCCGGATCGCGTTAATTGATCGGGCGATTTAGGATCAGTCGAGCGAAATGTATCTCGCGCGGCCTCGGCGATCTCCTTGCTGAATCCGGCTTGCTTGTCATCGGGTTCGTAGAGCTGAGCATTACTTGACGGCAAATCGAGAAAAACCCCAGCGAGGGGAATTTGATTCTCAGGGTGGTGCCCAGCTTGTTCCAGATTGGCGTATTGATCAGCAAGCATCTCCTTCTTTAGAAACGTGGCAAACAAAGAGTCTAGGTCAGGAACCGGACGATCGAGTCTTTGCACAAGCTGGGCCAGAACATCGCCAGCAGTAATCCACGCACCGTAGCTGGCCGCGATGTCTCTTGCATCATCCAAAAACGTTCTAAGTTTGTCATAATCCCAAATATCAAAATGGTCAAAGCGAAGCTTCCGCTGGTAATCCAGAAGAATCCTGTTGACCTTTTCCTTCGTGCCCGTTTTTGGGACCGAACTGAGCTCGATATTTGTAGCAATGATGTAGAATTTTGGCCGCTTCAGCTTCCTCTTCTTGTCGAGGAACTTCGCCATTTCTCCATGGATTTGTTCAATGAGCCAAGATGCATCGGATGATCTATTCTTGGGCTTCTGAAGAAACTTCGCCTGTATAACGAGATATCCGCTCCAATCAAGTGGCCCATACTTGACAGCACCGTCAAATGTAGCTTCTCGTGCGCCGTCTGGGCCGTCCCCGAAAATCGCGATTTTAGGTCCAAACACCTTCGCACAGAGAGCTTGGATTAATTGTTCAAAGGAACGAGAGCACAAACCCGCGAAATTGTAGTCTGGCATTAGTCACGGCTCCTGTAGAGATGCGCTTAGCATTCAAGACAATTTCTGAGTGCCATGATACATCAGCGAGAACGTGCTTTATCTTGGGCGATTCGGCAAATTCTGCTGCGCGAGTCTTACAGCATCACCTTCTGCTTCGCCGCCTTCCAGACCACTTCTAAGACCCGTGCCAAGTTTGAGGCGTGAATAGATTAGGACAATGGGTTCGCTCAGGCATCACGTTCTCCGTCCACGTAGTTTTCGGAACAAATCTACTCCCAAACGGGGCCGCTTAGACGTTATTTGTCAGGCTCTTCACGTTTGTCTGTCGCCGCAATCTCTCCTTCCTTCCTTTGTCGCCTGCGAATGACGCCCGCGATCCCCCAGGCCTTCCCGTCTACTCTTCGTCCCCAATCTCCTTCATTTGCACGCGTGCTGGGTAGCCACGACCCAAGTCCCCTTTAAATTCCCGCTCCATCGCGTTGAAATCGGCAATACCGAATTCATTGTTCTGATCATTGTGTAGTCAGTGTAATCAGTCTGTGGCTTGTCCTCTCCGCGTTAGCCGATTGTCCAAAAGACCAGCCCATGTTCGCATCATTTCCGTGTGCCGGGCCAGATATGCAGCATGGTTGTACGCTGCTGCAAGCGTACGCGCATGCTGACTGCCAGCCAGTCGGACGAAGTAGCGCACGAGTATGACTCGTTGCTCCAGGGTTTGTTGACATGCGTACTTGCGCACGATGGACTAGATGAGAGCAAGGCCGACCGGAGGCCAGTCGATAAGAGAATCACTGTAGGCTATTTGTTGGGGTGCGCCGCCGCCGCCCCGCCAAAAGTTCTACCCCCTTGACTGAGGTACTTCAGCCTCCAAAGCCGCAGGGGACAGGTTTGGACAAAGCGGATCCGAACACTGGATTCAAGTACCGGCTCTCTTCGACTTTTCCAAATCGGACACACTGTAATTTATGTAGCTCGGATCAGTTTCAGATTTCAGATTGTTCCAAATGTCTCTTCAGTAGCACTGCGTCAGATGCAGCTGCCGCCAAATGGGTGATCAACGACTGGCAACATCGATTCAGGCAGGTGAAGCAATCGATTTCGTAGTTGCTGAGGTAAGAAATTGCAGCAAACCTCATTGAGACCTGGATGGAGCCGGATGCCCCAAACCTGACCTGAGGTCTGAGAAGAGCCCTTCTCGGTGACCAGAGGCGGTTCCCTTAAATTGGACTTTTAGCTTGATATGAGGTGAGGTAAAGGTTTAGTTTTCATTTCTAATGGACTCGTATGGAAAATCTACCCACGAAAGTCTCTGATTACTTGGACTTCCTTTTGCCAGGACTTTCTCGCAAGAGAACGCCGCTCGCGTGGCCTCCCGATGTATTCGGCGTCGTCGCATCTCTGTTGCTCAGATCCGGCGCGTACCGCGTTGCAGCGATCGATTGGCCGCCCGCTAACAAGAAATCGAGGTGGGTTCCATACATCGAGAAGATCGGTGAAAAGTGGCGAGAATCATATCAAGCTGGAGCCCCAATCGAAGTCAGAAGATGGTGGCAAGAGATGATTCAAAATAAGGCCCTAGACATTCGAGACTTGGGAAAGCATCGTTCACTTTGTCAGGCGTTATTGCAGCTACTTGCAGCCGCAGATGAAGCGTCAGAGGGCGCTGGCGTTCCTTCTCGAACGGAGGAATTCGATTCCTTTGATTTTGTTGCAAGAACGACGCTACATCGAAACAATGGTGCAACCTTGTGCGAACAGCTTGCCAATGGATCGATTCGGGTTTTGCCGAAGATGCATGTGCCTCAAAGTGGTCTCACGATTAGATCGTTCTCGAAGCATCTCGCATTGATAGTGGGCAGCGAAATCGCGCCTAAGTGGTTTACTCTCGGATCATCGAAACCCGCTGAGGAACTGAATCTACTCCTAATCCCGTGGCCTCCGAAGATCCATGAAACAGCATTCAAAGCAGTCAAACCTGGCAAGTGCGTGATGAAAAACTTGCCAAGGCAATTCGGATTCTTCGAATTCGAGCGAGACAACAAGAAAGGGTTTACAAAGTCGCTCATCGAGATTTTTCAGACGGCTGAAGAATCTGTTGGACCTATTGACGCGGTGATACTACCCGAGTCATCCATAACAGATACGGAGTTCGAAGAGCTTAATTCAATACTCTTGAGTCAGGGTGTTTACCTTATCGCGGGAGTGAATGGGCCTCGAAATGCCGACGGTACGCTCGGGAATTGCGTTCGATATAACATCCCATTGGCCGGGTACGAAGTGCCTGTTCGACAAGCCAAGCACCATCGCTGGAAGATCGACGGCGCGCAAATCCGAAATTATAGACTTGAAAAACAGCTTAATCCGAAGCGAAACTGGTGGGAACACATACCCATTGAGGATCGAACGCTCAATTTCGTAGCGTTTCGCCCGTGGCTCGCAATGTGCGCATTGATTTGTGAGGACCTCGCGCGTCCTGACCCCGTTGGCGATATCATTCGTGCAATTGGGCCGAATCTCGTGATCGCCCTCTTGCTCGATGGCCCCCAAATTCCTGAACGTTGGTCTGCGCGATATGCGACAGCCTTGACAGATGACCCTGGTTGCTCAGTCCTCACGCTTACGTCAAAAGGAATGGCCAAGCTTAGCCGGCCGAGATACAAACGAGGATACAAGGAGAACGCTGAAACAATAGCATCTTGGAAAGACATAAGAGGAAGTACACTTCGCATCGATTTAAAGGGAGGTGAAGCTGCTGTGCTTGGCATCAAAATTGATAGACGGGAAGAGTGGACTGCGGATGGTAGGGACTGCGGAAAGCAAGTCGGTTATCCACTTCTCCACTGGGTTCATCTCTTGGCGAACGGTAAGGTATTGAGACGATTCGACTTACGCGAGTGATATGTTGACGGCTCAAGGAATTCGATGTATCGTGAGGAAACCACATGCCTGTATTAACACCAAACGACGCTTCAATCCTTGCTTTGATTGCCCAGTACCCCAAGAGGTCTGTTGCGCGCAGGAAGCAGCTTGAACTGCTTCTGGGAGCTGAAGGAAAACGTGTTGCAGAGGCGATGTTCTCCAAGGCTGCAAGCAATGGAAAAGCCGCAAAGCAAAACCTTGCGCAGCCAGCAGCCGAAAAAACCGCAGATGTTCTGAGAAAATGGGCTAGGAGCAATCGATTTTCAGATTCACGGGCGAGCAAGGAAACTCTTCGTAAGCCTGGTGGGACAACCTACAAGATCAAGATGGGCGATAGGCGGGATTGGAATATCGTAGTTGGGGAAAGGTCTAGCCAGAGGACTGGAATGGATGGGCGGAATTCCGCCATCGGTAGCAAGATTAAGAGGAAGGCTTCACCAGCTAAATGACGTTGGAGAAGTCTCTCCCGGTCCGATTAGCCCCTTCGCTTATTATTCGCCCACCCCAGATTAGTACATCGTACCGGGTGAAGAGAATTGTCTCATTTTCGAGACTTGGGGCTCACTTCGACAGAATCGACACAGACGACCGAGAGAATCCCAAAAGCCAGCCGAACTAGGCGAATAACTGTCCCCAGAAGCGGCGAACTACTACTCGCCCACTCCAACATCGTTCGCATGGGGTACAGCCCTCAGCGCGGAACACCGTAAACTGTTGTCTTTATGGGTTCATTGCTATTTCCAGAGGGCAGCAATCGGGCTATCAACCACGCGGACCAAACCGAGCCTGCAGCCGTCAATCGAGAACAAAAGTGTGATTTACATATAGGCCCCTGTCTGTTACTGGTGATCCATGCAATTCCTCAATTCCGCTCTAAAGAAGAAGATCGTCAGAACTCGACTCTACGGAGACCAAAAGTTTTCGCTGTTCGAGCTTGAGCTGGTACATACGCCAATTCTTCAGAGGCTCTACGGTCTCAAACAATTGGGATTTACTGATCGGGTTTATCCTGATGCCATTCACTCCAGATTCAACCATATCTTGGGGGCGACAGAAGTTGTCGATCGCATGGCGAGTTCGCTAATTGACTGGTTGGATTCCCACCCCAAGGAGGAGTTTAGATACAGGGATAGCGATGGGAAGGGGGTTACCTCAATCTCGGGATTCCAGCTAGCGGAACTCGTTCGATCTCGAATTGGTGCCCTAAGGTTGATGGCCCTTTTGCATGACACTACTCACGGTGCGTTCGGACACACTCTGGAAGATGAAGTTAGCGTCTTCAGTGAAAAACATGATAATCCTGAGCGCCAGGCGCGATTCTTCGATGGGCTTGTTTCGCAAATCCTATACCTTTGGGTGTGCGAGAGGCGTTTGAGCACATTCGATGGCGCTACATTGGAAGAGTTATCCGCTCTTAACCTCAGCGAAAAACTGGTTAGAGAGGGTAGGTGGGCGCAAGATCTGGCAGCCGATCTCGATGGTTCCGAAAGGGCCTTGCTTGCGAATCACCTAAGAGACGTCGAGTTAGCCTGTCGGCTACTTTTGCTAATCGAATTCGCGCACGGGCACAATCAAAATGAGCCTCGAAGCGCGGAGCTCTTTGTCTCCAAGGTAATTGAAACATTAGAACCGGGCGGCTCCTCGAAGGAACTCCTGCTTCATCGCGACCTCTTTTTAGTCGATCTCGTCGGCAATACGATTTGCGCCGATCTTCTGGACTACGCAAAACGTGATGCGGATCATGCGGGACTTCGAGTTCAGTTCGACACGCGATTTCTCCGCTATCTCGGTGTCGTGTCCGTCGATGGAGATCTATCGCCAACTGCGAATCCTGCAATCCGAATTGCTATTCAAGTCTTTACGAACAAAATGAGGCACGACGTACTTTCTGAAATCAGCGGTATTCTAAAAGCACGCTACCTTATCAATGAACGAGTCCTGTACCACCCTACAAAGTGCGCTGCAGGCGCGATGCTGGGCACTGCTGTTCAGCTTCTTGGGCTTCATGACTTGCAGAGTTGGATGCAGGTATTGGGTGACGCTGAGTTCCTTGCAATGCTAGCCGGACTAGCTGGAGGCGTTGAGCACATTTGCGATAGGTTAGAGCCAGTTGCATTAGCTGGGAATACTCAACCTTGGTTTGACATTGTTAAGGGAATCTGGTCAATTGACAATCGGATGGCGGCACTTGTGACGAGCGTTATTTCTACGATTGTTCCAACCTCAACATCGTCGCCGAGCCTCCATTCGCACGAAATCGATCAAATCCGAGTCCGCGCTCGGGGTGCTCGCAGCGTTCTTTGGCGACTGAATTCGCGGAGGCTTCCAAAATTAGCTTATCGTCTTGGGAACGCACATCACACCGGAGGAGACAGCGATGAGACGATCGCGAACAAGTTTTCCAGGCCACAAGATCGCTACGATTTAGAGCGCAGGATAGAGGGAATGTGCAACCTCCCAATAGGTTCAGTCGTCGTGCACTGCCCAAAGCACAAAACTTCTATGAAAGTTGCGGAGGCGCTCGTCGTTGGGTCAAATCTGGAGAAGGCCGCACGATTGAGGGATGTTACAGTCATCAGTCCTGAAGGATTAGAGCCGTACCAGAGAGAGATTCGCGCCATCGAAGACATGTACAAATCCATTTGGCACTTCCACGCTTTCCTCGACGTGGCGTACTGGGATAAGCAGCCAATTGTTGCGTTGGCGTTGGGACGGGTTCTCGATTTTCCAAACGACCGAATGCTTGCAGATGAACTATCCCGTGAGTGTTCTGGCGTCTACGCGATGATGGCGGGCGAGATGCTTGGCGATATAGCTCCGAACGTTCTTCCGAAAGTAGTGCAACAGATAGATTCTGAAAGGAGGATGAGATTGGGCAAGCCAGCAGAGAATGATCGTGAAAAGTTGCTTCGGATTATTCGCGAGGTCTCTGTTACACCGAGCAGCTCTCCAGACAGACAAATGGACCTCCCAGGGATCGAGCCTGAGTCGTAATGCAATCTGGTACCTCGCAGCATAGAATTCTCGACGCCGACCTGGATAAGGTTGTCCAGGCCGAGTCGCGCATTGCTGAATTACCCCTCGCAATCCAAAGATTCGTCGAAGAGTCAGGTAATCCTCGTGCAACGTCCGCGCTAATTGAGATCGTTGACCAAGTCCTAAAGAGATACCACGAAGCGGGCGGGGCCAGACTCCCGATAAGCGTACGGGGGCTCTGCAAAATAGTCGGAGTCAAGTTGAAGGGTACGCTGCCTTCCCCCCGCTCAATTGCGAAGTACCCCGGCGGATGGGGGCGCGCGAGTTTAGGTCACACCGGCATTTTGAGAATAGAAGATTCCCGACCGGTGATTGAGATCCCGAGCCACATAGACTATGAAGTGGCTCGCCTGTCCGTCGCTCATGAAATCGGCCATCTCCTCATTCATCGGCGGGGTGAAGAACTCGACCAAGCAACAATCCGAATGCCCGCTGATTCCTTCGAGGAGGCGCTCGCCGAATTCGCCGCACGCCTATTTCTGCTTCCGCAGTCCATGTGGCACGAATCTCAGGTTTCCACAAATCTCGCTGAATATGCGATTACACAGTCGCGCGCAGCTCGGGTAACAGTCCATTCAGCAGTTGCCCGCCTCGGAGATCCCGATTTGTCACGGACGGATGTTCAAGGCGCGATTCTCTGGCGGGAATTACCTGGTTCGAGCGCACTTTCTCCTATAAACGAACGAATGACGCCGTGCTGGCACATGTGTCCCAACGCCTTTGTACCTATAGGTAGATCAAAGGCTCGGCCAGGGTCTCTGGTAGCAAAACTCGCTGGTCAATCTGGCTCACTTTGTGACACACGGATTGAAGACGTTCGTATTGGAACATTTGTGGGGGTATTCAGAATTGATGCATTCGCTTGGGGGTCTCTTGACAAGGGTTCGAGGGGTGTCCTCACCGTGTTTCGATCGCCAATCCAAAATGGGCCTGAAGAATTCGAAATCTTGCATGCTGCAACGGAACAACAGGGGTTTTCCTTTCCATGATCAGGTCAAAAGCGGTGCGGACGCTCTCAGTATGCGAAAACAGGTAAACTATTTACTTTCAAATGCTTATGGGGAATACGCTCATGATATCGACTTTTCCCCGTCCCTGCGCTCAATCCATGTGCTTATCATGATATGCAACGTGGATTTGCTGATTGCCTACGCAGCTTCCTTCCTTGCGCACTATCACTTGAGCAAAGACGAGTTAGAAGCCCTGCTTGACCGAATACTCAAAGAATCAGAGCCCGCTATCAAGGCAGCAATATATGCCTGATTGAGAGGCTACCGGCTCGATATGAATTGAAGGACGCGGGCCAGTCTCTTGGAATCCTCGATACCTAGCAGTTCCGCCAAAAGTCGTCTTGGAATGCCCGATTCTTCTGAAATCCTCCCCACATCAATCGGCTTTCCATATTGAAGCTCGGCCATTTTTCTCATGAGCCGTGGTCTTGGTTGCACGATCATCTCGTCACCCGGCTCCGCTTCGGTCCAACCATTCATGCGAATTTGTTGATTGAGATACCGATATTGGTTGGACGTGATCAGCTTTAGGTCATTTGCTCGTCGGATCAACATCTGCAATGACACGTTCCATCTGGGCTTTAGCGACGCCAGATTCGATAACGTGATTGGGCTTCGCATTTCGTCCAACATTGCCTCTCTTGGCAATAGAAGCTCCTGAGCAAAAGCTCTCGCCTCCCGATCCGCGTCAGCTATTGAAATGGTCAACGGCGAATGTAGAACAAGATGTCCGATCTCTTCGCCCAAAGTAAAGTTAATGCGGTACCCAACCTTCTCCCCCAAGAGAGCGATAACCGGCCTTGGGTGCGGTGACCCAACCCATACCGCAAAACCATCTAAGCCGCTGACTTCGCTCGGAACTAGCAGAAGCAGAATTCCATTGCGTTCAGCTCGCTGCATTAGATCGAGCACTGGTACAGACGGTGCGATTCCAAGGGCCGTCCGTGTTATCTGCGCCGCTTTTTCCGGGGGTTCTTTCAACCGGGGAAGATTGACCGGAATCTCTTTCAATTTCAGCCCCAAAGACACTGCTAATTCAAAAGCAACCGAGGTCAACCCGTGTGAATGCTGCCGCTCAGCTTTGGTTACTGTCGTCTTCGCTCGATATAGCAGCGCGCCCGAAGGGAACTCATCAATATGTGACGGTGCGAAAAAGGGCAGGCCAAATCCCGTCGCTTTCGCGAGGACATGGAGATACTCTCGGGAGGGCCGGTAGAGGTTTGCTTCCATCGAAGCAATTCCCGATTGTGTCGTTCCAATTCGCTCTGCGAGCTCGACTTGGGTTAGTCCGGCAATCTCACGCGCTAGCTTTATTCGACTGCCTATCATCTGCCCCTTCTTCCAATTCTGCTGCTGAAGTCGCGGATGTGACTGCGTGAGGCGATGTCTTCTGGGGCAACAAGCCTTCCTTCTCACCTGTTGACGAGCGAGCGATCTCCGTTCCGAGGAGCAAATCCTCAATCTCCTTTTCGGCGACTACTTCGATTTGAGCCGCTTCCGACAGAACCTCTTGCGATCTAGCCTCCTGAATTACAGGACTCGGGATCAGTTCTTGCCAAGCCAAGACAACATCCTGGGAACGTGCCCCTGCAACCTCGGGGCAGGCAAGCCAAACACGTCCAATTCCGAAGCTGGGAGCGAAATCCCAAAGAACTAAAAGGTTGGTTTTGGACCCTGCCGGTTTTCCGGCGTCGCCGAGATAACGAACGGAGACTTGGCTATAGAATTCCTTTCGACGCCTCGATAGCCCGCAGCCAGGCGGATTCCCTCCCTTGGCTTTCAAAACACGTAACGCGAAGCCTTTGTAGTGAAGCAGCAGACTTATCAATGGTTCCGTTGCCAATCGGAGTCGGCGCTCCTTTAGCTCCGTGACCCGAATTCCGTTCTTCACCAGATAACGTTTTGCCTGGTCTCGCACAATCATCTCTCGAAGATGTGGCTCAGGGTTTTCGCCATCGCAGTTTTCGTCGTAGTACTTACGACAGACCGTGGCGCCCACGTCCAATGATTCGTACAGAAGGCGCATCAATGATTCGACTTCCTTCATCACCTCCGCGAATGAAGGTAACGGTTCTGGATCGACACAGATTAGCGATAGCTTTTGCATAATGGTATGTTTTTATCATATCGAGTGTAGGAATGCAAGAGTGCAATTGGATTTAGCTGGAAGCGAGTTGCTGCTTTTGCTTTCGAGCTCGGCGATGTTCTTTTCAGAATACCGGGGGGCGGCGTTGCAGGCAGAAACAGGCGCGTTGAGGAAGGTTGGCTCCCAGCCACAGAGGGCGGAGGGGAGGGAATTGAGGATTGACCAAGTGGGACCTTGGATA
>Ga0302320_10024495_pt1 | contig 11772 bp, 8 predicted proteins | sample Bog_T0_3_FD_202130 | JGI IMG/M metagenome (GOLD analysis project Ga0302320, IMG submission 202130) | Peat permafrost microbial communities from Stordalen Mire near Abisko, Sweden - Bog_T0_3 | ecosystem: Environmental > Terrestrial > Soil > Wetlands > Peat | place: Sweden: Abisko, Stordalen Mire... | reverse complement strand
TTCACCACCGAGCCAGCCCAGTGATCGTCAATTCCCATCCATGATTTCCCCGAAGGGGGGGCTGTTCGCCCAATTCAATTTCGCACCACATTCGGCAGCCGGACGCTCACTCGCACCTGCGTACCTCCTTGGGTACGCCGCGTGATTTCGAAAGCCGCCCCGATGACCCTTGCACGGTACTCCATCAGCCGCAGCCCAAATCCGTTGTCCGATTGCTTACTCTGGCCGAAACCTATGCCATCGTCCAGAACCTCGAGCACCAGGTTATCTTCGATCACTTGCAGGCGCACGTCGATCCGCGAACAGGATCCATGCCGTATCGAGTTTTGTACGGCCTCGCGCGCAATCCGATAAATGTGGTCTGCGGGCAGCTCGTCGACGATCAATTCGTCGAGGATCGGATCGATCTCGACGTTAAGCGGCGGCTTGTTGCCGGTTTCTCTCGCCAGCCGGCACAACGCGTCGCGCAACGATCCGCGCACCACATAGATCGGCGACAGCCCGCGCGCCAGGTCGCGGGTGCCGCGGATTGCATCGGCAACGTGACCGACGATGGTGCGCAGCTGCTGCTGCGCGACGCCTAGGTTTTGCGACTTGGTCAAACTCTGCAGCATCAACGCGATTCCGGAGAGCTCCTGCCCGAGTCCGTCGTGGATATCGCCGGCGAGCCGCAGCCGCTCGTGATTGGCCGCCGTCAGCACGTCGCGTTCCAGGGCGCGCTGTTCCGAAATATCGGAGATCGTCAGCGTCAGCCCGTCGATGTGCACATTCGCGAGGCGATTCGCGCCGTGCAGCTTGAGGATGCGCGTCGGCCCCTGCGAATCTGTCGCGAGCTCGAGCGGTGCCGGGGGCACGGGATCTGCGATCACCCGCTCCAGGAACCGCTCGACGCCGGCTCGATGTTCGTCGCCGAACAATGTCGCCGCGCGTCTGCCGATCACCGTCGACGGAGCAAGACCTAACGTCTGCTCCGTCGCAGCGCTCGCCAACGCGATGACCCCGCGTGCGTCGATGACCAGGAAGGCATCTGCCGATTGACGCACCACCTCCATCAAGCGCGCGTCGGCGACCCGCAATGCCAGCGCACGATTGAGCTCCGCCAGTCTGCGCCGTGCCGCCGTTTGCCGCGTGAACAGCAACAGCGTGGTCAGGATCACGAGGCCGACCAAAATCCAGGCATCGGGCGCCCGCGTGCTGGCAAGCGACGCGCCGACCAACGCGATGGCGAGCAGCGCCGACAGCGTCGGCACAAACGCATAGGAAGAAAGCTCTGCGTTATCAACTTTACTTTCGGGTTCGGGCGTGGCACTGCCGACCGCCGCGGCACAGGTGACCAGCATGAAGCACAGCACGTCGCCGAAATTATAGTAGGAGCCCACATAATTGCGGTCCGTGAGCCAGGTGGCGAGCCAACCCACCTCCCAGGCCGCGTCCACCAGCCCCGCGCCGATGAGCAGCACCAGCACGAGACGCGGGCTCGGCATCCGCAGAAATAGCAGCGCCGCCATCGCCATCCACATCGCCAAAGACAGGGCATAGCTGACCGCATACGCCACATCGACGTGCGGGCCAGGGGATGGCGGCAGAAAAGTGCCGAGCAGCGTTCCCCAGAACGTGCCCAATAGCGCGACCACGATGGTCACCGCATCGAGCCAGGTGCGCGGGTCGCGGAACGAGCCGCCGGACTGTACGAAGGCAATGCCGTAGGCGATGGTCATCAGCGCATAATCGGTCAGGTAGCAAAGGTCGGGGAACGACAACGACGGCGTGCCCCATGCACGCAACACATTCCACACGTAGTTCGCGACCAGGCTCAGGACACAGAACGCGCAGACCAGTGCCCAAATGCTCAACCACTTCGCGCGCGCTCGCCAACATTCCCAGACCACCAGCGCGGAACTTGCAATGGCGATGAGTTGTATCGGCAACGCGATCCAATCCGGCAATATCCGCCAGGACCTCGGCGAGTGCGGCGCGATTCCAATCACGACACCCGCAGTGATGGCGTACAGAACCGCGATCACCGCGAGGCCGCGCCGGGTGCGCACGGCGGCGCTCGGTTGGCTCGGCATGTCCACGCGGTGCGAGTCTCCCGCCAACGCCCACGCCGGGGAAAAATTTGGCGCTATCGTCGAGTTGGCTTGCTCTTTGAGAATGGGGGCGACTCTGGGTTGGTCGCCGACATACTGCCACTACTCCAGGTGGACGCAGCGCAAAATCGAACAATGCGTTGATTAACAGCCAGTTAGCAATAGTAAACGTCAGCTTGCGGGGGCGGTGCACGGGGATTCGAGTAAGCTGCCATTGCCGACTCGTTTGGCACGCGAACCGGAGCAACGACAGTGGTCCATATAAGAAGAGTGACGCTCGCCTCTCTGCTTCTTCTCTTGGCGAGCATCGCGCCGCGGGCACAAAGCGACGCCGGTCTGCAGTCGTTCCTCAGACCTTAGGCGCTGCCCGAGGCCGGTATCATCCCGTTGTTGCGATCGCGACCGCGTTGCCCGCGTTGTGATGGTTCTGACAGATTGAAAGCGCGAAGTGCGTTATAGCTGTTCGTCCTGCAGCAGCAACGCGCATTGGGCAATATGATGAAGACCCCCCTTAGAGATGATGTCCCGCCGGACGGCGCGCTAGATGTCGATAGCGAACGTCGACGTTTATTGATCGCTTTCAGCGCAGGTATCAGTCTGCCACTGTTGACGTCCAATCGGTCGGCCCGCGCCGCCGCTTCTGCTGCTATCTCGCAACCCCAGGCAACGCCCGCCGGATCCGTCGACACTCCGATTGCGGTGACATTAAATTCCACAGCCACACCTGGCTTGGTGACGCAATACGCTTACCTCAACAGCAGCGCGAAACCAAACCCCGTTTTTTCTTTTTATGGGGTGGCTAATGCGCTCGTGAGTCGGTGCGGACCCGCGTATCCCCGCTACAACCTGGTCAGTCCGGACCTGTCAAACTCAGACACATTATCCCCGGGCACGCTTTACGCGACCTTTTATCACACCGGCACCACGCTCGACATCCTTCAATATGGCCTGAGCGATAACGTCACCTTGTATATCGATGATGTCTTCGTGGGAAGGTACGGGCTTTTACTGGCGAGCGGTACGGCCCAAGGCGGTATGGCCAGCGACATCACCCTGGCACCCGGCTCATCGAAAGTCTCGGGCTATTACAACGAATATTACGTTCGCATCACCGGCGGAACGGGTGTACTCAACGAGGTGAGACAGATTACGAGCTACGACGGAACCGCCTTCGTCGCCACCGTGGCCTCACCCTGGACGACCACCCCTGACAGCACCACCCAGTACGCCATTCAAGATGGTACGCAGCCCTTTGTGCTTGATGGCAGCACCGGATCGATCAAGTACTTGCATCTCGTTTGGGGTCAATCGGGACAGCGCAAGATAACCGTGGAGCAAGGCATTTTCGCCGGCGTTGCCTCGGACGGAACAATCGCCCCGGCGCCCGCGCCATCGACGACCCCGCTTTTGGTGGTCGGCGATAGTTTCTGGGAGGGCGTAGCCGGCCCGATCAGCATTCCGCGGTTGATCGACACCTTTGCCGAGGATATGGATTGGTTACCCACGAATCTGGGTCAAGGTGGCACCGGCTTCATCAACCGCTATCAGGCGGGCAACAGGCTAAATTTTCAAGACCGAATCGCGCCGCCCAAAGAAGCTTGGCGCGTGATGAACAGCGCTACCGGTGGTACTTACACCATCAGCGTCACCCTGAACGGGACCATCAGCACCACCGCGGCGCTGCCTTACAATTCCACCCAGACCAGCGTCGAGACCGCCCTCAATGCCCTGGCCAACGTCGCGGCAGTGTCGGGATATTTCTACGTAGCGAGGGGCGACTATGCAACGCCTCGTATCTATGTCGGCCACGGTGTTGGCGGGGCAACCATTTCCTTCAGCAATACCTACATGGTCGGTGGCACGATCAGTGTTGGGGGCACCTATATGGGCGATGTCGCGCCAAACGTTCCCCTCGGCATGTCGGGCCAGGATCTGCCGTTTTATTTGTTAGTGCCTGGATCGGGCAACGACGCCGCTTACTCCGACGCGCAGGTGCAAGCCGCGGCGATCTATGTGGCGCAACAGATTCTACAAAGGTTCCCGACCGCCCTAACCCTGTTCACGGGGGTCATTGGCGATTGTGCTGCAACGTCGACAGGCGTGATTGCCGCAAGCGACATTTCACGCAATGCGGCGATCGCCGCCGGCGCCGCGCTGCTGCCACTCATTGGCAACAAATCGCCCTTCATCGACACTTATGCGAATGGGCTCGGAGGAAATAAAATCATTTACGGCCTCGGATCCGTCGCTAGTCCTACGGCGGGCACCAACTCAAACTTCAAGAGCATTACGGTGCCGAGTCATCCGACCGGCCCGGGTTCACAGTTTCTCTCGGATTGGTTGGTGGCCGAGGTTTCGGATCTCATCGCAGCGCCTGCGCCATCTCTCGACTTAGTACCTACCGTGACGAGCAGCGCCACCGAGACCGCGGGCTTGGTCACACAGAACGCGTTCGTCACGAAAGGTTCGAAATTAAATCCGGCGTATTCGTTTTATGGAGTGGCGCCTGCGCTGGTGTCGCAGTTGGGGCCCGCGTACCCCCGCTACAACATGGTTAGCGCGGATCTCTCGAATTCAGACACGTCGTCCGCGGGGACGATTTACGCGACCTTCTATCACACCGGAAAAACGCTGGACATCGTTCAGTACGGATTTGCTGACAACGTGACTCTGTACGTCAATGACACGTTCACGGCTCGCTACGGCGGGGCGCTGGTATCCGGTACAGCCGGCGGCGGCTCGGTAAACGGTATCACGTTGGCGTCGACATCATCGGCAGTGACCGGCTATTACAACGAATATTACGTGCGAATCGCGGGCGGAACGGGTGTGCTCGACGAAGTGAGACAAATCACCAGCTACAGCGGCAGCACTTTTGTCGCGACGGTAAGCTCAGCTTGGACGACAGCGCCTGACAGCACGACGCAATACGTCATTCAAGAGGGCACCCAGCCCTTTGTCCTCGATGGCAACACGGGATCGATCCGGTATTTGCATCTCGCCTGGCAACAGTCTGGGCAGCGCAAGATAACGATTCAGCAAGGCATCTTTGCTGGTGCAGCGTCGGATGGAACAATAGCCCCCGCACCGCCGCCCTCAACCACCCCTGTTCTTGTGATCGGCGATAGCTTTTGGGAGGGGGGTGCCGGTCCAAGCAATGTTCCGCGGTTGGTTGATACCTTTGCTCAAGGCGTGGGTTGGCTGCCCACGAATCTCGGGCAGGGAGGGACTGGGTACATCAACCGCTCTCAAGCCTCCAGTCGGCTCAATTTTCAAGACCGCATTGCTCCCCCCACGGAGTCCTGGCGCGTAATGAGCACCGCCACCGGTGGCACCTACACCATCAGCGTCACCTTGAACGGGGTGACAAGCACCACGGCTGCACTGCCTTACAATGCCGCTCAGGCCAGTATCGAGGCGGCACTTAACGCCCTTTCCAATGTCGCGGCCGTGTCCGGTTACTTCTACGTAGCCCGGGGCGATTTTGCGACGCCGCGGATTATTGTCGGGCACGGAATCGCCGGGGCGACCATCGCTTTGAGTACGGCATTGACTGGCGGAAGCATGAGCGTTCTTGGGAGCTACACGGGAGATGTTGCGCCAAACGTCCCCGTAGACACGTCAGGGAATGCTCTGCCGTTTTACTTGCTGGTTGCTGGATCGGGAAATGATTCGGTTTATACCGATGCGCAAGTGAAGGCCGCTGCCAGTTATGTCGCGCAACAGATTGTTCTGCGATTCCCGACCGCCCAGACTATTTTCACGGGCGTCATCGGCGACTGTGCTGCCACCTCGACCGGCGTGATCAGTGCTAACGACATCTCCCGCAATGCAGCGATCGCCGCGGGTGCCGCTCTGCTACCCACCATTGGTGGCACGGCGCCTTTCGTTAACACCTACGCGAACGGACTAGGCGGAAACAAGATCATTTATGGACTCGGAAACGTAGCCAGTCCCACGACCGGGACCAACTCAAATTTGAAGAGCATCACCGTCCCGAATCAGCCGACCGGCCCGGGTGCGCAGTTTCTTTCCAATTGGTTGGTCACCCAAGTCAAAGCTCTCCTGGCTTAATCAACAGTCCCCACACCGGCAGCAACGCCAACTGGCTCGCCGATGCCGGTATGCCGAGTTCGGTTAAGCCTGCAGAGCGCTAATCTCTTCTGCCGTCAGCATCCGCCACTGCCCTTTTGCAAGCTCTCCAAGCAGCAGCGAGCCGATCGCCACCCGCACCAAGCGCAGAACCGACACGTCGAGCGCTTCCAGCAGCCGGCGTATCTGTCGATTGCGGCCTTCCTCGAGCACGATCGCGAGCCACGCGTTCTTATCACCGTCGCGCAAGGTGCGCGCTGAACTCGCCTTGAGCCGTTCGCCCTGCGACATCACGCCTTGCTCGAGTGCGAGGAGCAACTTCGCATCCGCCAAGCGATTGATCTGCACGTGATACGTTTTGGCCGGTCCCGAATCGGGGTCCGTGATGCGCGCCGCCCAGACGGGGTCATTGCTGAACAGCAGCAATCCCTCACTCGCCTTGTCGAGCCGCCCGATGGGCGCCAACCACGGCAGCGCCGAGCCGGCGAAACACTCATACACCGTCGCGCGACCCTGCTCATCCTGCGCCGTTGTCACCAAGCCGCGCGGCTTGTTCAACATCAGCACCCGGCGCTCGGCGGCTACACAGGGGCGCCCGTCGATCTCGATGAGATCGTGGCCCTGCCTGGTCGGGAACTCCGGATCGCGCACGACGCGGGCATTCACTCGTACCCGACCGTCGCGTACCCAGGTTGCCGCCTGCGTGCGCGACGCCAATCCCAATTTTGAAATGACGCGCGCCACGCCGTGGCGTGGCGCCGTCCGCCCGCTGGGTGGGTTGCCCATAACCCTAGCGGCGCGATGGCCGAGTGCGTATCAAGATGCAAACACCGACAATCATCGACACCGCCCAACCCCAGGGCGTGATCAAGAATTGCGCACGGACCGAGAAAAAATTGCCGACCGACCCCAACAGCGTCGCCGTTTTCTCGAGCAGCGGAACATTGGCCAATACGACGAGTGCCGCCAAGCTGAGAAGGAGCACCCGCTGCCGGAGTCGCGCACGCCGCGTGCGATCGATTTTCGCGAGCAGCGTCGCCGTGAATCGGTCGTCCGCGAGCGGCGCTCGCGCCTGCGCGAAAGTCTTGGAAAGCATCGGATCCAGATCAAGCATGCGGATCACCGTAGGCCCGCAGGATTTCCCGCAGACGAGCCGAACCGCGTGCGATGTGCGACTTCACTGTGCCGAGCGGCAGGGCCGTGCTGTCGCTGATCTCGGCGTGGCTCATGCCCTCACTATACGCGAGCACTACGCACAACCGGGCATCGGCAGGCAGCATCGCGAGAGCGGCATCGAGATCCATTCGCTCAAGCGTCGCCGGGAGGGTGTGCTGCTGCTCGAGCATCTGTTCCGTCAATGTGACCTCGGGCGGTTTGGCGCGAATCTGCTGCAGCCAACAGTTCACCGTCAGGCGTCGCAGCCAGCCGCCGAACGCAGCGGCCGACTTGAGCGTGTGAATCGACTTCCAGGCCGCGAGCAACGCCTGCTGCGCCAAATCGTCTGCCAGCGCCGGATCCCGCGTCAGACGGCGCAGCAGCTGGCGCATCCACGCCTGCCGGCGGCGCACCAGTTCGCCAAATGCAGCCTGGTCGCCGTGCATTGCCAATGCCACCACGGCTAACTCGCTGGCGTCGCCGAGCCCCGTGCCCGGCGCAGTCCGATTCACGGTGGCGGGTTGCGCAAGTGCCCGCGTGCACGCGCCTGATCCAGCGCCCTCGCGCCGACGATCAGGCCGACGCCGACGCAAATCACCACCACCCCGCCGCCCAAGATCGGATAAACGGCGACGGGCGCGACGTGACCGATGAAAAACGACAACAAGCAGACGCCGATGCCGATCGCCAGGGTGATAATGCCGCCGAGCTTCATCAGCACCGGATCGACCGGCTCGCTCGGTGGTTGAGCAGTCAGTTTCTCGATCAATGCCGGATCGAGCTGACCTTTTTCGATGGCGAATCGCAGCAAATCGACATTGACGCGGCGCCGCTTGTAGTCGTACACCATGCCCGCGATCGCCATCGAGCCGAGGAAAATCCAGAATGCCGCTCCCAGCAAGTAGGCGCCGATCGTGGCCATCGCAACCTCCTCAATCATGTTTATCTAAGACCTAAGATGCACCTGGAATGTCTTTTGGATGCACCCGTCAACGACTATCGAAGTAAGTCCGGACAAAGAACAGCACGGTGATGCTGCCGGCGATCACCAACGTTCCGGCACGAATCCACGACGACGGCGCTCGCCGGCCGACCAGCGCGCCGCAATAGCCGCCGATGATGGCGCCGACCAAAAGCTCCAGGGTCTGGGTCCAACGCACCGCATGCGCGAGGATGAAAATCAGCACGGCCATGGTGTTCGCCGCCGTCACCATCAAGGTGCGCGGACCATTCAGACTCTTGATGTCCCGGGTGTCGAGCAACCTCCAGATCGCGGTCATCATGAGGCCGATCGCGCCGCCGAAGTAGCCGCCATAGATGCCAAGCACGAACTGCACCGCGATGACCGCCCGCGGCCGGATATGCCAGCGGCTGCGCAGCCGCTCCCCGAGCTGTCGGCCGAATGCCAAGGTCAAAGTCGCGAACAAAAGCAGCCATGGCAGAAAAAAGTCGAACGTCTTCGACGGCGTCGATAACAGCAACACGGCGCCGATGGCGCCGCCGACGATGGTCACCACCAACAGCGGCCGCAGCGAGATGGATCCGATGGGTCCCAAGCTATCGCGGTACGCCCAGGTACTCGCCGCGGTCCCTGGATACAGCCCGACGGTGCTCGAGGCGTTCGCCGGCACCGACGGCAGGCCGATGGAGATGAGCGCAGGCAAGGTCACGAACGAGCCGCCGCCGGCAAGCGCATTCATGGTGCCGGCGATCAGGCCCGCGCCGACAACCAACCACGCGGAGCTCACGCCACCGCCTTCAACGCCTCGGGCCGCGCCATGATTTTGAGCGTGAGCGCCGCCGCCAAATTGGCGGCGACACTGGCGAGAATCGGCAGCATGTAGCTGTGGCGGAGGTCGAAGGCGAAGCCCGCGGCGCTTGGGCCCACCAGCGTGCCCAAGGCAATGCTGGTGTACAGCACGCCGATGATGCCGCTCACATGGCGACCGCCGAAATAATCCATCACCAACGCCGGCAGGATGGCCACGAACCCGCCGTAGCAGACGCCGTAGGTCAGCGCGAATACCGCCATCTCCCAGAACAGCGTCGAGAAAGCCCACACCAGCATGGCGCAGGCCATGCCGACGAACATCAGCAGCAACGCCAATTCCCGTCCCAGATTGTCGGCGACGCCGCCGAGAAAAAACCGCCCGCCGGTGCTGCCCACGCCGACCGCACCCAACAGCAGAACCGCCGAGGACGGGCGCACACCGTGATCGATGGCGTACGGAATGAGATGCACGAAGGGAACGAACAAACCGAACGAGCAAATGAGGCACGCCGCGTACAAACCGGCGAAGCGCCGCGATCGGACGGCATCGCGCAGCGTGAAGCCCGACGCCTCCCCGGAGCGGCTCACCGCAATGGGATCACCGTCAGGACCGAGGCCGCGGTCACGCGGATCGTTTTCGATCAGCAGTGCCATGCCCACACCCACCACCGCGGCGAGCACGCCGAGTACCAGATAAGCATGGCGCCAACCGAGCGCCGTTACCAAGAACGCCGCCAGCGGCGGCATCACCAGAGTGCCGACGCCGATGCCGCTCACCGCGAGACCCGATGCAAAGCCCCGCCGCCTGACGAACCAGCGCTGCACGGCGCCGAGCGCAGGCACATACGAGCAGCCGACGCCAAGTCCCACACCCAGGCCGTAAGCGACGTACACCTCTGCCAGCGTCTGGGCGACACTCGCCGCCGCGAGGCCGACTCCGACCAGCAACATTCCGGCGATACTGAGTCGCCGTGACCCGAAGCGATCGGCGAGCGGCCCGCTGACGACACCCAGACCGAAGTACAGGCATCCCGCCAGCGAGAAAACCAGCGACACGGAGCCGCGCGAGGCCGCGAAATCGCGCTGCAGCGGTTCGACGAAAGCGCTGAAGGTATAGGCGCTGCCGAAGCCGACCAACGTGACGGCGAAGGCGGCGGCCACCACGAACCAACCGTAGAACACTCGTGCGGGCATCAATGAGTCCAGAAGGCTCCTACCGCGCCGGGAAATACCACCGGGCTCTCGGATCCATCCGCGGCAACGCTGGCAACGCCGAACGAAAAGTCATCGATGGCGACGTTGGCGAGAGTGAGCGCCTCCTGATTGCCGGCATCGCGTGAATGCGACCACACGGGCTGCGCCGTATCGCGCCAGTACACGCGATAGCTTTGCGCCGGCGAACCCGGCGCCGCGGACCACGACAGTTGGGTGTCCGCGGTCACGGCACCCTCGATCTTGACGTTGTCGGGCGGCGGCGGGGCCAATGCCATCGAGGCGGCCGCGAGCGCATTGCTGGCAGTGACTCGCGCCAGATAGGAGAAATCGACATTGGCGATGGTGTCGCCATAGTCCACGCCCGATTCCTTGCGCACGTCCTGGTGTTGGTGCCGGTAGTCCTCGGCATTCTCGGTGAAGCGCACCGCGGGATACCCCAGCGCATTGAAGGCCGAGTGATCGCCGCCGCGGCCGAAACGGTCCAGGCGATAGACGAGCGCGACGGTCCAGTTCGGCAGATACGTTTCCGCCACGCCTTTGACGTAGCGCGCCACATTGCGCGACGGCGAATCGTTTTCGCCGCCTTCGAAGCGCCGCTGCTTGGCGGCCTCGGGCGTCTCGCCATCGCGGATGCCCTCGGAGAACAAGCGCACGCGCGTATTGTCGACCACACCGTTCAGCCCGCGCGTGCCGCCGACGATGTCATTATTCAGATCCGCCTCGACCCGCCAGTTCTGCGCCTTCGCATACTCGGCGAGCACCTTGCCGCCGTACAGACCCTGCTCCTCGCCCGAGAGCACGCCGTAGACCAAGGTGGCGGCAAATTTTTGGCGGCTCAAGATGCGCGCCGCCTCGATCACCACCGCGACACCCGAGGCATCGTCATCGGCACCGGGTGCATCCGCGGTCGCATTCATGGGATCGGTGACCCGCGAATCGATGTGTCCGGTCAACACGATGACCCGCTCGGGATCGCTCGTGCCCTTCTGGATCGCCACCACGTCCATGATCTCGGCCGGTTTTGGCACGCGCGTACCCGTGACCGTCTGCGACGGCGTCACAATGCTCAAACATCCGTCGCAATCGCGGCTGATCTGCTCGAAACGGGACTGCGCCCAACGGCGAGCGGCGCCGATGCCGCGCTTCGAGGAGTGGGTATCGGACAGCGTGTGACGGGTGCCGAAGCCGACCAGCGCCTGCACGGTCGCCTGCAGCTGGTTTGGGTCCGGGGAGTTCGCGATGTCGCGCAGCAACGATTCGGGCGCCGCCCGGGCCGTGGCAGCAACAGCCATTGCTGCCGCCGCAAGCTGGAATGTTCTCATCTGCTACCTGTTATTCGAAACTTGGCCTTCGGGGGCCGAAATTCTACCCGCTACGGTGTAGCATCGCCCACCGCATAGAGAATAAGGAGTACGCCATGCCGCCAGAAGCCGCTCGAACCGGATTGCA
>Ga0302320_10024492_pt1 | contig 11773 bp, 7 predicted proteins | sample Bog_T0_3_FD_202130 | JGI IMG/M metagenome (GOLD analysis project Ga0302320, IMG submission 202130) | Peat permafrost microbial communities from Stordalen Mire near Abisko, Sweden - Bog_T0_3 | ecosystem: Environmental > Terrestrial > Soil > Wetlands > Peat | place: Sweden: Abisko, Stordalen Mire... | reverse complement strand
TTTGCTTGTTGCCAGCACTTGCGCAGCGTGCTCGTTACTGTCCAGTTTTGCCACCGTTACATGAGGCATATAGGGAAGCGGTTCGGCGTATGCCAGTGGGCCGCGGTTCAGTAGATCGTGCAGTTCGCGCATCCTGTATCCCGCGTAGCTTACCCGGATGAAAACTGTTGGCGTGATGGGCAGAAAGCTTTCCACCTCACCCAACTCCACCTCAAACGGAGCCACGTCGGCAACCATCTCGCGCAGCATCGCAATCGCGTCTTCTTCTGAGCCATCTAGCGGACGTGGAGGCAGCACTGTAAGGTGAGTCGGTAAATGAGCATGCACCGGATGAAGTTCCCGGCGCAGTTCTTCCACAAACTCTCCCAGTTTGCTTTTCACGTAAGCAACTAGCGCGTATTGGTCAGGACCACATTCGCAAGACATGGCAAACCTTTCCATTATATGCGTAGCAGGTCAGAGCGCAAACCGGTTATGCCGGTTTGCGCTCTGTTCCTTCACCTAATTGACTGTAGTACCGTTGCTGCTTGTTGTTGCGAGCTTCTCCGCAAAGCTCTTTACTTCATCCCCTCGGAAGTACTTTGCCTTGTCCTGACGCATCTCCGGCATTGCTGAATAGGGCTTGCTGTAGTCGTTATTAGCATTCCAGAAAAGGAACCCATTGCCGCCCTTGCTCTTAGCCACAGCAACTTGGATGCGAATGTATTCGGGCGAGTAGGTCTTCGTTCTCCACCCAAACGCCTGTAACCAGGGACGCAACACCACACCGCTCTCCGCTGTCACCTTCTGGAAGCGCGCCATCGATTCGCCGATGAAGTGCTCCGGCGCGTCGCCTGGATCCGTATAGCCATCCATGCCGTAGAAGTGCGAGGGGTAGATCATGGGCGATATCACATCGCAGTACTTCGCCATCTGCGGAATGTCCTGCCCCGTGTGCGACAGATCGATAGGACGCTGCCAGGCCATTACGCCGAACACGTCCAGCGAGAAGAGCACGCCCATGGGCTTGATCTCTCCCTGTGCCTGTTGCAGAAAGTGGGTGATCGCCTCGCTCCGCGTCCAGTCGGGATGCTGCGTGTTAAAGACGAATTTCGTGTCCTTCTGGTCGCCCTCGGCGGGGAAGCGCACATAGTCAAACTGAATCTCGTCTGCTCCATTGGCGGCGGCAAACTTCGCCAGCTTGATGTTGTACTCCCAAACCTTCGTGTTGGAAGGGTCGGTCCACACCAGCTTGCCATTCTCGCGCCACGCTCCCGCGTGTCCACGCGATTGCACTGCCAGTTCGGGATGTTTTTCCACCAGGGCGTCATCGCGGAAAACCGCAATGCGCGCAATGGCGTGCAATCCCTGTGAGTGGAGGAACGCTGTAAACTTCGGCAGATTGCGGATCGGGTAGCTCTTCTGGTCCGGCGCGAGCGGCAATCCGGTCGGTACGCTCACTGAGCCATCCGAGTCCTTGATATCGAACACCACGCTGTTGCCGCCGGCCTCGCGCCATTTGCGGATGATGTCCAGGCCCTTCGCACTGCCCGCCATCGTGCCCGTCAGGTAAATGGCGCGCACCTCGAAGTTCTTGGCGACAAGCACGGGCTTCTCCGTCCAGTTCTCTTTGTACTGCGGAATCAAAAGCTCTGATGCAGGCTTCGGCCAAATCCCCTTGATTTCGGGATTCGCGGAGCGGATGGCCTGCTCTAACTCGCTGCCGGTCAGGAACTTCGTCAGAGGAAGGTAGTGGTGAACGATGGCAGGCAAGCTTTCGCCCTTGGTCACCGTATGCAAAGTCGTCTCCGGAGGCAGTGCTCGCGTAGGCGGTGCTGTGGAAGGCGCAGACTTTACGTCCGGCGCAGGCAGCGCTGCCGCCGCGGCGGCCGGCGGATTAACCGCTCGGGCCCGTAGAGGGAGCTTTTCAAGGAGCGTGAATGCTGCAACCATAACAACGGCTAACGCCAGGAACGACAGAGATATAGATTTACGCGACATTTTTGGGAATCCAGAGTTGAATCTGAGCGGATAGTAGCACGTCTAAACGCAGCGTTATCGCCGTAGATCACCTGAGTTCCTGATTAATTCTCCCCTGTGATTACCACCCGGGTTCATGCTTGGGCCGTGAAGTGCAAACTGGTGCGACAGCCCCAATTCTTTTTTTCTCCGCCTGCATCTAATTCTGCAATGGACGGATTCGGTGAGATTTTTCGCTGCCTCGCATGACCTCAGCAAATGCTGAAACAACTGCTATACCGATGCAACGCGGAACTCTCTTCTTCCATCCCAAGCAGCATCGCTTTACTGAAGGACCCGATCGTAGGTCAGACATATGAAAACTGGATTGAATGCGGCTCTAGACCCCACTCGCCGCTCTAGCGACGCGCAGGACTTCGACAACGCCATTCGGCGCAAGATTATTGGGCAGAATGATGCAATCGAAAAAGTCACTGAAATCTACCAGATGTTTCTGGCGGGACTAAATCCGCCGAATCGCCCGGTGGGCAATCTCCTCTTCCTGGGGCCGACCGGTTCTGGCAAGACCCGGGTCGTCGAAGCGATTGCCGAGGCGCTCTTTGGAGACCCTCGCGCTATCGTCAAAATCGACTGTGCTGAGTTCCAGCACTCGCATGAGATTGCCAAACTCATCGGCTCGCCCCCGGGCTATCTCGGGCACAGGGAGACTCACCCCCTGCTCACCCAGGAGGCGCTTAACCAATGGCACACCGATCGCATCAAGCTCTCCCTGCTGCTTTTCGACGAGATCGAGAAAGCGAGCGACGCTCTGTGGCAGCTTCTCCTCGGAATTCTGGATAAAGCGACGCTTACGCTAGGCGATAACCGCCGTGTCGATCTGTCCCAGTGCTTAATCGTTCTCACCTCCAACCTGGGAGCTGGAGAAATGAACGAACTGCTCAACGGCAGCATGGGATTCTCGCAGCCCCTCGGCGTCATCGACAGCAAGATTGACGACAAGATGAACCGCGCCGCCATTGACGCAGCGCGCCGCAAGTTCTCTCCTGAATTCATGAACCGCATCGATAAGGTCGTAGTTTTCAAGACCTTGCGTTATGAACATCTGGAGAAGATCCTGGAGATTGAACTCGGTCTCGTGCAGCAGCGCATCCTACAGGCCACTGGAAACAACCAGTTCGTTTTTAACTGTAGTCCGCGCGTAAAAGAGCTTCTTCTACAGGAAGGAACCGACCCGAAGTACGGAGCGCGGCACCTCAAGCGCGCCATTGAGAAGAACCTCGTCTTTCCGCTTGCCAACCTGGTCGCCACCGCGCAGGTGAAGCTCGGCGACTTCGTCCGCATTGATCTCAACGAAGCTGGCACCATGACCTTTGTGAAGGAAGCCGAAGGTGCGTTGGTTCCGGTGCTCCTCGAAAAGTACGGCCAGGAGTTTGGCTCCCAGCACGTTGCCAAGGTGGGCCGTCCCGCCCGTCGTGACGTCGCTGCCTCTGGAGGGCCGCTGCTCGACCACAAGTAGCCACTTCTGCACCAAAACCGCAAAGGGAATGGCCGAGGCCATTCCCTTTGTGTCTGATTCGATCACGCCGATCATCCGGGGATCTGTACCGTGATCCCCAACTGCTGCCGTACCCGCTCCACGGCGGCTTCCGCCGTCAGCCCATATTTCTTGCGCAAGTCTTCAACCTTGCCGTGCTCGATGAACTGGTCGGGCCATCCAATCCGGATCACCGACGTACTCAAACCTATACGGTTCAACTCCTCCAGCACCGCGCTCCCAAAACCTCCTGCCAGCACGTGATCCTCAAGCGTCACCAATACTTCGGCTGAGCGAGCAAAGCGCCCAATCATCTCGCGATCCACCGGCTTGGCAAACCTCGCGTTAATGACCGCTGCGGCAATTCCTTCGCTTGCCAGTGTCTCTGCAATTTGGCGCGCCATGGGCAGCATTGCCCCCAGCGAGAAGATGGCGACGCGGTCGCTGCCCGTGTGTTCCAGTAACTCTGCCTTGCCAATCTCCAACTCCACCGGCTCGGCCTTCACCGGAGCGCCCGGCCCAACTCCGCGCGGGTATCTCACCGCCACCGGACCATTGTGCAGCATCGCCGTGTAGAGCATGTCGGCCAGTTCGTCCTCGTCGCGAGGATTCATATGCACAATGTTCGGAATGCCCCGCAGATAGCTGATGTCAAACAGTCCGTGATGCGTCGGCCCGTCGTCTCCGCTGAGACTGCCGCGATCCATGCAGAACACTACCGGCAGCTCCTGCAGGCACACGTCATGCACAATCTGGTCGAAGCCGCGCTGCAGAAACGTGGAGTAGATGGCGACAAACGGTTTGAACCCCTTGGTAGCCATGCCCGCCGCAAACAGAATTGCGTGCTCTTCCGCAATCCCTACGTCGTAGTACTTGTCGGGATGAACGGCGCGGAAGCGGTCTAGCGCTGTGCCATTCGGCATCGCTGCCGTAATGGCAACCACTCGGTCATTGGCCGAAGCAAGCTTAATGAGCGAGTCGGCAAACACCTCCGAGTACGTGCGTTGCGTCAGCGGCTTCGTCTCGCCAGTCTCGGGATTGTATGGTCCCAGCCCGTGAAACTTCTTCTGCTTCTCTTCGGCGGGCTCAAAGCCGCGCCCCTTCTGCGTGATCACGTGCAGCAGTACCGGGCGCTCCAGGGTCTTCAAAAACTGAAACGTGCGAATCAGCGAGGCAATGTCATGCCCGTCTGCGGGCCCATAGTATTTCAGCCCAAACTCTTCAAAGATGATCGAGGGCCACAGCATGCTCTTGGCGGCCTCTTCCGCCTTCTTCGCCACCTGCGCCGCGGACTTTCCGCCCACCTTCTCCACCAGTTTCGCCGCGCGCTCATACAGGCGGTGATACTGCGGAGACGTAACAATCTTGTTGAAGTAGCTGGCAATCGCTCCCACGTTCTTGTCGATGGACCATTTGTTGTCGTTCAGCACAATGATCATGCGCTTGGTCTGCGACGCAATATTGTTCAGCGCCTCATGCGTAATGCCGCAGGTGAACGCCGCGTCTCCCGCGAGTGCAACCACGTGCTCTTTGCCACCCATCTTGTCGCGCGCCACAGCCATACCCAGCGCAGCGGAGAGCGCCGTTCCCGCGTGTCCCGCACCGTAGCAGTCATGTGGACTCTCCGTTCGCAGCATGAAGCCGTTCAGTCCACCCGGAGTTCGAATGGTTGCGAACCGGTCGCGACGCCCCGTCAGCAGTTTATGCACGTAGGACTGGTGACTAACATCGAACAGGAAGTGGTCCGTCGGCGTGTCGAAGACGTAATGCATCGCAATCGTCAGCTCCACCACGCCCAGGTTTGGTCCAAGGTGTCCGCCAGTGCGCGACAACACGGTGATGAGTTCGCCGCGAATCTCTTCGGCAAGCTGGTTCAGCTCGCCAATAGACAAGCGCTTCACGTCCGCGGGTGATTGAATTCCATCAAGAATGGGTGTCATGCAATCGACTATGTTACTGCCTTGCCGCCCGTCAGGGCTGCTTTTCTGTGAAAACGGGAAACAAAGGCGCGCCTGCTCCCGCGCCTCCATTCCTCCGAGGAACTTACGTCTTATTTCCGCTGCTTAGGCTTGGATGTCGCGACGGTCGGTTTCGCTCCGGATCTTGCCTTAGGAAACACCCGGCCAAAGATCTTATCCACACTGCGCAACTGGCGTTTCAGGTCAAAGGCGCGGTCCAGAGTCTTCTTGGCAACTCGCGACGTGATCTCTGGATCGTTGGCTACCAGCTCTCGGAAGTTCCTCTCCTCGCGCCACGCCTGCATCGCATTGCGCTGCACAATCCGGTATGCGTCCTCGCGAAGCACGCCTGCCTCCACCAGATCCAGCAGCAATTGCCCGCTGAACACCAGCCCTCCGGTTGAGTTCAGGTTGCGCATCATACGCTCGGGATACACCAGCATCGTGTCGATCAGGTTCGTGGTCTTCGCCAGCAGGTAGTCCAGCAGAATCGTCGAATCCGGCAAAATCACACGCTCCACCGACGAATGCGAAATGTCGCGCTCATGCCACAGCGCCACGTCCTCAAACGCGGGACCCACGTTGCCGCGAATCACTCGCGCCAATCCTGAAATCTGTTCGCACGTAATCGGATTCCTCTTGTGCGGCATCGCCGACGAGCCCTTCTGCTTTTCGCTGAAGAACTCCTCTGCCTCGCGCACCTCGGTCTTTTGCAGATGCCGAATCTCGGTGGCAATCTTGTCCAGCGTACATGCCACTGTCGCCAGCATGGCCACATAGAAGGCGTGCCGGTCGCGCTGAATCACCTGCGATGACACGGCCGCTGCCGTCAGCCCCAACCGCTTGCAGATTGCCTCTTCGTACTTCGGGTCCAGATGCGCGCCATTGCCCACGGCACCGCTCAGTTTGCCCACGCGCATATGAGCCGTGGCGAAATCAAAGCGCTCCAAATTGCGCTGCATCTCGCTGTACCAGTTGGCGATCTTCAATCCAAAGGTGATTGGCTCGGCATGTACGCCGTGCGTGCGTCCAATCTGCGGAGTGTGTTGGAACTCCAAGGCCCGCCGCTTCAGCACCACCAGAAACTTCTCGATGTCCGCGCGCAGCAGCACCGAGGCCTGCTGCACCACCAGCGCCTGCGCGGTGTCCACCACATCATTCGAGGTCAATCCATAATGCAACCAGCGCGACTCCGGACCCACCTTCTCCGCAACCGCCTGTGTGAAGGCAATAACGTCATGCTTCACCTCGGCCTCCACCTGATAAATGCGCGCCAATTCAAACGCAGCGCCTTTCACGCGAATGGCTCGCGCGGCGGACTTCGGGACGATTCCCGCCTCGGCAAGCGTTTCACTTGCCGCTACTTCCACCTGCAACCATGTGCGGAACTTGTTTTCATCGCTCCACACCTGGCCCATCTCGGGGCGCGTATAACGTGGGATCAAGACGTACTCCTTCACTGAGGGCTGAACTTCTTATTATAGCAACACTGAAGCTGGCAATTCGAAACTGGCGGGAGCAAAAATAAGGCCGGGATTAGCCCGGCCTCAACAGGAGGTCCTCTTCTCATATATCTTGCCCGGCGGAAAAGGTGAACCGGTCACATAAACTTTATCGGCTGGTTGTAACAGAATCTTTAGCCAAGCTATTGGCTATTCGTTGGCGACCCCGAGCAATTCGCTCATTTCGTCGTAGAGAAATCCCTGACCGGGCCGGTATGGTTGCACCCATTTACCGTCGATTACAAACTGGGGGATCGCACGTTTGCCGGTGTTATGAATCACCTCGTCGGCTGCACCCGGAGTGGTTTCAATGTTGACCTCGCGATACGCGATCTTGTGCTTATCCAGGAAGCGCTTTGCTTCCCGGCAATCGCTGCACCACGGTGCAGAATAAACAAGTAATTCCATACCAAGTAGATGGTTTAACCCCGCGCTGAGGTTCAAAATTCCTGGGTGAAAATGATTGGCATGAGTTGTTATCAAAGAAAAACGCCTCCGGTTTCCCAGAGACGTTCCGTGTTTCTAGTGGCGCGGTCGTTAATTCACGAGCAGTGCGCCGTCGGTCTTTTCCTCTCCCACCTCGCGATAGAAGAGTTGGTTGTTGTCGAGATAGACTTCGACAAACGCCGGACGCATCTTGATGCTGCCCTGAATCAGCGCCTCTGACAGCGGGTCCTCAACGTACTTCTGCAAGGCCCTGCGCAGCGGACGCGCTCCGTAACTGCGGTCGGTAAGCGTCTTCTCCAGAATCCACTTCCGCGCATCCTCGGTCACCGTGATCGTGATCGCGCGTTGCGCAAGGTTGTGGTTCAACTGCGTCACCATCAGCTCCACGATCTGGATCAGGTCGTGTTCGCTGAGCGCGTTGAAGATCACCACTTCATCCAGACGATTAAGGAATTCCGGATTGAAGGTCTTCTTGACCTCGCTCTTCACCATCTCCTCAACCTTGTCGCTGATGTTCTCTTCTTTGTTTGAAGAGAAGCCCAGCCCTTCGCGCTTGATCATGTGACGCGCGCCAATGTTCGAGGTCATGATGAGAATGACGTTCTTGAAGTCCACGGTATTCCCGAGGCCATCCGTCAACTGTCCATCCTCAAACACCTGCAACAGAATGTTGAACACATCCGGATGCGCCTTCTCGATCTCGTCCAGCAGAACCACGGAGTACGGTGCGCGTTTGACCCGCTCGGTCAACTGTCCACCTTCCTCGTAGCCCACATACCCTGGAGGCGAACCGATCAACTTGCTGACCGAATGTTTCTCCATGTACTCCGACATATCGAAGCGAATCAGGCTCTTCTCGCTGCCGAACATGAACTGCGCCAGCGTCCTCGCCGCTTCCGTCTTGCCTACGCCCGTTGGGCCCAGAAAGAGGAAGGAGCCAATCGGCCGCGCCGGATTCTTCAATCCCGCACGTGAGCGACGAATCGCCCGCGCCAACGCCGAGATCGCCTTCTCCTGCGAAATCACGCGCTTGTGCAGTTCTTCTTCAATACGCAGCAGCTTCTGCGATTCTTCTTCCTTGATCGCGGCCACCGGTACACCTGTCCAGCGAGACACCACTTCTTCAATGTCTTCGCGCTGCACAATGCCCGTAGCGCTTTCGTCAAGATGATACTTCTCACGCATCACGCGCAGGTTCTCGCGCTCTTTGCGCTCCTCATCGGAGTAGAAGCGAGCCTTCTCAAATTCATGGTTGGCAATCGCGTTCTCCATGCGATGCACAATGAACTTGATCCGCTTCTGTACCTCTGTAATCTCTTCCGGCAGGGCAGACTGGCGCAGTTTCACGCGAGCACCCGCCTCGTCGATCAAATCAATCGCCTTGTCCGGCAGGAACCGATCCGGAATGTAGCGGTTCGAATGCGAGACCGCGAAGTTGATGGACTCATCCGTGTAGCTCACCGCGTGGAACTTCTCATAGCGGTCCTTGATGCCCATCAAAATTTTGATCGAGTCAACCTCGTTCGGCGGTGGCACCTTCACCGACTGGAAGCGCCGCTCCAACGAGCGATCCTTCTCAATCGACTTGCGGTACTCGCCCGGGGTCGTTGCTCCAATGCACTGAATTTCGCCGCGCGACAGTGCAGGCTTCAGAATGTTTGCAGCATCCAGCGAGCCTTCAGCCGATCCAGCTCCCACCAGCGTGTGCAGCTCGTCAATGAAGATGATCGAATTCTGATTCTCGATCAGCTCCTTCATGATGGTTTTCAGCCGCTCTTCAAACTGTCCGCGATATTTCGTTCCCGCCACAATCAGCGAGAGGTCCAGGGCAAGTACGCGCTTGTCGGCCAGAAATGACGGAACTTCGCCATCGGCGATGCGCTGCGCCAGTCCTTCGACAATGGCGGTCTTGCCCACGCCGGGTTCGCCGATCAGCACCGGATTGTTCTTGGTGCGGCGGCACAGAATCTGAATCGTGCGCTCTACTTCGCCATCGCGTCCCACCAGCGGATCAAGCTGGTTCTCCATCGCCGCCTGCGTCAGGTCGCGCGAAAATTCCGCAAGCAGCGAACTTTCGAGATTGGCGGCACGCTGCGGTTGCTGCTGTACTTTTTCCTGCGTCGTCCGCTGAAGCTCTTCGCGAATGGCTGCGAGCTTCAGTCCGCGCTCGCCCAGAATCTCCGCCGCAAAGCACTTTTCTTCGCGCAGTAATCCCAGCAGCAAGTGCTCGGTGCCAATGTGTTTATGGCTGAGCCGCTCGGCCTCTTCGCTTGCATAGGCCAGCACCCGCTTGCACTCATTACTGAGCGGCAGGTCAACGCTGGTCGAAACCTTTTCGCGAACCGTCGTGTGGGCTTCAATCTGCTTGCGAATGGAATCCACCGACGAATGCTGGCGAAGGAAGCGGTTGGTCAGCGCTTTATCCTCGCGCAACAGACCGAGCAGAAGGTGCTCCGTTTCAATATACGGAGAGCCAAACTGGCTGGCTTCATATCTTGCAAAGAAGATCACGCGCCGTGCTTTTTCGGTGTAACGTTCAAACATTTTGTTTCTCCCGGTTCCTCCGCTCCGGCCATTACCGGTCGCGGGAAACCTTCTCCCTGCTTCCACTCTGGCGCCCCCGGCCACACTTCCCGGAAGACCTTAAAAAAACACCTATCCCCATCTAGCCGCAAAAATTGGCGGCAAATTACTGCTCTCTGTCTTTCCGTTCTGGTGATACGCCCACTATGCCACTAAACCGCCGACTATGCCAAAGAATTAACCCGCAGAAGGCGGTAAAGACTCGGCCTCAATCTCTTTCATCTCACCACTCTGCAATGTAAGAACCCGGTCGCAGCGTCTGGCGAATCCATGATTGTGTGTCACCAAGATGGACGTTAGCCTGTAATCCGCATGGAGCCGGGCAATCAACGCAAAAACCGATTCAGCCGTAAGCGAGTCCAAGTCTCCGGTCGGCTCGTCCGCCAGCAACATCCTGGGAGCCGTGACAAGCGCTCGTGCCAGCGAGACTCTTTGCTGCTCACCGCCTGAAAGCTCTCCCGAGCGATGATGCCCGCGTTCACCCAGCCCTACTTCATCCAGCCATCGTGCCGCTTCGGTTTCGGCCTTGCGTCGGCTCTCGCCGCGCAAGTACAGCGGCATCGCCACATTTTCCAGCGCCGTGAACTCGGGCAGTAGGTAGTGGAACTGCCAAACATACCCAATCTGCCGGTTGCGGAACTCCGCTGCGGCCTCTTCATTCAGGGTACCCAGCCGCGTACCGGCAAAGTACACTTCACCCGCCGTAGCCGTGTCCAGAGCCCCTAGAATGTGCAGCAGAGAAGATTTTCCCGCTCCGCTCTGGCCGATAATCGCCAGCATCTCACCTTCAAGAACCCGGAAAGACAAGTTGTCAAAGAGCACAAGGTCCGTGCTTCCAGAGCGATAGACCTTTCGAAGACTCTCCACCCGGAGAATCTCTTCGTTTCCCATTGGATGCACCCCGCGCTGTCCTTGGTGCAAATTCACATGCTCCGGGCTAAGGTTTTCTTCGGTGGGCAAGTTCCGCCGTCTTCTACCGCGCTTCTGAGTGTGGCCGCCGTAGCTCTCATTCTAATTAGATCACGATGCTTCCGCATTCGCTCCCGGAAGTCCCTGCTGAATTTGCACCTAACGGCCGCAATAATCTGCTTAGTTCGTACTCTTTCCCGTTTTGTTCATGGAATTCCAAACTCAGTGCGTAGCCAGCACCGGTCGGAATACATCCAGCTTCCCGTCGTTTGCTGCTGGTTTCAAATGCAGCAGCTCCGTCATCAAAGAATAGACGTCGATGTTTGGGAACACTGGCAATCTGCCCCCATGTTGGAACCCGGGGCCATCGGCAATGAAGATCGCTCGCATCGACTCCAGGTCATTGTCGAAGCCATGAGTCCCCAGGTGCGGATCTTTCCAGTCCCGCATGTGTTCGCGGGTTTCGAACGTCCACCCCTCCTCGGCCAGTGCCAGCACCGGAGCAATTAGCTTGTTCCCGGTAAAATGCCAGCGCTCTGGAACGTCCTTCGCCAGGTAAGCGTGCAGGTGGGGGATGCGGTTCAACTTAGCCACCAGCGCTGCCTGATCGCCGTCCCGGGCGTTCCACGCCAGTAGCGGGGAGCCGTCAATCATGTCCACATTTGCGAGATCAATGTAGTCGTCCAGAGTAATTCGCTGCGAGGCCGGAGTGGCGGCCATGCCGTGGTCGCTCACAATGATCAGATTTACCTTGCCCCAAAGTCCGCGCTGCTTTAATCCGCTAACCAACTCGCCGATCGTGCTGTCCACCGCGTGAACTGCGTCGCGAGTCTGTTGCGACTCAGGTCCAAAGTGGTGCCCAGCCGAATCTACATCGCTCA
>Ga0302320_10024491_pt1 | contig 11773 bp, 9 predicted proteins | sample Bog_T0_3_FD_202130 | JGI IMG/M metagenome (GOLD analysis project Ga0302320, IMG submission 202130) | Peat permafrost microbial communities from Stordalen Mire near Abisko, Sweden - Bog_T0_3 | ecosystem: Environmental > Terrestrial > Soil > Wetlands > Peat | place: Sweden: Abisko, Stordalen Mire... | reverse complement strand
GTTATTCCTGAGCCGACAATGGCACCGTTCTGATCTGAAATCGTTAACACATCGGAAAGCACGTTTTTCGCTTGGACCTCAAGTGGTTACGCATGCTTAATTCATCAACGTTGGGACAGGCCTGAGTCCAACAAGATTTTGAGTTTGTCATCACGATGCTCTTCGATGACGTTGACGCACTTCGGCATTATTACCAGCATGAAAAGCATTCGCGTCAACGGCAAGCTTTGTATTGTGAACTTTGTCCCGCGATGAAAGCGGAATTCGACAATGCGCACGCCGCACAAGAAAAAGGGGCGCCCGGGGTGGCCGACATGTTCAAAGCGATTGAGCAGAAGATAACTGACCGATCGCTGGTCCGTCGCTACGACGTTTGGGACGACGAGCCTGTGTCTGGTCTCGTGAGCCGGCAAGGCAAGCTGCTGCGATAGCAAGCGGACAGCCATCACTGCAAGGCCCGAGGCTCGAAATTTGTCGAGACTCTCACACAGTGATCGATACCTGGTAGCAATCCAATATGACTTGAATCGGCGACACGAAGGTGTGAGGCATCGGGACCACATCGGTCCCCGACGAACCGCCCGCGATCAGGCCCATGGGATGCAGATCCGGGGTGCAGACCAGCGCACCCGAATCGCCTTCATCGCTGAATTGGCCGCCATCGCCGGCGATCGCAATCTGTCCCGTCAAAATCGCCTTTTGTGTCGGGTCGCCGTTGTAGTACACCGGGACGTCCTCTGAGATTCCTTCCACCACGCCCGTTGTTCTGAGGCTCGCAGCTCCCTGCTTGACGACCGGTGCCGACTGCGTGGCTGGAACGCATGGCAACACGATCGGACCCAAGCCGTCAATCGGCGGATTGATCACCACGCCGGGCTCGATCCGTGCGACCGACGCGTCGAATGCATTTTCGCCACCGTTTAGATGGAAGTGGGGGGTCGCGATCAGGCTCGCGACCTTGGGAGCTCCGCCATTGCTGCTGAGCGAGGGCATATAAATAGGGTCGCCGTCTTGACCGTAGGTATTGGTCAAGACATGCCAGCTGCCCAGGAGATATGAGCCCGAGTCGTCATGAACGATGCAGCCGAGCGTGCCGCTAATTCCCTGTAGGTTGCCGATCGAATCACCAGGCCCCAGGTGCGGACGGATCGCACCAACCGCGATGACGTCCGTGGGGTATCCGTCGATACGCTCCTTGATGCGCTGCTTCGTAGTGAGCTTGCTCTTGGGCCGCTTTTGTTTCACGTAGACCCGGATGCAATCCTGCGCAGCGGCTTTCGCTTCAGTTCGCTTCACGCCAAAACCGATGCCAAGAATCCCCTGAGGAAGTCCGTGCCAGTTGCGAGTGTGAGTGCCGCCCCAGTGCCACCCCATCGCGCGCCGCAGCGCGCGTTTTGCGGCGGCAATTTCAATCATGGTTTTCATTTCTGGACTCCCAACGAAGGCGAGGCCGCCTGGTATAGATTAAAAATCGGGATGTCGAACGTGAATTCGATCGAGGGAAATTGGAGCGCGGCTCGTTCGATGGTATTGCCCCCGCCCGTCGAGATCTTGGTCAATTCAGGACCGTATTGCGCCCCAACCATGATGGAGAAGGGGGTGCCCTTCTTGGCCCAAACCACGTAGAGGCCTGGAGCGACGATGTTGGGCCACGTCACGGAAGAAACCTGGCCCCCGCTGGATCCCAACCGCCACGACGCGACGGCACCCACATCCAATACGGGCACGAACAAAGACCACGCGCCGGTCTGATTTGAGCCGTTCGCCTTCGCTCCCCCTAAATCCCATCCCCAGTTGAAGTCCAAACCCACGGGTGCGGTGAAGCCCAGATGCGCCCGAGTTCTCGCGGCCCCGGTGCCCTCCAGCCCGCCCAGCAACGTCTCCGCTCCGGCGGTGACCCCGAAGTAGCCATTCAGCGTGACCGAGAACGCCTCCCGCTGCTTTTGGGTATACGAGCCGGCGGGCAGCGAATAGCTCTGTAAAGCTGTCTCCGCGTCCGCCGTGCTCTTGGCAGTCGCGACTGAGGCGATGAACGGGCCACTCTCTTTGAGAAACGATAGAACCGGGTCGCCCGAGTCTTGATTGCCGTAGCTTTGCAGGAAACTGATCGTTTCCCCAACGGCGGCGGGATATGCCTTCGCCTTGACGTCGCCCACGAGGCTGATGAAGGCGTCCAACCGCAAGGACACCGCATCGACGATGGCAGTCGCCGTTGTCACATCCATTGCAGCACAAGGCGGGACGGGCGTGGGATTGCAGATCGCCTGGGTTAGCGACCCCATGTCGTGCAGCAGCGCCTTGCCGATGGATGCTACATCGTCCACCAGCGGCATGAGATCGGAGACGCTGCCGGCGGGATAGGGAATGCTCAGCGTATCGCCATGCAGCGTTTGGAAGGTGCCCGCCACGCTATCCAGCGTCTCGGCAATAGTTTGCCAATCTGCGGCATTCCACTTGTCGAACGTTGGTGTGTGATGATCACCGAGCCATCCATCAATCTTCGCATAAAGCGCCGAATCCTTCGCGTAAGACAGTCCCAACAGCAAATTGATGCCGTCGTATTTCTTCGTGGCATCCGCACCGTCGAGGAAGTTCTTCGTGATGGAGGAATATCCCACGAGGCCTTCCACATCGCCGACGGAATGCCACGTCGACCCCACATTCTCTCCATTCTGCGTCAGCATGTGCGAGAGGATCGCGGCAAAGTCCAGACCGATATCAAACGATTGAACCGTCGAACTCAACGTACCAGCCGTTTTGTGGGCGGTGACAAAGGCTCCGCTGGCGACTTCGAGACCGTCGATGACCTGGTAAGAACTTCGGCCGTGCTTGACGATCTGCGCAGCGGCCGTCGTCCCGATTAAAACAAAGTAGCGCTGGTCGCTCCCGTCTGCCAATTTGAATTGGGTGTCGAAGAACGCCGGCAAGTCATCCGGCCACGCCGCGAGGTCGGACTTGAAGTCCGATTCCAAGATACTCCAATTGTTCAAATCGAGCATATCGAAGTGGCCGTTGAATGTGCGCAGGTAGCCCATCGTTCTCGGAAAAGCGGCAGTCAGCGGTTGACGCTCCCCCGAATCGTCAATCTTAGTCATCGACTTTGCCAGCTCCTGCAATGCCACGAGTTCGGCTTCTTCCTTGAAGCGCTGCGCAATCAGCGAGCCGATCGCATCGGCCACCGAGCTAGCGGAGAACGGATTCGTCGAGCTGGCGCTCTGGGGCGTGTTGGTACCTGCGATAACAGCGGCTCCGAGCTTTTCCCTCTGTGCCGGTACTTTGATATTCTTCAGGAACGGATTGTCACCAATATTTCCGGGGGTAACGTTGTATGTCTTGAGGAGGCCCCAGATTTTAGTGTCATTGCTCACCCCTCCCTCAATCAATCCCTTCAACGTCACCGCATCAGCGAAGATGCCGTTCACCTCGACTGTGTTCGCCTCTGGAGCCGCCACTTTGACTGGCTTTCTGGCCTTCGCCGGTGGTGTGTCCTTGGCCGGCGGCGGCTTGTCGTTGGCTCGCCCCGGTATGTCAGGATCTGGCGGGATGCTGTAAGCGACTTGCGGCGAGAATTCGATTGTCAGCGCAAGAAGCATGAGGAATATTGGTCGTACAATCGGCGCGTACTTGGCCCTGAATTCGCAGCGCCTGAATGACGAGAAGCTCGTTTCAGCCTTGTTGCAATCCATATGCCTCCCTGATAGATCGCGCTGGGCTGGCTTTCGCGCCAGCGATTCGAAATGCCGTATCCCTCAGCAGGCGACTAAATTATCGTTGATTGAGCAGCGACGCAAGATGAACCACGTGTTCTGTGCGGCCGAACGTGTTAGGGGAGCTCCTCGCCGCGTCGCGGTCCCATAAAGTCCTCCGACTCCAATTTTTGCGTCAACCGGAATACGCCTTCTACCACATGGCGCTTCTCTATGGCACAGACAGTCTAAGCGGATCGGGCGCGGGCCACGCGGAAGATCCGGACTAATTCTAATTTGACCAGATTGCATGCTCGACTGACTGAGTTCTAGTGAACCTTGACTGGTAGGGGACAATTATCTTTACCTGCGCGTTGCCTCAAGAAAAATGTTACTTGATACGGTGGATTTGCAAATAACGGGTTGCCACTCACTAATAGAGTTGAACTTGAATGTCCCCTCTCAGTATAGGGAAGGCATCAAGGCTTGATACACAGCCACCAATGGCCGGTGATCCCTGCCCTGTTGGACAATCACGACTTAACCGTGGGGAAAGTGATTTAAGTACGATTTGGTGCACGTCCTCTTGAACCGCTTGTGAAGGCCCCTTTTCCTTTCTCATTATCAAAGTGGTTCCCGATGACAGCCGGCCAAAGTACTTAATCTCCTCCTCAAGCGACGTAGGAACCACGGAAGCCATGAAACCCGCCTGCGATAGTGCGAAAAGCAATTTCTGTGCATCGTCCTTCCGCGATGTGTTGTAGAAGACACGTACGGAATACTTACTGTTCCTGTCTTTATCATCGGGTACTGATTGCGGCAGACCGTCTCCCCCGGCTGATGGCTCTACGCGCGGAGACCCGCTTAAATCGCCAGAAGGCGCAACTGGATGGATTGTCTCGCCGTTTATCAGACACTGGTTCGGTAGATAGCTCTGATCAATATCATCACTGCTGCATTTCCAGATGATCTCGCCTGCACGACCGCTCAATGGCGTCAGCGCTATAGTTTTTCCCCCGATTCCATGTACGCCCGGTGCGAAGCCTATTTGAATCTTCCCATCCTCTTGAACATCAACGGTTTCGTTCCCTATGCTGCTCCCGGAGGCAACGGGAAGACCAATTTCATCGTTGGAGTTTGGCAGCGCGCCGTTTGCAGAATAATACACAGCCACAGCCACCTTTGCAGGCGTCGCTTGATTTATGGCATCAGCAATTTGTCCCTTTAGCTCGTAATCTCGATACTTGGGTATCGCGAAAACCGCCAACAAACCAAGGATCGCAGTGACGCCAACCAGGATGGATAGCCCTATTTTCGCGCCACTAATGGTTTTTGTTCGGCCTAGCTCCCTGACGCTAGAATCTACTTCAATTCGGGCGCGCTGCAAGGCAATTCGGGTACCTTGTAGTTCATCCGCCGTAGAGCGACTTTCAAGCGAATACCAGTTCAGTTGATTCATCAGCAGTGTAGCGACGCGCGAATACGCCATACCGATGGAAGCGTAATCCTGAAGCTCGCGGGCGTTCTCCAGGACAGGGATCTTTTCGCCAAAGCTCCAATTTGTCACGTATGGGATGTACAGTTTGTTTATAACATCCCGAGGGTCTAGTTCCTTTGGCAGCCACTCTCGGTAATAGTCGTCGAATTGCGTGGCAAATCGCTCACTCCATTCCCCCCACCCCTTGTACTCACTGCTTGGCTCAATACGCGCCGGCAGAGGCAGGCCCAGCAGTTTGCTAAAATCGATTGGTAGATCCTTGCGGGCGGCAATCGCCCTTTTCATGATATTTCGAATGCCTTCGATGTTTTGGAAATTGGTAACAAACATCAAAACCAGAACGTCGGGCAAGAGTACTGTGCACACATCGCCGATATCAGTTACGCCGGTACGACTGTCGATGAGTATGAAGTCGTACTCTCTCCGCCACTCATCGCGCAGGTAGTTTACGTAATTGCCAATCTTGTGTTCGCTGTAGAGAGAGGTCCAATTCAGATTCTGAACTCGGTTACGGTAATCCTCCGAGCGCTTTCCAGCCGAAATCAAATCTATCTTGCCTCCCTGAAAGGTCACTGTATTCACGCAATTCGCCCAACTCGTCTCTTTCCCCGTGGCGCGGCCTTCAAGCAAATCTACTATGCCCGGCGCACTTTCTGGGGGCTGACTACATTTCCCGTAACCGCGAAAATAAACCTCGAGCCCTGGCGCCTCCAAGTCCCAGTCGACCAGCAGCACCCGATGTCCAGCAAGGGCCATCAAAACGCCCACATTGACGAGCGCCATTGATCTGCCGACCCCTCCCTTGTAGGAGTAAAATGTGTAGATATAGCCAGCCCGCGACACCACGCGAGGAGGGCTATCCATTGGCCGGGCGCCCGATGTCTGGAGGGGGCTGAAGCTCCGAATCATCGACTTCCGTGACTGGGAAGGAGTCGTCGTAAGCGGGTGCACCTCGAATTATTATCGCGGCATCCTTTGCGAATTTCTTCAGAATGGGTTCGAAATTAACAGCTCTAACTGTGCCCCAAAAGCCGTCCATGATTGAGGTGTACTCGCTAAAATCCATGAACTGCTTCGATTTCGCGTCGGCCGGGAAATTCTTTCCATCATGATAAGAAGCGGGGACAACAACATTGCAGTTCCAGCCGCGCTCTCGTTCGTGAAACGTTTTCCACTCCGAGACACACCATTTGGACTGAAAATAGAGTGGTGACCAAATACAGATCGCGCATCTAGATTTTTTGGCGGATTCTGCCAGCTTTTCCCTGACATTGAGCCCCGCCGCTATTTCTTCGGTATCCAAGAAAGCTGACAGTGTCGGACGCCCAAGCTCCATCCGAAGTAGAAAATCGAGCTTTTCCCTAACCGTTCGGTGCCATAGATCGCTCTGTGGATCCCGCTTATAGCTAAAAAAATAGTCGTATTGGTATGCCACGCTCCCCCCATTCCTTGGTACTACCTGAACCGCTTCCAACGAAGGTCACAAGATTGTAATTCCATGCTGCATTTGCCGCCAAAATAGATCGTCCCGTAGGTGTTATTGAGCACGGCGAGGCCAACAAGGAGCTTAGCGTGAAACCCCCTAACGCCTAAGAAGCAGCGATCTTCGCTGTCCTCGAGTCATGCATTGTGCGTCGCGAGACGCCTGGTGAAGCGTTGACAGAGGCACGGGCGGCCCAACGAGCGATAGAGACTGATCCGGGATCCCGTCGTCGTAGAAGCGGAAGGCTACAGGATCGGGCGCGATGGGTGAGCGCCCAACCAATCCCACGCGGTCAAAGACACTGGCATGCACTGCTCTCCTTGCTTCGGGAACCGGTAGACCTGCGGCCCGACAAACTGCCCGATGCGTTGGTCCACATGGGATAGATCAGGCGCCGAGGCCGATGACACCCGGCTGCGGCAGCGTCAGGAGCCGATCGAGGCCAGTCCAGGTATGCCTAAGTAGCTGATTTTACTAATTCGCGCTCCGGCGCGAGCTGCCTGTTGATGGCCGTGGTTGAGATCGGCGAAGAGTGGGGCTACAGCTATTCTTGCGGAACGGGGATTAAGCGACCCCGCAGGCGCTCCTAGACACGGTGCGCTCGCTGGTCCAGAAACCGGGTCGTATTCAGGTCCATGAGGGTATCGAAAAAAAATTGCTCGACGGCTCGGCCAGTGGCGCAAGCGCAGAGTCTAGCGCCAGAACGTCGGCGTCCGCGGTGCCGATGGACCCGCGCTGCTTCGCATCCACCGTCAGCGCCTGCCCTTCCTGTCCGAGCGCGTGGGGAGAGCGCCCTTTACCCCACATTTCGGACGTGGTGGCCATGGTCTTGCAGGGTGCCAGTGTGCAAGTTGATGATTATCGACGGATTGCGCGGTCCAAGCTCCAAGATATTCAGGTAATCCGACGACCAGGGAAATCGCGACCGTCAACCTTCCGGGCATGGGCCTAGCCCACGCCGACGTGAACCTCGGTGCACAGCGTCAGAGCTCTAGTGTCGACTCTTATTGCCCCACTCGGCCGGACCCCTGGTCACTTGCGGACCCGTTCAACGCCCTGGCCTGTACCCGCCGCATCATTGCACCTCGAAATGCTCATCGCCGCTGAGCCGAATCGTCCCAATCAGCGGCGTGAGCCGGATCGCGCCGGGCGCGGCGCCCGGGATATCGAAGAAGGGGTCGCCGGGTTCGGAGTGAAGGTACATGTCCTCTTGCAGTGCGCCGCAGCGGGGACAGTGGTTGGCAAAATAACCGGAGTCGCCGTCCGCGCCGCCGACGTCGCGGAAGTTGGGCCAGGACCCAAGCTGCCGGGCGAGGGCATCGTCCATCGCCCAGACATTCGAGATGGTGAAGCACAGCAACGGATCGCCGCCTACGGCGCCGGTCTCGCAGTAAATGCAGATGACGTCGATGGGCGACTGGCAGCGGTGGCAGGCCGTAGTCGCGGCGGCGACATGGGCCTCGCTCGAGGCGATGGTGAATTCTTCTTCGTCCTGTGCCTCCGGGAGCCATCGCGCAAAGGGCGCCTGCACCGCCGCCGAGTCGATGTACCAGCGCTTGGAGTCCGCGTCCCAGCAGGCACCCAGCGCTTGCACCGCGGATTTCTCCTCGGGCGGGACAAACAGGTAGCTTCGTTGCACGGGGTTTCCAGTGGTCAGGTGCGCTTGCTGCGTTTGCGCCCGCCTGCCGCCGCGGCAATGGGCTGCGATGCGGCAGGCGTCGGCGGTACGACGAGGCTGGGCCTTCGCGGGCGAAGCGGCGCTGACCCGCTCATGGGCGTGAGCCTCACCGCCTGCCAATCCGGGACGGAGGCCAGCTTGAGATAGCCCGTGAGATCCGCGAGACGCTCGATCTCCGAGGCCATGATGGCCGGTTCGATTTTCAGATGTTCACTGCTGGTGGTGGAGGAGAACCATTCGTTGGGCCGGCGAGTTCGGGACCGTGTGGTATGCAGAACCTCGCGCTGGCCGATGAGCTTGGAGGCGAATTCCGAGGTGCCGCCGTGCTCGCTGGCCGAGCAGCGCAGGATCAGGGTGTTGCCGCAATTCTCCACGATGGTCTCGGCCGTCCCCTTGCCGTAGGTCCCGGACACCTGCGCGATGGACTGAAAGCCCAGGATACAGCGGCCGCCGAACTTGCGCAGGCGGGCAAGCGCGTCCTTGAGGCCGTCGATCTCGCCGAGCGCATCGAGCTCATCGATCACGAACCACAGGCGTTGATCCCCCTCATCCCGATCCATGGCTTCGAAGATGGCGATGCGCATCCAGGCGGAAATCATCGAGCGCAGCGCGGCGATTTCGCCCGCCTTGTAGGGCAGGAACAGCGCACCGCCGTTGCCTTCCGCGCCGTGGCCGTCCGCGCCGCCCGCCGCGCCGTCCCGGACCCAGCGGCGCACGGAAAAGGGCGCCGCCTGCTGGCGCGTGGTGTACTTGAGTGCGCGGACGGCCGAGCTGGCGATCGAGCGGACGGATCCGAACATCTTTTCGTTGCCGGGCTCGAGGAACGGACCGGCGGCGGTACCTGAGAGCAATACTCGAAGCTCCTCGGCGGGCGCGCTGGTGAGCAGCCGGTAGAGCTCGGCATCATTGCGGGCGCCCGCCACGATGGCCTGCTGAACCACGGCGCCCACGAAGGTGCGCGCATACTCATTCCACGTCCCATCCGGCTCACCGCCGTCCGGAATCAGCGAGCGAACCAGCTGCTCGACGTCATAGTCGTTGGTGATCTCACCGAAGAGATCCCACTTGCGAGCCTCGCCATCGAAGGGATTCAGGATCACATCCCCGCGCCCGGCATCGTAGAAGCGGGCGAGGTATCCGCCGTCCGGGTCGGCGATGATGGCGCGATCGCCGCGCGCCAGCGCCGCGCCCAGCATTTCGCGGATGGCCGTGCTCTTGCCCGTGCCGGTGGTGCCGATCAGCTTGAAATGCTTGGTCTCATCCTCCGGGGAAAGCGGGATGCCGGCAAGCGTAAGCGCCGTACTGGGGGAATTCGAGGTGGGATGGACCGCCGAGACGACCGCCCCGCGCCGATGCACGCCCTCCTCCACAAGCTGACTGCAGGACGCGTACAGCCGGCCCATCGAGTAGGCGATCCCGAGAGTTACACCCAGACCCAAACCCATGTGCAACACACCCTCGCTGGAACCGGGCAGCACGAGGTTTAGCAGCGAAGTGACCACGGCCGCGGCCAGCAGGGCCAGAAGGGCGATGAGCGGCGACCCCAGTAGTTTCCCCGGGGGCGCGCGCCCGCGCACGAGGCCGGTCAGCACGCCCACGAATGCCAGAGCGTAGCCAACCTCGATACCGAGGGTTCCATGGGTCAGGGCATACAGATGTGCGGACATCAGCAGTTCCTCAGGGCTCAAAATCGCGGCCGGGGGTGGAGCGGGAGTTCAGATCGGCAGCGCCACGGCCTTCAACTGTACGATCATGCTCCTGGGGAGGCGCCGGCGGGGAGGGTTCAGCCGCATTGTCGCGCCGGCGAGCGGCCCATTGGCGGGCGGAAGCTTCAGCGCTCGGCCCTTCCCCATGGCTCGAGCGATAGGCCTGCCAATTACGCGCGGACTGCTCGGCGCTCGGAAAAGTCCTGGCCAAACGGCGCTCCTCGGCCTTCGCGCGGCGATACTCGCGCTGGTCGCGGTTCACTTTCTCGGCATTCGCCTGGCGCCAGCGCCGGCGCTCCTCACGAACCAATTCCGGATTTCGCTCAAATCTCGCCCGCTCTCTCAGCCGGGCCGCCTCGCGCCGCTGCGCCTCGCGCACCGGATCCTGTTTCTCGATGATCCGGCGGGCCTTGTAGTACTCGCGCCGATGGGCGTTGCGCTCCTCCCTGGTGAGCGCGTTCCAGCGGATGCGCCTCGGTTCGGCGTCGCGGCGCTTGAAATCCTCGATCGCGCGATCTTTGAGCTCGCGCTTTTGCCTTTCGACCACGCGCGCCAACTCATCGTCCGACTGCAGGCGCGCCGCCATCCGCTCGCGATGCCGGGCGCGGATGGCATCGCCCGCCGCGCTCGGCCCGGCCTTGCGCTCGGCGTAGAACACCTTCTCCGGAATGGTTGGTGTCGCCTCACGGTCGATCCCCCGGCGCTCGAAGCTGCGGTGATCAACGCGCGCCGCGAGGCCCGCCTGCCGCAGTGCCTCGTTGGTCAGATCCGCCCAGCGTTCACGGAGCAGGAGGAATTCGTCCCGGGTGGGCCCAAGGCCCGCTTGGTGTCGTTCGCGGCCGCTCAGTTCCAGTGCGGTACGGGCGCCCAGCCCCTCCGGTGTCACCGTGCGCGTGGTCATGAGCAGGTGGGCGTGGTGATTGCGCGAATCGGCGCCGGGGCGGGGCTCATGGACGCACAGGTCCACGGCACAGCGATACTTGCCGGCCAGCTCGCTCGCGAAGTTTCGCACCAGGACCGTGCGCTCGGCCGGGGTCAGCTCCGGCGGGAGCAGCACCAGCCACTCGCGAGCCAGCCGGGAATTCCAGCGCAACCCCGAGTATTCCGCCGCATTCCACAGCGTCGAGCGATCCTGAGTCCATGCCATGTCGGCCCGGCCGGCGAGATCGGCCGGCAAGACGACCTCTTTGTATGCGACATCGCGACGCTGCGAGAAGTCATAAACCTCGCGGGTGCGTTCATCGCGAATGCGCTCACCCGCGCGATACGCCGCCGCCCTGGTGACGCGGGCTCCCTTGCCTCTCGAGATGTGCTTGGCGCGGAGAAAGTACACTGGCATTGCGCATCGACTTCCGATGTGACGCTTACTTCCGGGCAATTGTTGCGCAGAGGGAGGGGAAGCTCAAGGAATGGGGGTAGGTGGCGCCCGTGCGATGCATTCGGGCTAGGTCGCGCGTGGCGCGTGCAGTCGCCTAAAGGCCACGATGTACGCCTGCCGAATGGCTTTCCGGACCCAAGAATATTTCGGTGGCAGGGAGACTCCGTCATACCTTGACTAGCGCATTGATTAGATTCAGTTTCTCGCGTTTTTGGAATTCGAGTTGCCCCCAAAGTGTCACCGGTAAAAATGCTTGAAAGAGATCGCGGTGCGCGGCTCTCGAGCATCATCACTGGACTCAAGTTCCTCCGTCGCTGAATCAGAGTCGCGCATCCGAATCGCTG
>Ga0302320_10024490_pt1 | contig 11773 bp, 12 predicted proteins | sample Bog_T0_3_FD_202130 | JGI IMG/M metagenome (GOLD analysis project Ga0302320, IMG submission 202130) | Peat permafrost microbial communities from Stordalen Mire near Abisko, Sweden - Bog_T0_3 | ecosystem: Environmental > Terrestrial > Soil > Wetlands > Peat | place: Sweden: Abisko, Stordalen Mire... | reverse complement strand
CCATCTTCGTATGCGTGAACTGCCGCCCGCCTCGTAAATCGCAAATCGTAAATCGTAAATTTATTGCGACGGCGTTCCATCGTAAGACCAATTGATGTCCGGGTCAGCGGGGTCACCGATCTTGGTTCCCTTCTGGTACGCCATGTAGGTATAGCGATAATACGCCGCATGGCCGTCGAGAAACGTCAGGTTGGCGCCGGTCGCATGCCGCGACGAAAGGTGGTTGAGCGAGCCGCGCGGCGCACCCAAATCGTTCAACGGATTCGCGCCGTAAAACGGAGTTTCGCCGGAGTTGGCGCGGTCGTCCGAGAAAAATACAAAGGCAGTGGGGTGCAAGACGGAGATAGCCTTGAACGGCGCCGGCGCAGGAACCGCACCGTTGGTCCCCTTGAAATTGATGCCATAGCTGAAAGCCACGCGGTTGAGCGGATCCACTTCTTGCGGCAGAAACACCGCGCTGGGACAGTTAAAAATATTGTGGCCGTTCACGAAATTGGTCGGGTTGCTGGCGTATTGCCAGAGCGCCTTTTGCGAGACGTACGCCGGCAGCGCATTGAACCAGGCGCTGTTGCCGTAACCGCCCGCCGCAAAAGTGGCGAGGTCGGTCCAGTGGATATTGTCCTGGTCGTAACCACCCGGTGCGCCCGGAGTGCTGTTGGCGATGCTGAAATCCGGGAAGACCTGGTTGTTTTCATCCAAGTACATGCTGAGCGCCAGTCCCCACTGGCGGAGATTGCTGAGGCAGGCCGTGCGATTGGCCCGTTCCTTGGCCTTGGCCAGCGCCGGGAGCAGCAACGACGCCAAAATGGCGATGATGGCGATGACCACCAGCAGTTCGATCAACGTGAATCCGCGTTTATCTGACGATGTTTTCATGTTCATAACGCTGAAAGCATCGCAGAAGCCTTTTTTCTCCGCTGCCGGTGGATTGCGAATTTTTAGCGGCGGCTTGCGGAGCCTGAGAAAGCGGACTAGTCTCCTGAGTCAGTGATTTCCTATTAAAATAATTGCCGGCGTGTTCCAATTGATGGGGCAACCAGTTTTGGCGTCGCCAGTTTGGGCCGCCCCTTTAGGGCTCAGAAAATTGGTGCAATTGTACCCAGGGCGTTGCCCTGGGCTGGCATATTTTGGGCCTTCAGCCCGTCCGCCCGGGAAGCACGGCATCGAGAGAAATTATGCATGTTATTTCTAACTCAGGAGACTTGAGCGGTTTAAAAAATATTGTAGCCATCCGGTTCGATGGTGAAAAAAGCCGGGACTTTTGGCTTTTGGCTTTTGGCTTTTGGCTTCGTTTCGGCTCGGTCACAGGTTTTTTAAACATGCTCCCTCGCCAAAGCCTCGCCAAAAGTCAAATATCCCGGCTCCGAATGGCCACACTATTTTTTTAACCGCTCCAGGAAAAACGGCGGCTTCTACTGCTTTTCGTATTCGCCCTTGCCGAGGCGCTTGTAGACTTTGAACCCGGCCTTCTTCGCGTCGGTGATGGACAGCGGCTTGAGCTTGTGCGGCGTGGTGAAAGCGGAAAAAATTTTACGCACCGGCTTCTTGCAGGCCGGACATTTCTCCAGCGGTGGCGCCGACAGCGGGCGGTTCAACGTGAACTTCCCTCCGCAAATCTTGCACTCGCCTTCACACAACTCATATTCGTAAAGTGGCATGGCAGTAATTTCCGCCTTCAACCGCCGGATGTCGAATGGAATCTCCAGTCAATGTGGCTGATGAATCATATTTCAAAGCTCCAAATCCCAAGCACCAAGCTCCAGAGAAGCCCCAAGACCCAAACTTCAAAGGCTCACGCCCGAAGATTCTGGTGTTTGGAATTTGGTACTTCTCTGGAGCTTGGTGCTTGGAGCTTGGAGCTTTTCTACCTCTGTCCTACTTTCCTTGCTCAACCCGTTTTTGCGCCAAAAATTGTTCATCCGCCGCGCGCTGGCGGTCCACCACCCATTGGGCAATACGGTCGTAGTGGGCGTGAATCGTTTTATCATTCGCCCGCGCCAGGTGCAGGATGGCGCCGCCGCCTTCATAATAGCTGATGGAAGCGGAATCCCTGGCTCCATTGTCGGTAAATGCCTTGAGATAGGATTCAAAACGCGGCGCAAAAACGTCGGGCTGCTTGATCAGGCGGTCATCAAATTCCATCTCCGTGCCCATCCCATGAGCCCGCGCAAAATCGCACACGGTCGTAAGCTCGGATTCCGGGAGTTGGGGATGGAAAAAATAATTCGGCTGTTGTGACGCGAGGTCGAATCCCAACGCGTGCCATTCGCCCGCCAGCTTGGCGTGCCAGAACGGAATCCAGTAAAAATGCAATCCCTGCGCATGAATGTATTGGGCCACCAGCGGCACCATTTGTGGATTGGAATGCCCGATGCTTTCCGGCACAAAATAAAAACCGGCGAGCGTCAGATGTTTCGGCGCCAGCGCGTGCCATTTGGCCAGCGCCTCATTGATATGCCATTCGCAGGCCACGACCCGGTCCGTCGCCGACGAGAAATCCAGCTTCCGCCCGTCTACCTCCCCCCAATCGGCAAAATTATCCACCGGTTCCGGCAACGTGAGAATCACTTGATGAGGCCGCAGCGGCGCGCCCAGGCGCTCTTCGGTTTCCGCGCAGCATTGTTCCAGCGCGGGCACGCCGTAACCCCGCTGAAAATTCCGGTTCAGCAGGAGCTGCCACTCTTTCTTGTCCCCGGGCAGCCATTTGCCATTCCCTTCATCGGCGGAGAAAGTGATTTTTTGATCGTGAAATTCAATAAATAGAAATCCATCGAAAAGCCACTTCTCCTTCCCATCGCGCGGGTCCACATAACTGACATAGGGCTTAAATTGATCCGGCGTCCATAGCAGACGGCCCATCCCGCCGTGATAAATCAAAACGGTGTCCGTGGCGTTCGGCGGGTCCTTTTGCCACAGGGGAAAGTATCTCCCGGCGGCAGCAGCCTGTGCTGGCGAATGCAACAGGAACGCGATGGCAATCAAGCCGGGAATTATTAACCGCCGGACGTATTCACAAAATCGCATCACGAAAAATAAGACTAGGATCGGCGGCTTTCAAGCCACACCGCACTAACTTATGGAAGTCGGCTGTCAATGTCTCCCCATCCTCCTCCTTCTCGTCCTCGTCCTCGATTTTTAAAGCCTAACCCCCGTTCCATTCCTTGAATTTCGCCTGTGCCCTGGCGATCAGTTGCGGACTAAACTTTGCCCCCAGTTCCATTTGACGGATTATTTTTTCCGCCCGGATGAAGTTCCCGCAATGGACCGCGTACACCTCCGCCAGTTTCAGTTGCAATTCAAAATCGCTTGGTTGAGTTTTCATTTTCTCCTCCAGCATTTCGATGGCCGTGCCAAAACTTCCCTGGGCCAGCAAGTCGTCCACCGACTCTCCTTTGGGAAAAAATGCGCTGGCCGGCAGCGGTGGAGGTTTGGGCTGGCTCCATTCGCCAATCGAGCGGCGCGCAAATTCGAGATGGTCCGCGTGCACGTGCGGTTGTTTTTCCAGCGCCTTCAAGACTTCCAGCGCCCGGTCAGGCTGGTGCAAATCTTCCGCATACAGACGCATCAGCATGATGGCCGCGCCGTCGTCCGCCGGATTTTTGACCAGCAGCGATTGGAGCTGTTGTTCCGCTGCGGCGACTTTTTTCTCCGCGCGCAAACGCCCGGCTTCCCCCAGCGGTTTGCTCGGCCCGCGATTCTGTTTCACCCCGAGGAATTCGAGCGTGTTTTCCAGCGTCACAATGTCCACCTCGCCGGACTGCTTGAGTTCCTCGCACAGCTTGATGGCTTTGTCCCGATGTCCATTTTGGATCAGGTGGGCAATCGCGTCCTGGTAACGCTGGGGTTTTTTAGGGTCGAATTCGCGCCGGTCGCTGAATCCCGGATCAACCATCCTGAGGAAACCGTGGGCGAACAATTCGGAAAGCGAACTGCGCAGGACCAGCGCGATGCCCATCGTCAGAATGATTAAAGGTGAGATGCCACCAAAGGCGACATTCGGCGACTCAGCCAGCCAGATAGATGCCGACGACAGCAACACCACCGCGGCGGTGCGGAGCGCGCGGGTCACATGATGACCGCGCTTGCTCTCGCCCCCGCAAGTTTTATCAAAGCCGGTCAGCCACCACGTTCCCGCTGCAATTCCTGCCAGCACTGCGATGTTCAAGAGAATCATTCTTTTACGACTTGCGGATCAATTATTCGATTCGCATAGACTTCAGGAATTGCGGGAAAAATCAAGACGATGAAAGTGGTGAGAATCATTATGGCGGTCAGGTATTTCCGCGGCGGTTGTTCGCGTGCATTTGACCAGCAACGCCGCGCATTCCGGAAAAACACCAAACTCGATAAAAATGGTGTGAAGCCGAATATGCCAATAAAAAAGACGAGTCCAAACAGTGAAAAAGGGAGCAATACAAGCCCGAAAAGCAGGGAGAAAATTCCCCCACCCAGCAAAATCCCGGCAATTGCTGCTGATGCTTGGCGAAACATTAGATAATACCCCATAGCAGCAAGACCGATGACAAATTCTGAATAACAGTAAATGCTGTATCTCCATAAAGCGCCATTCAGAAATCCATTTGGTCTGAAGAGACCCAGTCCATAAAAGAGGTCATAAGCAACGCACAGTATCGGAACCGCGATGCCAAAAACTATGTCAAATGCCAGCTGCAGATCCGTGACAGGATATTTGAATTGTTTTTTCCAAAATCCTGCAAGTTTGTCCACCGCGGCTATTTTGTCAGGAGGCACAATGTCTCCTTCCGTTCTATTTCTTCAAAAACGCGCTGAACAAATCTATCGGCAGCGGCAGGAACGTCGTCGTGTTATGTTCGCTTGCCATTTCGCGCATGGTCTGGAGATAACGCAGTTGCAGCGCGATGGGTTCCTTCGCAATCAAAGTTGCCGCCTGCACCATTTTCTCGGCAGCTTGAAATTCGCCCTCCGCATTCACGATTTTTGCGCGGCGTTCGCGTTCGGCCTCGGCCTGCTTGGCCATCGCGCGCTTCATGCTGTCCGGCAGCGACACGTCCTTGATTTCCACCGCCGTCACCTTGATGCCCCACGGCTCCGTCTGGCGGTCAATGATTTCCTGCAGCTTGAAGTTAATCGTGTCGCGCTGGGACAGCAAATCATCCAGCGATGCCTGGCCCAGCACGCTGCGCAAAGTGGTTTGCGCAATGAGCGAAGTGGCCTTCCAGAAATTTTCCACCTTGATTACGGCGTCCGTCGGGTTAATGACGCGGAAATAGACGACCGCATCCACCGTCGCCGGCACGTTGTCCTTGGTCATGATTTCCTGCTTGGCCACGTCAATCGTCACCACGCGCAAATCCATCCGCACCAACTTGTCCACCATCGGAATCAATAAAATCAGGCCCGGCCCTTTCGCGTCAATGAGCTTGCCCAGCCGGAAAATCACGCCGCGCTCGTATTCACGCAGAATACGCATCGTTTGCGGCAAAATGAAAAGTGCCAGCACCACGAGCACCACTACAATGGGTGCCGCCACGCCGAACATTTTGAGGAGTTGATCCATAATTTTTAATTGGGTTGTACGGAGTTTGGTTAAAGCGTTATTGGTTGAATGGTTTCACTTTCAGGGTCAGCCCGTCAATGCCGGTGACTTGGACAGTTTGGCCGGTTTCGACGGGCACTTCGCTGACGGCCTTCCACGTTTCGCCTTCAATGAAGACGCGGCCGCCGGCGAAATCAATGTGCGACTCCGCACTCACAGTTTTTCCGATCATCTCTTCGCGGCCAGATTTGGCCGGCCGGCGTTGCGCCGCGAGGCCTTTGCCCACCACAAAAATGAAAAATGCCGCCGTCACCGCCGTCGCTGGAATAATCCAGCGCAACGACAAATGATAACCCGGTCCCGCGTGGTCGAACAGCATCAAGGCGCCGAGGAAAAACGCGATCACCCCGCCCGTGGTCAGCACGCCATGCGTGGGGGCATACGTGTCGGCGATGAATAACACCACCGCCAGCCCCATGAGCACCAGCCCCGCGATGTTCACCGGCAATAGCGCCGACATATAAAGCACCAGAATCAGCGCAATGGCCCCCACGACGCCCGGCAAAATCGCGCCAGGACTGCTTAATTCGCCAATAAACCCATAAATCACCATCAACATCAGGATGAACATGACTTCCGGCCGCAGAAATAATTGGGAAAATTGTTCCCAGGCTACCATGGGGATTTCAACCACAGTTGCATTCGCCGTGTTCAAAGTTTTGCCGTTCACTTCGCGGGTGGCCAGTTGCTTCAGCAAATCCGGCACATCCGTGGCGATGAGATCAATCACGTTTTGATCCAGGGCTTCTTCCGCGGTGATGGAGGCGCTTTCGCGCACGGAAGCAATCGCCCAATCCACATTGCGGTGCCGTTTGTCGGCAATGGACTTCGCCAAGGCGGCGGTGTCATTCTCAATCTTTGTCTTCATCGTGTCGTCGGTCTTTTCCACTTCCCCGCTGCTGCCGATTTCGACCGGATGCGCCGCGCCGATCCGCGTATGCGGCGCCATGGCCGCGACGTCCGCGGCCATCGTGATAAACACGCCGGCGCTGCCCGCGCGCGCCGGTGCCGGCGACACATACACCACGGTGGGAACTTTTGAATCGTAAAGTTTTTGCACGATTTCCGACGCGGAATCCAGCAGCCCGCCTGGTGTGTCCAGCTCAATGATGAGGCATTCGTCGTTTTGTGCGGCGGCGACATCTATCGCGCGCGAAATGTAGCTGGCGGTCGCCGGCCCGATGGCGCCGTCAATTTTGATCAACCCAACCTGCGCGGCAGGAACCCTCGTGCCGAGAAGGAAACCGAGGACCACGATGTAGCCGAGGTGTCTCATAAGTTTTACAATTCCAATTGCAACGTAACAGAAGTTCCCATACCTGCAAATGAATTCTATCCCGCCAATTTTATACGGGCGCACCTTGACCTTGTCATAATTTTTTTGGGGCAAGGAGGTGGCAGGCAATAGGATTCGTCGAGACGCTGGAAACGTTTCACCCTACGCATTTGCGGAACCGGTGAAGCAAGGCGGAGGGAGAATTGTTGCCGCGCCCTGACGATTCGGCAGTATTTGACCCACCCAAGGTTCAAGGGTTCAGTGCGCGAAATTTCGCCCTCCGGAAGCAGACAACGGGTTTCTCCCACCCCAACCTTGCAAAATTAAAGATTTGCGCCGGGAGACAAAATCGCAAAACATGAATAACCTTATGCCTTCATTCGACATTGTTTCGCAGGTGAATTCGATGGAAATCGAAAACGCGGTCAACCAGGCCAAAAAAGAGCTGGCCAACCGGTTCGACTTCAAGGGCAGCAAGGCCGAGATTGTATTGGAAAAAGCCGAGATCAAGCTTTCCGCCGAGGACGCCTTCAAGGTGCGCACGCTGAACGAAATGGTCATTGGCAAGCTGGCCAAGCGCGGGATCAGCCTCAAAAGCGTGGAGCAATGCGACCCGGATGTTTCGCCGCTGGGCCACGCGCGGCAGGTCATCAAGATCAAGCAGGGCATTGAGAGCGCTGTGGCCAAGGAGATCACCGGCTTTATCCGCGAGGGCAAGTTCAAGGTGACCACGCAGATCCAAGGCGACGAAGTGCGCGTGAACGGCAAGAGCCGCGATGAATTGCAGACGGTCATCACCGCTGTGCGCGCGAAGGAATTTCCGGTGGCGGTGCAGTTTGTGAATTTCAGGGAGTGATTGTGAAAACGAGAAAGGCCATACGATGATCAAAGAACATGACCGCATTGTCCTGAAAACCCGGGTCGCTGCGGAATGCTTGGAAGCGGGCGACGTGGGAACCGTTGTGCATGTCTACCGTGATGGCCTGGCCTCCGAAGTGGAGTTCACCACATTAAGTGGTGACACAGCGGCAGTTGTTGTTGAAGCGGCGCAAGTGCGTCCGGTCCATAAACGCGAAATCACTCACGCCCGCGAATTGCAGCCGGCTTGACGTTTGGTGCCGTGCGCGCGAAGGAACCGCCCAAAACGGCGCCGGCTCTAAATTTCAAGGAAGGGAGTCATCAACGAGCCGGGTCTGGAGACCGGCGCTCCGCCGGAAAATTATCGGTCAAATAAGCCCGTCGGGTCACGGATTCGGGTGGTCCTGCGGCACCACAATCACTTGCGGAGGCGGGTTACTTTCCTTGTCCACGTGCAAAGAAAAGCAGCCGGAAAACAGTATTGCCATGCCAGCCAGTGCGAGGGCCAGCAATACCGGCTTCCCTGCTCGTTGCGCCGCGCGCTGAAGCCGTTCCTTCACGGTTTTTAGTTCTGTTCTCATATTCATTTCTCCTTTCGCTTTGGAACCACGGCGACGGATGATCAGTTATGATCGTGATGATCCACATCATTATCCTCATGGTGCCAGCGCCAATGATGATGCCCTTGGTCGTCGCGCACTACGAGGCAACCTGACGATGTTGCGGCCACGCCGATGATGGCGAGCGCCAGAAAGAGACGCTTGGCGAGTTGCGCCGTTCGGTTTGCTGAGTATTTTTCCATTTTCATAGTTACTTGGGTTTCAGCAGAACTTGGGCCGACAGTTGCAGTCTGCAATTCTGAGTTGCCGGCACGTAAAAAATTCGAGAGCGCAAATCGTGCGAAATGCCCGTGTTCACTGAGGAGTGTCATACGCCCCTGATAATGCGTCCCTAACGGTCAGGTCTCCCACGGCCGTTTTCTCTTAAGCGCAAAGCCATCCGGGCGGTATTGCGAATTGCAAGAAACCCATGAACGAATGGGATGTTTGCACGGCCATGATCGCTGATTTTCTCAAGAAAAATGGAGGGCCATGATGGCACCGGCTGTGCTGGGAATATACCATTCATGGAATCGGCATTTGAAGCGAAAAAATTGGACCGGCGCGCGTTTATGAAGCTCACCGCAACCACCACTTTGGCCACTGGCATTGCGGGCCATCACGCTTGGGGCGAGGAAACCAAGTCGGGCGAAATGATTTATCGGACGCTGGGGAGCACGGGCGTTCAGGTTTCAGCCATCGGCCTGGGCGGATTTCACATTGGCAATCCGCTGTTCGACAGCGACGGCATCAAAATCGTCCGCAGCGCCGTGGACCGGGGAATTACATTCATGGACAATTGCTGGGATTACCATGAAGGCAAGAGCGAGATTCGCATGGGCAAGGCGCTCCGCGACGGCTATCGCGACAAGGTTTTTTTGATGACCAAAATTGACGGGCGCAGCAAGCAGGGAGCGGACAAGCAAATCAACGAGAGTCTGGCGCGCCTGCAAACCGATCACCTGGACCTGCTACAATTTCATGAGATCATCCGGATGAATGATCCGGACCGGATTTTTGCGCCCGGTGGCGCGTTGGAGGCGGCGCTGGCGGCCAGGCAGGCGGGGAAGATTCGTTTCATTGGCTTCACCGGCCACAAGGATCCGTCCATTCATCTGCACATGCTGGATCTGGCGGCGAAAAATAATTTCAAATTCGACACGGTGCAGATGCCCCTGAATGTGATGGACGCCCATTTCCGAAGTTTCCAGCATCAAGTCTTGCCGGTGTTGGTGCGTGATAAAATCGGCGTGCTGGGCATGAAGTCCATGGGCTCGGGCGACATTTTGAAGAGCAAAGTGGTCACGCCGATTGAATGCCTGCACTACGCATTGAATCTCCCGACCTCCGTGGTCATCAACGGCATTGACAGCATGAAGTTGCTGGACCAGGCATTTGAGGCCGCTTCGACGTTCCGGCCCATGAATGAACAGGAAGTGGCCGCGTTGCTGGGGAAGACCGCCGATGCGGCCAAGAACGGGGAATATGAGATGTTCAAGACCAGTGAGAAATACGATTCAACCGCCAAGGAGCCGCAGTATTTGAGTTGAGGGGAAGCGGCACGGGTTGGGGGGATGCCCGACGGTTTGAAACGCACGGGCGGGGACGCCCGTGCCACTATTAAGGGCCGAAATATTCAACATCCAACAGTCAACGCCGAACATCCAAGGAAAGGCGCTTATGGAAGTACCCTTGGGAATTGGGGAAATGGGTTGCGGGCCGCAGGCTGCGGGTCCGAGAAAGCTTTTGAAACGCACGGGCGGGGACGCCCGTGCCACTACGGTTAGGAGAGAAATTTCTTGGCCATGTTCTCGAGGGCGGTAATCCAGGCGGGGTGTTCGTTCATGCAGGGAATCCGGGTGAATTCCTTGCCGTTTCCGGCCATGAATTCTTCGCAGCCGCGTATGCCGATTTCTTCAATGGTTTCCAAGCAGTCCGAAACGAAGGCGGGGCAGATGACGAGCATGCGTTTTTTTCCCTCCGTGGCCAGGCGCGGCAGTTCGTAATCCGTGTAGGGCTTGAGCCAGGGGTCCTTGCCGAGCCGCGATTGGAACGACACGGACCATTTGCCGGCCGGGACACCGCTGTGCTGAATGAACAACGCCGCCGTCCGGAAACACTGGGCTCGATAACAGTGCGCGTGTGCCGGGCTGGGCGTCTCGCAGCAATTGGGTGTGGCCAGACAATGATTGCCGGTAATGTCCGACTTTTTGATGTGCCGTTCCGGAATGCCGTGAAAGCTGAACAACAGGTGGTCGTAATCTTTTTTTAGATAATCCGCTGCGCTCGCCACCAGGGCGGCGATGTAATCCGCCTGTTCATAGTATGGCGGCTGGACGGTGATTTTCATTTGAGGGGCAAGCTTGGAAACGACTTCTTGCACCCGGACCACGGCGGTTTCATAGCTGGACATTGCGTAATGCGGAAACAGCGGGATGAGCAATACGTCCGTGGCTCCTTTGGCGGCGAGATTTTTCACAGCGGATTCGATGGAAGGATTTTGGTAACGCATGGCCAGTTCCACGGGTACGCCGACGCGCTTTTGCAGAAGCTCCTGCACGTGCCGGCTGGTGACGACCAGGGGTGAGCCTTCCTTGGTCCAGACTTTTTCATAAGCATGGGCGGATTCCTTGGGGCGGTTAATGAGAATCAAGCCCACGACAAACCGCCGCACCAGCCACGGGGTGTCAATCACGCGGCCGTCCATCAGGAACTCGTTTAAATACCGCCGCACGTCCGGCACGGATGGCGAGTCCGGCGAGCCGAGATTTACAAGGAGAATCGCTTTGCTCATGTCAGGAATCATTTAACCACGAATGGGCCGAGTTGAACACAGATTAAACGTGGGGGAGCCCACATCACTCGCGCGATTTGAAGAACTGGCGGCTGGTCGGCCACGGAGCGGCAAGCACGCTGATTTTGATTGCTTCGATTACCGGACTCAATGATTTATCCGCTAGCCCATTTGCGGCAGGGTGAAATGCTTTTGGGCGACCAAGGCAATCGCGCCGCGGAGGCGCGGAAGATTTTCGGGGTTGGTGGGCACGACGCGCGTGGGGGCGTGGGTGAACGAGCGCTGCTGGATGACTTTCTCCACGACCGGCCCCACACGGTGCCAAGCGCGGGTGACATCACCCACCACCATCAAGGCGTCTGGCGCCAGACCGGTGACGAGAACCGCCAGGCCCACGCCAAGATAATGCGCCATCTCGTCCAGCGCCTTGCCGGCCTTCACGTCTCCCTGTTCAACCAACCGCAGCAAATCGCTGAACGTCACGGATGACATGTTGCTCTTGGAGCCCGCGCCGTCCTTGCGCGAGGAGGAAAATTCCGCGTAGTAGCGGACCGCCGCGGTGTTGGAGGCCATGACCTCCCAGCAACCGCGGTTGCCACAACGGCACTCGGGGCCGTTGGCGCCGAGCGATACGTGGCCAAACTCGCCGCTGACGCCCTGCGAACCGC
>Ga0302320_10024488_pt1 | contig 11774 bp, 21 predicted proteins | sample Bog_T0_3_FD_202130 | JGI IMG/M metagenome (GOLD analysis project Ga0302320, IMG submission 202130) | Peat permafrost microbial communities from Stordalen Mire near Abisko, Sweden - Bog_T0_3 | ecosystem: Environmental > Terrestrial > Soil > Wetlands > Peat | place: Sweden: Abisko, Stordalen Mire... | reverse complement strand
TTCCGCGGGGGAATCCGATGCATCGAGTATCAGAAGTTTCGTTTTGCCGACAGTGCCGACAGGCGAAAAGGGTTGATTGATGGCAGGCGGCGCCACCGGAGTAAAGAACTATTTGAAGAAGGTCCGAGTGGCCCAAATGACCAGGCCGAGGACGAACATGCCGAGGAGCGGCCAGACGATCTTCATGACCGCGTCGAGGGCCAGAGCGTCGCCCATGACGGCCTGCTGGGGGTTGGCGCTGCGGGCCCGGAGGCGGCCCTTGCGGAGGAACCCGTCGTAGTGGCGCTGGAGGAGGAAAGTCTCGACCTGGCGCATGGTGTCCAAGATCACGCCCACGGTGATCAGCATCCCGGTGCCGCCGAAGAAGTAAGCGATCTGGTAGCTGACGTTGAGCTGCCAGTAAAGGACGTCAGGGATGATGGCGATGACGGTGAGGAATATCGCCCCGGCCAAGGTCAGCCGGGTCATGACGAAGTCGATGAACTGCGCCGTGGGTTCGCCGGGACGGACACCCGGGACGTAGCCGCCGTACTTCTTCAGGTCATCGGCGATCTGGATCGGCTTGAACATGACCGACACCCAGAAATAGCTGAAGAAGAGGATCAGGATCGAGTAGCTGGTGTAGTAGACCCAGTGCCCGCGGGTCAGGTTCTGGGAGAACTCGATCAGGAACTTGAGGTTGAAGGCCGCTCCCAGTTGGGAGAGGACCTGGGCGGGAAAGAGCAGGATGGCCGAGGCGAAGATGACCGGCATCACGCCCGAATAGTTGACCTTGAGGGGCAGGAACGAGCTCTGGCCGCCCATCACCTTGTTGCCCACGACCCGCTTGGCGTACTGGACCGGGATCTTCCGCTGGCCCTGCACCACCATGATGATGCCCATGGTGACGAGGATGAAGAGCGCGATCATGAGGACGGCCATGGGCAGTCCCAGGCTGGGTCCCGTGCCCACCGGTCGGAAAAACATCCGGAAGACGGCGGAAATGGCGCCGGGAATCTGGGCCAAGATGCCGATCGTGATCAAGAGCGAGACGCCGTTGCCGATGCCGCGCTGGGTGATCTGCTCGCCCAGCCACATCAGGAGCATGGTCCCGGCCGTCATGAAGACGACGCTGGTCAGGAGGAAACTGGCTTTGCCCATGACGACGATGGGCCCGTAAGTGTTGGCGTCATAGCCCGGGATCAGGCTCCCGGGGTGGGTCTCGAGCGCCAGGATCAGGAGGGTGCCCTGGATGACGCAGATCAAGAGGGTGGCGTAGCGGGTGTACTGGGTCAGCTTCTGGCGGCCGACATCGCCTTCCTGCTGCAGGCGGCTGAGCGACGGCACCACCGCCGTCATCAGCTGGAAGATGATCGAAGCACTGATGTAGGGCATGATGCCCAAAGCACAGATGGCGCCGCGGGTCAGGGCGCCGCCGGTGAACATGTTGTAGAGGCCGAGCAACGCCCCGCCGGCGCTGTTTCCGCTCTGCTGGCGCATGAATTCCTGCAGCGGATGCGGGTCGATGCCGGGCAGCGGAATCTGGGCGCCGACGCGCGCGACGAAGAGCAGCGCCAAGGTATAGAAGATCCGCGAGCGCAGCTCGGGGATCTTCAAGGAGTTGGTGAAGGCGGAAAACATTAGGGCACGATGGCCTGGCCGCCCGCCTTCTCGATCTTGGCCTTGGCCGTGGCGGAGAACTTCGCCGCCGTGACCTTGAGGGGGCGGCTGAGTTCGCCGTCGCCCAGGACCTTGATCGCCTTCTCATTCTTGCGAATGAGGCCGTGCTTGGCCAGGACCTCGGCGTTGATTTCCGTCACCGCGGCGTCGATCACGGCCAAATCGCCGAGATTGACCACCACTGGCTCGATCCGGAAGGCGGCCTGATTGAAGCCCCGATGGGGCAATTTGCGGTAGAGGGGCATCTGGCCGCCTTCGAAACCGGGGCGAATGCTGCTGCCGGAGCGGGCGGTCTGGCCCTTGCCCCCGCGGCCGCTGGTCTTGCCATGGCCGCCGCCTTCGCCGCAGCCCACGCGCTTTTTGCGGTGAATGGCCCCGGGGACGTTCTTAAGTTCGTGAAGTTTCATGATAACCCTTTAGCGCACTTCAAATCTTGCGCAGATTCGCGATGTCTTCCGACAGCCGGAGCTGCTGGAGCGCGTTGACGGTGGCGTTGACCACCGCAATGTGATTGTTCGAGCCCATCGACTTGGTCAGGACGTTCTTGATCCCGGCGGCCACGAGGACGGCGCGGACGCCACCGCCCGCGATCAGGCCGGTGCCGGGCGAGGCCGGTTTGAGCAGCACCTTGCCGCCGTCGAATTCGCCGAAGACGTCATGGGAAATGGTGTCGCCCTTGAGCTTGACCGAGAACATGTGCTTCTTGGCCGACTCGGTGCTCTTCTTGATCGCGTCCGGCACCTCGTTGGCCTTGCCGTAGCCGATGCCGATCTTGCCCTTGCGGTCGCCGACGACCACCAGAGCGGCGAAGCTGAAGCGGCGGCCACCCTTGACGACCTTGGCGCACCGGTTGACGAAAACGACTTTTTCCACCAGGCCGGATTCGTCCGGCTGGTTCTGATCGCGACGGAAGTCGCGGCGGCCGCCGTCCCGACGTTGGGGAGAGCGAGGAGGAGGAGCGGCAGTGATTTCAGTGCTCATAGCGGAGGATTAAAACAGCAGACCGCCCTCGCGAGCGGCGTTGGCAAACTCTTTGACCTTGCCGTGGTAGCGGGCGCCGCTGCGGTCGAATACGACCGAAGTGATGCCCGCGGCCTTGGCCTTGGCGGCGAAGGCCACCGCCAGGATCTTGGCTCCGGCCAGGTTGGCCTGGAGCTTCTTCTCGCGCAGACCGGCGTCGAGACTGGAAAGGAACACCAGCGTCGTGCCGGCTTCGTCGTTGATCGCCTGGGCATAGATGTGCCGGGCGCTGAACTTGACGCTCAGGCGTGGGCGGGCGGCGGTCCCCGTCACTTTTTTGCGAATGCGCCAGCGGCGCTTCTGCAGCAGCTTGGCTTTGTGGACAGTGTTCATGAGTGGCCTTAAGCGACGGTCTTGCCTTCCTTGCGGCGAACACGCTCGCCGACGATGCGCACGCCTTTGCCCTTGTAGGGTTCCGGCGGATAATAGCTGCGAATTTCCGCGGTGACAGCGCCGACCAGCTGCTTGTCGCAGCCCTCGACTTTGAGGCGGGTGCCTTCCACGACGGTAATTTTGATCCCCTCGGGGATGTCCATCAGGATCGGGTGGGAAAAGCCCAGAGCGAGATCGATCTGCTTGCCCTTGAGCACGGCCTTGAAGCCGACGCCCTGGATTTCCAGATCCTTGGAGTAACCGGCCGTGACGCCCTTAACCATGCTCGCGATGATCGAGCGGGCGGTGCCGTGCATCGCGTTGGCGAAGCGGCTGGTTTCGATCGGGTTGACCAGGACCTTCTTGTCCTCGATGGAGATTTTCACCACCGGGGCGAAGGTCTTGTGGACTTTGCCCTTGGGGCCCTCGACCGAGACGGTCGTGTCCTTGATGTCGACCTTCACCTTTTCCGGGATCGGGATGGGTTGTTTGCCAATTCGGCTGCTCATGGTGAAGGGCTCCTTACCAAACGTTGCAGATCAGTTCGCCCCCGGCCTTCTGCCGGCGGCAGTCGGAGTCCTTCATCAGGCCTTTCGACGTCGAAATAATCGCGATGCCGAGGCCATTCAAGACCCGGGGAATCTCGGTGTAGCGGTAATACAGTCGGCGCCCGGGAGTGGAAACTCGCACCAGGCCGGTCAGGACAGGCGTCCCGGCGACGTATTTCATTTTTACGACCAAAGTCTTGTGGCCGCGCTCGTCGACGGACGAGCTGAAGTCGGTGACATAGCCTTCGGCCTTGAGAATCGCAGCAATGCCCTCTTTGAGGCCGGAATGCGGGATGATGCATTCGTCGAGCTGCGCCTTGCTGGCGTTGCGGAGGCGGGTCAGAAAATCGCTGATCGGGTCAGTCATGAGTGGATGTTTCTTAGGTGGCCGCGGGTCATATCCGACCCCCGACGGCCAAAATGATTTACCAGGAGGATTTGATGACTCCGGGGATTTTGCCGGCCAGGGCGAGTTCTCGGAACTGGATGCGGGAGACGCCGAACTTGCGGTGGTAGCCGCGCGGACGGCCGCTCATGGAGCAGCGGTTGCGGATGCGGACCGGCAGGGCGTTGCGCGGGATCTTTTGCAGCTTCTTTTGCGCGGCAAAAAACTCTTCGTCAGTGGAGGTCGCGCTCTTGAGCACGGCCTTCAGTTCGGCGCGCACCTTGGCATACTTCGCCGACAGGCGGATGCGCTTCTTGTTACGTTCGATGGCGGAAGTCTTAGGCATGAGAGGCGGATGGTTAGGCGGCGGCGGGCTTGGGCTCGACCGGCTTGGCCGGAGCCGGCGTGGAGTCGGAGCGGCGGAAGGGCATGCCGAGGAGGCGGAGAAATTCGCGGCCCTCGTCGTCGGTCGTGGCCGTGGTCACGAGGCAGATGTCGAGGCCCATGGGCTTCTTGACGTTCTCCATCGTGATTTCGGGGAAGATGGTGAAGTCGGAAATGCCCAGGTTGTAGTTGCCCTGGCCGTCCAGCTTGGTCGACACCCCGCGAAAATCGCGGATAGAAGGAAGTGCCACCGCCAGGAGGCGGTAGAGGAACTCCCACATCGAGTTGCCGCGCAGCGTGACGCTGCAACCGACAATCTGATTCTCCTTCAGCTTGAAATTGGAAATGGCCTTCTTCGTGCGGTTGAGCAGCGGCTTTTGGCCGGCGATGTTGCCCAAGTCCCGCGCCACGTCGGCGATCTGGTTCTTGTCCGCCTCGGCGTCGATGCCGGTGTTGAGAACGATCTTCAGCAGCCGGGGTACGCGGTGCTTATTCTTATACCCCCGGGTCTTCACCATTTCGGGCGCGACCTGGTCGAGATAGATTTTCTTGAGGGAGGGAACAGTGCTCATGACGTCTTAGTCGGGGCCGAAGCCGGCGCGCTCTTCTTGCTCTTCCTGCTGTCAAAGCGCGTTTTGAGCATCAGGTTGGACATATGGATCGATCCCTCGCGTTCGACGATCGAACCCTGGGGATGCTCCTGTGATTTCTTGAGATGGCGCTTGATCATGGCCAGACCCTCGACCCGGGCGCGACCGCCCTTGGCCAGAATCTCCAGAACCTTGCCTTCTTTGCCTTTGTGCGAGCCCGCGATCACGATGACCGGGTCGCCGCGTTTGATATGGGCCTTTAACATGTCAGAGGACCTCCGGAGCGAGGGAAATGATCTTCATGAAATTCTTCGCCCGCAGTTCGCGGGCGACGGGACCGAAGATGCGGGTGCCGCGGGGATTGCCGTCGGCGCCGAGGATGACAATCGCGTTGCTGTCAAAGCGCAGGTAGCTGCCGTCATTGCGGCGGACGGCGGCGCGGGTGCGGACGACGACGGCCTTGGTGACCTCGCCCTTCTTCACCGTCGCATCCGTCGTGCTTTCCTTGATGTGCACGGTGATGATGTCGCCGACCCCCGCGGTGTCGGTGTTCTGACCCTTCTTGCTGATCATGGCGGCGCGGCGAGCGCCGGTATTGTCAGCGACATCGAGAATGGAACGGAGTTGAATCATGATTTAGTCTCCTTGGCGGCCGTGACCTTGGTCGGGACCTGGGCGGCGACATCCGCCTCGGAAATGGCGGCGGCGGCGGCGTCCTGGGCGGCGGTGATGACCTTGACCACGCGCCAGCGTTTCAGGCGGCTGATCGGGCGGGTTTCCATGATCTCGACGCGGTCGCCGACCTTGGTCGTGTCCGCCTCGTCATGGACGTGCACCACCGTCTTGCGGTTGATGACCTTGTGGTAAAGCGGATGCGGCGTCTTGTACGGAATCGTGACCTTGACCGACTTGATGCCGGAACGGCTGGTGACGAAGCCGATCAGGCTCTTGCGCGGATTGCGGGAATTGGGACTTACGGAGGACATACGGAGGAGGGCTATCAGGCGGAGGCTTTGGCCGGAACTTTGGCCTTTTCCCGCTTGATCGTTTCCAAGCGGGCGATGCTTTTGCGCAAGACCCGCATTTCGTGGGTTTTCTCGACCTGGCCGGTCTGCTTGCGCAGGCGCAACTGCAGGAGCTGGTCGCGGGATTCACGGAGTTTGGTGTCAAACTCCGCGACGGAAAGGTCTCGAATTTCTTTAACGTTCATCGGAAGCGTCGGGTTAGAGATGGAATCAGGCGGCAGCGCTTTCGCGGACAATGAAGCGGCAGCGGAACGGCAGCTTGGCGTCGGCCAGGCGGAAGGCCTCTTTGGCCACGCCGGCGGGGACGCCGGCCAATTCGAACAGCACGGCGCCGGGCTTGATCACCGCGACGTAGTACTCGACCGGGCCCTTGCCCTGGCCCATGCGCACTTCGGCCGGCTTCTTCGTCACCGGCTTGTGGGGGAAGATGCGGATCCAGAGCTTGCCCTTGCGCTTGAGGTGGCGGGAGATGGTCACCCGGGCGGCTTCGATCTGCTGGCCGGTCATGGGGCCGCGGCTCAGGGACTGCAGGCCGAATTCGCCGAACGCCAGCGTATTGCCGCGCTTGGCGTTGCCGGCGCGGGAGCCTTTCTGCGACTTGCGATATTTGGTGCGGGCGGGAGCGAGTGCCATGGTAAGGGTTCCGGTTAAACGGTGGTGTCAGCCTCTTTTTTGCAGATCCAGCATTTGACGCCGATCTTGCCGTAGAGGGTCTGGGCTTCGGAAAATCCGTAATCGATGTTTTCGCGCAGGGTGTGCAGCGGCACCCGGCCCTTGCGCTGCCATTCGCGGCGGGCGATGTCGGAGCCGCCGAGGCGGCCGGAGCACTGGATGCGGATGCCCTCGGCGCCGAGCGCCATGGCCATCTCGACCGCTTTCTTCATCGCGCGCCGGAAGGCGATGCGACGCTCGAGCTGCAGGGCGACGTTCTCCGCCACCAGCTGGGCCTCGATTTCCGGCTTCTTCACTTCCTGGATGTCGAGAAGGATCTCGCGGCCGGTCAGCTTGGTCAGCTGGGCCTTGATGTTCTCCACTTCCTGGCCCTTGCGGCCGATGACGATGCCGGGGCGGGCGGTGTAAATCTTGACCCGGACGCGGTTGGAGGCGCGCTCGATGAAGATGCGCGGAACCGAGGCCTGCTTCAGCTTCTCCATCAGGAGAGTGCGGATGACTTGGTCTTCCAGCAGGAGCTTGGGGAAGTCTTTCTTGCTCGCGAACCAGCGCGACTGCCAGTTGCGGCGGACGGCGAGACGGAAGCCGATCGGATTGGTTTTTTGGCCCATGGTCGGTAAATCAGTTGGTCCCACCATCCGACAGGATGATGCGAATGTGGGCCATTTTCTTGCGGCGAGGCATGGCGGTGCCGCGGGCGCCGGCCTTGAAACGCTTGAGGACGGGGCCGTTCTCGGCCACCGCGCTCTTCACTACCAAGGAGGCGGCGGAGAGGTTGGCGTTGTTCTCGGCGTTGGCGATGGCGCTCTTGAGCGTCTTGGCGATCAGGCGCGCGGATTTGCGCGGGATGAGATTGAGATAATCCAGCGCGGCGGACGCGGGCCGGCCCTGAATGATGCGCGTGATTTCGCGCACTTTCTTCGGCGACATGCGCGCGTAGCGGGTGAGAGCTTGAACTTCCATGGATGCGGTCCTTCGAGGGTTAAATTTCCTTACGGGTCATGCCGCCGTGAGCCTTGAAGACCCGGGTGGGAGCGAACTCGCCCAGCTTGTGGCCGACCATGTTCTCGGTGACGTAAACGGAGACAAAGGCTTTGCCGTTGTGGACGTTGAAGGTGTGGCCGATGAAATCGGGCGTGATGGTCGAGCGACGGGACCAGGTTTGGATCGGCTTTTTCGCGCCGGATTTGTTCGCCTTCTCGATTTTCTCGAAAAGGTGATAATCGACGAAGAAGCCTTTCTTGATGGAGCGGGCCATGGAAGGTGGGGAGTCTTACTTTTTGCCACGCGGCTTGCGGCCGTTGTGGTGCACAATGATCGACTGGTTGGAGAGCTTGGACCGACGCCGGGTCGGGAATCCCTTGGCCAACTGGCCCCAGGGGGAGACGAGTTGCTGGCGGCCGCCGCCGCCCTTGGACTTGCCCTGGCCGCCCCCGTTGGGGTGATCGACCGGGTTCATGGCCATGCCGCGGACGTGGGGGCGCTTGCCCAACCACCGGCGACGGCCGGCCTTGCCCAGGGACTGCTTGTTGTGGTCGCCGTTGCCGACCGAGCCGATGGTGGCGCGGCACTTGCAATGGACCAGGCGAATTTCGCCGGAAGTCATCTTGAGCTGGGCCTGGCCCTCTTCGATCGCGATCAGTTCGACGGCGGCACCGGCCGAGCGGGCGATCTGGGCGCCGCCGCCGGGCACCAGCTCGACACAATGGACCAGGGTTGAGGGCGGGATCAGCTCGAGCGGGAAGTTGTTGCCGACCAGGAAATCGTTGGTCGTGGCCTTGTCGGAGGCGAAGATGCTGGTCCCGATCGTCAGGCCCTCGGGCGCCAGAATGTAGCGCTTCTCCCCGTTGCCATAGGACACCAGGGCGAGGTTGGAGGTGCGGTTGGGATCGTACTCGATCGCCTGGACCTTGGCGGGCTGGTCGAGGAGGTTGCGCTTGAAATCGATGACGCGGTAGAGGCGCTTGTGGCCGCCGCCGCGATGGCGCGAGGTGACCCGGCCGTAGACGTTGCGGCCGCCGGACTTGCCGTAGGACTCGGTCAGACTGCGTTCCGGGCGCTTCTGGGTCAGGCCCTTGCGCTGATTCAGGGAGGTGAAACGGCCCGAGGGCGTGAGCGGACGAAATGATTTGATCGGCATGGGAGCGGTGGAGTTGGGCGGTCTGGGCTCAGACCAGTTCGATCTTGTCGCCGGCCTTGAGCGTCACGATGGCCTTCTTGTAGTCGGAGGTCATGCTGGGACGGCCCTGGCGGCTCTTCTTGTTCTTGCCCTGGTAATTCTGGGTGTTGACCCGGCGGACGGTGACCTTGAAGGTCGTGGCGACGGCGGCCGCAATCATCGGCTTGGTCGCGCGCGAATCGACTTCGAAGGTGTACTGGCCGAGTTCGGCCGATTGCTTGTTCGACTTTTCGGTCAGGCGAACGGTGCGAAGGACTTGGTCGGGATGCATCAGTTGGTTCCCCCTTGGACCCGGGCGACAATCGTCTCCAGCGCTTTGCTGCTAACGATGATCAGCTTGTACTGGGAGAGGTCGAGAGTGTTGAGTTTGGCCGCGTCCTGGAGGGACACGCGCTGGAGGTTGCGGGCGGCCCGCGTCGTCTCGGCGGTGAAGGGCGCGTCGACCAGGAGGACTTTCCCCTTGGGCGCGATGCGGCCGACCACCTGGTTGACCACCTTGGTCTTGGGCGTGGCCAAGCTGAAGGCCTCGATCACGGCGATCTCGCCGGCGGAGGCGCGGTCGAAAAGGGCGCGGCTGAAGGCGAGGTTCTTCACCTTGGCGTTGATCTTTTTGGAGTAGTCGCGGGGCTTGGGCCCGAAGACCACGCCGCCGCCGCCCCACAGGGGGGAGCGGATGGAGCCGGCGCGAGCGCGGCCGGTGCCCTTCTGGCGCCACGGCTTCTTGCCGCCACCGCGGACTTCGCCGCGGGTCTTGGTCGAATGGGTGCCCTGGCGGCGGTTGGCCTGGATCGCGACGATCACATCCTTGACCGCTTGCACGCCCTTATCGCCCTCGAAGGTCGGGAGGCCGGCGAATTCCTCGTCGCGGCTGCTGGTTCCGTCGGAAGTAAATAGCTTAAGTTTCATAGCGGCGGTTCCTCGGTTCAGGCATGGGCTTTCGGCTGCCCCTTGATGGCGCTGCGGACGATGACGTCGTCGCCATTGGCGCCCGGAATCGAGCCCTTGATCAGAAGAAGATTCTTGTCCGCGATCACCTTGACGACGCGGAGATTTTGCATCGTGCGGCGCTCAGCGCCCATGTGGCCGGGCATGCGCTGGTTCTTCCATGAGCGGCCAGGGGTCTGGCGCATGCCGATCGAGCCAATGCGGCGATGGAACATGGAACCGTGGGCCGCCGGGCCGCCGCCGACGCGGAAGCGCTTGACCACGCCCTGAAAGCCCTTGCCCTTGCTCACGCCGATGACATCGACGATCTGGCCCTCGGTGAAGGAGGTGACGGTGACGACGTCGCCGACCTTGAGGGTCGGGGCCGCGGTCAGGCGCACTTCGCTCAGGACGCGGGGGGCATGGTCGAGGCCGGCGGCCTTGGCATGCTGCAATTCGCCCTTGCTGGCGTTCTTGGTCTTCTTGGCCGCGAAGCCGAGTTGGACGGCATTATAGCCATCGCTGGCGACGGTCTTGACCTGCACCACGGCGCAGGGACCAGCTTCAACCACGCTGACCGGGATCAGGACGTTTTGAGCGTCGTAGACCTGGGTCATGCCAATTTTTTTACCGAGTAAGGAGGAGATCATGGGCTAAGCGGTAGGTGGAAAGGGTTTTCCGTTTTGAGACCTACATTAGAGGACCGCCGCTGTCCGCGGAAGCGGACGAAAGGCGGGCTAACTGCTAACTGTGGACTTTAGACGTTGATGGAAATGTCGACGCCGGAAGGGAGGTTGAGTTTCTTGAGTTCATCCACCGTTTGGGCGGTGGGCTCGATGATATCGATCAGACGCTTGTGCGTCCGGGTCTCGAACTGCTCCATCGACTTCTTGTCGACATGGGGGGAGCGGTTGACGGAAAGCTTCTCGATCCGGGTCGGGAGGGGAACCGGGCCGGAGACGCGGGCGCCAGAGCGCTTGGCGGTCTCGACGATGTCCTGAGCCGACTGATCGATGATGCGATAGTCGAAGCCCTGGAGCTTGATGCGGATGCGTTGGCCTTTCATGTGCGATAGTGCGCTTAGCTGCGGGCCGGGGCCCGGGTCGTGGTTTCCACGATCTTGGCCAGGAGGGAATTGGGCACTTGTTCGAAGTGCGAGGGAGTGATGGAGGCGCTGGCCCGGCCCTTGGAAAGGGACCGGATGTCGGTGACGTAGCCGAAAAGGGTCTCGAGCGGCACGGTGGCGGTGATGATGCAGGCGCCGGACTTGTTCTCGATGCCGCTGACGGCCCCGCGGCGGCGATTGATGTCGCCGATCAGGTCGCCCTGATACTCTTCCGGGGTCGTGACCTCGACGCCCATGATGGGCTCGAGCAGGATCGGATTGGCTTCCTTCATCGCGTCCTTGAAGGCGAAGATGCCGGCCATCTTGAAGGCGAGTTCGGAGGAATCGACTTCGTGGAAAGAGCCGTCAACCACGCGGACGATGACATCGACCACGGGATGGCCCGCCACGGTGCCGTTGTTGCAGCCTTCCTTGATCCCGGCGATCGCCGGCTTGATGAATTCCTTGGGAATGGAGCCGCCGACGGTCTCGTCGAGAATCTCGACCCCCTTGCCCTTTTCGTTGGGCTCGAGCTTGATCACGACGTGGCCGTACTGGCCCTTGCCGCCGGACTGGCGGATGAACTTGCCCTCGCCGTCGGCCGGCTTGAGGACGGTTTCACGGTAGGCGATCTGGGGCTTGCCGAAGGTCGCTTCGACCTTGAACTCGCGCTTCATCCGGTCGCGGATGATGTCGAGGTGCAGTTCGCCCATGCCGGAGAGAATGGTCTGGCCGCTGTCCGGATCGGTCGAGACGCGCAGGGTGGGATCTTCCGCCACCAGGCGCTGCAGGGCCGAGCCCATCTTTTCCTGGTCAGCCTTGGAATTCGGCTCGATCGACATCGAGATGACCGGCTCGGGGAAGGACGGCGGCTCGAGGCGGATGTCGAAATCCTCGTCGCACAGGGTGTC
>Ga0302320_10024485_pt1 | contig 11775 bp, 7 predicted proteins | sample Bog_T0_3_FD_202130 | JGI IMG/M metagenome (GOLD analysis project Ga0302320, IMG submission 202130) | Peat permafrost microbial communities from Stordalen Mire near Abisko, Sweden - Bog_T0_3 | ecosystem: Environmental > Terrestrial > Soil > Wetlands > Peat | place: Sweden: Abisko, Stordalen Mire... | reverse complement strand
CCGGCACGATTGAATACGGCGGCCTCTACCAGCAGCAACAGGAATCCTTCCGCAACCTGGTGATGGTTTTGCTCGCTGCCATTTTGCTCGTATTCACCGTGTTGCTGATTGAATTTCGCTCGTTCAACGGGCCGGTGGCGATTGTCTTCGGCGCCATTCTCGCCATGTTCGGTACGGTCGCAGCATTGTGGATTACGGGTATTACGTTCAATGTTGTTTCTTTTTTGGGCGCAATCATCGGCGTCGGTATCGTCGCCAAAAATGGAATTCTCATGCTCGATTTTGTGCAGCAATTGGAAGCCGACGGCGTGGAACTGGTCGAATCATTGGTGCGCTCCGGCCATCGTCGTTTGCGCCCGGTGCTCATGACCTCGCTCGCCGCCGCGCTGGGAATGCTGCCGCTGGCTTGGGGCATCGGCTCCGGCGCGGAAATGCTACGCCCGCTGGCCGTTGCCGTTATCGGCGCGCTGTGCATTTCTGTGCTGCTCTCGCTGGTCGCAACGCCCGTGGTTTATTATATTCTGCGCACGGGCAATAATCTTTTTGTGCCTCACTCAACAAAATGAAGACGATAAATGATCTCTGAATTGAGGATAGCTATGATGGACTCCATGAACGGCCGACCAAGGCGCAGTGTAAGGCCGCCCGATGAATGAGTCCGGAGAGCCGAATATGGGAAGACCGTCCGTTCGGTTCGAAGAGGAGCGGGAGGGTGCTGGTCATTGGCGGCAACGTCTCTCCACCCAGCCTCTCCTGCCTACTCTACCAAACCATGAACTCGCAGCTCAAGACCCGCGCTGTGGGTTGGGTCCCCCGGCCTGGCGGCTTTTCTCCAGCGCGTTGTTTCTTCGTCCTTGGCTTTCACGGCGTCGCAATGCGGTAAAATCGGAACGGGAATCCGGGCAACCCCGCATTCGTGAAAATCACCGGGCTGCCGGCGAAGGTGCCATTGGTCAGCACAACCCAGCTCGCCATCGGTTGCAGCAGATTCGTGCCGGCCAGCACACGATAAGTTTGGTTGCTGTCGCCGCTGAACGTGAGTTGAAGCTTGCCTTTGACCAGAGCGGAACTGAGCGCGGGCCCCGCAAAGGTGCCGGTGACCGACAAGGTGCCGTCGACCAGCAGGCTGCTGGTGTTCCAAGCCAACCCCGCCGGTAAAACCGGCAGGCTCAGATTTGTGAACGTACCCGTGTAATTGGCCGCTTGCAAAAGCGTAAAGGTGTCGCCGCTGGCAAACGTGTTCGGGCCCACGTTGGTAACCGTCAAAGTGCCGCCACAAGTGACCGTGCTCAGGCCGGCAATTTTTGATGCCGTCTGGGCGTTGGTCCGGTTTAACGCAAACAACGCGTTGCCGTTAAGGCTCAGGGTGTTGTTGAGCGTCAGCGTGGCGAGGTTGGAGCATCCAGGTTGGAAAAGTCCACCCGATTGGATCATGGTGGGGCCGTAAAGAGTGCCCGAACCACCCAGCGTGCCTTGGGCGGCCACCGTCACCGGGCCGCCGGCGATGGCGCCATTAACCAGCAAGGTGCCGGCGTTTACCGTGGTGCTGCCGGTATAAGTATTGGTGCCATACAGCGCCACCGTCCCGGCACCGTTCTGAAACAGTGCGCCGGGGCCGGAAATTTGGTTGGTCACGGGCATGAACCCGGTCCGGTTGAAAACCAGGTTGGCGTTGTTGGTCACGCAACCCCGACCGAGGGTGCCGGAAGACCCGCCGTAGCCGATTTGCAGCGTGCCGCCATTGATAGTCGTCCAGCCATAGCTATTGGTGCCGGTGAAGCTGCGCACATTGCTATCCCCGGTGACGGTCAGACCCCCTGGACCAGTGATATTGCCGGCCAGAATGCCACTGCCATAACCCCCGTCAAAATCAATGATGCTGTTGCTGTTTACCAGGATCGGGCAGGTGAAAACAGCCCCGTTCGGTCCGGGCCAGCCGCTGCCCAGCATGCCGCCGTTCAGGATCAACGGCATGCTTAGGTTCAGTGCTGAGCCCCATCGATAGGTCATCACCGCCGCCCCGGCATTGATCGTCAGGTTGCCCGTGCCGGCCAGTGTTGTGTCACGCTGGGCTTGGCCGTAATAATCGATCAGTTGCAAGGTGCCTGACTCGACCGTGAGGTTGCCGGGACCCGTCATGTTCACCCCATCCAGCAATAAATTGCCCGCAATGGTCATGTTGTGTCCGTTGAGATGCAAGAGGCCATTCTCCCCGCTGGTGCCGCGGATGTACACGGTGTTGGGGCCCGTAATCGTTGTGTCCGCGCTCAATTGCACATCCTGCAACTGGCCGCGGGACGGGGAACTGTTGGTCAGCGCCATGGCGCCACCCACGGTGCCCCCGAGGCTGACCGGCAGGCCAAACATGGACGTCGTCAGGTCCTGGCCGTTGAGGTCCAACGAGCCGCCGCTCGCCACGTTCACGCTGGAGCCCAGCGCCGTGTTGGTGCCCAGTTGTAAAATTCCCGCGTTCACCAGGGTCGGCCCGGAATAATTGTTCGATGCGGTCAATGTCAGCGTGCCCGACCCCTGTTTCACCAAACCATTGGGCCCCACCAGTGACGCGCCAATGGTCGCGTTGGCATTGGCCGTGATCGTCAGCGGTGTGCCGGGAATGTTCAACAAAATTGCATTGGTTCCGGTCAGCGTATAGGTTCCGCCCGCGTTGGCGTTGAAGGTGATGGCATAGGGCGCCACATTGGTACTAAGCGTAACCGTGCAATTCGTGGTCATTCCTGAGCCAAAGACCGCCACGGTGTCATCTGTCCACGCTCCATTGCCCGTGCCGTTCCACCAATTCAAGCTGCCATCATCCCATTTGCCATTGCCGTCTTGGGGCCCCGTGGCGAGACCGTTCGCATCCCAAGTATTGGTGCTTGAAGTCTGGATGAAAACCCCGACGCTGTTCAAACTTGAGTTCACCGAAAATCCTCCGTCATAGAATAATCGGGCGAACAGTGTAAACGCTCCGGTGTTCAAATTGGTTGCTGTGACCGAAAAGGGCGAGGTGGCGGATTCCCCCAGCAATTGTCCTTGGTTGTTGAAATATTGGACCGAATCGAGGGTGTGACCGCTTGTGGCCGAAATCGACACGGATAAATTGATGCCAGCAAACACGGGATACGTCGAGCCGTTGTCGGGCGAGGTGAGGGCAATGACCGGTGCCGATGCCATCCCCGCCAGTTGTGCGGGCGTCAGCGCCTGGTTGAAAAACTGCACCTCGTCCAACTGGCCGTTAAAATATCGGGTGCCGCTGATGGGATCCAAGCCGATATCGGAGTCGCCGTCGAATGCCTGGACTGCATGGCTGATGTTGTTCGTCGCCGAGGAGAATACGCCGTTGGTGGCCATGAAAATCCGCGCGCGGGTCGGTTCGACCACCAGCGCCAAAAATGTCCATTGGTTGGTCGGGATCACGAGTCCGGATGGCCAGTTGTAACTGTTGGGATCCGCGTTCCATGTGTAGCCGATTTCATTTGCCGCGTTGAAGAAATTGAGCCCCGACACCGTCGAGTTGGCCCGATTGTAAAAGATGCCCGTGCCTGCGTTCTGGTACCCGTTCGGGTTCAACCAGCCGGTGATGGTGACCACATTGGAATTCAGATTGAGCGGCGGCACCGTAATGTCCGCGTTGGTCCCATTGAAAGCGGCGGAATAACCCGTCGTCGGCGTCGCCCCGGGCCGGCCGAGCGCCACACTGTTGTAGGTTCCATTGTAGCTCCCACGCGAATCCGTCGCGACCGTGCCAACCGTTTCATCCAGTTTCCATTCCGCCACGGGAATCGGATCGGTTGCGGCCGCGCCTACGAGCGTCACCTGGTCAAAGGTAGTCGTGTTCAGCAGGTTGGAAGTGCCGCTGCTCACCGCCAGGCCCACGTAAATCGTCGGCGAAAGAATGCCCGTCGCACTGCCCTGCTGCGTCCAGCGGCTGCCGTCAGGTGACGTAAAACCGGTGATGGCATTGCCGCTGCGTACGATTCGGACCCAGCACGGCATGCTCATGTTGCCAGTGCTATTGCCGGTGGCAACGTTGCCGTCGCCGCCGCGAGTTTGGAAAACGACGCTGCCACTGCCTCCGCCAAACGCCATCAAGGCATTCGCCGCGCCGGCATCCAGGCTGTTCCGGACCATGACCCCCGTCAGTGCATTGGCGCCGGTGCTTTGACTGGTGACGACGCGGGCCGTCACGGTCACGTCCCCGGCGACCGGCTGAAAACAGGATTGAAACTGATCATTGGTTCCACCCAGGCCGTCGCCGGCGCCGATGACGATAAATCCGCCCGTGCTCCCGCCCGTCGCGCCGCGGCCCAGCACCGGTCCGAGGTCCTGATTTTGCCACGGTGCCGGGACCGGTGACGTCGGAGGCGAGGCCGTGAAAACGGTCGTGGCGTTGCCCGATCCATAGGCATTGGTGCCCTGAACCTTGTAATAATACTGGCCGAGCGGCGTTACCGCCGTATCCGTGTAAGCCAATGTGTTGGTGGTTAGGTTGGCCACTGTGGAAAAAAGAATGCCGTCCGTCGAGCGCTGGACGACATAGCCCGTTTCCGTTGAACCGATCGCATTCCATTGCACCGATATCTGGGTCGGGGCAACGGCGCTGAAACTCAACCCCGTCACCGGCGCCAGCGGTGTGCCGGGAATGGTCAGTGAGTAGGGCGCCGAGCTGATGCCATTGGCCGTGACGATCAGCGGGTAGGTTCCCGCCGGTAATCCCGCCGGCAGCATGACTTCCGTGCTCAGTATGTTGGTTCCTGTCATGACACTATAGCCGCTCCAGTTGTAGGTGCGGCAATAACGAATGTTGCCGGCTAAATCTGTGATATGCACAATCGGATAATCGCTCGCCATCTGATTGTCGTCGCCATAAGCCGCTCCTTCCGATATGCCGTTCAACCTCATACCGGTCAAATGAAAGGAACCATCAAGATTCGTACTCACGCTGCTAATCGTGGGCACACCGCTGGTCACTGGATTGCCGCCCGGCTGATAGTCATAGAGCTGGGAGTTGACGTAACTGAACAGTACCGTTCCATCTGGGAGATCCAGCATGATACAGGCAAATGATACCGGGCTGAAGGACGTCCCGCCTCCCGGGCTCGGCTCCGCCGTGAAAGTATTGGAAAGGTAGTTGTATTCGTAAAAGTACGTCGGGGAGTCATAACCTCCGTCCGGCCCCAGCTGGCAAAGAATATTGCCGTTGGCCATCATCGCCGCCGGCGCATCCACGGCCCCCAGATTGTCGGGGATCGTGGCTCCTGCCGTCCAAACCCCCGGAACGGTTGTTCCTGACGGAGTGTATATGGCGGTGTTATCCGTGCCGCCAATGTAAAAAGCGTTCCCATTGGGCAGCAAAAAACCGGCCCCCAACTCTCCGCCGTAACCGTACATCGCCACCGGAACATCCGAATCGTTGACCCATTGGTTCAATGACGGGATGTACCGTTCCGACTCCTGGCCAAAAGGATCGATCGTCAGTATGCTCTCATCCGGTAACTTCACCCAGGAGGCCTCATCCTGGTCGTCGCCGCGGTACAAGGTCGGGCCAACCGACCAATTGTTGGATGCCGTATTCCAAATTACCGTGCCGCCATAATTTGCCGGCGACACCGGCGCGATGATCACATCTCCGTTCGGCAGGGTTTCCGAGATGGAATCGATGAAATTATTAACCCCTGGCGCACCAGGGAGTACCGTCCAGATGTTTGCTTGCGGATCGTACATTTCCGCATATGGCCCGCCTGAGCCGTATTCCCCGCCCGCCACAAGGACTTTTCCGCAGGGCAACACCTGCGAGGAATAATACAAACGCGTGTAATTCATTGCGGCCATTGCCGACCAGGTGCCACGCACATAACTGCCATGATCATCCGGCGTCAGTCGCCACCAGGACGAGCCCCCATAGGCCGCGCACATCACCGTGCCGTCCGGTTGGAGCAGCATTAGCCCAATACCCGCCGGTGCTTGATTGGCGAGCGGCGTCCAGGTTCCAGCCGTCACACGGGACGATAAAAACATCGTGCCAAGAACTAACATCAGGGAGAGCAGTGCTGAATTAAAACGTCTGCTCGTTTGGTTGCAGTTCCATCGCACGCTTTCGATGCCTGGTTCCGGTTGGTTTTGTTCTGCAATTGGACACAGCGGTAAAGCGAATTGGGACGGAATTTTGTTCACAAACGGAATGTTTTTCGGACTTGGCGTAGCCAATGATATCGCAATCCTAAGTCTGGATTATTGAGGGGGCCGCAAGCAACTGCTTGTTACCAAGCACTTGCATCGCTGGAACTGGTGTCGTCCGGACTGCCCGGACGACACCAGTCGCATGCCTTCTCGATTGACCCTCTGTTTTAGTGCACCCTTGTTCTCTTCTGATTATTCCAAGAACAATGTCCCTTAAGCATTGCGCATGCCAAGAGTGGCCTGTCTTGAAATTGCAAGGGGTGCTGCGGCGAGGGATTTTGGCTGTGGGCAAGGCGGCGGCGGCGGACTTATTTCCGAGTCTTTCTCAAGGGGTTCACATGGAAGATAAATTGTCTCAATGCCGCCCCCCGACATCCAGGCCATCCAGGCTCGTGACTTCGCCGATGACCCCATCACCAAACAAAATCTCTACGAATGGCTTAATGGCGGCCTCCTCGAATGACAGACCCGCCAGGATTTGTTCGCCGAAGCCGGGAGAATTGCCTCCATCCCGCTGGGGTGGAAGTGTTTGCGGGGCAGGCGGGAGGCCTGCCCCGCCTTAAGGGCTGGCATCAAACTTCGAAATCGGAAAGTACCAGGACCCCCTGCGGCTCTCTGGCCAGGCGCCGGGCAGCCTGTTGGCCGTCGCCCGCCTTGGCGTTCCATCGTAAATCCAGCTGGGGTTGGTAAGCACGATGGAGGAACAGGCTTGGGCGACGGCCATGCTGGTGAGGAGTCTGGCGTGGGAAAATCTGGCGGTTGATCACCCCGATCAGGATGGGCTGCTCGGAAATAAACTCGATGTCAATTTTCATCATTTTCATAAGTTGCCTCTGTATGGTTATCGTTGCCGCCGTATGCGGCGGAGCACTTTTGGAAAGGAAAACGGATTTTGCGGCTTCCATCGCTGCGCGCAGCCCCGAGGCTATCTCACTGTGTTTATTACGTATCGGCGGTTGGTCCGCAACTGAATGTTTCCATTTCCCGACATGCCTTTGGTCCTGTTTGCCGACTGTCCACTTATTCTCTCTCCACACCATATTTAACACAGTGGCGCCAAAACCTCTTAAAAAAGGGACATCTGGGATGATTTGCGGGGTGAATGGGTGCGGGCGTGGGGTGAAATTCGATCGCCGTCGACCACATGATAATTGTCGGGCCGGTTTCCTGCCTCAAACAGGGAGTGGGGAACACCTTTTTCCATCGGCTTTAAAATACAAGCAGAGCAAGGTTCATGGGCTTTCAGCGGTTCTGTCGGTGCGCGTTAGCCCGGGTTTACAAATCGGCAATACACTCATCCTGGTCTCGTTTCTGCACGAGATTTCGCGCTCAAGAATGGGCGATGGGAACGCTCGCGCTGACCTGCGTGTGGGGTGGGAGGGACACCGGTCTTACTTCGCGGTCGCGACCGGGACGAACGGGTTTTTCCTTTCCCGTGGCTGAAGGCGGTTGAGGAAGATGGGGCTGACGAACAGGTAGATCCAGCCGATGACGAGGTGCATGCCAAAAGCGAAGCTAAGTTGCACGAGATCAAAGCCGCGGAGGTCGTAGAGCACCAATGCAAGGGCCAGCAGCAGCCCGCCGGGCATCAGGGCCGCGCCGGCCAGCTTCCAACTGGCGAATAGGCTCAGGTCGCGGTTGCTGAAAAGGCAGATGAGCCAGACGGGCACTGCATAGGTCGTGGCCAGGACCGACCAGATCAGCAGCAGTCCCAGAAAAGTGCCGATCGCGGCCAGGCCCAGGATATCCGGCGCCCAAGCACCCCAAGCGGGGCGGGCATCGGTCTGGTTCGCGGCGATGACATAGCTGGGGGGATAGTCCAGGTCCGCTTCGCCGAACAGGGAATAAATGCGGACGGTCGTGCGGCCAAATTCCAACTGGATGTCGGCCGGGGAACGCAGGGAGCCGCCGTGATCCAGATCGACGCTCAAAGCCAGAATTTTTCCATCCGCCAGCAGGACGGGGGAATCATCGCGCCAGTCAAGGGTGCCGGAATGGATTTCGCCGGCCTCGGGCAACTCGCGGATGGCGTCATCGATGGCGGGAAAAATGCCGTCGGAAAGGATCCACACGACTGCGGCGGCACCGAGCAGGGCGACGATGGCCTGCACGACGATGAGTCGCTCCAGGGAGGCACGGGCAAACGCCGCCACGCCGCGAGGCGTGATGGGCTCCCAGGCAAACGCCGGTTCGGTTAACACACTCACAGTAAAACCCTAACAAAATCAAGGGGCTGATGAAATTGAAAATAAATAAAAATGCCGGAGCCTCGCGACTCCGGCACCAGCCAGAACTTTGGTGAATCCGCTTACGCTTTTTGGGCGGGACCGCTTGCCGGGGCGGCCGGGGCCTGAGGCTGGTTGGGCGGCGGGGCCACGACCACGGGCAGCGGGAAACGCATTTTCATCACGTCGTCCACGTTGATTTCCACGTAGTAGGTGCCGGCGGTTTCAAACTTGACGTTGCCGAAGAACATGACGGTGGTCGCGCTCATGGCGGGGTCGCGAAGTTCAAACTTGGATTCGCCCTTGCTGACAACCGTGGTCTGGTCCGGCGCGATGAGCCGGACGGATTCCGTAAACTGGCCGATGCCAGCGGTCCAGCGGTTGAAGATGCACACGCGACCCGCCGTGATGGGCAGTTGCGGTACGCGCAGGAAATGGATGACGCCGATGAGAAAAAGGTTGCCGTTGACTTCCTGGCGGACTTCTTCGCACATCAAGGAACATTGTAAATCAGGTAGAATGCGGGTGGCTTGCATGGTTAATAATATGAAACGCCATTATGGCCGGGAATCACGCGATGTCAGGCAAAAAATGGTAACAATTCGGTGGCGAAGGGTGGGTTATTGTCCACCGGTACGCAACGAATTTTCCCGGCAGATGCGGGAGTAGACTCCGGCCAGCGGCTTGGGTGAGCGGGGCAGGCAGGGGTCGGCAAAGTCCACGGCCAGCAATCCGAATTTCTTCGTGTAGCCAAACTGCCATTCGAAATTATCCATGAGCGACCAATAAAAGAACCCGCGCACGTCCGCGCCGGCCTGGATTGAGCGGTGCAGCGCGGCAAGATTTTGTCGCAGATCCCGGGCGCGGAAATGTTCGTCGGCGGAGGCCGAGCCGTGTTCAGTGATATAAACGGGCATCCGGAATTTGCGGCGGAGATAGGCGAGGATTTTTTCCATGCCCTCCGGGTAGCGCTCCACCATGTCGTCGCAGATGAAGCCAAACTGCTTGAGTTCTCTCAACGGCGTACCGCTGGCGGGAATCATGGCGCGGAAATGATGGAATCGTACGCGGCCGTAGTAGTTGAGGCCGATGAAGGTGGAGGCACGCCGGCGCCAGCGACCGAGGAAGGCATCGAGGACAAATTTGTTGAAAGTATAGTGGCAACTGAGGGCGGTGGCGCGATCCCAGGGCGAAAAGCGGTTGTTGGCGTGAAAAAAGGTCCAATTCTTGGCAATACCCACCTCGGGTTTGCGGTCAGCCACGCCTTCGCGCCGGATGACGCGACTGGCCTGCACATGGGCGCGAGCCATGTGTTCAATGACGCCGCGGAACTGCCCCAACTTCCATTTGCGCTGCGGCGGAAATCCGCCGAGCAAATAGGCCACACAGGCATAGGTGTCCGGCTCGTTGAAGGTGTTCCAAAGGAAAACGCGTTCCTTGAGCACGGCAACCAGCCGGCGGACATAATCCACGTATGCCGGAATGGCCGCCGCGCTGGTCCAGCCGCCGATGGCATTGAGCCATGGGGGATTGGAAAAATGATGGAGCACCACCATGGGCGTAATGCCCGCCGCGCGCAAGCGGTCCAGCAAATCCACGTAGCGTGCCAGCTCGGTTGGGTTTAGCGGCGACAGGGGGGCGGCTTGCAGCCGCGACCACTCGATCCCGAAGCGATAGGCGTTGACGTTGAGCCCCGCCAGCCATTCGATGTCCTCGGGGTAACGGTGGTAATGGTCGCAGGCAACCTGACAGTTGCCGCCATCCTGGGCCACGTAGTGCGTCCACTCATTTTGAATGTGCCCCTCCACCTGTGTGGGCGAGGTTGCGGCGCCCCAAAGAAAACCCTGGGGAAAATGCAACAACTCTTCCTGTTCCGGAGTGGACATGTTGGCGCGGGCAGGATACGTAACGATTGCGGCGGCTGACACAAAAAAGCATCGCGGGCGGGTAATATTTTTGTGACACAAAAATTACTTGCCTGTCAGCGTCTGCCTAAGTAAACTTTATTTTGTACTAGGATTTGGATTTCGGCGATTTTAATCAGGCAGCGTGGAAGCGCCCCATGGGAATAGCACTTCAAAAAGGGTTGGGCAGGCAGAACAGAGAAAGGTTCTCTGCTCGCAGCGATCAGTTTTTTCAGCCAGTGTCCCCAACGATTGCTTACAAGCCAGGCGTTGCCAGGCTGTCGAGGAGACGTCCACCGTCGTAACAAAGGCAATGAAGGGCAATAATTTTTTTATGCCACACGCTTATTCGTATCACCCGGATCACTTGGATTCCTTGCCTGGAACCGACGATTGTGTCGACCTTCAGGATCTATACCTTAATTTCAATCCGGAACGGCCGCAGGAAAGATTTCGACCGGCCGGTTTCAAGACCGCTTTGACCCCCGAGCCGGCCGTGCGCCTGCCAGCCGCCGTGCCGTGGCCGGACGGTAAGGCCCCCCAAGCCACGCCTCTGGCCATGCCGCCGGCAGAAGCCGACGATCTGAGCCGATTTCGGGGTTACGACGCTGTGGTGGTCACGTGGACGGCCGCCGAAGCCGCGGCTCTGGCGGCCTTGTTCACGCCCGGCTACCGGACCCTGGATTGGTACAAATACCGGCATCATGTTTCGGCGTATCTCCCCTTGATCACCGGCCAGCGCGCTCCGTTCAATGATGCGCGGACAGAAATGGCCCGCTCATATCATAATCTGGGCCTGTATTTTCCATGCCGGATCGGCCCGGCAAAAGTGCTGGTTTTCAAATCCGGCCTCCATCTGCAATGCGACGGGCCGGCCACGCCGGTCCGGTTGTTGATGGATGAAATTGCCTCCACGGTCAGACCCAGGGTTTTTATCACGACCGGCGCCGGGGCGGCCATCGGCGCCGAGGTGGCGCCGGGCGACGTCGTTATCGGCGGACTGACCCGCTTTTGCTGCACGGCCCAGTTCAAAAATGAACCCTGGAAATTCGCCAGCTACCCGACCAGCACCGTGCCGGCCAGGGCATTGGCGGCAATCACCCCGGCCTTGACGACGATCAACGCCGCCAAGGTGCCGCATGCGCGCCCGGTTCCCAAAATCTGGTCGATGCCCACGGACGAGGTGGTTACGACGGATTTCGTGGGGTGCGATGACACCAAGAATCGCCATGAGCTCCAAGGCTTGGGCCGGGTGTGCGACACGGGTGACGCGATGGTGGGACAAGCTTTGCAAACTTATCCCAGCTTGAAATGGTTTGCCATCCGCAACGCCTGCATTCCCCAGATGGCCAACCCGTACAAAGACATCGCGGCCGTGGATCAGGCGGCGGCGGCTATGTATGCCCGTTATGGTGCCATCACCACCGCGGCGAGCGTCATCGCTTGCTGGGCGGTGATTGATGCCA
>Ga0302320_10024484_pt1 | contig 11775 bp, 9 predicted proteins | sample Bog_T0_3_FD_202130 | JGI IMG/M metagenome (GOLD analysis project Ga0302320, IMG submission 202130) | Peat permafrost microbial communities from Stordalen Mire near Abisko, Sweden - Bog_T0_3 | ecosystem: Environmental > Terrestrial > Soil > Wetlands > Peat | place: Sweden: Abisko, Stordalen Mire... | reverse complement strand
CTGGATAGGTTGTGTTGAATCGGATGGGTTCGGTCGAACTTTGTAAAGGTCCCTTCGGGAGATCGCAGACTTCAAAGGGCCGAAGTCTGCGCCAGCCGCCGATAACCACCCCCGTCGCTTCCGCTCCGGCCCCTCCTTAATTGAGGAGGGGAGCTTTTGCCGGGCTCCCCTCCTCAGACGAGGAGGGGCAGCGCGTGTCGCGCGGGGTGGTGCTGATCGGGGGTAGCCATTGGCAAGTTGGAGGCTTTGCTTCCCGGGGGATGAGCCGGTTCTCCGCATGGACCGGACGGGTTCGGTTGAACCGGATGGCCTGAATTGAACTTTGTAAACGTCCCTTGGGAAGATTGCAGACTTCAAAGTACCAAACTCTGCGCCAGCCGCAATTGCCCGCTACTTAAGGCCAAAACTGTGTTTTAGCGGCTCGACCAGTTCTGGAATGATCCTGTAAACCCACTCCCCATCGTTGTTCAATTTCGCCGTATACCACTCCTTCGGTCCCTTCGCCTTCATCATATTCTTCGTCATGGAACCGCCGACCCCACTGAAGTCGTGTTGCTTCTTAACGCCTGCGGCCTTCCATAGCTTGGTTAGCAGAATTTCCCCGTCAGCCTTAAGCCACGCGGATACTGCATCCTTTTGGCTCGATTTGCCATAAGCCTCGGCTGAATTCACGTGATCGGCAAACCGGCGGGCCACGTTATCCCACGTGCTCGGCGCGATAACATTGCCAGGAAATGAAGGGGCTGCAGGTGCTTGGTTCCCGCCATTCCCTCCGGGTGAAAACGGTACGTGGAACCGTTTAGGGTGCAACCGTTTAGGGTTACCTGCTCCGGGCTACCCGCCTTTAGACTGCAGGGTTCTTAGCGTCCGCCAAGAGTATGGTTGTGGAAAATAAGTATTAATCGGAAGTAGCCCATTGCGGGCGAAATGCGATAAGGCGATCGATGGTTCTATTAAGGCTCGGCGATTTCAATCTCGCTACATCCGGATTCCAACTCTGATTGACAAAACCGCCGAGACGAGCATTGTAGTTTGGTCCCACTTTGCTCGTGCTGCGGAGCGGTGGGCAAATGTCATCTCGTAATTGTCTCCTACGAGACATGCGTGCCAGTTGAATCAGTGTCTCCTTCGGTCCGGGCAACGCTTCGACATCCTCGGGAATTTTCGCGACACTAATTCCGAGAAAAGCCGCAAAGCCTTCGCGATCAGCAAGGATCCAAGCCTCAGCTTCGTGGACCGCAACACGGAGCAATAGATTGTGGTGCTTTGGATGCGTCAACCAATCGGCAATGAGAGCGGGGGGACAATCGTACCTATCAAGATCTGTTCCCACCAGAAATGGCACTCCCTTTGCGGCGTTGTTGAAGCCATTGATATTTTTCTTGAGGTATCCATTGCCACCCCGGTTGTAAATCGTCCTGGTGGCATACTCGTTTGGAATACTCCGAAGTATTTTAAGTGCCAGCAATTCTGTTAGCTCATCCTCGAACGCGAGGCTTAGAGGGATTGCAGGGCTCATTCAAATAGATCCAGTTGTGCCATGTTACGAGGTACGACTCGTGGGAGTGCCGCATCGGCGATAGTTAGGCCACCTTGCAGCAAATCATTTATTTCACTAATTGAGGAGGCCAACTCCACTCTTGTGCCGTCTTCGTCAGGAGTCAGCAGCAGTACTTCTTCGCCACCTATCCCGGGGTCGGAAAGTAGATCAGAACTGTGAGTACTGATCATAATCTGCCGCATCTGGCGGTTTTTTTGTTTCTGTACCCTGTACATCAACGAAGGCAACTTTCGAACGATTCCAGAATTGAGCGAAAGCTCAGGCTCTTCTAAGAGGAGCATGGAGTTACTCTCGAGCAGAGACCACAGCAGTCCGATGAGGCGTAACGTTCCGTCTGAGAACTGATCCTCTCTCTGCTTTGCGCCATGCGGACGCCAGTGCTGGTATACAGCTTCCAAATGAGGGATGCCCGTATCGTCTTTAACATCCGTAAGTTCCTTTAACTGTGGCACCGCTATACGTAAGGCTGACTCAATCTTCTTGAGTCGTGCCTTTCGTGTCCCATCGGAGGTTCTGGCAACTCGCTCAAGAAAACTTCGTCCATAAGGATCCCCAGGGACTCCAGGTCCAGAAAAGGCTTCAGGGTGCCGCAGGAGTTGGGGAACCAAATGGAGGTAGCTCACCGAATCAAAAAAACGGACCAGCTCTCTGAACTCAGCGTTCGCATTTATTTGCTCGAGATGGGTTTGCGTAAGACGGAGAGGATCCTTCGAGTCGTCCGAATCGGGGCGGTTTAAGACGACTTCGTTCCCCTTAGTAACCTTCTCATATGCCAAATAGGGTTGCCGGTAACCACGGGTTGCTTGTTTGATACCAATTGCATAGGACCATTTGTTACCGTCTTCAGCGAGGTGCACTTCAATCTCGACATCCGGATACTGTCTTGCTGCGAGGCATCGCAGCTTTGATATCCCTCCACGGGCAGTTACCGCATTCTGCAGGCCGCCGCTAGGCTTTGCAATGTCTTTTAGGAATACAAATACGTCAAGCAGATTGGACTTGCCGGAGGCGTTTGGCCCTGCGACGAAAATTCTGGGGCCTAGCTCGACGTCAACCGAACGAAAATTTCGCCAATTCTTCAGAATTAGTCTTGTTACAAGCATCCGCCGCTCCCGATGCAGTGTACCATAGTGATCCTTTCGCCGTCCCGGAATCCCCCTATGTCTGCCGGAGCGCCCAAGGGCCTCGTTTTTGTCGATTGGAGCGCAAAGTTATTTTTCTCCGAGAAAAATTCCTCTTCGGCGGGCTGGCGCAGAGTGAGACTCTGTGGCTTGGGGCAAACGGAATTGAAATTGGAAAGGGTCAGAGGCGTTAAGCGCAGGGCTGCGCTCGCCCTGCGCCGGCCCCAAAGAAACGAGGTTTTTGTCCCCATCCATCTCGTCCATCCCATCCCCTTGCACCAGGTCTGGGGAAGCGGTATTATCGGGCTTATGACGGACAAACAGGCGGTGATTGACGCGCTGCAGAGGCTTCCGGAAGGCGCGACGCTGGAAGAGATCCGCGAGGAATTGCGCATCATGGTGTCCATCCGGCGCGTGCGTGCGGACATTGCCGCGGGCCGCACCAAGACTCACGAGGAAGCCGAGGACGAGCTTGAAGCATTGGCCGTGGAAGGGCTTGATTCCGGCGAACCCATCGAAATCGGGCCGGGTTACTGGGAAGCCAAACATCGCCAGTTGGATGAACGCCTGAGCAAGACCGCCGCCCGGTAAGCGCCCGCTACGTTATTCGCCCCAAGGCCCTCAGCGATCAGGCTTGCTATCTCGCCACGCAGGCGACCGCCCGAATTGGCCACAAGTTTCTGCTCGCTGCCCACGAGACGTTTTCGCTGCTCGCCACACAGCCCGAAATGGGTTGGCGTTCCCGCCTGAGGAACCCCGCGCTTGCCTCTTTGCGAGTGTTTCGAGTTTCGGGCTTTGAGAAGCTACTCATCCTCTATCGCCCCCGACCCGATGGAGTGGAAATCCTTCGTGTCGTGCACGCCTCGCGAAACCTCGAAGCCTTCCTGCGCCGCAATCGTCTGGAGTAAGGCGTAATGTCAGGGATTAAGTGTTAGGTGTCAGGTTTTAGGGCGCCCGCATTCTGATTTCACGGGGCTGGCGCAGAGTGAAACTCTGCGGCTTGGGACAAACGGAATTGAAATTGGAAAGGGTCGGAAGCGTTAGGCGCAGGGCTGGCGCACACTTCGGCTTCTTGAAGTCTGCGATCTCCCACAGGGACATCTTCTTCCACCGCCACCAGACGATGAGTATACGCTCTCCCAACATACCCTCTATCACCGCGATCACCGCGCTTGGATTTCCGGCAAGCGCTTACGAATAATCCCTTCGGGATCGCAGACTCCCCCAATCAGGCGTCTGCGCCAGCCGGCGGGTTCGCGGGTTTCTGGGTCGCAGGTGAATTCAGGGGTTTTCGAACGCGGATCAACGAATAACCAGTGGCCGGTGCAAGCAGGAGCATCGCAGTGGGCATGGCGCCGTGTTGATATGCCCACAAAAATCAACCCGAGGCAAACGTACGAGGCTGGGTGCGAAGTACGTCCAAGAGACGCAGGAGGCGGTTAGAGCCACAATTGTGCCATAGCGACCTGAGAACAACGAGGCCAGTGCGCCAATACCAAAAAGAGCGCATCCAACGATCGCCAGCAATTCCCACTTGGCGAGCCCGATCCCGTATGGATCTTCGAACGCGCCGTGGAAAACATCTATCCAGTTTGCAAGCCCGGCGCTGGCGGTAACACAGAAAATTGCCAATAATACTCTATCCGTCACGGCACACCTCCGCCTACTGCCTGCGGCTTCCCGCCTTCATCTCCGTGTACGGTCCCACCTGTTCCACGTCCGGGGGCAAGAGTGGTGCAAACTGCCGCAGGTTCTCCATCAGCCTGGCCTTGGCAGCCTCATTCAGAGCGTAAAAACTGAGTCCGGTGGGTACAAGCACCACGCGATGCTGGTATCTCCAGGTGCCGGCCAGCAGCCACGTGCTGGGGATGGCGCTGGGGGAGAAGCCGCCGAAAAACTGCACCCAGTTCTCGTCCACCAGGGCAACCGAAACCCCGCGCGAGCGCGCAATCGCATCCAGAAGTTCGGGCTTGAGCTTCCCTCCATTCTTCAGGCGGATGCGCCCGATCTCCCGGTCGGCAAGGCCGTGCGGATCGGTTAGATGAATGTCCGCCATGTAATCGGCGGCCCCAATGTCATTCACTGCCAGTGAATCACCCTGGTAATATTTCTGCACGAATTTCCCCATTTGATAATGCCAGCGAAACGTATCGTGCATGGCGAGGGGCGTCAATTGCAGGGTAAGGCGGCCGATCCTCCAGAAGAGGTTTGCGGAGAGGATCAATAAACCCAGGGCCACGACGGCCGCGGCATCCCCGGCGTGAAAGCGGTGGGGCCAATGCAGGTTTCGCACGAACTCCCAAAGCGGCGCCGCCACCACGGTGATGCCCAGGGCCACAAGGTAGGCCTCATAACGGTAGAACCAATTGGATGCCGCCAGCGCCAGGTGCAATGTCGCGACGGCGGCGAAAATGCCCATCATCCACATCGGCAGGGAGTGGGATTGCTGATGCCCGGCAACGGCTGGGCAAGCCGCAGGGCCGGAGGGTGGGCCCGGCGCCACCTTCTGCGGACCCAGGGAGATGGACTTGTGGTGTTCCCCATAATGCCAGAGGATTAACAGAAGCGACATGGCTTCCAGGTAAACCACCCGCATTCCGCTGCCCGCGGTATTGGTCACAATGCGCGCCAGAAAGAGCCCCAACGCATGCGCTTCCCCCAGCGGGAGATTGCCCTTCAGCAGGACTGAATTGGGCAGCCAGAACCAGCCCTGCCCCACCGATACCACTCCCAGGATGAAGGCGGGCAGGGCAGACCAGAGCGCCAACTCCACCGCCAGGCGCACGCGGCGCCGGACCAGAAGCAGCAGCGCGGCCACCACCGCCACCGCAAACAACCCCTCATACCGCACCGCGCTGGTGGCGGCTCCGAGGGCGATCAGCGTCAGTCTGGATGCTGGTGCCGGGGGAGATTTATCCGCCAGAATCCTGCCGGCATAAAAGACAAACAGCAGCGTTGCCAGCATGTGCAGAAGATGTTCCAGGCCCAGGAAGATCAGGTTTACGACCGGGGAGAAAAAAAGCACACCCAGCAATACGGCGAGGACGTAGAGGTTGGGGAGGGCGGGGCAGATGGACGCTAGAATCCATCGTACGGCGAAAACCAGCAGGGTGGCCAGGAGCAGGTTCAAGATGAGCGGAGTGAAGGTGTTGACGCCAAACGCCCGGTAGACGCAGGCAACCAGCAAGGTCCAAAGCGGCCCGGACGAACTTGCGCTGAATTGGAAGGGCGTCATGCCCCACACCCCATGCCGGGCCAGATTCCTCGCCATCGCCATCAGGATGTAAGAGTCGTCCAGAGCATAAACCAGGTGCCCTTGATTCATGCGCAGGGAGGTGGCCAGCACATGCGCCACCTCGATCCACAGAAGCAGGATCGCGGCAAGAGACGGCCAGTATTGCCTTACCCAACTTTGCAATCGCCCCATGAGTTCCCTGGAAATCCCTCCGGCTTTGCCGTGTTTCGCATCCCTCCCCGGAATCTGTTGCCGAGGCCGGGGGAGCATACCATAGCGTAGCGCAGCGGACCGCAAAATCGGCGGGTTACGGTACGGATTGCTGGTTCCCTGCCAATTTTTGTCACCTTATTCAGTCACGAATTTTACTTCCGCGCCCCATGTGCTCATCTGGAGCACCGCCGGCATTGGCAAATTTTGCCGCCGATTGGTGCTCGATCCGATCCATCAACTCGTATCAGGGCAAGACCTGGCTCTGGCCGCCAGTGTTATCGCATCCCCAACGGCTCCGCCATCTCGTTGCAAAATTAGTACTTGTTCAGACATTCTTTAACTAAACGAGAGAGGACGGGGGGCAAGATCCCCCAATTCCCTTTCCCTGACCAGCGGGCATCCAATCCCCCAGTAAGCTTCTGCTTAATCCCAAGGCAGGTGGACACAATGGCCGCTTATTTGCTTGCAAGTATCTCAGGCTTGGGTGGCCCGTGCCCTCATCTTCCTTTGAACCATGACCGTGCGACGGCCTTGGCCGGCGGCGAGGCATATCTGCCAATTTAGCGGGCGCGTAAGCGGGTAGTGGACGATGAAATCCCCTAACAACAATTCGCAACCGCAGGAACAGGAGCCAATTACGGCGCTGCTGCAGGAGTTCGCCTCCGGCGACAAGAGCGCTTTTGACCGTCTGGTGCCCCTGATCTACCCGGAACTAAGGCGGCTTGCCCGAAGCTACATGCGCAATGAGCACACCGACCATACGCTGCAACCAACTGCCCTGGTCAACGAGGCCTACGCCCGGCTGATCAAACAGATACACCCTGACTATTGCAGCCGCGCCCACTTTCTGGGGGTGGCGGCCCACGTGATGCGCCAGATCCTGATTGACCACGCGCGGATTCGCGACGCCGATAAACGCGGAGGTGGAGCGCGGAAATTGAGCCTTGACCTGGCTGCCGTGGCGCCCAGCATTGACCCTTCAAGGATCAGTGCCCTCGACGGTGCACTGGAAAAGCTCGCGAAGACTGACGCCCTGAAAGCCCAGTTGGTGGAACTGCGTTTCTTCGGCGGTATGACGGCCGAGGAATCTGCGGAGTATCTGAAGATCTCCGTCCACATGGTCCGCCGCCATCTTCGTGTGGCCCAGGCTTGGCTGCGGCATGAACTGGAAAAAGACGAGGCGTAGCAAGGGAATTTAAGGGCCCACGGCTTGGCGCGGGCACGCAGCTCATCTTCCGGTCATGACCGGAAATGCCATACTCCCCCTTCGCAATCCCCCTGCAAAAAAATTTCATCCAGGTTGCACGATTCTCCCTCGCTTTTTCGCCCTACTAATATTAAAAGAGTTTTGCGGCAAAATAATCCACCCCAGGGAGAGTCTGTGCTCGGCGACAACTGGGACCGAATCCAGGAGATTTTCTTCACGGCTGCCGATCTGCCCGTTAGCAAGCGCGCTTCCTACCTTGACCGCGCCTGCAACGGGGACGCCCACCTGCGCCACGAGGTTGAGTCCCTGCTGAAGTCTGACGACCGCAACGACTCGGCCATTGCCGCCATCGTCGGTTCGGAAGTGAACGCGTTGCTCGATGACGATGCGGATTTGGCCGGGATGCGCATGGGGGATTATCGCCTGCTCAAGGAGATTGGGCGCGGCGGCATGGGCGCCGTCTACCTGGGTGAGCGCGCCGATGAGCATTTCCGCAAGCTGGTGGCCATCAAGGTGGTCAAACGCGGCATGGACAGCACAGAGGTGCTGGCGCGTTTTCGCCATGAACGCCAGATTCTGGCCAGCCTTGAGCACCCCTACATCGCCCGGCTGATTGATGGCGGCACCACTCCGGATGGCCGACCGTTCTTCGTGATGGAGCATGTGCAGGGCCAGCCGATCAACGCCTACTGCCGCGCCCAAAATCTGGATATTGAAGAGCGCTTGCGGCTGTTCCTGAGGGTCTGCGAAGCCGTCGCTTACGCGCATCGATCGCTGGTGGTCCATCGCGACCTCAAGCCTGGCAATATTTTTGTGGCGGCCGAGGGCATTCCCAAGCTGCTTGATTTCGGCGTGGCCAAATTGCTGGATCCCGGCAATGATCCCGGGCTCACCGCCACTTCCGCCGCCATGGGCCCGCTCACCCCGGAGTATGCCAGCCCGGAGCAAATTCGCGGCTTGCCTATCACCACGGCCGCTGACGTTTATGCGCTGGGAGCCATCCTCTTTGAATTGCTGACGGGCAGCCGCGCCCAGAGAATCGAGACTCGCACTCCCGCCGAGATTGAACGCGTCGTCTGCCAAACGGACACTCCGCGCCCCAGCACGGTGGCAAATGCCGCCGGCTCGCTGCACCACCTGGACAGTGATTTGGACAATATTGTCCTGATGGCGATGCGCAAGGAGCCCGAACGCCGCTATGGATCGGTGAACCAGCTTGCCGACGATATTTTACGGTATCTGGAAGGGAAGGCGATCCTCGCGCGGCAGGATTCCGTGGTCTATCGCGCCCGCAAGTTTGTGGGCCGCAACCGCCTGGCGCTGGCGGCGGCCTTCCTGATCTTTCTGAGCCTGTTGGGGGGAATCATTCTGGCGGAGCGGCAGGCTCGCCGGGCCGAGAGTGAGCGCAGCATTGCCGAAACCCAGCGGCAAGCCGCTGAGTATGAACGGGCGCGGGCCGAAGCGCAGAGGCAGCTGGCGGAGAATGAACGTGCGCGCGCCGAAGCCGAAACTCAGGTGGCCAGAACCGAACAGGAACGCTCCAGGCGGCGTCTGGCCCAGATGCTGCAACTCGCCAACAGCTCGCTGTTCGACGTGCACTCGGCCATTGAAAAACTTCCCGGCTCAACCGAAGCCCGCCGCCAGATCGTCACCACCACGCTCAAGTACCTGGAGGATCTCTCCAAGGACGCTGGCCAGGATGACGAACTGCGGTTCATGCTGTCCGCCTCCTACTTCAAGGTGGCGAATGTTCTGGGTTACCCAATTCAGCCCAACCTGGGTGACACCAAGGGGGCGCTGGCGAACTATGAAAAGTCACTCGCCTTCCTTGCGCCCCTCCTGGCCAGGAACCCGAATCATGGTGATTACGTCCTTCAGCAAGTCCAAACGGAAGTTAATTGGGCCACATTGCTCAGCTATATCGGTGAGGCCCCCCGCGCGGTCGAGATGTTGCGCGGCATTTTGCCGGTCGCAAAGCGGCTGCCGCGGTTATGTCCAGCGGAGACACAATGCTTGATCGCGGAGAGTGCCGTAGACTCCGTGCTGGTCAACACGCTGCTGCACACCAATTCGCCGGAGGCCCTGGAATACTCGCAACTTCAGACTGAATCCCTTGAACGCGAGCTGAAGGCTTTCCCGGAAAACACGGAAATTCAGGCTGAATTGGGAACCGCCTACAGCCAGCAGGCGAAGGCGTTTAACACGCAAGGAGGTCTTCCGGAAGCCGTGGAGCGCTTCCGGCGCGCGGCTGCCTTGAAGGAGAGCCTGCTGGCGCGAACCCCCACGGACGTCCTGATTCGGCGTGGCTTGATGATCACCTACGGTAATTTGGGTGCCAGCCTGGGAAGCCCGCTCTTTCTGAACCTTGGCGATACCGCCGGAGCTCGCAAATATTACGGAAAGGCCCTCGCCATCGCCCGCGACCTGGCGAGAGTTGATCCCAATGACCAGTTGGCGCAGTACGATCTTGCCAATGCCCTGGTCTACTATTCGTCATTGGACCTTCCCAGGCAGGAGTGGGCGGAGTCGCTGGCAAACCTGAAGGAAGCGGAAGGAATCCTGCAGAAACTTGTGACAGCTGACCCTCGATCAACTTCCAAGGCGCGAGTGTTGGCCTTGGACCAGGAATTTGAGGCCCGCCGCCTGGAAGCACTTGGCAAACACTCCGAGGCACTGGCAAAAGGTCACGAGTCCCTTGCCTCTGCCGAGCAGGCAGTTGAGCGCAACCCCGGCGAAATGGGCCTGTTAATTCAGGTCCAACGTAGCGAAGGGGCTCTTGCCGATATCCTTGCGGCGCAGGGTGACCAGGCGGGAGCAATCGAAGCAGCAAAGAAGGCCCTTGCGGGTGTAGAACAGGTCTCACATCTTACCGCCGATTCACTAGCGCTCACCCGCGGACTGGCCGTTGCTTATCAGCGTCTGGCCACGGTGGAGGCGACCTTTGGAAACTGGAGTGAGGCCCAATCCGCCGCCCAGCGTTCCATTGATGCCTGGCAGCAGGTTAAGGCTTCGGGGCCCTGGCACGCCGACCCTGCCAAAATGGCCGCCGTCGAAGCCCTGCTGAAAGATTGCAACGCGCATTTGAACTAATTTATTTCTTCCATCCCCCGCTAATTTCTCCCTCAATGCTTCGCCCTTACTGATGAGGCCCCCCATAGGGTCTCATCAAAACTTTACTGAGGAAAAGGAGAATCACCATGGCAGATGAAAAGAAATTCGAAAAGGCGGCGGAGACAACGAAACCGGTTCAGGAGGTTTCCGATGAGGTCTTGGATCGTGACCTCGAACAGGTGTCGGGCGGAGGCATCTGCATCACCAGTTGCAAAGGAGCATATACACTGTAGCCGAAATTGCCCATCAGCTTTGCCTGCAGCCAGAGCATCGATGTTAAGGGCTCGGCCGAATTAGACCTTCCATCCGGAAGTGCAGTAAACCCGTCGTGCCGGATGGAATTGTACTTGAACGGAGGCGGGGGAACCCCGCGCAGTAATGTGTGGCGCATGCGTCGCTTCTGGCGCATGCGCCACCACTTTTCGCGCGCAGACGCATCCAATACCTCAACCTACATTTGCACTAAATAATTTCTCCCACCCCGCTAATTTCCCCACTGCACCTTCGCCCTTACTGATGAGGACCCAATCAGGGCCTTGTTACAACTTCATTGAGAAAAAGGAGAATCAAAATGGCAGAAGAAAAGAAATTTGAAAAGGGATTGGAAATTCCAAAACACGAGATGGAAATTGCGGATGAGCTCTCAGAAATGGAGCTCGAGAGGGTCGCCGGCGGAGCCGTATGTGACTGTGGAACCTGCAGCGATACCAGGAAGCCGTAGTTGCCCATCAACTCTGCCTGTTTAATTCTGAAACATCTGTTCGTGTATGCAAAATCTGCCCCCGACCTTGGGTTGGGGGCAGTCCAACCTTTTAGGATTTGAAACACCGAGGTATCACAAATGGTAAAGATTGAGAACCAGATCGTTCCGGAAGTCCCGCGTTTAGACTCCATCCGTGCTGAAAGGTGCACACCCGATGCCTTCGGATTGGACAATCGATCTCCCAAAGGATCTTCGCCACGCAACCTCAGCAAATCGCTGTGGGAGATCGTGGAACAATCTGCGTTCCTGGAAGAGCGAATGGGTGCGGACTTCATTGCTGACGAGCGCGGCGAGGATCCCGAATTAATTGCGCATCGGATGGCCACCTGGCGAAAAAACTGTGCCCGCGGTGATGAGAAAGTGTTTCTAAAGCGCCTTGAATGGGACGGGCTCAGTGTGGATCAAGCCCGCAGGCTGGCCGGGCGGGCTCGGCGTGGAAACCCCGAACTCCCATCCTGGGCAGAGTCACTGCGGAGGATGGTTGAAGAGTCCTCCTTGGCTGGTGGCGATGCCTTCTTGAAAACCGACCTGGCCGCCATTCGGGGGAAAAAAACCATCGCCTTT
>Ga0302320_10024481_pt1 | contig 11776 bp, 2 predicted proteins | sample Bog_T0_3_FD_202130 | JGI IMG/M metagenome (GOLD analysis project Ga0302320, IMG submission 202130) | Peat permafrost microbial communities from Stordalen Mire near Abisko, Sweden - Bog_T0_3 | ecosystem: Environmental > Terrestrial > Soil > Wetlands > Peat | place: Sweden: Abisko, Stordalen Mire... | reverse complement strand
AGGTCGCGGCCGACACGGCCACGGGCAACGTGACCAATCCCTGGGCCTCCGATACGCCGGCGGCGCCGACCTCCGTTGCGTTCCAACCGCAGTCCGGCCAGGGGACAACGACGGTCACGTCGGCAAACAATTCGTCGGCGTCGGAGAAGCTGCAATTCCTCGTCAGCGGCGTCACGTCCGGCGACCAGGTGACGGTCTACGCCAACGGCGTTGCGATCGGCTCGGTTAATGCCGGGTCAAGCCAGGCGCTGGTTGCCACCGACGGCACCACCGATCTGTTGAACGGCGCATATAGTATCACGGCCACGCAGACCGCGCTGAATGCTTCGGCAGTCGACAGCGGCGATTCCAGCCAGAGTGAAACGGCCAACGTGGACAGCCTCAGCTCGCCGGCCGCTCAGCTTCAGGTGTTTGCCAGTCTTGCCGTGACCTCGACTCCCGCCACGTCAGCCACGGTCGGACAGGCGTATACGTACCAGGTGACAACCGACGCCCCCAGCGGCGATACCTTTACCGTCACGACGGGCACCTTGCCTGCCGGCATGACTTTCGATTCAACAACGCAGACCTTCACCTGGACGCCGGCATCCGATCAGGTGGGCAGCCAGTCGTTCACCTACACGGTCAAAGATGCCATGGGCAACAGCACGCAGCTTGAAACGGCGAATGTTGAGGTGTCAACCCCGACTGCCCCGACCGTGACCACGAGCCCGACCAATCAGACGGTCGTGGCGGGCGGCACGGCGACTTTCACGGTGGCGGCCAGCGGCAGTCCCACTCCCACCGTGCAGTGGGAGGTGAGCACCGACGGCGGCACAACGTTCAGCACCGTCTCTGGCGCAACCTCGACCACCTACAGCTTTATGGCCAGCGCCGCGGATGACGGCAACCAGTACAAGGCGGTCTTCACCAATAGCGCCGGCACGGCGACCACGGCCATGGCCACGCTCGAAACGACCGCTGGCACCAGCAGTCTTTCCGGATACGCATTACTGCCCGACGGAGCCGGGTTCGGCGGGCTCACCGTGGAACTGGTAGCTCCGGGGAGTTCCACTCCCAGTTATGCGCAAACCGCCGCCAATGGGTCGTATAGCTTTACCGTCAGCGCTGCCGGCACGTATCAGATTCAGATTGAACCGCCGTCGTTCCTTAACGTGGGCACGCCGTCGCTCGGCACAGGCACCAGCGGCAACGTCGTCGACAATGGCGAGATGCAGGTTACTCCCACCGCCGGCCAGAACGCTACCGATTGCAATTTCGCGATCCTTGGCGCACAGACGGATGAGATCTCGTTGCGGATGTTCCTGGCCTCGACCGGCTCGCTCACGCAGTATTTGAACGGCATGCACGCCGCGCCCACCGGGACATCGACCAACGGCAGTTCGACCGCCAGCAGTTCGATCAACGGGGCCGTGGCCGCCTCGGCCACGTTCACTACCGGCGGGTCCGCGGTGGCCGTCGCCCCCAACGCCACGATCAATTCGCCCGACAGCCCCACGCTGACGGAGATGACCGCAACCATTCAGAATCCCAGCAGCAGCGACCTGTTGTCGGCCGTTACCAGCGGCACGTCGCTGACCTCCAGCTACAATAGCGCCACGGGAGTATTGACCGTCAAGCCCGCCTCCGGAACGGCCGATTCCGTGACGGCCTATCAGACGGTGTTGCCTACGATCACGTATAGCAGCACCTCCACCCAAGCCGGCGATCCCACGATCGTAATCGCCGTCAACGACGGCACCATGACCAGCACGATTGCCACCTCGAACGTCAGCGTCGTGCAAGGCACTCCGACGGCCCCCAGCGGCTATACGATCGCGGCCGACCAGGCCACGATCGGCGTCACGCAGACCACTTCGACGGGCTTTACGTTTGCCAATGCCACGACGGGCACCACCTACAAGTACACGGTTACCAGCAGTGGCGGCGCGGGTTCGGTCACCGGCAGCGGCAGCGTGACCTCGGCCACGCAAGACATCAGCGGAATCAACGTCTCCTCGCTCCCCAACGGGACCCTGACCTTCAGCGTCACCTTGACCAACGGAGCCGGAGATGCCGGCGCGGCGGCCACGGCCACGGCCACGCTCGACGGTCTGACCGTGACCTCGACACCCGCCGCATCGGCCCAGGTCGGATCGCTCTATACGTACGTGCTGACAACGAATGCCCCCAGCGGCGATACGGTGACCGTAACGCCGGTCACGACGCCCACCGGCATGCAGTTCAGTGCGTCGACCGACACCTTCACCTGGACGCCGACTTCGACGCAGGCCGGCACTTCGCTGTCGTTCTCGGCATCGGTAACCGATAGCGCGGGCAACAGCACGGCGGTCGGCCCGGTGTCGATTGCGGTTTCCGCCGTCGCGCCGAGCGCGATCGCGTTCCAACCGCAGACCGGCCAGGGAACGGCTGCGATCACGTCGGCGAATAACGCGTCGACGTCGAAGGAACTGTCATTCCTCGTTTCCGGCGTCACCGCCGGCGCCACGGTCAACGTCTACGCCGATGGCTCGACCACGGCGATCGCCTCGGGCACGGTTGCCTCGGGCGCCACGACCATCACGCTCAGCACCACCGGCACCAGTACGCTCTCGAATGGCGAGCATACCTTCACAGCCACGCAGACCGTCAATTCCGTAGCCAGCGCCGCTTCGCCGAGCGCCTCGCTGCAGGTGTTTAGCGGTCTGACCGTGACCTCGACCCCCGTCGCGTCGGCCCAGGTCGGAGAGGCCTATACGTACACCGTACAGACCAATGCCCCCAGCGGCGATACGGTGACCGTGACGCCGGGCACGATACCCACCGGCATGCTGTTCAATGCATCGACCGACACGTTCACCTGGACACCAACTTCGACGCAGGCCGGCACTTCGTCGTCGTTCACGGCCACGGTCAGCGATAGCGCGGGCAACAGCACGGCAGTCGGCCCGGTGTCGATTGCGGTTTCCGTCACGCCAACGGCGCCGAGCGCGATCCAGGTCCAATCGCAGAGCGGCCAGGGAACGGCTACGCTCACGTCGGCGAATAACGCGTCGACGTCGAAGGAACTGTCATTCCTCGTTTCCGGCGTCACCGCCGGCGCCACGGTCAACGTCTACGCCGACGGCTCGACCACGGCGATCGCCTCGGGCACGGTTGCCACGGGCGCCACGACCATCGCGCTCAGCACCACCGGCACCAGCACGCTCTCGAATGGCACACATACCTTCACGGCCACGCAGACCGTGAATTCCGTAGCCAGCGCCGCTTCGCCGAGCGCCTCGCTGCAGGTGTTTAGCGGTCTGACCGTGACCTCGCCCCCCGTCGCGTCGGCCCAGGTCGGAGAGGCCTATACGTACACGGTACAGACCAATGCCCCCAGCGGCGATACGGTGACCGTGACACCCGGCACGACGCCCACCGGCATGCAGTTCAGTTCGGCGACCGACACGTTCACCTGGACACCCACCTCCACGCAGGCGGGCACTTCGCCGTCGTTCACGGCCACGGTCGCCGATAGCGCGGGCAACAGCACGGCGGTCGGCCCGGTGTCGATTGCGGTTTCTACCGCCGCGCCGAGTGCGATCCAGTTCCAACCGCAGACCGGCCAGGGAACGGCTGCGCTCACGTCGACGAACAACGCGTCGACGGCGAAGGAACTGCAATTCCTCGTTTCCGGCGTCACCGCCGGCGCCACGGTGAACGTCTACGCCGATGGCTCGGCCACGGCCATCGCCACGGGCACGGTTGCCGCGAGCGCCACGACCGTCACGCTCAGCACCACCGGCACCAGCACGCTCTCGAATGGCACACATACCTTCACGGCCAGGCAGACCGTGAATTCGGTGGCCAGTTCCAGTTCGCCGAGCGCCTCGCTGCAGGTGTTTAGCGGTCTGACCGTGACCGTGACCCCCTCCACGTCGGCCCAGGTCGGATCGCTCTATACGTATGTGCTGACAACGAATGCCCCCAGCGGCGATACGGTGGCTGTGACGCCGGGCACGATACCCACCGGCATGCAACTTGGTGCGTCGGACACCTTTACCTGGACACCCACCTCCACGCAGGCCGGCACTTCGCCGTCGTTCACGGCCACGGTCGCCGATAGCGCGGGCAACAGCATAACGGTCGGCCCGGTGTCGATTGCGGTTTCCGTCGCCAGTCCGAGTTCGATCCAGTTCCAACCGCAGACCGGCCAGGGAACGGTTGCGCTCACGTCAGCGAACAACGCGTCGACGTCGAAGGAACTGCAATTCCTCGTTTCCGGCGTCACCGCCGGCGCTACGGTGAACGTCTACGCCGACGGTTCGACCACGGCCATCGCCACGGGCACGGTTGCCGCGGGCGCCACGACCATCACGCTCAGCACCACCGGCACCGGCACACTCTCGAATGGATCACATACCTTCACGGCCACGCAGACCGTGAATTCGGTGGCCAGTTCCAGTTCGCCGAGCACCTCGCTTCAGGTGTTTACCGGTCTCGCCGTGACCTCGACAGCCGCCGCGTCGGCCCAGGTCGGACAGACCTATACGTACACGGTGCAAACCAATGCCCCCAGCGGCGATACGGTGACCGTCAATCAGAATACATGGACCCTGCCCCAGGGCATGACCTACAACTCGTCGACCGGCACCTTCACCTGGACACCCACTTCCACGCAGGCGGGCACTTCGCCGTCGTTCACGGCCACGGTCGCCGATAGCGCGGGTAACAGCACGACGGTCGGCCCGGTGTCGATTGCGGTTTCCGTCGCCACGCCGAGCGCGATCCAGTTCCAACCGCAAACCGGCCAGGGAACGGCTACGCTCACATCGGCAAACAACGCGTCGACGTCGAAGGAACTGCAATTCCTCGTTTCCGGCGTCACCGCCGGCGCTACGGTCAACGTCTACGCCGACGGCTCTACTACGGCGATCGCCACGGGCACGGTTGCCGCGGGCGCCACGACCATCACGCTCAGCACCACCGGCACCGGCACGCTCTCGAATGGGTCACATACCTTCACGGCCACACAAACCATGAATTCGGTGGCCAGTTCCAGTTCGCCAAGCACCTCGCTGCAGGTGTTTAGCGGTCTGACCGCGACCTCGACACCCGCCGCATCGGCCCAGGTCGGACAGGCCTATACGTACACGCTGACAACCAATGCCCCCAGCGGTGATACGGTGACCGTGACGCCGGGCACGATACCCACCGGCATGCAGTTCAGTACATCGACCGACACGTTTACCTGGACACCAACTTCCACGCAGGCCGGCACTTCGCCGTCGTTCACGGCGACGGCCGTCGATGCCGCGGGCAACAGCACGACCGTCGGCCCGCTCTTGATTGTAGTTTCCGCCGCCACGCCGACGGCACCGAGTTCGATCCAGTTCCAACCGCAGACCGGCCAGGGAACGGTTGCGCTCACGTCAGCGAACAACGCGTCGACGTCGAAGGAACTGCAATTCCTCGTTTCCAGCGTCACCGCCGGCGCTACGGTCAACGTCTACGCCGACGGCTCTACCACGGCCATCGCCACGGGTACGGTTGCCGCGGGTGCCACGACCATCACGCTCAGCACCACCGGCACCGGCACGCTCTCGAATGGCTCACATACCTTCACGGCCACGCAGACCGTGAATTCCGTAGCCAGCGCCGCTTCGCCGAGCGCCTCGCTGCAGGTGTTTAGCGGTCTGACCGTGACCTCGCCCCCCGCCGCGTCGGCCCAGGTCGGAGAGGCCTATACGTACACGCTGACAACCAATGCCCCCAGCGGCGATACGGTGACCGTGACGCCAGGCACGATACCCACCGGCATGCAGTTCAGTGCGTCGGCCGACACGTTCACCTGGACGCCCACATCGACACAAACGGGCACTTCGCCGTCGTTCTCGGCCACGGTCACCGATAGCGCGGGCAACAGCACGACGGTCGGCCCGCTCTTGATCACGGTTTCTGCCGCCGCACCGACCTCGATCCAGTTCCAACCGCAGACCGGCCAGGGAACGGCTGCGCTCACGTCGGCAAACAACGCGTCGACGTCGAAGGAACTGCAATTCCTCGTTTCCGGTGTCACCGCCGGGGCCACGGTCAACGTCTACGCCGATGGCTCGACCACGGCCATTGCCACAGGAACGGTTGCCTCGGGCGCCACGACCATCACGCTGGCCACCACGGGCAGCGGCACGCTCTCGAATGGCACACATACCTTCACGGCCACACAGACCGTCAATTCGGCAGCCAGTTCCAGTTCGCCGAGCGCCTCGCTGCAGGTGTTTAGCGGCCTGACCGTGACCTCGACACCGGCCACGTTGGCCACCGTCGGGCAGGCCTATACGTACACGGTGCAAACCAATGCCCCCAGCGGCGATACGGTGACCGTAACGCCGAACACGATGCCCACCGGCATGCAGTTCAGTGCGTCGACCGACACCTTCACCTTGACGCCCACGGCCGCGCAGGACGGCACTTCGCTCTCGTTCACGGCGACGGTCGCCGACAGCGTGGGCAACAACACGACAATTGGCCCGGTGTCGGTTTTGATTTTGGAGGCCAACCAGCCGGCGGCGCCGACCTCGATCCAGTTCCAACCGCAGGCCGGCCAGGGAACGGCCGCGCTCACGTCGGCGAACAACGCGTCGACTTCGGAGGAACTGTCATTCCTCGTTTCCGGCGTCACGGCCGGCGCCACGGTGAGCGTCTACGCCGATGCCGCGACCACGCCGATCGCCACGGGCACGGTTGCCGCGGGCGCCACGACCATCACGCTGACCAGCAACGGCACGACCACACTCTCGGCCGGCTCACATACCTTCACGGCCGAGCAGACCGTCAATGCGGTAGCCAGCCCCAGTTCGCCGAGCACCTCGCTTCAGGTGTTTAGCGGTCTGACCGCGACGATGACCTCGGCCCTCGCCACGTCGGCAACGGTCGGCCAGGTGTATTCCTATACGTACGCTGGTTTGACAACCAATGCCCCCAGCGGCGATGCGGTTACCTATACCCTTGCGAGCTCGGCGCCCAGCGGCATGACCTTCGACACCGCGACGCAGACCGTCACTTGGACCCCCACGGCCGATCAGGCAGGCACTGCGCCGTCGTTCACGTTGACGGCCACCGATACCGCGGGCAACAGCGCGACGCTTGGCCCGGTGTTTGTCGAGGTGGCATCGGCGACCGGGCTTACCGTGCTTGCCCCGGCCTCGAGCGTAGCGATTGGTTCGCCGGTTCTCGTCGGGTTCAACGACGCGAATTCCGGGACGCCGACTTACAGCGTCACCACCTCGGACGGCAGCGCGTTGACGGCAACGCTCATGCCGCAGACCAACCAGGTCTTGCAGATCGTGACCAACCTGGGCGAAATGGACTTCCAGTTGCTCAACAACTACACGCCCAACACGGTGGCTCACTTCGTCAGCCTGGTCGACTCGGGCACCTACGCGACGTCCAGCTTCTACCGGGTCATCGAGGATTTCATGGACCAGGGCGGCGTCGGCCCGAACGGCACGGGGACCACGATCCCCAACGAGTTGAATGCCGACTTGCGCTTCACTTCCGGCGGCCTGCTGGCCATGGCCAACAACGGCCCGGACGGCAACAGTTCGGAATTCTTCATCACGAACCCCGACGACACGAGCGACGGTTTCCTCGACTTCCGCTACACGATCTTCGGCAAACTGATCGCCGGCGACAACGTCCGCGAGGCCATCGCCGCCACGCCGGTGGAGGCCAACTCCTCGGCCTCGGGCGAAGACAGCCAGCCGACGACGCCGCTGACGATCGAGTCGATGAACGTCACCACCGAGACGAACGCCGGCGTTCTCCTGCTCAGGGCCTTGCCCGGAGCGACGGGCAGTTACACGGTCACCGTCGCGGACGGCTTGGGCGGCACCCAAAACTTCAAGGTCACGATCGGCACCAACCCCTACGATCCGTCGAACCCCTGGGTCGGTACGAACGAAGTTACCACTGCGGCCAATACGCCGGCGACCTTCACGCCGGCGGTATCCGCCGACGGCTCGGCGGCGCAGGTCACCTCGCAATTGTTCGTCCCCGTGCCCGCCGTCCCCGGCGCCTACGTCGACAGCACGTATACCGGCACCAATCCGCCCGCAGACACGACCGATCCTTACATGACGCTCACGCAGAACGGCGCGAGCTTGACCGTGACGCCGACCGCCGGATTCTACGGCGTGCAGGCCCTGGAAATTTCGGCCCAGTCGGTCACGGCTCCGTCGTGGGACGCCACATCGGGCGTCAACCCGGTGTATGGGCCCGTCTACGTGCCGGTCTTCGTCGACCCGCCGGCCCCGCAGATCGCCTCCATCTCCGCGGACGGAACAACCGTTACCGGGAGCACGCCGGCGGACAATTCGAGTCCTGCCGCCGAGTTGTCGTTCAATATCACGGGCGCCGTCAGCGGCGCCACGGTTTCGGTCTATGTCGACGGCGAGGCCACGCCGATTGCCACGGGAACGGCCGCGACCACCGGCACGTTCGAGTTGGAAGTCGGATCGGTCACGACGGCGGCGATCGGTTTCGACAATACGAACCTGGCAACCACGGCCGCCAACATGCAAGCCGCGCTGGTCAACGCCGGCTTTACCGGCGCAGCCGTTTCGGTCGTGTCGGATATGGCGCCGAACTTCAGCTTCGACGTGACCTTTACCGGCACGGAACCGGCCGTCGAATACGTGGCGACAGCCACGGCTTTGCCGGTCACGTTCACGAATACCGCCGGGCTATCGGCCACGACCCAGGAACTGACCTTTAATGCCGGCGTCACCACCCTCACGCTGACCACCGACGGCACGACGGCGATCCCCGCCGGCAACCACGAGTTTGTCGTCACGCAGACGATTGCGACGCCCGCAATCGAACTCTATGCCAATTGGACCACGACTTCGTCGGGCCTCTATCCGGGAGTCGAGTACCCGATTCCGGCCAGTTCGGTCAGCAGTCCGGCGTCGGCCGGAACGGCACTGTCGATCGGCGCGCAGGTCTCGCCCAGCGGTTATCAGATCGCGGCCAACCAGCCGCTGGTCAACATTGCCGCTTCGACGAATACCGGCTTTACCTTCACCGCCGCCGAGCAGTACACGATCTACAACTACACCGTCACCAGCAACGGCGGAACCGGTTCCGTGAGCGGAAGCGGCACCGTGACCTCGGCCACGCAGCAGGTCACGGGCATTAACGTTTCGTCGCTTCCCGACGGGACCCTGACCTTCAACGTCGCCTTGACCGATACGTCCGGCGACGCCGGCCCGACAGTCACGGCCAGCGCCACGCTCGACACCGCGGTCTCCGCCGGCGATTCGATCTCGGCGGAACTGCCCGCGAGCAACGTCGGCTAGGCCGGTTAGACGGGCTTTACCCTTGCCAACGCCACGACGGGCACGACCTATGCTTACACCGTTACCACCAACGACGGAGCCCCGGTTCCGTGAGCGGCAGCGGCAGCGTGACCTCGGTGACGCAGGACATCAGCGGGATCAACGTCTCGTCGCTCAGCGACGGTACGCCGACCTTCAGCGTCGCGTTGACTGATTCGAACGGCAACACGGGTACCGGTTCATTTGCCGCCCGCCAACGCCTTTTTTAGCGGGCGTTCTTCCCCGACCGATTCTCCCTTCCGATACCGACCGAGCAAATCCTTGGATCGCTGGGCCAGCATGCGTCGAACCTGCCGCCGCTTGCCTTTGACCCTGGGGATCTCGGCGACGACCCAATGATCCCCAGCAGCCTTGACCCGGCGAGTCAAGGCTGCGTCTCCAGGAGGAAGCAGTATCCAACCGTCTGGCGCCGTCAGCACTTTGCCGTCGGCTGACCGGACGGAATTCGGGGTGGGACCGGGCGTGAAGATGTTTTCGCTCAAGCTACTTCTTGGCCGCCTTGCCCCGCTTGGTCGGCTTCTTGGCTTTGGCCGCTTTCTTCTTAGCAACTTTCTTTTTGGTGGCCGCCTTCTTCACGGCCTTCTTGGCGATCTTCTTCTTGGCGGCCTTCTTCTTCGCCACTTTGTTCTTGGCGACCTTCTTCGTTGCGGCCTTCGCTGCTTTCTTCTTTGCCATCTTGCGCACCTCCTGCTGAACGTGTTATCCATTGCCGACGTGGCTTACGAGAGTATAGCCAGATCGCATCCATTCGCAAGAGGACTTGCCTTCTTGACCAAGTCGCTTGTCTGAGGCGGGTTGACTAATTCCAGCCAATCGGCGGGCCGGGGCGGCGGCCAGTCGGAGAGGATTGGAAACGCCGGATCCTCCCCTTGCGCTCGTCTCAGACTCGACCAGCGCCGGTCTTCGCACGAGCCGCCAAATTCGCGCGCAACGCATTTCGCTCGACGTGGCGGACGACCTGGTAGAAGTAATCCCCCAGTAAAGTTCCGCGAGGCACGTGTCATGCATATTCTTCTACCCGAATCGCTTAGTCTTGTCAAAGTCGTCGCTTGCACCTTTTTCCTTCCAATGCAGTTTCCCCGCAGGGTCGCTTGACACCGCCGCGCCAGGCAACAATACTGCACTCTCTGGCGCCGCCGCTGGGGGAACCATGTGGCCAAAACTACGGTAAGAATCCCCGTGAGTCTCGCCTTGTCTTTACTATGGGCAACTGGACCACCACACTGGCGGTGGTCGTCAGCGAGAGGTCATCCGGGAAATGTCGGCTCCAGGAGAAAGGCAAATAACATGAAGAAGATACTCGTTGCTACGTTGATGCTTCTCGGCGGCGGGGTATGCCGGGCGGAGTTGCAGGTCCAAAGGGCCTGGCCGTAGAAGATCTACTGCAGGCCGGGGGATACGGTCTCGATGGAGGTCGTCGTCGCCAATCCGGACAAGGAGGCGGCATCGGCCAAGCTTGTCGTGGAACTGGTCCACGACATCGACACGGCCGTCGAGCTGGCCGAGAAGGACATTCCCGTCGAGCCGGGCCAGACGTTCAACTGGCAGGACAAGTGGCGGGCGAAGGAGTGGCTGGGCGTGGAACTGCGCGTCACGCTCATTCGCGGCCATGCGCAGCTCGCCCGCAAGAGCGAATACTTCACCTGCGCCCCCAGTGTGCATCAGGTGCTGATGTGGGGCCGGGGCAACCACGGCGGCATACAATTCCCTGGAACGATCGACGGCATCGCCGACAAGTACGCCGCGGAGTTCTCCCAGCAGTGGCGGTCGCAATACGGCAACTTCTTCGACCAGTTCGGCTGGGGCCCCAGCGACTTCGACTGCCTGACTCCCAAGGAGGACCGCTACTGGGCCGGGCAGACCAGCTACAGCGAGTCCAAGACGAACACGAACAAGGTCTACGCGGCGTTCCGCGCCCAGGGCATCCAGTACGTGACTTACGGCAAGGCGGCCGGCGGCGGCCCGGTGACGTACGAGAACCTCCGCCGCCACCCGGAGATGACCGGCTACACGGAGGGCCGGCCGTGGCTGGAGAACTACAGTGCCGCCTACCTGGACTTCATGGAGGCTCTCGGCCCGCCCAAGCCCGGCGATAAGCAGTTGGTGCCCGGCACGCCGGAGGAGATGGAAAAGGCCGGCTACAAGGGCGCCGGATGGTTCGCCCCGTATACGCGGGGCGGCTGTAACTGGTGCTCCGTGTGGTATCCCTGCACGCGGGACGAGGTGCTGGACGTTGGCGTGAACGAGCTGATCGGCTCGGCGAAGATGTTCGGCTACAACGGCGTGCGGTTCGACGGCGAGTTCGCCGCCATGCGCTGCCAGACGCTGGACGGGTCGTGGCTGGGCGACCACAAGTTCGACTCGGAGGCGGCCAACCTCCGCTTGGTCAAGCGGATGAAGGAGACGATCTGGAAGGA
>Ga0302320_10024480_pt1 | contig 11776 bp, 11 predicted proteins | sample Bog_T0_3_FD_202130 | JGI IMG/M metagenome (GOLD analysis project Ga0302320, IMG submission 202130) | Peat permafrost microbial communities from Stordalen Mire near Abisko, Sweden - Bog_T0_3 | ecosystem: Environmental > Terrestrial > Soil > Wetlands > Peat | place: Sweden: Abisko, Stordalen Mire... | reverse complement strand
TCATCTTGTCCGGTGCGATCCCGGAGGCCAATTGCCGTCCCTGCTGCTCGGGCGGCGTCGTTAGGCCGAAGTCTCAGGCCGCCTAAAAGGGCTCCTGCGATAAAAGCCTATGGTATTACGAACGGTATTTGGCTCATGGCAGACTGCAGGAAACGCCGCCTCGCCGTCAGCATCGGCGCCGGCCTCGTATCGGCCTGCGCCTCGGCTGCGGTCCCAGTGAAAGACGATAGGAGGGTTGTTTTCGGCTTCGGCCAACAGAAGCCCCAATCACGCAGCTCGACAAGGCGGCCTTCTCGGCGGTCGTCACTGATACCGTTGCGAAGGCCGCGCATGCAGTCGCGCCCGATAACGTTTGATCCTGGGCATGGGCCTTTGGCAGGCTAGGGGGATGCGCTCCACCCCGATTGTCGCACTGCGTTCCGCGGCCTTTGCCGCCGCCTTTCTGGCACTGGCTGCATTTTCCCCCCTTCGCTCTGCGGAATCCGCCGCACCGGCTCCCGAGCAGCAGAGCCGCTTTGAGATTCCCGCGACCGACGACGGCCTGCCGGGCGTCGGGCCCATCCGCAGGTACGACTGGTTCAAAAAGCTCTGGGTGGATCGCAGGAGCGCCTGGGCCGCGCAGGTCCAGCAGGACCAGGGCGCCCTCGTTTTTCTCGGCGACTCAATCACCCAGGGATGGGGCGACGTGGGCAGCAGCTTCCCTGGCACCAAGGTCGCCAACCGGGGGATCAGCGGCGACACGACCCGGGGCGTCCTTATCCGACTAAAGGAGGACGTGCTCTCGCTCAATCCGAGCGGCGTCGTCCTGCTGATCGGCACCAACGACCTGGAGGAGAAGGCGGAACCCGAGGTTCCCGCCGAGAACCTCAAACTGATCGTCGCCGCTCTGAGGCAGCACAATCCCGCGATGCCGGTCGTGCTCTGCCTTGTCTTCCCAAGTTCCCCCGTCAAGGCGCGGCCCCCGGAGAAGATCCGGCGGATCAACGCCCTCTACAGGACAGCCATGGCCGACGAGGCGCAGGTCACGGTGCTCGACACATGGTCGCTCTTCGCCGACGTGCAGGGGAACGCCAAGGAGCAGGAGATGCCCGACCTGCTCCATCCCAACATCCTCGGCTACGCTCGGTGGGCCGCGGCCCTGCGGCCGGTCCTAGAGACGGTCGGCCTCCTGCCCGCATGGCCGGACGACTTTGTTGCCGAGAAGGGCTTCACGAGCCTGTTCAACGGGCGTGACCTCACGGGCTGGAGCTACGAATCGGGCTCCGCCTTCGGCGGCAAGGCCTCCACGCCCGATGGCCGCTACATTGTGCGCAACGGCAGGCTAGTCGTGACCGTCTCGCATGCCGGGCAGTCCTACAAGAAGCTCTGGACGACGAGAAAGTTTCCAAGGAACTTCGTGCTCAAGCTCGAGTTCAGGGCCAGCCCCAATGCGGACAGCGGCATCTTCGTGCGGGAGCCGCAGCTTCAATGCCGCGACTTCCTTACCGCGGGACCGTTCGCCCTTCTCGCAAACTATCATCCGCTGGATTGGAACGAGGTCACGGTCACGGTCAGGGGAGTGCTCGCGCACTGCACCTGCAACGGGGAGGTGCTGCTCGACGCCATGCCGGTGCCGCCGGACGGCTCGATCGGGCTCGAGAGCGACCGTGGGCAGATGGAGTACCGCCGGATTCGCATCCAGGAGACGCCTTGAATATGGATCCGGCTGGCCACGGCGTGACGGCGCATTTTGCGGGGCGCAGCCTCGTGCGCTGGGGCATCGTCGGCTGCGGGGACGTGACCGAGGTGAAAAGCGGCCCGGGGTTCCGCAAGGCCACGGGCTCGAAGCTTGTGGCCGTGATGCGGCGCAACGGGGTGCTCGCAGCGGACTATGCCCGGCGTCACGGAGTTCCCCGCTGGTATGACTCGGCGGACGCGCTAATCGCGGACCCCGAGGTCGACGCCGTGTACATCGCAACGCCCCCTGACAGCCACTTGGACTATGCGCTTGCGGTTGCCAGGGCGGGCAAGCCCGCCTACGTGGAGAAGCCGATGGCGCGCAGCGCCGCGGAATGCGACCGGATGGTCGAGGCCTTTGCCGCGGCCCAGCTGCCGTTATTTGTGGCCTATTATCGGCGGCGGCTGCCAGGATTCGTGAAAGTGAGGGAGTGGATCGTGTCGGGCGCCCTTGGGCGAGTCACGGGCGCGACCTACCGCCTTGCCGAGGCCCATCACCTGAAGGGGGCGATATGGCGGGTGGACGCGGCCGTCGCCGGGGCGGGGCACTTCCTCGATGTCGGATCCCATGCGCTGGACCTCCTGGACTTCTTTCTGGGGCCGTTGGGCGAGGTCCAAGGCACGGCGGCGAGCGTGGCCTCTGCCTATGCCGTCGAGGATACGGTGGCCCTCACTTTCCGCGCGGAGTCCGGCGCGGTGGGGGCGGTCTCATGCAACTTTGCGTGCGCGGCGCGCGACGACATGATGCGCATCTCGGGGACCGAGGGCGAGGTGAGTTTCCCCGTCTTCAGGTCGGAGCCGCTGCAGCTGGAGACAGCGTCAGGCACGCAGGCGGTGGACCTTCCTTACCCGCCGCACGTGGCGCAGCCGCTGATCCAGAGCGTGGTCGACGACCTTCTGGGGCGCGGATCGTGCCCCAGCACGGGAGAGTCCGCGCGCAGGACCTCGAGGGTCATGGACCGTGTGCTCGATGCCTACTACGGGGGCCGCGGCGACGCCTTCTGGACGCGCGAAGACAGTTGGCCCGGGCGCCGCAGGGCCTGAGCGGGCTGCGGCCCTAGTGTAGCGAGCCGTAAATGGCTAGACATAACATGAATTTGCTGATTGGCTTCCCCTCATTATGGGAAGACCGATTGAGCCTCTGGACGTGAATCCATTGCAACATCGTGAACTGGAACGGATTGTGGGCGCATCAACCTCCCCGCAAGGAATGGTGAGGCGGGCGCGAATCATCCTGTTGCGTGCGGCGGGTCGAAGTCAGACGGAGACGGCGGCGGAAATCGGCGTGAATCGCTCCGTCGTGGTGCATTGGGAGCATCGGTTTGCGGGCTTCGGCTTGCCCGGCCTGGAGGACGCGCCGGGGCGAGGACGCCGACCGTCGATTCCCGAAGCCAAGAAGGATAGGCTGATCACGCTGGCTACCCAGCCGCCGCCGAACAAGACTCGCTGGAGCGTGCGGAGCATGGCTCGACAGGTCGGGGTCTCGCCGACAAGCGTACGACGGATTTGGTCGGCCAATGAAATCAAACCGCACGTGACACGGACCTTCAAACTGTCCCGCGACCCCAACTTCGAGGCCAAGTTTTGGGATGTCATTGGCCTGTACCTCAATCCTCCCGACCGGGCGCTCGTGCTTTGTTGCGACGAGAAAAGCCAATGCCAAGCCCTGGAGCGCACCCAACCCGGCCTGCCTCTGGGCATCGGTCACGTCCGCACCCGCACCCACGACTATATCCGGCATGGCACGATAACGCTTTTTGCCGCAATGAACTATCTGGACGGCCGGATCCTGAGCACGACGGCCCCGAAGCACACCCACAAGGAGTGGTTGGCGTTCCTGAAGAGAATCCATCGAAAGACTCCGCCAGAGCTGGCGCTCCATCTGATCGTCGACAACTACGCCACCCATAAGCATCCGGAGGTCGCTGCCTGGGTGGCCAAACACCCCCGGGTCCATATGCATTTTACTCCGACGAGTTCCTCCTGGCTCAACTTGGTCGAACGCTTTTTCCGCCAGCTCACCGACGATGTCGTCCGGGAAGGCAGCTTTGGGAGCGTAGGCGAATTGATCACCGCGATCGATGTGCACCTGGCCCACCATAACCTCAAGCCGACCCCCTACCGCTGGAAGGCCGAGGGCGCGGCCATCCTCGAAAAGATCCAACGCGCCCGAGCCGCCCAAACAAAGAGTAATGTATAGTCATTGACGGCTCACTACACTAGACGGCCCTCACGGACGGACCGTCCACCCACGTGGCTCCGATCATCGTCGCCCGCGGAAACTCCTGCACGCCCGCCTCGCCGTTGTGGATCTGGCTAACCAACATGTCCACGGCGGCCTCGCCAGTCACCAGGTTGTGCTGGTTCATGCCGGCTATTTCGGGACGCGAGGCGCGCCACTCCAGCTGGATGACGCCGACGTCCTCGGGGATGCGCCGGCCGGAAGCCCTGATCCACGAGATGACGCTGTTGTAGAGAGTGAAGACGACATCGGGCCTGTGCCGCTCGAGCCATCGGCGGAATCTGTCTGCTGCGCCCGGGCCGGCCACGCCGCTGAAGACGGGAACCTGCTGGGCGCGCGCCAGCGGGCGCTGCCCCGTTATGAAACCCGCGGAGAACCTACGCTCAACCAGCTCGTCGATCACGTCGTCGAGGGCAAGGCCGGGCCTGCGGTAGCCGAGCGCCATCGCACGCTCGAACGCCACCAGGGCAAGGTGGTAGTGGTCGACGCAGCAGAAGGACAGCGCGGGCTCCCTTGTCCGGACGCCCGTCACCACGCAGGGCAGCTTGCGCCAAACTGCGCCGAGCTCGTCCGGCAGGTGTCTGGTGTCCATCAGACCCACCAGAAGAAGGCCCTTGATGCCGCGCGCGCCCAGTATCCTCAGCCAGCGTTGGTGCGTGATCTGAGGGTCGTGCAGCCAGAAGGGGTCGAAGTCATAGCCAAGGCTTGAGGCGCGCTTGCGGCATCCCTCCACGTAGATCGGGATCGTGGGGTGGTTTTTGAAAGCATCGGGGTCAAGGTTTGCGTTGACCAGCGCCAGCTTGGCGCGCAGCCGCCGCCTCCTAAACGAGCCCATGTGGGCCATCAGTTGCGAGATGACCGGGTCCGGCTTGTAGCCCATGCGGTCGGCGGCCGCCTTTATTGTCTGGCGGGTCCTCGCCGGTATCTGGGGGTCCCCGCGCAGCGCAAGCGAGACCGCATTGCGCGAGTACCCCAGCTCACGGGCAATGTCTTTTTGTGTGGGACCTTGCATGGGGTGGGGCTGCGGAATTATCCAAGCAGGCCCCGCCAAGTCAGCACCATTCCGCTCCGTCCGGGGTGCGGCCGCGGGGATGCGTGGAACCACCCCGGCGTTACCTGATGTCGAACTCTGCGGAGGCGATTCGCTCTCCACCGATCAAGCATTCCACCCTGAAATGTCCTGTGCCCAGCGCTGAAGCGGGCTGCGTCGCAAAACGCGTATTGGGCGCGCTCTTGAGGTAGGCGCGCTCGTTCTCGCGGTGGCCCACGAGCTGTCCGTCCTTGTACCAATTCCAGGCCACATCGCGCGTTCCCGCCTCCTGATTGACGTTGTCCCAGGTGATGCTGACGTAGAATCGAATGATGTCCGTGGTGGAGAATGTCGCCATCGGGACAAGGTTTCCCGAAAGATAGTTCGGCAGGGTCGTGACACCGCTGTTGGCCGCCCGGATTCCCGAGACGCAACCCTGGAGGCCAATGGCCACCGCGCACAAGACAACCAGTCCAACAAACTTCCGGATAGATTTCATGGGGGGCCCCGGGGCCGGGTGGAATCGTTGGATGCCAGGCGGCCAAGAGACAACCCCATTGCAAGCCGCGGCGGCTTCCCTGGGGTGGTGCCTGGGGATCGGCGAAACGGCAGCCCGCGCCCTACCGAATGCCTAGCCCCGAATGCGGCCATTGCGCTGATCAGCTGGGCAATATGCCATAGGACCGAGGCCCGCAGGATTATTCGCACTGACATCCAAGATTAGGAGTCTTCATAAGTCGTCGGTCCTCCATTAGGCAGTTTTCTTGGGGGACCCGGGAGGGTAGTGTTCGAGCTCGCGGGATGCTCTTCGGAAACTACAGACGCAATTGGATCCTGTTTCTCCTGCTTCAGGGGGCGGCCTTCATCCTCGTGGGCTGCTTCCAATGGCACTATGATATGACTGAAGGCGGGATCGCGTTTGACAGGGTGCGGGTTGAGGAAAACGGCCTTTTGGTTGGCGAGCTGAAGGAGGACACCCTCATCTCCGGGCGACTGTGCAAGAAGGGCTGGATCCATGTCCTGTCGAGCGGCGTGCCCGTCGCCTTCACCGCCGCAAGAGATTTCAATGCCTGGCGTTTCACAATTCCGGCGGGGACGTGGGTGTTCCAGAATGGCGCCGGCGTGGTGACGGTGTGCGCTTTTCCCCGCGACCTAGAGGTCCAGGGCTATGTCTGTCGCGGAAGCGGCGGCCCCAAGGGAGTACAGACCGCGTTTTATGCTGACGGGTCCCTCAAGGAGTTCTTCCTACCCCACGATACGAAGATCCAAGGAGTTCCGTGCAGGTCCGGCCTCATCAACGAAGCGGTTGAGCTCCACCCGAATGGCCGCCTCAAGGCCTGCGCGCTCAGCGAGGATTATGTGCGCGACGGCCGAGTGTATGCAAAGGGCACCCGCCTTCGGTTTGATCGCGACGGCCGGATTGCCCCATGAGCCCGGTGCCGGCGATCGGAGTCCCACGCTTCGGGATTCGATGCGCTCGTGAATGCCGCCTTTCCTGTGTGGATGCGCCTTGGGGCTGAAGACGAGGCCTTCGGGATTCACGATGTTTGGTTGCCACGGCGTGTTGTTTGCCAAGAGTTCAACCTGCCGTGCATCCACTATGAGACTGCCCGATAGTTACTTCGAGAATACAGCCACCGTCCTTGATGTCGGCGGTTGGTTTAAGCCGGACCTGCGAGCGACCCATGTCGTTGACCTCATGCCATGGGAGACCCGTGGGGCAAGGCTGTCACTTGAGAAACGGCCGCAGGAGAGCTTCTCCAAGGAGACCTGGACTCAGGCGGATTTTTTGTCCGCCGATTTTTCACTTCCTTTTGGCGACAAGAGTTTCGATTTGGTCATCTGCGGCCACACCATCGAGGATCTTGCGGCTCCGGAGCGCCTCCTTAACGAGATCTCGCGGGTGGGGAAGGCCGGCGTGATAGAGTGCCCGTCCAGAATCACCGAGCAAACCATGGGGATCAGGGACCGGATGGCGACGCGACCGGGGCATCCCCATCATCACTGGATTGTCGAATCCCTATCCGGCGACCTCGTGCTGTATTCAAAGCAGGACAGCGGGCTTTGCACGGGGGCTAGGGTGATTCCGCTCACGGTTACTGAAGCCTACTTGGCGGATAATCCCGGCGAGGACGTCGTGATCCACCGCTGGCAGAACCAGATTTCTTTCCGGATGATCACCGGGGTTGAGTGTGTGCGAAGGGCCGAAGCCTTTGTGTCGTCGATGAAGATATCGCGTCTCGACCGAGCCAAGGATCGGCTTTTGCGTTCAGCCAGGAGGACCCGAGACGGATTGCGCGGAAAATTCAAAGAGGATTATTCGTGGTGGGATCGGATTCTCGAAGAATCAAGGCCCTTTAGCCGCATTAAGCTGAAGTAGCTCAATCAGCCGATGGGGGTCGAGCAAGGGCGAATGCTGCCGGTCCTTTCTTCGTTAGGCCAACAAAGACCTAAAAGTCGGCACCTGGCAGGCCTTTCCGGGACGCCGTGCTCAATTAGTCGGTTGCGTGTCGGGTCGCGCCAGAAATGGCGGAGAGGGAGGGATTCGAACCCTTCTGCCGCCTCGATCGAAGCTAAGTCGCTAGAAAACGCGGACTTAGTTGACGGTTAATGTTTTGGAACCGGAAAAAAGAAGCAGGGAAATGCGGCGAAGTGAAGGCCAGAACAGCATTTCTGACAACCTTGTGTCAACCTATAGAATGAACGTCGTTGGCTAGAACGGGGCCGAGTTGAAAGTGGTCAGCTCATGTTGATGGGCGCCAGGGTCCGCCCACCGGCCACTCGTGTTTGAATGCCTGTGTCTGGCCTGCCGATCGCAACGGCGGCAAAACGAATGTGCGCACGGCAGCCACGACTTCCGGCCAGTCGGGATCGTCCGCGAGTCCGTTGCGGCGGAGGAAGGAATTCCAGCGGGTAAGGGAGACCGCATCCGTCGCGAAACCCTCCGTCAGCCCGGGGGGAATATCCGCTGGAATTGGCGTGTCGCGCGTTCGGAACGTGGCCGCAAGGGAAGACACCAGATCGGAGCCCGTGAAGGCAAAGTTGCGGGAGAGCGCGAACAGATCGAAATAATCCTTAGTACGTGTGTTGGTGAGGCCAAGCTTCACGATGGCTTCCGTTTTCTCGGCGATGACGGTTTCCATGTGATAAGCCGCGAGCTGCGGGGCCGGTTGATCAAGCAACGTGGGATAGGTGATGCGCTTGGGGGCTGGAGTCACAGTGTCGCCGAAACCGAGATCGACTTGGACCTGTAGCCGTACTTTGCTGAGGAGGGCGGGAATGGTGATGCGAAAGCCTCCGAAGCGGCGGAGCCCTTGGGTGGGTTCGATCTCCATTGCGGTGGTTTGAAACTCCAGTGCGTCGTCCTCGACGGTAGTCAGACAGATATTCTGAAACACCCGACGGATTTCCTCAACATCGGGTGAGATAAGGGCGAGCAGGTCGAGGTCGCGGGTCGGACGCGAGGCTGTTCCGGTCCAGACGAAAAACAGCATGGCCCCCTTGAGGACGAAGGAGTCGGCGTGGGGAGAGCGACCGAGCCGGTAAAGAAACCGTTCCAGCCCATAGCGGGTGAAAAGCAGATTGGCGTCCGAGTTCTGGGCGCGGGCCAGGTTGATGATCCGTTGATGCACGGACGCGGCGATATTTTTTGGACTTTTTTGGCTCATTGCATTGCCTCCAGGTAGGGCCGCATTACTTTGGCCACGCGGCAGGCGGCAGCGAACTCGTTGAGTTGAGCAACCGTGGCGCGGCGTTTGCGGAGGCAGTCGCTCAGGGCTTCGATTGCGACATCCATGCCGATCTTGTTCCTGAATTTGAAGCAATCGACGACGGTTTTGGCCGGAGAATAGATCCGCACGGTTCCGCCGGGCAGATGATGTTCTTCGATGCCCAGTGCGTGGGTCAGCCGCGAGAACTTGCAAAACCGGACAGGCATGTCGCGGATGCGCGGGTAGCTCGTGCCAATGGGCAGAGCCAGCCAGACCTCGGACGGCAGTTGTGTGCCGAGTTGGTGGAAGCTCAGCGCCGAAACCAGACAGACCACGCCCGCAGGCACGCGTTTGGCGACTTCGACGAGAGTCTGATGTTCGTTGCCCTCGAAACTCGTAGAGGCATAGAGACCACGGCTGATTTGCCTCACTTGCTCGCGGGCAACAAGCCGGCGAAGATATTCGCGGGGGTAGCCCGCCATGACGAAATCGCGGGCGCGGAACACCCCCAGACGCTTGGCTGCGCCTTCTGCGTCGATCAGGTGGGTGGGGCCTAGGCTGTTACGTTTATGAATCACTTGTTGATAAGTAGTATTAAAACGTAACTATGTGCAAGACTAAGATCTGGTGGGGTGGGAGCTTTAGGTCTTTAACGGAGTGGGCCTAGCAAATCTCTTGCGGATTTACAGGACGAACTGGTTGTTAATTTCCTCCCACGTGGTCTTGTCTTCATAAAGGAAATCCCACTCGTGCATCAACCGGCGTGCCCACGGCTCCAATTCATCTTCGCCGCCGTGTTGAACTTGTAACGCGAGATGGCGGAGACGGTCCTTCAACTGCGGGTTGTGTGGGTGGTAGCGATACGTAAGATTAATCCAGCCGATGATTTCGCTGCGGAGCGGCGTGTAGTCGGCCAATCGCTCCATGGTAGGGAGCATGAGCGGATCGCACCAGCGATACTTCGCCTTCTCGAGAAAGGTCTCTGCGGCCGGTAAATCGGATGTTGCCAGCGCGAGCAACTGGGTTGAGGCCTGTTCCACCCATACAATGCGGTTTTCGCCAGCGTGGTCGGTTGCCCATTTTCGCCATTTAGTGCGGCCTTGGACGTCCCGCAGAAAGGTGATCTCCTCAAGAATCCATTGCGGATTGCCGTATGTTTCTTCTGGTTGGTCATCGACCATTTCGATCAGCCAAGGGATCGCAGCCTCGTCTACCAATGTGCTAACATGCCGTAGGAGGATTTTTTCCCCGACGCCGACCCGCCAATCTGGTCAATGATCTCCTTTAGCCGTCCGTCCGCAGGTTTCTCACCATGCTCCTCCAGGTAGCCTCGGGCAATCAACAGATCCTCTCCTTGGGTCGCGCTGTCGCGTTCTTTCCCACTGAAGAAATTTAAGGTCCGTGGACATTGTAGCAGGGTCATCGTTTGAAAGATTCTGGTGCGATATTGTTGTCGTGTCTCACCAGAGACCCATCGCTCGAAGAATGCGGACCATTCGTCGGGTCCGGTGAGCCATTTTTCGCTCGTTCCGAACGCGGGTAGCCAGTCAGAATAAACCTCGTTGCGGTGGGTTCCAGCCAATCGCTGTTCCAGCCATGGAATTGACTTAGGGTCACAGACTCGGGCCAAGACGCCGTATAACGCGGCCACGTATTCAGGATGATCTCGTGAGTTCATCGCGTTGACCTCGGCACAAATTGCCGCTGTGAAACGGAAACGGCCGATGGCCAATGCCCGAAGCTCGTCATTGGGGTTTCCGTGCATGTCGTAATACGAGGAAAATCCAAATCCCTCTTTTTGGGGAAGGTCTCGCAAATGCGCGAACAATTCAGTCGGGGACTCGTCGGCGCCAAACGTGAGCACCCCGACAAGGTGGGCTAAAAAACACCACGCGAGTCGCCGGATAGAGCGTGACATATCGTCAGCTTCAGGTGCCGGACGAACTGTCTCAAGTCGATTGGCTTGGGATCTGACGCAACAGGGTGGTTCGTGGCCACATGCCAATCTCGGCCGAGTCTCATGTTATTTTTGGAGACGCAATATGTCTAACGCCGCTTGCTCGGCGCCGAACAAACCCGAACAAAGCCGACCGCTGTTCGGGTAAATTCGGGTTTGTTCGGCCGGCAGCGCGGGCAGCCGCCGAACAAGCTCGAACAAAGCCGAACGGCTGCGACGACGACGAGAAGCGTTGTGTCGCCACAACATTTCTCGTCGCCTCAAACACCCAGTCCCCTCGGTATCCCCGCTAAACGGCGGTGGGGAACGTAACGGCGCTTGTTCCGTCTTGGGGAAGAATGCCGAAGAATTGCTCGGCTTCCGCCATACTTTTCAGGTCGAGGTAGTGCTTGCGGATGATGCTCTCGGAATTTCCCGCTTGCAGCGCGGCCTCGCCGATGGACCGGAATTTCGCGACGAACATCGAGATATAGCTGTGCCTCATGACGCCATGGGTGAGGTTGAATTTTTCCACGACCTTTTCGCGGACGTGCTGGAGGTTGGCCGGAATAATCGGAAATTCCTTCAACGGATAGGCTCGGAGCCATGCGGCGAGATTCGGCTGAATCGTGACGTTGCGCGGTTCGCGCACCTTTGCGACCTCGCAGTCGATGCGGATCACCCCAGCGTCGAGATCGATGTGCTCTGGCTGGAGCCGGAGGATTTCGCCGGTGCGGACGCAGGGCCGGATGCCGGCGAATAGGCATAGGCCGAAGAACGGGACGGCGCTGGCGTCGTGTTCTTCCACAAAGGCCATTATTTCCTTCGTCTGAGCGGCCGTAAGCGTCGCCGCGCCGCCGCGACGACGGCGAATCGGGCGCGGCGGGATTTTGGCGAGCGGATTGTCTATGAGCCAATCGCGTTGTAGGGCGAACTTGAGTAAGGTTGAGACGATGCCACGGCGGTTGTTGTAGGTCTTGAGGGCAGCATGCCTGGCCTCGAAATACCCAATGAGCGTAAGCGGCAAGCCGGGTACAGGATAGCGGGATCGTTCTGAAGCTGTTACGCTGCCGAGGATGCAGCGGGCAGGAAAGAGCGGCGGCGGCAACTCAGCGGGGAAGCTGAGCGAAACTCTGCGGGGT
>Ga0302320_10024478_pt1 | contig 11777 bp, 8 predicted proteins | sample Bog_T0_3_FD_202130 | JGI IMG/M metagenome (GOLD analysis project Ga0302320, IMG submission 202130) | Peat permafrost microbial communities from Stordalen Mire near Abisko, Sweden - Bog_T0_3 | ecosystem: Environmental > Terrestrial > Soil > Wetlands > Peat | place: Sweden: Abisko, Stordalen Mire... | reverse complement strand
GCATCACGTAATTGCTCCCCGCCGTTCCGCCCGTTCCATTGAAAATCATGTTGGTTCCGTATAGGTTGAAGCTTCCGAACTGCGGTTTCGGGCCGCCCACTACCAAGGCGAAGTTTGTGCTACCGTAGTAGGGCTGCCAGGAGACAGCCGCCGGGAGACCGAGGCTGGAGAAGCTGCCCGTAAATGAGCCGTAGGTAAGGACGTTGAACGTAGTGCCATTGGTTGGGACATAACCATTGTTCAAGGTGGCGTTGAAGGCACCGGCCAAAATCGCGCTGGCGCCGACAGGCGCACTCTGGGAGGCAAAGAAAATAGTTCCATAATTGGTTGCGCTATTCAGGACGACATTGAGGCTGCCGCCGGGCAGCAGTGTCCATGGGCCGGCCAAAAATAATTGACCCTTTTGGACGGTGATCGTGCCCGAGTTTGTCGCGTTGTCAGTAGCAAGCACGGTATAGCCAGAGCCGGCACTATTATCAATGATCTGGCCTTGATTGGCGACATAGTCATAGCCACCAGAACCACCGATAACCCCATTGCCCAAAAATTCTATCAATCCGCCAGTTTGATTAATCAAGCTGCCGGTATAATTAGTTGTTCCATCGTTATACATTTCAATCTGAGTATTGGTCAGATTGATGGTTCCGGAATTGGTCAGCGGAGCGAGCAAAGTAAAACTTGGAGTAAGACTCGGATTAGGGGCCAGCACGCCTCCGCTGGCCACGGTCACTGCCCCATGAAAAGTGCCGTTCCCATTCAATACGCCACCGCCAGACACCGTCACTGCGCCATACATCGTGGCATTGCTCAAACTTAAAAAGCCGCCATTGACCACCAGATAATTTCCATACACGCCGGTGTTCAAAATAGTGAATTTTCCCTTGATCGGCAGGGTGGTTGACAACTGGTTCGTCAACTCCATTCCATCCAGCGTCAGGTTGGTAATCGCGCCACCTTGAAACCCCGGCCCCAATTCCAACAAGCCTCCTTGCAACGACAGGTTCGGCGACACATTCACCGGCGCATATAAATAACCGGAAATGAACTGCAATTGTCCGCTGCCGCCCATCACGCCCGGCTGTAGCGGTGTTGCGGGAGTGCCGCCGCCCAGTTGAATCGTCGCGCCCGCCGCCGCATAGAAGGTACCTGTCAGTGGTCCTTGCAAGAAGGACAGAATTAATGTCCCCGATAAATTGGTGATCGCCCCTTGACTGTTGTCAAAGTCAAAAACACTGGCTGAAACATTAATCGTGTTCGTGGCGCCGATACCAGCGTTCTGGACGATCGCCCCTTGATTGATCAAATAATTGGTCGTGGCGGAGAAAGGGTATGGGATGATTATGCCCGAATTGTTCCCCAGGTTGATCAATCCGCCCGCCTGATTGAATATCCCATTATTGACGCCCTCATAAGTCCCGCCTCCAATTGTTCCGCCGAAGGTAATCGGAGCAGTCAGATTGAGCGTCCCCGCGTTGGTCAGCGAAGAAATTAAAATGACTGGGCCTTCCATATTCATCGTCCCGGCGTGAGCGATTGTTATGGCTCCACCCAAAAAGGCTGAACCAGTTGCACTCAAAACGCCGCCGTTCGCCACGGTCAGATTGGTCGAGATGGCACTGTTCGTCGCCGCAAGCGATCCGGTGATAGGCAGCGCGTTCAACAACTGTATTCCATCAAGCGTCAGGTTCGTGATTGTGCCGCCTTGAAAACCCGGTCCCAGTTGCAACGTGTCGCCCATCAATTCCAAATTCGGCGGCACATTCGCCGGCAAGTATAAATAACCGGATGTCAGTTGGTATTGTCCGCCGCCAGCCAGCATGAGTGGCGTCCCCAAAGTCAGCTGGGCTGCGCTACTGGCATTGGCAAGATCAGCGCCCACAAATTGAATCGTCGCGCCCGATGTCGCAAAGTATTTGCCCACCAGGTTGGTTTCAAAGAGTCCCAGCGATAACACTCCCGACAAATTGGTGACGGTTCCCTGGCTGTTGTCAAATAACGGGCAATAGATGGCGTTCGTGCCGGCATCCTGGACGATGGTACCCTGATTGATGATATAGCCGCCGCCGATGGCGGTACTCCCCTGCAAATTGAGCGAACCACCTGTCTGGTTGACCAGTCCGCCGGTACCACCATAAATGGAGTTAACCAGGCCAATCCCCCCGTTGGTCACATTGATCGTCCCGGAGTTGGTCAGTGGACCGTATACACCTAAAGATTCGTTTGGATAGTCCAGGACATTCAAAACCCCGCCATGCACCACCGTCAACGCCTCGCTAACCCCAACGTTCATTACATTCAACCGTCCTCCATTCGCCACCGTTGTCGGGCCGGCCAACGTGTCGCCAGTCGCATTAAGCACGCCGCCGCCCGCCACCGTCAGGGTTGTGGTTGGCGCACCGGCGGACGAATTTGAGGTGAGTTTGCCGTTCAATGAACTCATCACGCCGCCATTGGCGATTACCAACGGCCCGGGCAAATTTTCACCCTGCCCGTTGAACACGCCTCCTGTGTCTATGCGTAGCGGATTTGCGATCAGGAGGCCCGAGAAATCGTTTGTCATGATGAGCACACCGCCATTGGTCACCTCCAATTGCGAGCCAACGACGAACTCGGAATAGGATAAATTCGTCACCAAGAACGTTTGCACGCCGGCAGCGCCCCCGCCAGCACCCAGAGTGAGATTGGAAGCATTGGTCACGGTGTTCTCGAAATTAGGAGCCAAATCAAGCGTGACTGTGTAGGTGCCCGGGGTCGTGATCAGGGCATTATCAGTGTTTCCGGGAACCTGGCGCGGGCTCCAATTGTTGGTGTCACTCCAATTGCCGCCGGCGGTGTTAGTCCAAGTAATAGTCGTGGCGTGAACGGCTGCAACGTGGGTGACCAGCACAGTCAGGCCGGTAAAGAGGAAAGCAACATAGCGGTTCATAAAATCAGTCCCGGGACGGGCACATAGGCGATTAATGGGACGGCTTGGGGCAGATGCAGTAACGCCGGCAAATTGATCGGGGCGTAATGAAACCATTTTTAAGTAGGGGGAATTGTTTTGATTTCTCCAACTGATTAAACCGGGACTTACCATTTGGTTTCATGCCCACGACCAGCGTAAGCCTTCTTGGTGATGGTCTGCCTGCTCAACCAATTTGCAAGACTTTTTTCCAGTCCGTACCGGTTATTCTCTGTCACAGGGCTGTTTCGATGAAGTTTGTGGCGCCCTACTCCCATTTTCTACCGTGTAATGTCCAAAAACTCAAATTGATAGGTTAAGTAGCTTCGCGATAATAATAATTGAGCGGCCCTCCGAGGCGTATTCGTCGGCAGAGAACTCGTTCTGACGGAAAGAGGGTGGCATTGGGTCGGATGAGTTGGTTTGCCAAACCCTGATGATTTCGTTCCTGATTGTAGTGGGTCACAAATTCAGCCACCGCGTGACGCAGCGAACTCTCTCCGAAGAAGACCATCCGCCCCAGGCACTCCTCCCGGATCGTCCGCACAAATCGTTCAGCATACGCGTTCAAATTCGGCGAACGCGTAGGCAGCCGCAGTGCCTCAACTCGTCCACTTCGCAGCACACGATTAAAACGCTGACTGAACACAGTGGCACGATCGTGAATCAACAGACGAATGGAAGTAAGAAATCCGGTCCAAGGGTCGACGAGGTTGCGAGCAATCTGCAACCTCCACGACTCGGTTGGTTCGGGGACCACGCCCGCGATCTCCACCGCTCGCGTCGCCAGTTGGATCACAAAAAGCACGTGATAACTCACTAATCCCCTGCCCGTCCACACCTCCACTCCAAAGAAATCTGTGGCTGCCAGCACTTCCCAATGCATTTTCAGGAACGCCTTCCAAGTCATACCGTTCACCCGCTTCGGTGCCGGTTCCACCCCGGCATCTTTCAAGTTATGGGCTTCTGGTCCTCTCGATTTCTTTGTAGAGCCAGGCTTTGGCGTGAGCCCAGTAATTATCCGCGGTGCGGGCGGAAATGTTGAGAGCTATGGCGGCCTCTTCGAGGGTCATCCCCATGAAATAACGCAGCTTCACCAATTTCGCTTCCGTGGGGTTTTGCAAGGCAAGTTTGTCCAAGGCTTCATTCACCTCAAGAATGTCCCGGTCATCGCCTGGCGCGGCGACATCCACCTCTTCGAACTCAACCCGTTGCAGTTCGCCGCCATGGCGGCGGGTGTGTTTGCGGCGGGCCTTCTCAATCAGGATACGCCGGATGGCTTCAGCGGCAGCCGCAAAAAAATGCGCGCGGTTGGCATATTGGGTGTTTTCATTGCCAACCATGCGCAGCCAGGCTTCATGTACCAACGCCGTGGGTTGCAGGGTTTGGTTGGGCGCTTCGCCGGCCATTTTGGAAGCAGCCAGTTTTCGCAACTCATTATAAACCAAAGGCAAGAGTTCGTCTGCCGCTTGGTGATCACCATTTTCGATGATTTCCAATATGTGCGTAACTTCACTCAATCAGAAACATCTATCAAAGCTTATCGCGGCGGGGAAGAAAAACCTGGCGATGAGGCCGAGGCCGTTTCTCCAGTCGAACCAGTGGAAAAACCCTTTCTGATCGAAGCGTTGCCCAAGTCCGCCACATAAAGATTACCCGCCCGATCCAAGGCAATGCCAAGAGGAAGCCAAAATCGTGCGCTGCTCCCGGTTCCATCTGCATTTCCAGCGTGGCCAGCGAGACCGGCCAGCGTCGTTGCCTCTCCAGACGGAGTTATCCGGCGTATGGTTTGATTACCGGTATCCGCCACGTACACGTTTCCTGCGCTGTCCACCGCCAAACCGGCAGGATTGCAAAATTGCGCATTATTTCCAATTCCGTCCGCAATACCAACATTATATGTCAGTTTACCGGCCAAGGTCGTAACGATGCCCCTTGGGGTCACCTTGCGAATGGCATTATTATATACGTCGGCCACGTAGATATTGTCCGCATTATCCACCGCTACTGAGACAGGAAAGTTAAAGCGCGCAGCGCCATCTTTGCCGTCAATGCTGCCAGCACTGCCCGCCCGGCCGGCCAACGTGGTTACAACCCTCTCCGGGGTCACCTTCCGGATGACGGCGTTGTAAAGATCGGCCACATAAACATTACCAGCACTATCCACCGCGACGCTGTTGGGGTAATTGAACCGCGCGTTTTTGCCGACCCCATCCGCACTGCCGACCAGACGTGCCTGTCCGGCAAGCGTGGCTACCATTCCGGCCGGTGTAATGCGACGGATAGTATTGTTGCCACTGTCAGCGACAAAAACATCGCCCGCATCATTTACCGCAATCCCTTGCGGATAACAAAAACGGGCCGCACTTCCGGCTCCATCCGCGCTCCCCGGGCTCCCTGGCTTGCCCGCTAAAATGGTTATTTCGCCCGCCGGTGTCATCCGGTAAATTGCATGAGCCCGCATGCTGGCGACATAAATATTACCGGTTGAATCCACTGCCAATCCCCGGGGATGGGAAAAAGGGGCCCGATTTATTGTATTACCCAATGCCGACGGGCATTTCCCGGCTAATGTGATGAAGGTGCGAGGCATTGAGTAAACCGCTTGAGCCATGGCCGACATAGTCAAATAGATTGAAAGCAGCCCGATCGCCACGCATGCTAGCCATTCGCGCATTCTGCGGGAACTCATCGGAATTGGAATTTTTGTGTTCATAGCTACCGGCGATGAGGTAATCCACACGCCATGAACCAATGCGAAATTACCGAACAAAAGGCGCAAAATGATTTTAATCAAGTAAAACCAAAGCGGGTGGGCCGAACCAGTGAGCTTATGGTTTTGTCGTAGCGAACAGGGATTTAGCCTCCTGATATGCCAGCCACCCTATCATCACGTCGTGCGACGCCATTTTCCCGTCTAGAAGAGGTTTGTTCGTGTCATGCGGATAGGGAGGCATTTGTGCTTCGGACTGGTTGAAAATCTGCCAGGCAGCTTCAGCATGGCCTTGCTTGAGCAGACTCATAACATGGAAAAAACGCGCTGTGCCAGGTATTTCCTGATACTTGCCAGCGTTTTGCTCTGCGTCGGTCAGGATTTGTTCAGCCTCGGCATATTGATTATTACGATATTCCGCGAGGCCCAGGCTTAATTGATACCAGCACAGCCACGGCGTGCCTTTCCTGAACTCCACTCCCCGGCGCGCCAGGTCCAGCGCGTTGGTCAGCAAGACCCCGTTGGTTGAAGGACTTAAGCAATAAGCCTTGGCCGCCATCTCCGCTGTGAGTGCATCATCCGTTCCGTTCGCCAGTTTGAGGATTTGCTGTCGCGTGACTTCGTAATCCGCCGCTTTTCCAAACCATGCCTGCCACGTCGCCAGCGTCAGAGCAGCATCCATATCTTTGGGATGAGCATGCCAGGCCTTTTTCAGGGTGGCGATTCCTTCTCCGCTGCGCCCAGCGGCACAATAGCAAGTGGCCAGCGTCTTCATGGCCAAAAGATTGCCAGCTGCCGCAGCCTTCTGAAACCATTTCAGCGCTTCACGCTCGTCCGGCGGCAGTCCGGTCCCATTGAAATACAAAACCGCCAGATCAATTTGCGCGCGGCTATTTCCCGAATCCGCCGATTGGCACAACCATTTTACGCCGTCGGCTACGTCCTGTGGCACACCCTGGCCGTGAAGATACAAAATGCCAAGAGCATACTGGGCGGCCGTGGCGGAAGCAGACTTGTCCTCTGCTTTCTCCAGATAAAGTTTTCGTGCGTCATCCAATTTATTCTCTTTTTCGAGCAATCCGCCCAAGTCGGTCAAGGAATCCGCCGCCGGGGCACTATCATCACCAAATATCTTTCTGCGGATGGCCAACGAATTGCGATAGAAAGGTTCCGCTTCGGCACATTTATTTTCAGCGACAAGCAATTCACCCAGGTTTGAAAGGGTCTGGGCCACTTCAGCGTTTTCTCCACCAAGAAGCCGGCTCTGCATGGCAAGTGCTTCGCGGCGGATCGGCTCGGCTTCGGCCAGCTTGCCCTCATTTCGCAGCACCGACGCTAAGGTGTTCAGCGATTGAGCCAGATTGGGATGCGCGGCGCCGTAAAGTTGCCGTTGCGCCGACACCAACTTGTAGAGCATGGCTTCTTCTTCGCCTGATTTCCCTTGAATATCATATTCCGCGGCCTGCAGTTTGAGCGAAGCCACGTTTACCAGCAGATTATCGGCACCGAGTAGCTGTCGGCGTATTGCGATGGCCTGGCGAGCTAGCGCGCCAGCCTCTTCCCTTTTGTATCGCCGCGAAAAAAGCCATTGGGACAGGTCATCCAGGCTATCGGCCACTTCCAAATTGGTTTCGCCGAGCACACTTTCCTTCGTAGCTACCGCTTCACGCAGGATGGCTTCGGCTGCTGTTGAATGGTTTTCAGTGTTAAGTATGGCGGAGAGGTCTTCCAATGAACGCGCCACTTCCAAATTCGTGTTGCCATACAATTCACGTTGCAAAGCGATGCCGGCACGCGCCATGGATTCGGCCTCAGCCAGGTTCCCCCGCCGCCACAAGACATGGCTCAAGCTACGCATGGATTGAGCGACTTGCGGATCATTTGGCCCCAGCACCTTTAGGCGAATGGCCAATGCCTGCCGGTGCATTGCCTCCGCGTCTTCCAGATCGCCGATTTCCCAATACACCTCACCCAGGGTGTAGCGCAGCTCGGCTTCCACTTCGGGTTGTTGGGCCAGATCGGTGCCAATTCGTTTGGCGGTCTTATCCAGGATTTTTTTTAGCAACGTCGTATCACTGCCCATCGCGACGGAAGGGCCTACACCGTTGAGCATGTCTTCAAGGAACCTGGCAACTTGCTGGCTCTTTGCGGCTTCCGCCTGCGCCTGCACCCGTTGTCGCTCAGCCTCTGCCCTTTGCCCGTCGGCCTCCACCCGCAACCTGTCAGCCTCCGTGAAGGCTTTATGCTCTTTGATCAAAGCCCAGACGGAGATTGCCACGCCGATGGCCAGAGCCAGCATGATGGCGGCGGCGGCGGCAAAAACCAACCGGTGGCGTTGCACTAATTTCTGAAATCGATACAAGCTGCCCGGCGGACGCGCCACCACCGGTTCATTATTCAAGTGCCGTCGTATATCCGCCGCCAAACCATTGGCTGTCTCGTAACGGCGCGTGCGATCCTTTTCCAATGCCTTCATCACGATCCAATCCAGATCACCCCGCACTTGATGAATCAACCGGGGCGCCTCGATTTTTCGATGCCTCGCGATGGCGCTAAGAACATCTCCCTGCATCGTGCTTAGACGGGTCGAGGGCGCCGCCGGCTCCTTTTCCCGGATGGTGCGGCGAATTTCATCCAGTCCCGCCAACAACAGTTCTTTGGCATCGAAAGGAGTCTGGCCGGTCAACAACTCATAGAGCAACACACCCAGGCTGTAGATATCGCTGCGGGTATCCACATCCGTCGCCTTGGCCTCCGCTTGCTCCGGGCTCATGTAGGCGGGTGTGCCGATAAATTGTTCAAAGGCGGTAAAAAAAGTTTGATCGGTCAATTTGCCATGGGTCGCTTTGGCGATGCCAAAATCAATGACCTTGGGCACTGGCACGCCATCTTGCCCGGAAACCAGGATGTTGGACGGCTTGAGGTCCCGATGAATGATTCCCTTTTGATGCGCGTGTTGTGTGGCCTGGCAAACCTGCATGAATAGCTCAAGCCGTTCGCGAGTAGAAAGACGGTTCCGGTCGCAGTAATCCGTGATTTTGATCCCCGGCACCAATTCCATGACGAAATACGGTCGTCCGGCATCGGTGATGCCGGCATCCAACACCTTGGCAATATTGGGATGATTCATCAACGCCAGCGCCTGCCTTTCGGCATCAAACCGGGCGATGACACTTTTGGTATCCATACCCAGCTTGATGACCTTGAGCGCCACCAGGCGCCGAACCGGCTTTTCCTGGCTGGCCCGATACACCGTGCCACAACCCCCTTCGCCAATTTGTTCGAGCAATTCATAGACGCCAATCCGGTCGCCGGGCTTCCCGGGAGAAGCTGGCGCCGGGACGGCAAAACCGGGCGAATCCAAGAGCTTTGCCACCGGAGTTTCCATAAAAGTTGCTGTCTTTGCGGCCGCCTGCACGAGTTCCTCAACTCGCTGACGCAAAATGGGATCACCGGCACACGCTTCGTCAAGGAAGGTCGATTGGCGCTCCGGTGTCAATTGCCGGACGGCACTGAAGATAGCTAATTCATGTTCCGTAGAATCAGGCATTGGCGCATGTCATCCTGCTCTTCCTCAATGCGTGAAACCAGAGCAAAAGGCGCAAATAAAATCAGGCAATCCACCCGATAAAATTCAAACTAATGATTTCCGCTGCCAGCTTTGCGGAATTTCTAACACGGCGTCCAAACGTTGCCTTTTTGAGAAGATTTGGAACTCATTCAGTGAAAACAAAATGTAATCACAAGTTCATACAACTGACCCCAAACAACTATGTAGGTGATGTGCAGTGGTAAAAACTGCTTGAAACCCTTTAGAATCAATGTTAAGAAAGCTTTGTAATTCAGGGTATTGAGTCTGGCAGTCGGTGCACACATCGTCCGATTCCGACTCACCTTGGACCCAAAAAAGTGCCCAAAAAAGTGCCAGTGAAAATGCCAGTAAACGGGTAATCAATGAGTGATCGGTGAGTGGTTGAGTGGTATTGTGCGCGCAATGCCTGGTGCTTGACAACCATAAGGAGATGCCCGATTCTATTAGCGTTTGTTAGTTATGAGGCTGTTCGCCTCTGGTGCTACTGTGGTAATTGCGGAGTAGTGGATTTTGAAAGTGTCCTCCGCCCCGTTCGAGTCCCACCACCGTATCCAACTATACGCTTCCTAAATACAGCTACTTGCATACTTCAGAGACGGCCAGTGCCAGTGAAGGTGCCAGTGGATTTAGAACTAGGATAAAACCCAACAATTACCCCGGCATTACCCGGCAATCAATCGCGATGTTGGGATACGCCGCCTATCTGGTGTAACAGAGCATCAGCTACATGAAGCCATACCCCGGCAGTTTTGAGTTGGGTCGTGGAGGTATGGCGTGGTGAATAAAAACTGACATCATTCATCGCCGGATTGGGTTTCCGGGCTGTGTTAGCTCGCTTACGGTTTCAATTTCAAGCTTGCCTCGAATTCTTCCCGTTCGCTTGGAGTCATCATTTTAACGTCGGCGATGCGCGGTCCGCGTGAACGGTACGGAGAATCTTCTTTTGGTGGCGGCGTGACATTGGCCGCCGTCTCAATGGTCGGCGATGGCGTGTATGGCGCGGGCTTTGTGGCCACGGCTGCCGCACGTCGAGACGTGACCGGGATATTTGCGGCTGGACTGGTTCTCGCCCGTCTGCGCCGCTTGCGCTGTTTGCCGCCGTCCAGAGCAATACGGACGTATTCGGCCACTCGCGCCCGGCTGGTCTTGACGCCATGTTGTTGCAGCAAGTCGGCAATGGCGGAACAGGACGCATTTTGCCTACGCAACTCCGCGATGGAATCATGGACGGGTTTCAAAGCGTTGAACGGGACACGGCGCGGATTGGGCCGGAACTCTTGAACCGCTTTGCGCAGGGATTCAAGATCGGGCGTCGGGGTGATTGGGGTGTTCATAATTTTCGCAGGTCATGGTTGCAAGCTGACGACAGAAATCCCAGGAGCCGCTTGCGAGATGTTGCCTTGGCCGCCGCACGACTGTTGCGCGGACAGACTGCGGGTTGTCTCGCAAGTTTCCGGCGCGGACATTGCAGGTTCAAGTCCAGCGCAAGGCAAACTGTCTTGCGAGTCGTCTTGACGGATGTTCGCGGTATTGCCGTTGCTTCTGTCCGGCCATTGCCGGGAAGGTGCGCGGATCTGGCGCGAGATATTTGGTCGGATTTCTTGCCGGATGGTCCGCGGCCATCGCGCGCCCTTCTCGCGAGTCTCCGAGCAGATTTCGGCAAGCTAATGGCGAGCCGTAAAAACCTTGTTATGACAAGGGGTTCGGCTTCCACTCTATCAAAGCGATAGCACACAACCGTGCGACTGCACCGTGACTTGAAAATTGCTGCATCGGGTTTAACACGTTTTGTGAACGTAACAGTGCAAATTGACGATGCAATTTGTGAGGTGAAATTAACCGTGTAGGAGTTTTTGTTTTTCAGAGCGCGCCGGTGACGGTCTGGTTGACGGGAATGAAATGTGATCATGGTTCGTCCATTATTTCGTTGTCGTCATTCCGCGCCGGGTCAACATCGGCGATGATGAATGGCGGTGGTTGGTGCATCGGCGGTCGTGTCGTGATGATGCCAGAAATAATCGTGGCGGAGTTTCCCTGTGGTCGTTTCCGCCGCAAGCCACCGCCCAACACCCAAGCAATCGCTCCCAGGGACAGCCAGACGAATACGAGGTAAAGATAAACGCCGTAATTTGAAATCAGGGCGTCCAGAAAGTTGAACACGGGATTCAGCATCGTAGCCGGATTTAAGATCATGGCGCACCCTCCGTTGATTTTACGATGGCGAGGATTGCCGCCTTGAGTGGGGCCGGAAGTTTTGCCCAAGCCGTGACTACTTGGGACAAATCATGTCCCAAGACGACTGGAATTTGTGAGTCCCTTTGTGAGTCACCGTCAGAATTCCCCTGTAAAATATGGCGGAGAGAGGGGGATTCGAACCCCCGATACGACTCCCCACTTCAAATATGCGCTTTTATTGGCATTTCAGCATAAAAAAACTTGCTCGACACCCGCAAACGTTGCCACTATTGTTGCCACTAGAATTATACGAAAGGCACATCATGGCATCTCTCCGAAAAAAAGACCGCTCG
>Ga0302320_10024476_pt1 | contig 11778 bp, 6 predicted proteins | sample Bog_T0_3_FD_202130 | JGI IMG/M metagenome (GOLD analysis project Ga0302320, IMG submission 202130) | Peat permafrost microbial communities from Stordalen Mire near Abisko, Sweden - Bog_T0_3 | ecosystem: Environmental > Terrestrial > Soil > Wetlands > Peat | place: Sweden: Abisko, Stordalen Mire... | reverse complement strand
CGAACAAAAAGAGGAAAGAGCGGTTGGGCCAGAAGCACGGGAATGAGGGTTAATGCCAGGAGCATACGAAACGGACTGCTGAAATAACCGAGGGCGATGGGGCCCGTGCACCAGCCCAGAACAAGAAGGTCCATTTGCCAGGAAAACTGGCGCATAATCATGCCCCCAGCCATGGAGATCGAGTCCATAAAAAGCCTTTTCCAAAGATTCACGTGGTACCGGAGGCGCCCCGGGAAAAAACCGATGGCCACCACAAGATGGTAATAAACCCAAAGAAAGATATTGGCGGATAAATAGGCCAGGACAACGCCCAAGAGCCCTCCATGGCACGAGAGGAACAGCTCCAGCAGCGAGACCAGAACAATCTTATGCAGGATAAAGGCAATGGAATTGAATTCCATGTTTTCGGTCGCGATTAAGACCGAGGCATACCCGATGGTATGTAACTGGCACAGAGAACCCATGCTCATGATGCAGAGCAGCAGCCTTAAATGAGGAGGAACTGGCAAAAGCGAAATGACGGCAAACGCGAGTAGCAGGGCAACGCCAAACAGGATCCACAGCAACCCTTTTGCGTTGCCCAGCAAATGCTCCAGTTGGCCGGGGTAAAGAGTCATCTCCCTTACAAGAATCCTGCTTAATCCGAAATCGGCCACAAACTGGACTATGGTGCCAAAGGCGAGTAAGTAGGAAAAATTACCGAAATCCTCGACGCCAAGATGCCAGGCAACGATCAGAATGCTCAGGAATTGAAGGGCGCCGCCGACCACTCCTGCCACAAGGCCAAACAGGGCATTCTTGGCAATGCGTTGGGACTGTTTCATGATCAAACTGTTCTTGTATGCCACTCGACAGCTTGAGATAATTCGAGCTCTGCGCGAGCCAGCCTCGAAAGTGCATGGAGGAACGGGGAATAACCCGCCCATAAAAAACCTGTTAGGTTGGATCTCACGGCAGTACCACAGTCCAAATGCCGGGGTCAGATCCGGCCTTAGCCAATCCGGCGCAGACCATCTCGCCATACGCAGCGGGAAAATCCAAATACTCTGTCATGGCAACTTGAACCATCCCGGATGTGATTGCCCAAGGTCATTACCCTTGATAAGTTTTTCCCTGATGTTCTTCAGCCAGGCACCAGAACTTACCCGTTCCAATCCGGCGTAGGCCAAAAGGAGTCGAAAGTGGCAGGACTCTGCGGCATAGGCTGCGTCGGCATAAGCGATCTGGGAACTCAAATAATCCGCCATGGATATTTGTCCGTGTTTGTACAAGATTTCATTGCGCTGATGTTCCAGATTCTCCTTATTCAATGAAACCAGGCTGGTTGCATAGGCAACATTGCTATCTTCCAATGCTGTATAGGCGGCCTGCAGATCACTTTCTATATCAAGTTTTACCTGATAAAGCTGTTGTTTTTCAGACTCCAGTTTCGTTGCAGAGGATCTCACTTTGAAATAATTTTCACCGCCGTCAAAAAGCGGCACGCTGACCGTCAACGCCGCCAGCCACCGGTCGGTGCCCGGGGGATCGAAATTACTGCCCCATTCGTACGAGTTTTGTGAAGTCACCGATGGCAGAAAGGAAGTTTGATCCAAGGCGTGTTGCGCTTTGGCCTGATCGACGGCGGATTGCTGCGTGGTCAAGGCGGGGTGGGATAGCAAAGTTGAGGTGAGCAGGGTCTGATAGTCGGCTACGGGACAGAGTTCCGGATACTCGGCTTCAATCTGAACCTGTCTCGGATCGTCGACCCCGAGCAACTGCGTTACCTGGATCAGCGCACTGGCGGTGAGCCATTGAGATTGCTGAGAGAGGGCGTTGACCTCGGCCAACTGCGCCACGGAACCATTGATCTCTTCATTGGAAACCATATGATACCTCTCTTTGATTTGAAGCATTTTGACCTGGCTTTGGAGTGCTCCGAGCTTGGGCTGTAAAATAGCCGATAGCTTGCTCGCCGCAATGGCCTGCAGGTAAATGACCAGGGCTCGATAAAGAATTTCATTTTGAGCCAAAGTGACCTTGGCATCGGCTTGGCTTTTTTGCGCCTGCACGATGGCGACCTTGGGCGGAGTGTTAATGCCCAGGAAAGTGCCATCCGTGAAAACGGGAATGGTTAGTCTGCCCCCCCCAAGATCAAAGTAGTCGTTCACCTTGTTGGTATTCTTGGCCCCGTTCGTGATGAAAGGTGAAACGGTGGCTCCTTGAACGTAGCCGGTCGATCCAATCGCATCTAATTTTGGAAAATAGGAGGCCTTAGCGGCACGTCGGGCATAGTCAATGGATTGCGCGTCGAGTTCGGCGCTTAAGATGGCCGGGTTTCTCGCCATGACCGCAGTCAAATACTCGTCCAAGGTGTAGTGAATGGGCCCGGCGTCCGGAATAGAAGAATCGTCGGCAGAAGAAACGGCAGGGACAGCGTCTTCACTGGCGAGGGCAGGGGCCAGTAAGACAAACACACAGACCAACCAGCTCAGGGCATGCCTCAGACTAATGGGAAATTGCAGCTTCATAAATCAATTAAGGTTGCGGCAAGGATTGGATTACTTAAAACTTAAGGCTTGGTTTCGTCGTCAATTGAGGAGAGTCCAGGTGAAGGAGGCAAACCAAGATCAGGAATTTGCTCGCCGGGCTTGGCGGCCATGCCATCGGCGAGATAGACATTAACCTGAAAGCCCGAATAGACAACGCGCGAGCGATGGATGACGTAGCTGTCCACTTTCTTGATGACATCCGGGTCAGTGGATGGACTGATATAGCCGATGTACCACAAGCGCTTGAAACGACTGAACGCCTTGGCAAAATCACGGTCCGTTTGCAACGCAGGTACGTGGATATAGTTGTTCTCGTAAAGGCCGTAAGCACCGCGATTGGGGTTGAAGGTTGAAACATCAGCGAGATCTTCGTTCAGCGTAAAATCAACCCAATGCCCGGTAAAATGGAAGAAACTATAGTTATAAGTTCCGGTAACTCCATCGCCCGGTTGTAAATGATCAGCGACATAGCGACAGGCGGCCCTGGCGTCTGGCCAGTAGAGTCCGTAACGGGTGGATGGATTCTCCGACATCTCGGTCACCGTCACGTCGATCAGTTGCCACCCAAGAGTGCTGGAGACCAATAGAATCGTGACAACAATCCCGCCGGTGGACCAAAGGGCCACCCGTCTGGCGAGTTCGACGGCGTGATGACTGACCATGTCGTAAATGGCTTCGCAGGCATAGACCAGCGTCGCACAAGCACCCAGGATTAATAGCGATTGATAAAAATAGAAGTATCGGACCGTTTGCACTGGCAGAAAGTTTGAATAGAGAAAGAGCAAGAGACCGAAGAGCACCAGGACATAGCGCAACGGACGACTGCGTCCGATAAAGAGCAGGCCGAAGACCAGGGAGATGGAGAGCAGCAGGTGGCACTGCTCCCGCATAATGCCGTTGACGTAATAGTTGATCGTTTCGGTCTGGTCCAGAAATACAGGATGTGGGGTTAAACTTGAAAGTCCGTATCCCACCTGGAGGTACCACTGATTTTTAATTGCGCGGCTGGAAAGCTGGAGGACGATAACGGCGATAACCGTCAACAATCCCGCATACATGTGGAATTGCCGCAGCCACTCCCATCTACCGGCTTGCATGAGCAAAAGCAGGATGCCGAACGCGACAAGGATAAAAGCCGAACCCTCCCATGTCAGGTAGGTCAGGATAAAATAGACACAGGCTTTATAGTATTCCCGCGCATACACCGTTCCGGGAACGCATATCGCGCGATAAAACGACCAGAAACAAAGCAACGCGAAAAACTGGTCCTGGGCGGGATGGACGCAGTGTTCTGCATAGTAAACATTCCACGGTAGAATGGCGTGGCAGACCGCCGCCAACAGGCCCACCGCAGGGGAAAACATCTCGCGCCCCATGCGTCCCAGGTTCCAGGTCGTGAAGGCGCTGAATAGCAGGGCGGGAATACGCACGGCCCAATCACTCCAGCCAAAAATCAACCCGGAGAGAGCGATCGGGTAAGTCAAAAATTCATATGTGGTCAGACGTTGCACCTGCCCGCCATAATTGGTGGACGGGAAACCCCGCTCCCAGATCCCCTGCGCGCAGTAGCGCATGAGCATTTCATCCTGGTTCAAGCTGAAGAGATCGATTCCGGAAAGCCGCAGCGCAAAAGAGAAAACACCGATGATGGCCAGGAGTATGGCAAAGCCCCGGCCGTCAATCCAATCGAGCATCCAGCGGTGCCGGGCGGAATCCGGCTGGGCAGAGGGCTTCAAGCTGACGATAACCCACGAGCGTAACGCGAACCACGCGACCAGGATGATCCAGAGAGGGCCGGGTTGATTGACCCAGTTAAACTGCGTGTGCGCATCGAAGTGCAAAAGGGCAAGGAATATCAAAAAGAACAAGACCGGCAGGTGCAATACAGCATCCACAATCAGCGCCTGCGGCCCCTTTACCGCGCCGCGCTGATCGATGTAATCGGCCACCAGCCAATGGATGGCCACAAAAAGGAGAGCCAGAAGCATCGCGCCCGTGACATTCCAAATGAAACGGTGATTGCGCTCCGAGGCGGTATAGGTTCCTGGCGAGCTTTCCCGGACCGGGCTGTTCCAGGCACTGCCTGAATCGTCCGCTGCTCCCAAATCCAAAGCCTGCTCGGTCTCTCCGGAAAGCGTTTTGACCGTCCAACTGCGATCACTGATGACATGCACGATCTGATTGGAGGTATTCCGATACGATATTTGCGCGACCAAGGTCGGCGTATCCCGGGGACTGGCCAGACGAACGGTGATTTGGTTCTTTCCCGACTTGATCCAGGGTTGGATCCAATAAAAATTCACCGTGCCCGCGTAGGAACGTTGGTCGGTCCCCTCCCAATTCGCCGGAGCCGCCAACTCCCTCGAATCGGCCATGGGCTGGCCGTTGATGATGATTTGATAATCTCCCACCGAAGCAATCTGCATCCAGCAATCGCTGCTGCCACCCGGCAGGTCAATCTCCGGGGAAAACATTCCCACCTGCGGGTCCTTGGAGAAAGCGCAAATCCTATGGGCCAGCAACGGCTCTTGAAATAAAGCGGGAGGAACAGCCACCGGTTGCACGAGACCGTTGTCTGAATAATCGACAGGGCGGGCAAACGGCCAGTGGGCGTCATCCAAGACCGGGTCTGTCCATGACATCAAATTGTTCAGCACCCCGGGATAGCTGGAAGCCCGCCACGATGAATCCGAGACAAACTCGTCGTTTTGCATCGCATATTCCACACAACCACAGGCACGCAGGCAGGCAGGATTTTGGTAAGAGGACGACATGACATAAACCGCCACTGTATTCGTTCCCGGCTTCAAATAGGGAGTCATGTCGATCAATGCGGTCGGAAAACCCGGAAGCTGATAGCCGGTTACCCCAAGATGGCGGGCAAGCCGCGTGGCGCCTGGAATTTTTGTGTTATCGATGAAAACGACGAAATCATTGGGTGCCGTCACCATCAGCCATGCGTGGCGCACCTTTTGCGATACGTAGAGATCCTTGCGAAAATAGGCCGCCCCCTCCGCGGCGTCCGGGGTGATCCATTTGGCTTTGCCAAAGTCGGGCGCGTAGGTCGGAATCGGCGGGTCGCTGTAAACCTGGGCCAGGCAGCTCCCCAGCCAACAGGCCGTGATAACGACCAGAAGCAGGCTGGTGATGCCCTGCGCGGTGCCAAGCCATTTGAGCAAAGGGAACTGCGGGTTCATTTGAAGTAATCGTCAATCAAGCTTTTGAGCGCGCGATAATTCAACTCGCTATAGGCTTGAGTGGATTTGAAATAACAGGTGCGCGCCTTGTCCAGTTCACCGGACTTGTAGTAGGTGTCTCCGATGGCCGCCCAACAAAGGGATCCGACGACCGGAAGGGTGCTGTAGCTTTGGGCCCGCAATAACCACTTCCGGGCCTGATCAGGACTGGCCAGGTCCATGCTGGTCATCCCCAGCATGTAATACGGCGCCACTTGCCGGGGTTGGGCCTGGATGGAACGTCGCCATTCGTCCATCGCCGCGCCAAGTGATCCGAGCTTATAATACCGGTTTCCCTGGATCAGGGAGAGTTTGGCTATCTCACAGGAAACCTGTCGGGCCAAGTCCGGACCGTCCGTGATCCGGGCCAAGTCCAACCAATACATTCCCAACTCGTAAGATCCCCGGCTGATTAGATCTTCACCGAGGAAAAACCGGGCTTCCGCACTGAGATTATCTCCGTGGCTCTGGCGGAGGGCGCCAATTTTTAAATAAAGTTCAGGCCGAACCCGGTACCATCCATCCAGGGCTATGGCGTGGCGATATTCCCGCTCCGCCTGACCGATGTCATCCCGTGCTGCCGCCAGGTCACCATTCCACAAGTAATACTCTCCCGCCAGTGGGCCCGTGAGTTGCCCGGCCAGGATCACAAGGCAGAGAAGAGCCCAGAGCCAAAGCGGACGAAGCAGATATTCTTCCTGGCCGACAAAAGAAAAGGCCGCCCCTAAGGATAGCAGCCCCCCCAGGAGAAAACCATACCAGCCGTAATTGAGGCAGGAATAGGTGGCGGCAAAACGATCCGGAAGAGCGCCGTCGGTGAGAAGAATTCCGTCATTGGGCGCCACGGAATACGCTTCTGGAATACTGTAGGAATTGGCGAAACCCATGGTGTAGCGAAAATCGGTCGCGCCGTTTTTGGCTTCTTCAATCCATTCCGGACGGATGACAGCGATCTGTAAAAAGCAGTCCAGGCCCAGAAACAAGAGAGTGGCCGACGCCAGAATCAGCCCGGTGCGGTGCGGGCGCCAAGCGGCAAACACGATCAAGCCGCACAAGATCAGCCCCACGGTTCCGAAAGAGAATAACTGAAAGGCGCCGGGGATTTCCGGCTCCTGACCGATGCCGATCTGCCACGCGGAAAGACGCGGAGTAGTGGCGGGGTCAAACCAGCCGGCAAATAGAGCAAGAAAGGCGAGAAGCGCCCCGAAAAGGGCTACCCTCCGTTCAAGATTTGGCGTTGGGGAAGGTGACGCGGACGCGTTCATTATCTCTCAGGTAAATGGTTCCCGCACTGACCACGACATCGCCTTCCTTCAATCCTGAAACAACTTCGTAATTGTTTTGGCCGGAAAGTCCCAAAACAACCGGCGTCAGAACCGCGCGCCCGTCGCTGTTGACCACAAACACATTGGCCGTTTCTCCATATTGGTTCATCACTGAGGTTTCAGGAATCGCCAGGGCGGTTCTAGAAAGGGTGATGCGTCCAAAACCGGTCAAGCCGGGCTTCAAGTGCAGCCCGGGATTATCAATTGCGACATAGGCCTTGAACGTCCGGGTCGTCGGATCAATGGTGGGGTCGATTTTCTCAATAACGCCGTGAAATGTTTGGGAAGGAAGAGAGGAATAAATCACTTCCGCCTTGGCATTCGCGACCAGGAATGGCAGTTCGCTTTCCTGGACCAAGGCCACAAAATAAACCGTGTCCAAGACCCCAAGCGTGAAGACGGGCCTGTTCACAATGAGGGTGTCACCAGGATTAACACTGCTTTCGATAACGATGCTGTCGGCGGGTGACTTAAACCCGGTAAAATCGAAATCGCTCTGGGCTTCGGCCAGCGCTTTCTGCGTCTGGGCTTCGGCCTGCCTGGCCGTGGCTTGAGTGCTGACCGCATTCAGTAGGTCCACATCGGCCGCCAACCCGGCCTTCTTTAAATCCTGAGCGGCTAGGATCCCGTCGTTGGCTTTCTCCACCTCTGCTTTCGCCGCCACCTCCGCCTGTTGGGCCGCCACCAGGGCGGGCCCGTAGGCGCTTTGGTCCGCTTCCAGCAGCGGCGTATCCCGGGTGATCACGTCCCCTATCTTGACCTGGACATTTTTGACTGTCGCATTGACCCGTGACGTTATAAAGATCGATGCATGCTCCTGCACCACTCCGCTCGCACCCACCACATCCGTAATTTGTCCCACTTGCACGCGATAGCCCGCCACCGGCACAGGGAGGAAGAACAGCCGCGCCACCCGCGGTGAGGTCATGGCATTATAAGCCACCGCGCCCGCGAAAACTACGATTGTAAGGATCAGGACCAAAAAAAGAAAAGTTCGGACACGACGAGACCTTGTCTTATATTGCGAGGCCAATTCGTTATATAACTGTTTGATCACATTCACACTCCATTAAGTTCGGACTCGACCAAGCGGCATGTCCGCAAAAGCCGGCAAGTCATGCTCATTTTCATGATTTTTTCATCATTTCCCGGGCATTGCTGTAAAGACCGACGTTGGCCTCATGAAGGGCCTGTTGTTGGGTGGGATCGTCGCAGTCTACCAGGTAGACCTCAATATAATGGGCCTTGTACGCAACTCCGGCACGCAACGCGTCGGCCAACGATCCGCCGGGCATCAACTGTCCGTCTTTCGACGGCAATAACATTTGAAACCCCACGATGGTCCTGGCCGAGTTCTCTCGAATGACGATACCAGAATGGTGCGGATTAAAACGGGGAGCCAGCGAGGCGTTGCACACACCAAAGTGGTTTGGATATTTTTTTAACAACTCGGCCACCACTTGATCAATCGTTGCATGACCTTCGGGAGTGGGGGTTGGAGGCCCCATGGCGTAAATCAACGTGGTGTGAGGAAAAGCTGCGGCATAGAGATCGGCAATGACCCGGGCGGCGTGACCCCACAATTTCCCGCCTCCCGTCTGGTTAAAATTGTCGATGTCGGAGGGTGAATCGACAAAATAAGTCTCGAAATCACGCCCGGGGCCAGCCATGAGGATGTAGGCAACTTCCGGAACGGCGTCATACCGTTGCCCAAACGCCTTGATCAGGCTGGCCCATTTTGTTTGGAAAGCGGCGTCCCACGGCAAAGGCATCGCCATGGATTTCGTGACCCCGCCCGGGCGGTTTTTATTAAAATAAAATTTTGGGACACCAGACTGATAGACCCATTCCGGAGTACTTGTGCCTGCGCAAATGCCCAAGCCCACGCTTTTCCCATATTTGCGGGCCAAGGCAACGCTCTGGTCACAAAGTCCGAAGTCAAATTCGCCCTCGCGAGGCTCCACCATACCCCAAGGCAATCGGAGCAGGACCCCTTTGATTTCAGGATTTGCCCAACAGGCAAAATCAGCCAGGCGGGATAGAGGGTATTTAGGACCCTTTAGCGGGATAATTCCGATGATGCCAACGGGGCCGCTTTTTATCGATGGCGGAAGCGCAAATCCAAGATTAGCGGAAAGAGAAAGTACAATCAAAGAAAGCCAAGAGACTAGAAAGCATTTGTTTATATCATTCATGATGACCTCCAATCATCCGAACTACTGATAAACGCCAACTTCGTACGAGCAGGAAACTGAGGCAGCCACGGCTTCTTCTGCCCGGATGCAGAGCGACCGGCCTTCCATGTCCGCCGGTACAGAATGCCCGAGAATTTCCAGGATAGTGGGCGCAATATCGAGGAGACTGGCCCCGATTAGCTCCTCCCCCCTCATCACATCCAGGGAAACACCCGGCGACGGAGCCGCAATGAACATTCCCTGCTGGCCATGATTCGCGTCGTCCGGACCAGTATCATTCTCAAACGTGTGAATCGCTGGATTCCCTACTGTGCCGATCGAACGCCAATGCAGATTTCCGAAATAGACGAACAAATCCGGTGCGACGTTCTCGACTCTCGGATAGAGATCCACTGGACGATAAACCTTTGTTCCCATGGGCCGGCCTTGATCATCAGGAATCTGCTCGATTTTTTCCTTCAATTCGCAGAGGAGCCTCTCGTGGTCAGCGGCCAAAACAATGCCGCCCGGCTCCCGACCTTTAAGATTGATGAAAATGCGGCCATAGTAACCACCATCGCCCCAAGCCACCGTTCGCGTCCAATCAATGTTGGCCTTGGAAAACGGCGTAATTCCGTCGGGCGGGGTCTTGAGGTGAAGATAGCCCTCCCGAATGAGCCAATCATTGAGGCAGATTCCGCCATCCATCCGTTTGGCACCGTGGTCCGAAACGATCAGGACGGTCGTATCCTTATCAAGCAGTTCGAGTACCCTGCCGATCTCGGCATCAACGAACTGATAATATTCGCGGATGACGTGCTCGAAGGAATGGCCGGCCTCATAGTTCCGGTGAGCAGCATCCATGTAGCTCCAGAAAGCGTGGTGGATGCGATCCGTTCCCATCTCGACGGCCATTAGAAAGTCCCACTCTTTATGCAGAATGAAATGACGGATCAGCTTAAATCGCTTCCGTGTCATTTCGTAAATATCCTCCAGTATTTTGGTTTTCTTTCCCGTCCGGAAATCACGCACATCCAGGACATACTCGCCCACCACCTCCGCAATTTCGTCCCGCAGCTCATGAGGATAGGTATATTCGGAGCGGATGTCGGGAGTGAGAAAGTCACTGATCATGATTCCATTGACCGGGTTGACGGGATATGTCAGGGGAACGCCCATGACAATCACCTGTTTTCCGGCCTTGGAAAGAATGTCCCAGACCCGGTCCACTTTGACATCGCGTGAACTGGCTATCTTCAACTGATCGTATGAGCGATTCGTGCGATTACGGAAACCGTAAATACCGAGACTTCCGGGACAGCGCGACGACATCATCGCTGCCCAGGCGGGAATTGTGATGGGGGGATCGCACGATTGAAGTCGACCATGAACTCCCGTTTGCAAAAGAGATCGTAAATGCGGCAATTCATCCAGCCACTTTTCGAATATTAATTCCGGAGAAGCGCAATCGAGTCCGATCACCAGGACCTTGTTTTTTTCTCTCTGATATTGGCGCATAATCCTCCTGTAAAGTTTTAGATTTTCTCTTCCCGGCCAAACGCGAACAGGCAGTTAATTGATGCCGTTTCGGTCATTTGAGACTGCGACTGATCTTCAACAAAATTGTCAGTACGGGAAACCAGCCCGTTCTGAAGTGGCAGGCAATTCGTTGGAATCTGCTCCCACTCTGTAACTGTTCTCGATAGTAATAACAAATCATGGACAGTCATGGCGGAAGGCGAAGATAGCCGCTCACGACAAGCACGGGCAACGCGGGAATTGTAACGACTTCGCAACGCTGGCATGTCAATTCGGTGACGGTCTTGTGACGCGACTAGCTTCTCGCGTTAAGAGCTGTTCCTCGCACTAAATCCGTCTCCTCAGGTCACTGTAGCGTGCGTCTTTATTGGGTTATTGAAACAGCAGCGGTCGTAATTTGTACGACTATTCCTCCCAATGAGTCCGAAGTTTGCCAATGGAAGAACGGTGCCACGCTTCAGATTGCGAAGCCTTTGGAGTGACCAGATATCACGGGGAAGTGACGTTCAACCGGATGAACTCCCTGGCACTTGTGACAGCAACTTGAACTTGCATGATCGAATCACCGGTAGTCGGGTCTGTGCCGATCTGGTTTTGAGTCGGATTTGCCACCGTGGTCCATGTCTTTAAATCAGAGGACGTTTGCACGTTGAGATTAATTCCCGTTTCAAACATGTAGTGGCGATAGGTCAGGGTGAGGTACTTTGTCCCACCGGTGACAATCGTATTGAAGACCGGCAACGCGGTCCGGTCTGCGGCAGTCATAGCCCGGGTTGGGTTAATGTCGTAGAGATATTTGAGCAAATTCGGTATTCCATCATTTTCCGGTGTCGCCGCCCCCCCGGTGGCGATAGGGAAGGAAGCCCCCCATTGAGCGAAGGTCACGGTAACTGTTGCCAAAAAGCCATGCGAGAAACCGAGGCTGTCTAGATAATAGCCTGCCGTGCTGTTATTGGAAACGCCGGTGGTCACC
>Ga0302320_10024474_pt1 | contig 11779 bp, 10 predicted proteins | sample Bog_T0_3_FD_202130 | JGI IMG/M metagenome (GOLD analysis project Ga0302320, IMG submission 202130) | Peat permafrost microbial communities from Stordalen Mire near Abisko, Sweden - Bog_T0_3 | ecosystem: Environmental > Terrestrial > Soil > Wetlands > Peat | place: Sweden: Abisko, Stordalen Mire... | reverse complement strand
AAAATGGCAAAACCGTCGTCAATCCGCTGCGTAACGCTTAGCGCCATCTTTTATCCATGGGTTTATCCATTTGGATATCGCAATTTATCCATTTCGTGCTACAGGTCTCCGCCATCTTGTCGAAAATGCCCCTTTTTTAGGCCTTGACCCGTCTTTTTTAAGCTTGTTTGGATCGGCGCTTGGATTGCATCTAGAAGGTTACCCTTCAGAGATGATGGCACTCCTCGGAGGCTCGCCATCACTTCTTGGGTTGTACCGCTCATAGCGTCGATCAAAAACAGCGCGCTCTCACCCGATGCGCGCTGTTATTTTTTTCTTCAACAGGCTTTTATCTTACGCTACCGCGCGCCGACGAATCGCAGCCATAAGTGGCCGGCGATCAAGACGCTATGATCAAGGAAGGGGACTGGAACCGATGACCGACACCCAGCTATGCTTCGCCATAGGTCTGCCGTGCCTCACCGTCATCGCGAGCCTGGTGGTAAGCCTCCTCGGGATAAGCGGCGTACGAGAAAGTGCAAAAGAAATCCGTGAAGACATCCGCGAAATTCGCGGGGAACTCCGAACCATCGTCGGAAAACTTGGAGCCATCGACCTGGAAATCGCCAAGCTGATGGACAAGAAAAGCTGAAGGACTGTAGATAGGCGTTGCCTCGCTCAACGCAACACTTGAAACGGATTTTCCGGCACCATTGGAGTTGTCTCCCCTCCCGAGACAGCGCGCCCGATGCGCAAGGATAAATCGAAGATCGGCTTCAGAGGAAGAAAACCGCCGAGCTTATAAGCCCCAACCGCCGCCAGACCCATCGAGGCAACACAGCCGCACTGGGTGCAATCCGGTTTGCCGCCAAACTGGCAAGGCGTAATTCGCGTGGCCAGATCGGCCGAGACCGTAGTTGTCGTTTGCGCGAAAATGCAATCCTTAGGCGACTCGGGAGGTGTGGCGAATTGTTGCAGCATCTCGGGCACCATGTCGAGCTTGGTATACGACTTCCGCAAGACTAAGAGATCTTCAATGACACGCGCCCGCTCGTCGCGCGTCAAAATCTCCTCTAGCGTCTCACCCACTTGCGGCGTAAAAATACTGAACCAAATCTTCTTGACTTCAGACTTATCGCTCCAGAAATCGACAAACTCCGCCAGATACTTTTCGCGCTTCATCATCTGACTCGTGATGGTGCAATGCACCGTGATTTTCTGCCCCGCAATATTAGCAAGAATGCGCTGATAGGTAGCGGGAGTGCGCCGCACATCATGTTCCGGTTGCAAGCCGTCAATCGACACCACCACGTTCAAGAGCGGATTCTGCGCCCACTCGTGCGGAAAAGGGCGAAAAGCACTGGTCACGATTTGCAGATGGATGCCGCGCCCGGTAATGAGCGGAACGAGTTGTCCCAATTCGCGGTAGCGAACCAGCGGATCGCCGCCTACCAGAGATAAATGGAGCGGTTGGTGACGATCCACCACTTGCATGATGTTGTCGACAAGTTCTTGTCCCTTATAATCGCTAAGCTCGCGCAGAGTTACTCCGCCGCCGAGATGATCCGAGCCGTACGCATAGCAACCGGGGCAGCGCAGCGGGCATTCTCGAGTCATTTCTATCGACAACGAAGGCGTCTGCCCTTGCAAAATCTTTTTCCAAGCACGTAAAACTTCTGATGTACGCATGTAGCGTTAAAGACACCCCTATCCTGTTAGAAGAGACGCACCGTCGTAATGATTCGCTAGAAAATTCTGAGTGATTGCTTTATTCTAGAGCAACCCGAATTGCCGCATCCGCTCGTGATATCTTACGCAACGGAATGAAGAAATTATTTTTGGCAATGGCAGCGGCCTCGGCGTTATGTAGTGCTTTTGCACCACAGGATGTGACCGTCGAGCACGGGGTGAGTGTTCCCATGCGCGACGGGGTGGTTTTGCGCGCCGATATCTATCGCCCTAAGCAAGAAGGCAAATACCCTGTGTTGCTGCAGCGCACGCCCTACAACAAAGCCGGCGGCGCTGATTTCGGCATGCACGCCGCCGCTGCTGGCTATGTGGCCATTGTGCAGGACGTGCGCGGGCGCTACACATCCGAAGGTGAATGGTATCCCTTCAAATGGGAATCGCAAGATGGCTTCGATACCGTGGAATGGGCCGCTGGGCTACCCTATTCGAATGGCAAGGTTGGCATGTGGGGCGGGTCCTATGTCGGCGCGACGCAAATGTTGACGGCCATTGCGCATCCGCCCCATTTGGCTGGAATCTGTCCGGTGGTCACGGCGAGCAATTACCACAGTAACTGGACCTATCAGGGCGGTGCGTTTGAGCAATGGTTCAACGAATCGTGGACTTCGGGCCTCGCGCAAGACACCTTGAGCCGCAAGATTCAGCGCGAAACCAATGCCATGCTGGGCGCGCCGGCTTTGCCGCTGAGTGCGTATCCGCTCTTCAATAGCGCGGAGACACTAACTTCCACCGAAGGGCTCGCGCCGTACTTTCTGGACTGGCTGGCGCATCCGAACTACGACGATTATTGGAAGCGTTGGTCGATTGAAGATCACTTTGCCGATATCCAGGTTCCGGCGCTGCATGTAGCCGCCTGGTACGACATCTTTCAAGGCGGTTCCCTCCGCAATTATCAAGGATTGCGCGATCACGCCGGCAACGAAGCGGCCCGCAAGAACCAGCGCCTTTTGGTCATCATCGGCGGCCACGCGGGTGGCGGCCGCCACATTGGCGATGTCGATTTCGGCCCAGTCGCCGCCGATTTCAGCGAAGAGAAAGTGACGCTCGAATGGTACGACTTCCTTTTCAAAGGCGTGCAAAACGGCTTCGCCAAAAAGCCAGTGCGGATTTTTGTCATGGGCGTCAACGAGTGGCGCGACGAAGACGAATGGCCGCTCAAGCGCGCGCACAATGCCAGGTATTTTCTCGCTTCCACCAAAGGCGCTAACTCCTTGCGCGGAGACGGGCTGCTAACTCCCGAAGTGAAGAGCGATTCTCGAGATTCGGATCAATTTATTTACGATCCGGCGAACCCGGTGCCCACCACCGGCGGCCCTTTGTGCTGCGACGCCGGGCACTTGCCCGCCGGCCCCCGCGATCAACGCGCCGTAGAAGCGCGCGACGATGTGTTGGTCTATTCCACGCCCGCCTTGGAGCATGATATGGAAGTCACTGGCCAAGTCACGCTCGATTTCTGGGTGAAATCCTCGGCAGTGGACTCGGATTTTACGGCCAAGCTAGTGGACGTCTGGCCGAACGGCTTCGCCCAGAATCTGACCGAGGGAATTGTGCGCGCCAAGTACCGCAACTCGCAAGAGAAACCGGAACTGCTCAATCCCGACCAGCCGTGCAAGCTGTCTGTGGATCTATGGTCAACCAGTAACGCGTTCAAGATAGGCCATAAAATCCGCTTGGAGATCAGCAGCAGCAATTTCCCCAGATTCGACCGCAATTTGAACACCGGCGAAAATGCCCAGTTCGCCACTCGCATGGTGAAGGCTGAAAACACTGTTTTGCACGATGCCGAACACCCTGCCGTTTTGCTTTTGCCGCTTGTCAGCCAGCAATAGCTCTTTTTTTGAAGCAACTCGGCTTCAATCTATGAATGCAATCGAGCTTTGCCATACCCTGAACGCCGAGGTCCCTCCGACGGAAACCCTCCTCTCGCTGGCCGCGCCCAGCCGCGCAACACCTCATTGATCAGCTAATAGACTCATTCCGCGACGCCACCCAGGAAGAGAAAGACGCTGCCACAGCCGCCTTGGATGGGGCCGCGAAGACCGTTCTTTCGTATTACGCCTGGATCAGGGCAGAGGACGCCGTTAAGCTCAAGCGTCTGGGAACAGCTGCGCCGCCTATTCCATTAAGCAGTTACAAACACATTTCCTCCATCCGCCATAATCGTTACGTGGCATTTGAACGTGAACTCGAACTGGCAGCCTCCATGGCCCAGGAAGCCGGGGCTTTAGCCCTCGATTATCAAAGGCGCGGCATCACCGCCGAAACCAAGGACGACGAATCGCCCGTCACCGCCGCGGACCGCGCCTGCGAAAAGCTCATCGTCGAGCGTATCGCGCAAACCTACCCCGACGATGGCGTGCTCGGCGAAGAGGGCTCCAACCGCCCCAGCGGCAACGGCCGCAAGTGGATCGTGGATCCTATTGACGGCACTCGCGATTTCGTGCGCGGCATTCCCCTATGGGCCGTGCTCATCGGTTTCGAAGAAAATGGCGCGGTCGTTGCCGGCGCAGCGCACTGCCCTGGCCAGCAACTCCTCCTCACCGCCAATAAAGGGGGTGGCGCCTGGCAAAACGGCCAGCGCCTCCAAGTTTCCAAAATCTCCTCCGCCGATCAGGCCGTCCTCTGCTTCAACGGCTTCAACAAGAAGGGCGTCGCCGGCATGAACGGGCTCCTCGATTGGGTCGAACCATTTTGGGCGGTGCGTGGTCTCGGGGGCGCGGTTGACGCCATGCTCGTCGCCCAAGGCCTCGCCGATGTTTGGATCGAGCCTAACGCCAAGCCTTGGGATTTCGCGCCGCTCAAAATTTTGGTCGAAGAAGCAGGCGGCGTTTTTGGCGCTTTCGACGGCTCGAACTCCATTTACCAGGGAAACGGTTACGCCTGTACTCCCGCGCTGGAGCCCTATGTTAAAGATTTGCTGAAATCCATTCGCTAAACGGTTTAACCTGACAGTAATATGCGCGTTCAGCTTAAATCCGTTTCGCTGCTTGTCTCTCTAACCCTCCTGGCCGCCGACAGCCTGCCGCCGACGGCCGATCAAACCCTCGCGCGCAGCATTTACAAAGAGATGATCGAAAGTAAATCCGGTTTTTCCAGCGGCGCTACCACACCAATCGTCAATTCCGTGGCCGCTCGCTTGAAAGCCGCTGGTTTTGCTGACGCCGATATCTTCGTCGGCGGCGCACGCCCCGAAAAACTAAATCTAGTCGTGCGCTATCACGGCACCGGCGTCCACAAGCCTATTCTTCTCCTGGCCCATACCGATGTCGTCGAAGCCAAACGCGCCGACTGGAGTACCGACCCCTTCGAATTCCTCGAAAAAGACGGCTACTTCTATGGCCGCGGCACCGCTGACGACAAAGCCCAAGCCGCCGTCTGGGTGGCCAACCTGATTCGCTACAAGCGCGAAGGTTTCCAGCCCGATCGCGATTTAATCGTCGCCCTCACCGCTGACGAAGAAGGCGGCGGCCCAGCTAATGGAGTAGATTGGCTCCTGAAGAATAAGCGCGAGCTAATCGAAGCCGACTTCTGCCTCAATGAAGGCGGCAAGGGCGAATCTGTCGACGGCAAACGCATCGCCAATGACATCGGCTTAGCTGAAAAAACCTACGTTGACTTCCGCCTGGAAGTGCACAACAAAGGAGGCCATAGTTCGCGCCCCATACCTGATAACGCAATTTACCATCTTGCCGGCGCGCTCTACCGCCTCTCTTCCTTCCATTTTCCTCTGCAACTGAATGAGGTAACCCGCATCTATTTTCAGCAGATGTCGAAGATCGAGAAAGGCGATTTTGCCGCCGACCTCGCCAAGGTCGCCGCAGGCTCGCAAGATGCCATGCAGCGGGTAGCCGCGCTTTCTCCAGGCATGAACTCCATGCTCCGTACCACCTGCGTCGCTACCCAACTCGAAGGCGGCCATGCGCCCAATGCTCTCCCGCAACTCGCCGCCGCCAACGTCAATTGCCGTATTCTGCCCGATGATTCTCTAGCCCACGTCCAAAAAGTTTTGCAAAGCGTGGTGGCCGACGAACAGGTCACTATCACCGTTGCCCAGGATGGCGGCCGCGCGCCCGCTTCGCCTTTGCGTCCCGATGTAATGAAAGCCTTTTCCCACACTACCGATACAATGTGGCCTGGAGTGATCACCGTGCCCACCATGGCGACCGGCGCCTCAGATGGCAAGTATTTGCGCGCCGCCGGCATCCCCACTTACGGCGTGCAAGGTTTCTTCCTTGACCGCGACGATGTTCGCGCTCATGGCCGTGACGAGCGCATGCCCGTCCGTTCATTTTACGAAGGACAGACATTTTTGTACGAGCTTGTTAAAACACTCTCGTCAAAGTCTGTCGAATAGATGTCGCGGGTCGCCATCATTGGAGCAGGTAACCTCGGCGCATACCTCGGCACAAAACTCAGGGCCGCCGGACACCAGGTCTTCTTTTGTGTGCGGCGCACCCCTGCCCCCATGCGCTTCGAAGATTCCCCCGTCTGGCGCTTCCCCTTCTTTTTCCGCCATCCGCCGGCCGCCGATGTCGTTTTAATGACCGTCAAAACCTATGACACAGCCGCCGCTGTTTCCTGGCTGCCGCAGTTGTGCAAAGACAATCAGCCGGTGGCCGTCATTCAAAATGGCGTCGGCCACGCGGAACGAATTTCGCCTTACAACGCCATCCCCGTCCTTTCTTACGTATATGTCGAAGCGCAAAATGGCATTTATCGCGCCTTCTTGCCGCAGCACGCCCATTTCACCATCCCCTCGCAATCTTCCTGTAACCCGTTCGCCGAGTTGTTTACCAACACCAGCATTCAGGTCGAGCGTGAAGGCGCGTTTCATACCGCCGCTTGGCGTAAAATGCTCCACAACTGCGTTTCGAATCCCCTCACCACCATCGCCGGCAAAGGATTGGAAGTTCTGCACGAAGAAAAATATCTGGAACTGGCGGAAGCCATCCTCGCCGAAGCCTTTCCCATTGCCCAAGCCGACGGCGCCAGAGTCCGTGCCACCGAAGGCAACAAAATCCTCACCGTGCTGAGTTCTTATCCGCCGGGCACGCGTACATCCATGCTGCAGGATTATGAACTCGGCAAGCGCCTGGAACTCGAAAGCTTGAACGGCACTTTGATTGAAATGGGCCAGAAGTATGGCCTGCCCACTTCCGTGAACGAGCAAGTCGTGAGCCTGGTAAACAGCCGCGTCAAGGACACCGCCGAAAAAAAGAAGCCAGTTACTAGTCCGCCCAACGGGGGAAAAATGGCGCGCGGGGCGGCGGTGAGCTCGCAGGGCAGCTCCAAGACGTCCGCTACAACCGAATAATCGCCGACGGGAACTAAAACGATCCAACCATCATGACGTAGGGATACGAATATCCAAAGCTGGCTTTCGCTTGCTTCAGGTAGTCACCCGCGAACAAGTGGCCATAGCCGGCCCCGAATTTCCAGATTTTCGTCCACTGGTACAGGCCCACCGTGTTCGTCTCGCTTCCGATGTGCGAACTGGTCGCCTTGCGGTTCAGCACGACCGAGGTGCCGCTTGATCCGTACAGCGAGTCCTGCCGGCTCGCCAGATAAAACTCGTTAAAATCGCTGCGCAGCGACAATTTGGCCAAGGGCTTAAAATCAAAACCGGCACGTAGGTTTTTCAGGTTCTTCCAACCGAACTGGTCGATCATGCCGTAGTAGCCATGGTTGCTCGGATAGAACTGATCGAACGTGTTGCGCTCGCCATCTTTGTTCTTCTTGTCGCCCGACGCAAAGTTGTACTCGGCGCTCAGCCGTGGTTTCCACTTCACGTCCGCGATGGTCCACCCAAGCACTCCCGAATACCCATAAGCCGCCACGTGATCGCGCGAATAGGTACCCCGCTGCAATATGCTTTCCCCAACATAATCGAAGCGCGCCGGCAGCGTGCCGTAGCCGCGGATGCCGGGACTCACCACCAGCGCATCGCCCACCACCCCCGTCTCGCTCTTGATTTTCAGGTTTTCTTTAAACAGCAGGTAAGGCTCCAGGTTCACATGCGGAGCGGCATTCTTCCACGAGCCGTACGCGCCGTAAAAGTGCTCGCCTGGCTTGTGCCGGTCGAGCCGCGTGTCGTCAATCTGCACCGCTGAACCGGCCAGCAGATCTACTTTCACATTTTTCAGCCCAACCGTGAGATCCAGCGCGTCAAACGTGCGCGAAATACCCCAATCGGCGGGTCCGATTAAACGTTCCCCGCCAAAACTCAGCTCCTGCCGTCCTGCGCGGAAAGACCACGTCACGGCGCCATCTTCCTTGTGGCCTACCGCGAAATAGAGCTGGCGGACATCGATGGGATTGTACAACGTCGTCGGCGCAATGGGCGCACCATAACCGGCCGTGCGCGCATCTTGCGCTTCCGCAAAAAATCGCAGCCACGAAGTCGGCTGGATGCCCAGCGTCGCCCGCAAACGGCTCGCGTAATAGCTTTCAGAAGTGTGATTAATGATCGAAGTTCCAGACGGTGCTTCGAAGCGGCCGCGGATCTGTCCGCCAAGACTCATCCATGACGGGAGGTCCTGCGCCGGCGACCAATCGATCATCGGCACCCCATCCGCCACCGCCGTTGTCGGGCTGGCAGCTGGGGCGGTCTGCGGTGGGGCATTGTCATCAGCGCCAAAAACAGGCGCTTGCAAGCACACCGTGACCAGGAGAACAAAAAAACTAACCTTCATACCCTGAACTAATCGGGCTGCGACCCAGAAACTTTACTTATTTGTGAATCTCAGGTTGCGATAGTAGCGTGTGGCAAAGTCCCGGCAGGCTGAACGATGCCTCACGCTGATGCGTAAACCAAGCGGTTTCAACTGGTTTCGCAGGTTTTCTAGACTTTGCTACAGGCGGCTAGCGCTAGCGTAGGTCGATTCTTCACTAGTGGCTGACCGGATACACCGGGTCCAACGAAAAGAATTCGCCGACCTTTCGGAAAATCCATTTGAAAATCGCTCGCATTGGAAGATCCTCCCTGCATATTCGTTGCCGTAAGAGTGCCGCTCCTCTCTCAAAAGATCAGCAATCTTTTTCTAAAGGAGATTCCCACGCTCACAAGAACTGTATCGACACAATTCTCGACGTCCTGGCGAGTTCTCAAGTTTCCCAGTCGGCATGTTCGGCTGGCGCTGTACTTGACTCTCAGCGGCTGACCGGATACACCGGATCTAAAGTAAAAAACTCAACGACTTTACGGAAAATCCACTTGGAAATGACGCGCATTGAAGAATCCTCCTGCATATTCGTTGCTGTCAGGGTACCGCTCCTCTCAAAAAATAGCAACTATTTTTAGTGGATCTCAAATATTGTGCTACTAATCCAAAGTCCTCGGCCAGTCCGCGCCTAAAAGCCGCGACATCGCCCGGTCCGCCAGCACTCTCCCTCCCGTCTGGCATTGCGCGCAATAATTCGTTTCATTGTCCGCGTACCGAATCCGCTGAATTTTCTTCCCACACCTTGGGCACGCTTCGCCATAGCGCCCATGCACCGCCATGTCCGGCCGGAAAGCCGTCACCTTTTCCGGAAAAGCCCGCATCGCTTCCGCCCGCAGCTTTTCAATCCAAAACTGCAGCGTCGCCCGCGTTGCCGCAAACAGCCGCTCCCATTCTTCCGGCTTCAGCTTGTGCGTCTGCGCAATCGGCGAAAGTTGCGCGGCGTGCAGAATTTCGTCCGAATACGCATTGCCAATCCCGCTCAGCAAGCCGGGGTCGGTTAACGCCCGCTTCAACGTGTGATTCACCGCGCTCAACGCCTGCTGAAATCCCGCCAAATCCGCCGCAAAAACGTCAATGCCTCCGGCATCGAGAGTTTTTAAACCATCTTCGCCTTCCACCACATGCAATGACGCCCGGTGTTTGCTGCCCGCCTCGCTCAGCGACAAAGTCCCTGAAGGGAACTCCAACGCGGCCAGGTTCCGCCGGCCGCTCCCCACCTTGAAGCCAGGCTGTTTCCAGTGCAGCCGCCCCGCAATCATCAAATGAATCACTAGCCACAAATCGCCTTCCACGCCTAGCGCGATGCGTTTGCCCACGCGCCGCAAGGCGCGAACTGGCCGGTTTTGAACCGCCGCCGGCGGTGGCTGCAATGTGCGCAGCAGAAACGGGCTGGCCAAATGGATTCGCAGGATTGGCTGGTTCATCACCAGCGGCTCCAACGCGCTGAGGTAAGCCGCGATGTCAGGCAGTTCAGGCATTGCGCTATTTGGCTAAGTGTAACTGAGTCAAGCAGCGCAATGCTACGTCATCCCATATCGCCGCAGCGCGCAAAATCATTGATTCTATGCCCACCAATAATTGGTATCCCGCTTGCCCCTATGGAGCTAGGAGATATTGATGGAACAAACGCAACAAACCACCAAACACCCTTACTTTATGAATTTCTTTTTTTCGGCGGTCTATCCGCGGCTCTGTGGTGGACCCTCTACATCGTCTTGGTTTGCTTAGTCGCTATTGGCCGATGATATACGCAAGTTGCAATAAAAGGTCGCCGCTGTCCGGCAACTTCCCGTCAGCGCCTCCACGCGATGCGGTGATTACGCCGCCCCGATTGAAATTTTACTTGTCTCCGTCAAGGAACTGTCTGCGATCGTTTGTAATGCTTTGCAAAGTTCTGGGCTCTTGGTTTGCAGTTCCTGCGCATGCAGATCTTTCAACTTTTCCAAAACCTCCTCGCCAAATGGCGTAAGTTCAACCAGGACTTCACGTCGGTCCTCCTGGCTTTGGCGGCGCACGGCGGCACCCCGCTCCACAAGACGATTTACTAATTCGACGGCACTGTGGTGCTTTAAACAGAGCCTTTGCGCAAGCGTCGTAACAGTTGGCCTGGCTCCTTCTGGTAGTCCTTTGATAGCGAGCATCAATTGATGCTGTTGTGGCTCGATGCCGTTGGCGCGAGCGGCCTGTTCGCTGACATGGAGAAATTGACGGATCTGGTGACGAAATTCGGCTAGCTTCCTATATGCCGCAACGGATACATCCATGTAGGAAAGAATACACTATCGCATGTGTACGTTTAACTTATAATCGTTAAAAGATACACATTTTGATAATATTTGCATTTTCAGCCGGAATCGCGCACACTATCATTAGGCGAATAAATGGCGAATACAATGGCGGCACCGCCTTCCGATCCGCGCTGGAAAACAGCGGCACAACTACCTCAAACCATTGCAGAAGAGTACTCGGATTCACTTAAAATACCAGCACTAAGTACTTTATTAATGAATGGGTTAGCTCGTGGCACATTAATCGATGCCAGCGGCCCGCGCTCTTCCGGCAAAACCTCTCTTTGCTTACAAATTCTGGCGCAAGCTACCTCTGCCGGCGAAGTCTGCGCGGTGGTCGATTTGCATAACAGCTTTCACCCGGATTCAGCGGCAGCCAGCGGGGTGCAGTTGGATCGCTTACTCTGGGTTCGCTGCAAGCGTAACCCAGAATACACAATGCGCGCCGCTGATCTCTTGCTGCATGCCGGCGGATTCGGCGTTGTGCTGCTCGATTTGGCCGATGCGCCGGCGCGCGCGTTAAATCAAATTCCTATTTCATACTGGTATCGTTTTCAACGCGCTATCCAAAACACGTCCACCATTCTGCTCATTTGCGCCAATGCGCCGCAAGCTAAAGCAGCCAGCCGTTATTCGCTGGCCTGCCAGACAAAATCATTTTCCTGGTCGGGCCAGAAGCCATTCACACGCTTGCAAGGCGTCACGGTTCTTCCTCAACAAAGAAAGCTGGCCGCGCTTCATCCACAAAATTTTCTACAACTTTTTCTGGTGGCATAATTTGGTTGCTTAATTTTATGTATGCCTGTCTTTATGCGCAAAACTCGCCCGACGCTCTACTCGACTTGGCCTTGGAATTCTCTCCCTATGTCGAGCAAACCAGCAGCGGCGCGGTCATCTTCTGCATCGATCCCTTGCGCCAACTGCTCGGCTCGCCCTATCAAATTTCATCGGAGATTTCTCGCGCCGGCTACGAAAGAAAATTGCAAGCCAATCTCGCCATCGCGTCCAATCCCGATACCGCCATCCTGTTGGCGCGCCATG
>Ga0302320_10024472_pt1 | contig 11779 bp, 11 predicted proteins | sample Bog_T0_3_FD_202130 | JGI IMG/M metagenome (GOLD analysis project Ga0302320, IMG submission 202130) | Peat permafrost microbial communities from Stordalen Mire near Abisko, Sweden - Bog_T0_3 | ecosystem: Environmental > Terrestrial > Soil > Wetlands > Peat | place: Sweden: Abisko, Stordalen Mire... | reverse complement strand
CGAATGAGCGAGAACAGTAGATTCGATTTGACGCGGAGGAACTTTTGCGGGGCCGCGGCGGCAATGGGAGCTCTTTCTGTGTGGTCTGGCAAGGTCTGGGCAGTCGATTTACCTGCCCCCATCAACACTTCGGGGCCCGATTCTTTGCGTTCCCATGCGGCTCAAAGGGGATTTATGTATGGGACGGCGGTGGTTCCCGCGCTGCTCGACGTGGATGGGGTTGCCGCGGGCAAGACAACCGATCCTTATACCTTGCTGGTTGCCGCGCAAGCCAACATCCTGGTGGCTGAAAACGACATGAAATGGGGCGGACTGCGGCCCACGGCCGATACCTTTGACTTTACGCAGGCAGACCGATTGCTACGCTTTGCCGGTTTGGAGGGTCAGCGAGTGCGGGGGCACAACCTTTGCTGGCACGAGAGCATTCCGGGATGGCTGAAGGCAACGGCGACCAAAGACAACGCGCGGCAGATTCTGACCCATCATATTGAAGTGGTGGCGGGACACTTTCGCGGACAGTTGCATAGCTGGGATGTAGTGAACGAGGCGATTCTTCCTTCGGACGGCCTGCCTGGCGGATTGCGAAAGACGCTTTGGCTCGATTTGATCGGACCTGACTACATTGAACTCGCGTTCCGCACCGCGGCCGCTGCCGATCCCCAGGCGAAACTGACTTATAACGACTACAACATCGAGTTGGATACACCGGAGCACATGGAAAAGCGCGCGCGCGTCCTTGAGTTATTGCGGCGATTCAAGTCCAAAGGAGTGCCCATTCACGCGGTGGGATTGCAGAGCCATCTGAACGCGACCGGACCCCAGGCGGGCGCAGGGCTGCGGGAATTCATCCGCGAAGCCGCGAAGATGAACCTGGAGGTCTACGTGACCGAGATGGATGTGAATACTCATGCCGTGGTGGGCGGACCGGAGGCGCAGGATGCCGCCGTGGCCGCGGTTTTCCGGGACTATTTGCGTTTGGTGCTCGCGGAGCCCAATGTACCGATTGCTCTTACGTGGGGAATCACGAGTGCGCATAGCTGGTTGAATCAGGGGCATGGAGGGCAGAGCCGGAGACCTGACGGCACGCGGGAGCGGCCTTTGCCGTTTGACGACGACCTGAAACCGACGCCGGCATTTCTGGCATTGCGCGAGGCCATCGATGCTTCCCGTGCGGCTCGGCCGGACAATGCCAAAAATTCCTCGGGGCGTTGATCTTGTGAAGCGAAGCCGACCTCTCAACGCACTGGGCTGGTTGATAGTCGGGACGCTTGGCGATCATCCCCTATCCTCAATCACGGAGTTGTTTTGCGCATGAAACGTGGATTATCCCGCCTGGCGCATTGGATGGTTTTCTCGGCGGCGGCTGCCATTGCGGCTGCGCAGCAGATGCCTCCCGCCGAACCTCCGTTACCCATGCCGAAACCGCACGCTGAGGCTCCCACACTGCGCGTAACGACCCAGGAGGTTTTGGTGCCGACGCTGGTGGAAAAGCGCGGGGGCGGGATTATCTATGGCCTGAAGCAGGACGATTTTGTGCTGGAAGACAACGGCGTGCCGCAGAAAATTCGCGTCCAGGAGGAGATGGATACGGCGCCGGTCTCGCTGGTGGTTGCGGTGGAGCAGGGAGGCGTGAGCGCACTGGAATTCGACAAAGTGGCCAAGCTGGGCCCGCTGCTCGATCTGTTTCTTGCCGATCCCAGGAGCGAGGTGGCGTTGGTTGGCTTCGATTCAAAACCCCATCTGATTCGTGACTACACGCAATCCAGCGAGGACCTGAACGGAGCGCTCAAGCATTTGGATCAGGGGAACGGCGGGGATGCGATTCTGGATACGGTGAGTTATGCCGTGGACTTGCTTGAGTCGCAGTCAAAAGAATACAGGCGGGTTTTGCTGCTGATAAGCGAAGAACGCGACCACGGAAGCAGACACACCAAGCCGGAGCAACTGATCCGGAAGATCGGCCAATCCGATGTACTGGTGCTGAGTGTGTCGTTCTCGCCTTCGCGCGCGGAATTGATCCATGACACCAAGGACCAGGACAACGAACGGACGATGAATCTGCTCTCGCCTTTTATTATGGCCGTGCAGGGATTCAAGAAGAATATAGCCAAGGAAGTTGCGCAGATGAGCGGCGGGGAGTACACCACCTTTACCGGCGACAAGCGCTTTGAGCAGCGCGTGGTGGATGCGGCCAAGGACACGCGGAACCGGTATTTGATTACCTTCAGTCCCACGAATCCCACTCCAGGGCTGCATTCTATTCGGGTGAAAACGGTGCAGGATTATGGAGCGCGGATCGTGGCTCGGGCGAATTATTGGGTGTCGGCAGAGCAGTAGAGGGGACCACAAAGGGAATGCGTTTCAAATCGGGAACGTCGCGGGAGTATTTGATGCGGAGGACAACTTGCCGCGCGAAGTGTGGCATAATGTCCTTATGAGCCAAGCTGCCGCTATTCCCGCCGTTTCTCCGCCCCCTTTCACCTTCGATTGGCGGGAGATCGAGCGTGGCCTGCCGCTCTCCACGCTGGAGGAGTTCTCCGCTTACTCCGGCATTTCCGTCAAGGATCTGCTGGAGGTGGTGATTCCCGCCCGGACACTGAAGCATCGCCGCCAGAAGAAGGAGCCTTTCAGCGTGATCGAAGCGGACCGGTTGGCGCGGGTGGCGCGGATGTATGAACTGGCCGTGAAGGTCTACGGGGATCGCGAGGACGGCCGGAAGTGGCTGTGTGGCCGCAAGCGCCGCTTTGACGGCAGGACTGCGCTGGCCATGCTGGATACACAGATTGGAGAACACGCTGTGGCGGAGGCCCTGATCCAGCTTGACGAGGGGATGTTCATTTAAATGAGCGGCCGCGAGCATGACCCTTTATGACGACTCTCTGGCGCATCAGCGGCTACCCTGATTTGAGTGGGGAAGGCGGTCTTGGCGCCTCTGGGCGCTGGCACACCGAGGGAAGGCTGATTGTCTATCTGGCGGATTGTCCGGCTGGCGCGCTGCTGGAGCGCATTGTTCACATGACGGATATGATCGAGGATGCGTATCTTCCGCGCTTCTACCAATTGCTTCATGTCAATGTTCCCGATGAACTGGCAATCAAACTCCTGACCATCCTTGCTCCTATTGACTGGAAGGAGCGTTTTGAATTTACGCGCGCGATTGGCGATGCCTGGCTTGCCTCCTTAGAAACCCCATTGGCGCGTGCCCCTTCCGCCATTGCACCCCGAACCTGGAACTACCTGCTCAACCCCGCGCATCCGGATGCAAAACAGGTCGCGGTCGCCGAGGTCATCAAGGAGCGATTCGACAACAGGCTGTTCCATTTCGGCGCGCGCTGAGCGGGTGTGGTTTGTACCAAAGGTTCCTCCCGACAGCCAATGGCGCTCACCCGCCCGTTCATGGTAATCTCTCAGTAGACACTTGAGAGTGGACCTGAGAAGACAAGAGGAGTAACACACGCCGTGCTGGCGACTGCTAAGAAAACAACCCTGATCGAAAGCTTCCGCACCCACGATTCGGACACCGGTTCTCCGGAGGTCCAGATTGCGATTCTGAGTGCGCGAGTCGCTGAACTGACCGAACATTTCAAGACCCACAAGAAGGATCACGCATCCCGCCGTGGACTGTTAATGCTGGTCAGCAAGCGCCGCCGCCTGCTGGATTACCTGAAGACGCACGATACCGATCGCTACCGCGACGTGATCGGCAAACTCGGAATCCGCAAGTAATCAGAAAGCAAACATTGACTCGGAAGCGCCCAGACCGGATTTTGGTCACGGTCCCTGTTTCACCCAGAACCTGGGGCCATGGTGTACCTGGCGAACCGAACCCTTTGCCAGGGCCTGCGCAGAGCTATCGGCTGAGCGCAGGCTCTTTGCATTTTCACAGAACAAGTGAAAACGGGATGGTTCCCAGATTGGCTCGCATATTGGCCAAAAGGCGGGGAGAATCCGCTCCCCCGCGCAGATCCCGCTCTCATGCGCGCGTCCTGTTGCTGGCCGGACAAACTGCGCGGCTCATCGCCAGCTCCTTTCCATCCTGCCGCGCCTTCCCAATCCAAATTCCCCAAGCGAAAAAACTGAAACGAGGACTCTATGTCTAAGCATGAAGTATCCGTCGAGCTTGCCGGCGGCAAGCGGTTGGTCTTTGAGACCGGCCGCATGGCCAAGCAAGCCTCTGGCGCCGCCCTTGTAACAACGGGCGAAACCGTTGTATTGGCAACCGCAGTGGCATCTCCCGACCCAAGGGAGGGCATCGACTTCTTTCCCCTCACAGTGGATTACCGCGAATACACCTACGCAGGCGGCAGAATTCCTGGCGGCTTTATCAAGCGCGAAGGACGTCCCAGCGAAAAGGAAGTGTTGACCTGCCGCCAGATTGACCGGCCCATCCGCCCGCTTTTCCCTGATGGCTTCCGCAACGAGACACAGGTCATCGCGCTGGTGTTCTCGGCCGACAAGGAGAATGACCCGGACGTGGTGGGCATCAATGCAGCCGCCGCGGCTCTGGCTCTCTCAGACATTCCGTTCAGCGCCACTGTTGGCGCCGTCCGTGTGGGCCGCGTCGATGGCGAGTTCGTCATCAACCCCACCTATTCCGAGCGCGCCGCCACTACGGTCAACATCATGGTGGTCGGCCACAAAGATGGCATCGTGATGATCGAATCGGGCGCCAAAGAAGAGACCGAAGAGGTCATTCTGGCCGCGATCGAATTTGCCCATGTCGAAATCAAGAAGATTGTGGCGGCGATTGACGAGCTGGTAGCTTTGGCCGGCAAACCGAAGCGCGCATTCACTGCGCCAACAACCGATGAAGCTTATTACGAAGAGCTGAAGGCTCAGATTGGCGACCGGCTGAAGGACGCCCTGGACACCAAGATTCATGGCAAAGCGGAGAGCCAGTCGCTCATCAAGGCAATCAAGGATGAGTTGGCTGCCGGACTTCCCGCGGACGATCCCGCGGCGAAGAAGAAACTGGCCACCTACTATGAGTTGCTGCGCGAGCGGACGTTCCGCGAGCAGGTAACCAAGGAGCGCATCCGGCCCGACCGTCGCGCTTTCGACGAAATTCGCCAGATCACGATTGAAACCAGCGTGTTGCCACGCGTTCATGGATCGGCGCTGTTCACGCGCGGTGAGACTCAGGCATTGGTGACCGCGACCCTTGGAACACAGGACGACGGCCAGCGCCTCGAGAGCTATGAGGGTGAGAAGAAGAAGCCCTTCATGCTGCACTATAACTTCCCGCCATTCTGCGTTGGCGAAACAGGGCGCATGACGGGTACGGGACGACGCGAGATCGGTCATGGAGCACTTGCCGAGCGCGCCATCGCCGCGGTTCTGCCCAGCGCCGAAGAGTCGCCCTATACCATCCGCATCGTCTCCGACATTCTGGAGTCGAACGGTTCTTCCTCCATGGCTTCGGTCTGCGGCGCCAGCCTGGCGCTGTTTGACTCGGGGATCGCGCTCAAGGGCGCGGTCGCCGGTGTGGCAATGGGGCTGGTAAAGGAAGGCGATGACTATGCCATTCTTACCGACATTGCAGGCGCGGAAGACCATTACGGCGACATGGACTTCAAGGTGGCCGGCACCCGCAAGGGCATTACCGCATTGCAAATGGACATCAAGATCGGCGGATTGACGCACGAGATCCTGCAGCAGGCAATGGAGCAGGCGAAGCGTGGGCGGTTCTTCCTGCTGGATAAGATGGACGCGGTGCTGGACGGACCTCGCACTGAGCGTTCGGCCTATGCTCCGCGAATTGAAACCGTGATGATTCCGACCGACAAGATTCGGGATCTGATCGGCAAGGGCGGAGCGACCATCCGTGGCATCATCGAGCAGACCGGCGCCAAGATTGACGTGGACGACACTGGCCGGGTCAGCGTTGCATCCTCCGACGCCGAGGGCCTGAAGAAGGCGCTCGAAATCATTGGCAACATTACCGCCGTACCGGAAATCGGCAAAGTCTACCTGGGCAAGGTGGTTCGGTTGGCTGAGTTCGGCGCGTTTGTCGAGCTTTTCCCCGGTACCGATGGCCTGCTTCACATCTCCGAGATTGCCGAACATCGCGTCAAGGAAGTGAAGGATGAGTTGCGCGAGGGCGACCAGGTAATGGTGAAGGTGCTTGCGATCGAAGGAAATCGTATCAAGCTAAGCCGGAAAGCGCTGATCAAGGAGCAGAAAGCGAAGCTGGCTCATTCGGCGCCGGCAGAAACGGACCAGCCGGGAGCGTCTGTATATGAGGCTCCAGAGGCGCCGGGCCCAAAGGGCACCCCGCCTCGCCACGAATTCGACGAGCGTCAACCGAGTACCAACCAGAGCACGATTCTGATTGAGGGCGGTGACGATTTCGAAGAGGAAGGCGGCGAGGAATTCGATGAGGAGACCGAACCGAACTTCAATCGCGTTGAAGGCGCTCCGGTTCCGGTCGGTCAGGCGGTCGGGGCTGGAAGCGGCCGTCCGCCGGCGAATAACAATAATCGGCGCAGACGGCGCAGGCGTCCCGGTGGCCCCGGCGGTGGTGGTCGCGGACCAGGCGGCGGTCAGGGTTGATTGACTGTACGAGAGATGATAACGGAAGAGCCCGGGCGATGAGTCCGGGCTCTTTTGTCTGGTTGTTTAGAGCGTTTTTCCTAATGGTGTGAAGTGTGCGGCGTGGACCGGGAGGTCCACGCGACAGCCGGTCACCACCCCAGCGACGAAGACCTGTCGCTGTGCCCAGGGGGCACCCACCCGGCCAGGAGGCCGGCGTTACCTGTTCTTGCAGCGGCCGGCAACTTTGGTACTGAATACACTCAATTCCGCCACCTGATGCACTACTATGCCGCCAGTCTTCACGCTGCGATGACGCCGATCATGGGGAAGTTTAAATTAGCGCAGGAGTCCGAGATCGGGGAACAGAAATCAGGAATCGCAAAATTCACCCTTGACATTGACAAGCAATCCACTACCATATGGTTGTGGATCAATTGGGTACAACATTTGCGGCTTTGTCTGATCCAACCCGGCGGGCCATGATCGAACGACTCTCATACGGGCCTGCCTCTGTGCATGGATTGACGGAACCGTTTGCACTCTCGCAGCAGATGATTTCAAAGCATATTGCCTACCTGGTGCGGGCGCGGATCGTAGTCAAGACGAAGCGTGGACGAGAGAGTGTGTGCACGCTTAGACCAAAAGCGATAAAGACAGTCAGCGACTGGGCGGTTTACTATCGCCGATTCTGGGAAGAGAGTTTCGACAAGCTGGATGTAGTTGTGAATCAAATGAAAAAAAAGGAGGTCAGAGATGACAAACAACACGGTTAACGAGACAGAGCGGATGGTTGTCACACGAGTTTTTGATGCCCCACGCGAACTGGTTTGGAAGGCGTGGACAGACCCGGAATATGTGATGCAGTGGTGGGGGCCGAAGGGTTTTACTGCGCCTTTCTGCGAGATGGATTTTCGCGTTGGAGGAAAATCTCTCTGCTGCATGAAGGCGCCGGATGGGCAGGAGTTCTGGAATGCGATTGAATACCACGAGATTGTTCTGCACGAGAAGATCGTTTCCTCCATGTACTTTTCGGACTCGAAGGGAAACAAGGTTGAGCCTGCGACATATGGAATAGAACATGAGGCGATAGACGGTGCGTACGACGTGACCATCTTTGAGGATCTCGGGAACGGCCAGACGAAACTCACTCACATTGGAAATGAACCCATGGAGAGCGCAAAGAATAGCGGGCAATTGGAGGGCTGGAACCAGGTACTCGATAAAGTTGCCGCAGTTCTTGCGGAGCTGACGCAGGCGAAATAAGAACGTGAAGTTCTGATAATCGTCTTGTGCGAGAAACTGAACGTAAAGCAAACGCAGAATCTCATGAGCGAGTGAGCTTGCCGGAACCGCTCCGGCAAGCTGCGCTCGATGCAGTGAACTCCTGGGCCTCGCGTCCATTTGTGCTCAATGTGTCTGCTGTTGAGATAGAGACCACAATCGATGTAAACAGCCGGCTAGCGGGATCACATTGTACCGCCCATCCTGGCAGGCCATCCCGCAGCCCTGCTTCTGGCGGCATAACGTTGTACTGGCCGGCGGCATTCCGTTGTATCCAGCACTTGGGCCAAACAGGAGTGCGATTCTATATCAACATGCAAAATGCTCTGGCTAGCCGATTATTCGGTAGCGCGCCGTAAAGCAGGCTGCTGCGGAAGCTTGCCTGATGAATGCGGTGGGGGAGTTGAAGTGGGCTTTACATCCCCAAATGTTTCAGAGTCGTGCTTGGAGTTATACATTCGCAAATCTGCCGCAATGCAAAGAGACTCCATGTCGGACGCATCTTCGGGGAAGACTGCCAAGCCGATGCTGGCGCCGACGCGCACCGAGTGACCTTCACCCAGTTGCAGGGGTTCATTCAGGAACTGCAGCAAAGAGCGAACCACCGTCATGGCGCGGTCGCGATCGGTGGGCTCCTCAAGAATGATTGAAAACTCGTCGCCGCCCGTTCGCGCCACTGTGTCGGAGCGGCGAACCCGAGCCAGAAACATTGCCGCAACACGCTTAAGCACCAGGTCGCCCATGTGATGGCCCAGGGTGTCGTTCACCTCCTTGAAGTGGTCAAGGTCGACCACCAGGAGGGCTGTCTGGGATTCAGTCCGCCGGGCGCGTTCGAGCGCGCTGGTGAGCCGGTCCTGGAAGAGCCGGCGGTTGGCGAGTCCGGTCAAGTGGTCGTGCTGCGCCATATGCCGGTTGTGCTCGATCTGATCTTCAAGCTGCAGAAGGATCATGCCGACAGCCACGACATACTTGGGAAGATTCCATACTTCGCTCTCTACGTGAATACCGGGTAAGAACGCCTCCATGATTGGCGCAACGAGGAAGACCGCAGACCATGCGAGAAATCCGGAATTAGTAATGAATGCGCCCGCGGTGCCGCGCCGGTACATATACCAGAAGTGGATGGCGCATCCAAAGTAGACAGTGAATAGCTCGGCGTTAATCGCCAGGTCGCCGCCATTGCCGGGCCGGTTCTGAAAGAGCAGAAGGAATATCGAGAGAGCGGAATACAACACTACCACCACCCATCGCAAGGGATGGGTGAAGTTCTTTAAAGAAATAAGCCCAATGAGCAGCGGCAAAGCGCCGACAAGACCCGCGGCTAGCTTCAAGGCCCAGGGCGCTGGATGGTCGATTGAAATAAGGGCGATATAGATCGTGTTTGTACCCATCAGGGCCGCCAGCATCCAAGTGCTCGACGAAGTCACCGTGCGGTAGGGAACCGATGCCCACATGAAGAGAAAGCCAGCCCATAGGAGTGCGGCGGTTCCGATGATCGCTGCCAGAATTCCCCAAAGACCTGGAAAGGGGAGGAAGAGAAACGCGGTGAAGTGAAGGGCTATCATCACCCAGCCGGTAAGCCAGATACCTGAGACAAGAGTCGGACTGCGCCGGGCTACCGACGCAAAGGCACAAATGAGCAGGGCGACTGCAGTGAGATCCGGGATTTCTGTCCAATTCATCCTATATGCCTCTAATTTGCGAGCCTTCCACTTTATAGGATCGACGAATTGCCAGGAATTGGGATAGCTCTTTCGTCACATTAGAGAAGACTTTCGAGTAAACCGGAGTATTCCGCGGGAAAGAGCATTCCTAGTGATCGATTCGATAACCACACTCGAATATTACTGCATTCAGGCGGATATCTCCACTAAACTCAAGAGCGATGGCTGCCAGTTTGTACATCGTCGTCGAAGGGGAAGATCCGGGGTTTGACATCTTTGTGAACGGCAAAGCTTTGGCGCGCAACGAAGATGCTCTTGAGCGGTTGGCAGAGCGGCTGAAGGTAAGTCCTCTGCTGGAGTTTTTTTCAGCCGATGAAAACTCAATGGCGTTGTTGCTGGAGCAAGGCGCGGGAAACCCCGAATGGGCTCGCAACCTTCCACAGCCCCAATGGTTCAACGCCCCTGATGGCCTGTCGACCGTTCGCGCGCTGATTGATTTTCTGGTTGCCAATCCTGCGGCCCTTGGCTCAGAGACGCAAGCTGTGCAGGCCGAGTTACGCGAGTATGAGCGCGTGCTGCACAAGACGGCGCAGCGGGAATTGCGGTGGCATTTGGCGGTAAGCTGGCGATAGGTCTGCTCAGGCGCCCGGCCCGTCAGTCGGCGGTTGTTTCGCCCTCTCTGGGATTGAAAACATTGCCCATGCGCCGGATCTGAGCGCCAACGCTCCGCAGCTTCTCCTCGATGCGTTCGTATCCGCGATCCATGTGATAGACGCGGTCCAGGATGGACTCGCCGTCGGCGACCAGCGCCGCCAGCACCAGCGATGCCGATGCCCGGAGATCCGAACACATGACCGCTGCCGCGGAAAGCTTCGCCGGTCCGCGCACAGTGGCCGTGTTTCCCTCTACCTTGATATTGGCGCCCATCCGCACCAACTCCTGAACGTGCATAAAGCGATTCTCGAAGATGTTCTCTTTCACCACGCTGACTCCCTCGGCCTGCGTTGACAGCGCCATGTATTGCGCCTGCATGTCGGTGGGGAAGCCGGGGTATTCCTCGGTGGAGATGTCGACCGCTCGAAGGGGTCCGTCGGAACGCACGCGGACTGTGTCCGGTCCGAGAATGTCGACCCGCGCGCCGGCTTCGCGCAGCCTGGCGATCACCGCGCCCAGATGAACCGGGTTGCAATTGGCCACAATCAGATCGCCCGAGGTGATGGCGCCGGCAACCAGGAACGTCCCGGCCTCGATGCGATCCGGATTGATACGGTGGCGCGCGCCGTGAAGTTTGCTTACGCCCTGCACGCGAATGGTGGAGGTGCCGGCGCCCTCGATTCTTGCTCCCATGGCGGTGAGCAGAGCTGCCAGGTCTGAAACCTCGGGCTCGCGGGCGCAGTTCTCCATTACAGTTTCCCCTTCGGCCAGGACGGCCGCCATCAGCAGGTCTTCGGTTCCAGTCACAGTGATCCTGTCAAAGACCAGTTGCGCGCCTCTCAATCGATCGGCACGCGCCTCAAGGTAGCCGTGCGCCTGCGTGATGGTTGCTCCCATCCTCTCCAGGCCCTTGATGTGCAGATCGATTGGCCTGCCGCCAATGGCGCAGCCGCCGGGCATGGCCACGCGCGCCATTCCCGCTCGAGCCACCAGCGGCCCAAGCACGAGGGAACTTGCGCGCATGGTTTTTACGATCTCGTATTTTGCAACGGGGTCGGAGAGGTTCCGGCAGCTTATGGTGGTGCGATGTTGCGCGCGGCCGTAGCCAAGCTCGACCTCGGCCCCCATGGAAGCCAGCAATTTACGCTCGGTTTCAATGTCGCGCACCTGGGGAATGTTTTCGAGCGTAACCTCGTCTTCGGTGAGGATTGCCGCGGCCATGCAGGGCAGCGCCGAGTTTTTTGCGCCGGAGACGCGGATGGTGCCTATCAGCGGATTGCCGCCGCGAATGACGAATTTATCCATGAATATTATGCGACTCCCTGATATACAAGTGTAAATCGAGGTGGTAAATAGTCCGGGGTGAGCGGGCAAAACTTGGGGCTTGAATTGAGCGGAATTCAGCCTTTTGACGCCAAGGGAAGAGGGAGAGCTACCGAGCGCGGTAAGAAACTCATCTCGCTGTGCAGCTTGAGGACGCAGCCAAGGCGACCACTCGACTTCTCTGCGAGCCTTGTTTCTACAGCTCCAGCACGTTGTCCTCGATCGCCAAGCGTACGTTGCCGTCAGACTTTGCCAGCCGCCGAACAGCCTCCGGCTTATCTACTTTGGCTTTCAGCATTACCAGGGCTACCGGGACGCTGCGA
>Ga0302320_10024471_pt1 | contig 11780 bp, 10 predicted proteins | sample Bog_T0_3_FD_202130 | JGI IMG/M metagenome (GOLD analysis project Ga0302320, IMG submission 202130) | Peat permafrost microbial communities from Stordalen Mire near Abisko, Sweden - Bog_T0_3 | ecosystem: Environmental > Terrestrial > Soil > Wetlands > Peat | place: Sweden: Abisko, Stordalen Mire... | reverse complement strand
GGTGGCGGTGGGCGACCAGGTGGCGGTGGGCGTGGCGGTGGGCGTGGCGCTGGGTGTGGCGGTGGGCGTGTCCGTGGGCGTGGCCGTGGCCGTGTCGGAGAAGGTGGGCGTGGCGCTGGGCGTGCTCGTGGCCGTGGCCGTGGGTGTGGCAGTGGGGGTGTCGGAGAAGGTGGGCGTGGCGCTGTGCGTGGCGGAGGGCGTGGCGGAGGGCGTGTCGGTGGGGGTGACGGAGAAGGAGGGCGTGACGCTGGGCGTGGCCGTGGCCGTGGGCGTGGGCGTGGCGGAGGGCGTATCGGAGAAAGAGGGCGTGGCGGTCGGCGTGGCGGAGGGCGTGGCGGTCAGCGTGGCGGTGGGCGTGTCGCTGGCCGTGGCGGAGGGCGTGGCCGTCGGCGTGCCGGTGGGCGTGTCGGAGAAGGAGGGGGTGGCGGTCGGCGTGTCGGAAGGCGTGCCGCTGAGCGTGACGGTCAGGGTATCGGAGAAGGAGGGCGTGACGGTGGGCGTGCCGGAGGGGGTGCCCGTGGCCGTGGCCGTCGGGGTGGCGCTGGGGCTGGGGCTGGCCGTTGGCGTCACCGACGGGCTGGAGGTGACGCTAGGCGAAGGCGATGGGCTGGGGCTGGCGGTGGCCGTGGGCGTGGCGGTGGCGGTGGCCGACGCCGTGGGTGAGGCCGTGGGGCTGCTGGTGCTGCTGCCGGTCACGGTGGCGGTGGCAAAGCATAGCGGTACCGGGGTGGACACGGCGGTGACCCCGGGCGCGCTGGCATAGCCCGTATTGTAGACGGTGCCGCTCCAAGCGCCGCTGACCTGGGCGTCGAAGCAGAAGCTCAGGCTGGCGGCGGCGGTGCTGCTCAGCGACCAGCTGACGGTGCCGCCGCTAAGGGTGCCGCCGCTGGCGCTGACGCTGGCCGGGATGGCGCTCAGGCCCGACGGCAACGGGTCGCTGACCATCAGGCCGCCCAGGCTCTTGATGGCGCCGGCCAGGCTGATCAGCAGGCCGGTCCACGGGGTCGGGGACGCCGCATCCAGCCACAGCCCGCCGGTCATGGCCGGCGCCGGCTGGGGGTCGCAGCGGTTCAGCGGGTCGCTGCCGGCGGGCCAGGCCGCGGAGATGGAGTCCAGCGTCACCCCCGACGCCGTCATGTCGGCGGCGAACTGGGCCACCGTCAGCGTGGCGGGAACGGGCCCCCAGTTCATGGTGTAGTTGAAGTTGTTGTCCTTGCAGGCCAGGGGTGCGTTGGTCACCAGCACGATGTTGCGGGCCGCCCCGGCGCGCCAGGTGGTGAGGCTGTTGGCGTATTCCACCGCCTCCATGCTCCAGGGGATGCTGCCCCCCATATATAGCGGGGCGTTGGCCAGGCCCACGGCGAAGGCGGCGTCGTTGGGGGCCCAGCCAAAATTGCCGTAGTACCAGCCGTAGGGGTAGCCCTTGTAAAGGAACAGGCCGTTCTGGTCGTCGATGCCTTGGGCGGCCAGCGCATTGATGTAGGCGTTGATGCTGGCGATGACATCGCCAAGGGTGGCGCCCATGCCGCTGTCGACGTCGACGACCCACAGGATGTCGGCTTTGGGCTTGGCGGGGGTGACGTTCAGGCAGACATGCACCACGCTGCCCAGCAGCAGGCCGCTGGCCGGGGAGGCCGTTTTGGTGATGCTCAGGGCGCTGGACGCGGGCGATCGCCCGACCAGGGGGCCTAGGCACAGCATCGCCAGCAGCAGGAAGGATGGGCGCATTCTCATCCTATGAATTATAGCGGCCGGCAGGGGGCCGCCCCTCCACCATTATCGGCAAAAAACAAGCCCGGCTATAGGCCGGGCTGGGGGGGGTTCACCTTTTGTCACAAGCCCGTTCCGGCTTTGCGCCAGCGGCTTTTTCACCATGACGGCGGGATCTAGGGCGCCCCCGGCTTCAGGCCGTGCTCCTGCGCATAGAGCCGCAGGATGGCGTTGATGCGGGTCTGGTAGCCCCGGCCCTCGGCCTTGAACCAGGCCACCAGGTCCTTGTCCAGGCGCAGGGACACGGGCTGCTTGGCCTCGGGCAGGCGCAGCTTGGCGCCCCGGAAGAAATCGGGCTCGAGCGCCGGCACCGGGGCTTCCAAAGGGTCAAAGGGGCTGTCGGTGACCCGCTGCTGGCGGGAGCGCTGGCTCTTAAAGGGCTTGGTCGCGGGTTTGGGCTTCATGGTGGCCTTGGGCAGGGTGGGTGGCGGCCGTGGGGTGCCATGAAAGGGTGGCAGGTCGCCGGGGCGCTGTATAGACAAAAAGTCATGACCCGCTAAGGCGCCTGGAACACCCCAAAATCCAATGCCTGGCCGTCCGCCTGCAGGTCCTGGTAAAAGCGCGCCGGCAGGCCGGTGGCCTCCAGGCGCCCGCCCTGCCCTGCGCCGGGCCGGAACAAATACAGGTCCTGGGTGCTGAGCACCTCGCCCTCCATGCCGGTCAGCTCGGCCACCGCCAGCACCTGGCGCCGGCCGTCGCGCAGGCGGCCGATCTGCACGATCAGGTCGATGGCGCTGGCCACCTGCTGGCGGATGACCCGCAGCGGCAGGTCCAGGCCGCCCATCAGGCATAGCGTCTCCAGGCGGTGCAGGGCGTCGCGGGCGCTGTTGGCGTGCAGCGTGGTCAGGCTGCCCTCATGGCCGGTGTTCATGGCCTGCAGCATGTCCAGGGCCTCGCCGCCGCGGCATTCGCCGATGACGATGCGGTCGGGGCGCATGCGCAGGGCATTCACCACCAAGTCGCGGATGCTGACCGCGCCCGAGCCTTCCAGGTTGGGCGGGCGCGATTCCAGCGTGACCACGTGGGCCTGCTGCAGCTTCAGCTCGGCGCTGTCCTCGATGGTGACGATGCGCTCGCCCTCGGGGATGAAGGCGCTCAAGGCGTTCAGCAGGGTGGTCTTGCCGCTGCCGGTGCCGCCCGAGACCAGGATGTTCTGACGCTGCAGCACGGCCTGGCACAGGAAGGCGGCGCAGGCGGGGCTCAGGGCGCCGCGCGCCACCAGGTCGTCCATGCCCATCCGTGACGCGGGGAACTTGCGGATGGTCAGGCAGCTGCCGCGGATGGCCAGCGGCGGGATGATGGCGTTGACGCGGCTGCCGTCGGGCAGGCGGGCATCCACCTTGGGCGCGCTCTCGTCGATGCGGCGGCCCAGCGGCCACACGATGCGCTCGATCACCGTGCGCAGGTGGGCCTCGTCGCGGAAGCGGGTGGGTGCCAGGCTCAGCCGGCCGGCCCGCTCCACGAAGACCTGGTCGCAGCGATTGACCATGACCTCGCTGATGGCGGCGTCGGCCAGCAGGTCCTCCAAGGGTCCCAGGCCCAGCATGTCCTGGAACAGGCGCTTCAGCAGCAGCCCGCGCAGCTCGGGCCCGAGCCAGGGCGCGTCCTCGCGGGCCAGCCGCTCCTGGGCCTCGTCGCGCAGGCGCTGCTCCCACCGCTCGGGCGCGGCGCTGCCGGCGCCCTGGCCCAGGTCGCGCCGCAGGCCCTCGCCCAGGGCATCCAGCAGGCGCTGGGCTTCGGGGGGCAGGCCGGCGGCCGGGGGCGCCGACGCGGGTCCAGACGCGGCCGGGGCCCCCGCCACGGCGAAGGCGGGGCCCTGCGGCAGGTCGGCGGCCAGCGAGCGCAGGGCCCGGCTGAAGGCGCCGTTCGGCTCGTCCACCACGGCCAAGCGGGCTTGGGCGGCGCGCTCCCAGGCCCGCGGATCCAACGCCAGCGGGTGGCTCTTCAGGCCGGGCAAGGGCGGCAGCGGCAGGGCCGGGTCGCTGCCCATCCACACGGCGCGGGCGCTGGAAAGGGGCAGATGGGCCCCCGCCAAGGCCTTCAATCCGGCCTGCATGCGCCGGCAACCTTGCAGGTCGCCGCGCTCGACCCACAGCGCCGCCCCGCAGTGCCCCAGCAGGGCCGGCCAGTCCGCCTGCTCCAGCGTGGCCCCGTCCACCAGGGCCCAGCCCTCGGCGCCGCCCAGGGATCGCAGGCAGGCGCCCAGCCCGGCGGCCCCCTCCACGCGCACATGGCGCACCCCCGGGCCGCTGCATGCCAGGGCGGCCTCCGGCGTCATGGCCTCCTGGCCGCGGTGGAGGGCCAGCTCGCTGAAGGGCAGGGGGCTGAGCTCCAGCAGCCACACCGCGTGATCCCGGCCCAGCAGCGTGGCCAGGTTCACGGCCAGCGTGCTGCGGCCGCCGCCGGCCTGGGCGCTGAACAGCAGCAGGGCCTGCAGGCTCACAGGAGCACCTTGGGGCTGAGGAAGATGACCAGCTCGGTCTTCTTCTTGATGCTCTCATGGTGCTTGAACAGCTCGCCCAGCACGGGGATCTGGCTGAGCAGGGGCACGCCCGCGGTGACCATGCTCTCCTCCTCATGCAGCAGGCCGGCCAGCACCAAGGTCGAGTCCTTGCGCACGAACACGGTGGTCTCCACCCAGCGGGTCTTCACCGCGGGCAGGATGCCGCCGTTGCCGATGGACACGGCGTTGGCCGGGTCCAGGTCGCTCATCTCGGCGCGGACCTGGGCGCTGACGTTGCCCTCCTCGTCGGCCCGCGGCTCGATGTCCAGGCTGATGCCATAGTCCTTGTAGGTGGTGCTGGTGCGCCCCTCCTTGTCCGGCGCGGCCACCGGCACCTGGCCGCCCGACAGGAAGCGGGCCTTCGACCCGCTCATGGTGACCAGGCGCGGCTTGGCCAGCAGTCGGGCCTTGTTGTCCTGCAGCAGCATGTCCAGGCGGGTGCTGAGGGGCCCGCGGGTGAAGGTGCCCCAGGCCAGCAGCGGCGGCGATTGCTCCATCACGCTCAGGGCGCCGGTGGGCGCGGTGGCGGCGGCGCCTGCGGCCGTGCCCGCCCAGTCCAAGCCGGCGTCCCATTGCACCCCATCGGCGATCTCCAGCACCTGCACGTCGATCTCCACCAGCGAGCGCTTCAGCCCCGCGGGCAGCACCTCCACGTCATAGGCGTGCTTCATCCCGGCCCGGTCCCAGATCAGCAGGGTGGTCTGGCCCGCGGCCTTGCCGCCCAGCAGCACCTGATGCTCGTCGAGCACTTTGGCCTCCAGCAGGCCGGGATTGCCCAGCAGCACGCGCTGGCCGTCCTCCAGGTCCAGCAGGCGCGACTCCCCGGCGTAGAGGGTCACGCTGTCGCCGGCGCGCAGGGGCGCGGCCAGGCAGAGGCTCAGCAGGCAGGCGAACAGGGGCATGGGGTCACCGGTGGTGGGGGACGAAATCGTCGGCGGGCGCCTCCGCCGCGGGGCTGGCTGGGGACGCCGCGCGCGCGGATCCTTGGCCAAGGCGTTTCAGGGCGTCGCCAAAGCCGGCCTTGGCCCCGCCGTCAGGGTGGTCGTCCCCGGGCGCCCTCAGCAGCAGGTCCAGCTGGCCGTTGGCTTGGGCGGCCAGCGCCAGGGCGGCCTCGGGCGGGTCCAAGGCCAGGGTCACGGTGGAGGCGCGCTCGCTGCGTTCCCCGTTGTCGCGGGCCAGCCGCGAACCCACCGCCAGCACGGGCGCGTCCTGCAGCAGCAGGCCCGCCTGGGCTTGGGCGCCTTGGCCGTGCAGCAGCATCACATCCACATGGTCGCCAGGTTTCAGCAGGCCGCTGAGCCCGCTGACGGCGTTCACGCCCAGGCTGAGCGCCCGCTTGCCGGGGGGGATGGCGGCGGCCAGCGACTGCTCGCCCAACGCCAGCTTGTTCAGCACCAGCGGCTCATCCTCGCTGAAGGGGACCAGGGTCTGCAGGCCCAGGGCCTGCTCCGGCTGGCTGATGGCGCCGGTGGGGGCGAAGGCACGGGGAAGGCTTCGCCAACGCAGGTCCGCGGCTTGCAGGCGCGACTGGGCCGGCAGGTAGCGGCGGGCGGCGAGGATGCGGACCTCTTGGCCCTGGTGAAGCAGGCGCTGCTCCAGCACGGCCAGCCAGGCCCAGGCCACGCCCGCAGCCAGGACCCCGGTCGAGGCGGCGAAAAGGAGCCGTTTACGGTCGGCGTTCACGTCAGCCTCCGGTGAGGGCCTGGAAGATGCTCAAGGCCGGGTTCTGCCAGGGGTCGCCCTGGATGGCGCCCCATTCCGTCATATCCAGCCCCTGGGGGAAGGCTTGGCCCGCCAAGCCGCCCAGGCGGACGTGGTAGTGCACGCAGATCTTCTTGCCGGTGAGCAGGGTGGCGAAGCCGCCGTTGCCCAGGCTCAGGCCCAGCGGCAGGGGCATGGGCTCCAGCTCCAGGCGGATCTGGCGGGGATCCAGGAAGGCGTGACGCTCGGCCAGCTTGCGGACGTCGTCCTCCTGCACGCTGGGCGAGGCCGTCCAATGGTCGGCATCGCCGGCCAGCAGGATGGCGGCGTCCCGGGTCACATGGATCAATTCCAGCCGGATCAGGGTCAGCCGCGCCCACAGCGCCAGCAGCACCAGCAGGCCGGCGAAGAGCGGCGCGATCAACGCCAGCTCGGTGATGGCCTGGCCGCGTTGGCGCCGGCGCCTCAGTGCTGCACCTGTAAGGCGTTCACGCATGCCTCCACGACCGGGGCCAGGCTGGCGGGCAGCAGGCCCGCCTGGCGGGCCAGGCCCAAGGCTTTATCCCAGCCGCCGCTGTTGGAAGCCCCACCGTCGCCGTCCGAGCCTCCGCGCACCGGCACGAAAAAGACGCCATAGTCGGCGCCATGCTGGGCGTCGAAGGCGTTCACGTCCCCGCCGGCGATGCGCACCTGCGCGCAGCCGATGGATAGGCCGGGCCGCAGGCCGGGTTGTTGGTCGTCCGGGGTCTGGATGGCCAGCACCGCCAGGTAATGGCCGCCTTCGTCGGTCATGCCGTGGCCGGAGGACGGCTTGCCCTTGTCCTTGGCCACGTACTTGTGGGAGCTGTCGTCCTTGTAACGGGTCACCGTGGTGCCATGCGGCCCATGCTCGGTGACGGCGCCGGCCTGGTCCGGGTCCAGGTCGTGGCGCTCACCGTCGCCGCTTTGATAGTGATAGCCGTCGCCCGCCTGGCCGTCGTCGCCCCCCTGCGAGCCGCCGCCTGGCAGCAGCTTCCCCAAGCCGCCCAGGTCCAGCGAGCTGAGGCTGCCAAGGTTCAAGCCGCCGTTGCCGGCGCTGTTATCACCGCTGTTGTTCCCACTGCTGCTGCTTTGGCCGCCGCCACCGCTGCCGCTGGCATCGACCTTTAGGTCCGGCTTCAAGCTGCTCGGGCTGAAGCTGCTGAGGGCGTCGGCTTGGTTCCAGAGGGGGATGGCGCCCGTTTCATTGGCCAGGCCGACCGCCACCACGTCGGCCTCGATGACCCAGGGCACCGCCGGGATGAAGGCCTTTTGAAAGGCGGCCACGGCCTTGTCCATGCCGGCTCCGATGGCTTTGGTGATGGGCAGCGGGATGTCGCCGATGAGCTCGCCGGCCATGCGGATCTTCTCGCTGTACGAGAGGATGTTCAGCGAGCGCGCGACCTGGATGCCGCCGGAGTAGGCGGTCAGGTCGGTGCGCATGGCCAGGCGCTCCTGCTGCATCAGGCGCGCGCCCAGGCGCAGGCACAGCCCGCACAGGAGCACGCCGCAGGCCAGCATCGCCAGGCCCAGCGGCAGCACCTGGCCGTGGGGGCCGCGTTCAGTCGCCGTCGGTGACATCGACCAGGCCCTCCTCCCGTAGGATGGCGCTGCTGGCCTGCAGGTCCCAGCGTGAGCCCAGGGGCCCCGGGATGCGCAGGGTGGCCTGCAGGCTCAGCTGGTGCACGCCCGGTTGGCCCGCGTCGAAGGGGCCGGCCTGGCGCGGTGAGCCCTGCCGGATGTCCAGATCCAGCGCCTGGCCGCTCCAGGCGGATCCCAACGCCATCTGGGCCGCGCGCAGCGCGCGCGTCCTGGCCTCATCCGGGTCCAGCGGCAGCCACACGGTGTAAGCCCGGGCGGCGGACTGGGCCGCATGCTGCAGCAGCACCCGCGACCACAGCACGCTGCCCAACTGCAGCAGGCCCAGGCCCAGCAGCACCAGCAGCGGCAGCGTCAGCATGGATTCAGGCAGGGCCTGGCCGCGGGGGCCTGGCCGCCAAGCCACTACTGGTTGCTGACGGCGTTGGTGGCCGCGCCGCCGCTGGTCGACATGCCGGCCGTGACGCCGCCCACGGCGTCGCCGGCGCTTTGAAAGCCTTCCTTGGTCTTGGCGCCGAAGTACTTCACCGCCGCGATGCAGGCGATGGCGATCAGGGCCACCAACAGGATGTACTCGGTCATGCCTTGGCCGCGCTGGCGGCGGAGGCGGGCACGCTGGGATGTGCGCATGGGGACGCCTTAAGGGGAGGGGAGCATGAATTGCACGGCGTAGCCTTGCTCCACCCGATGGGTGGAAGCGCGATAGAGGCGGACGCCGCTGAGGGCGAGGATGACGAGGGCGGCCAGAATAAGTAGGTACTCAGGCAGGGCTTGGCCGCGGCAGGCGGGGGATGCCATCGGGACCATTTTTAGCATTTAAAAATATGCAATACAAAGACTTGTATCAAACTTAGCTAAAAATTATGGACAAAATAACGGTTTATCAGCGTATCACCGCCAATTTGATCGTTCTCATGACCCAACGCCCCTGTCCGTCCTGGGCCCGCAGCACGGTCAGGTAGAGGCCGCTGGCGGGGAGGCGCTTGTTCAGCGGCCAGTGCAGGTAACCGTCGGCGGCGCGGTCCAGGTGGATGACCCGCTCGCCGTAGAGGTCGTAGATGTCCGCGCCCACGGCCACGCCGGCCGGGGCCGCCGGCAGGTTGATGCGCAATTCCAGGTCGGTGGGGCTGGTGGGGTTGGGGCCCGCCACCGCGCTGTCCAAGGGGTCGCCGCCGCCATGGCCCAGCACGGTGACCGGTTTTTCCCAGCGCTGGGATACGCCGCCCTTGGTGCTGGTCACCGCGATCAAGTAGCTGCCGGGGGCCACCAGGTTGCCGGCGGCGTTGCGGCCATCCCAGGCCACCGCCTCGCCGGCGCTGCCGTAGCCGATGCTCAAGCTGCCGCCGCCGCTGATCGAGGGGGCGAAGGCCGCAGCCTTCAAGGTCAGGTCGGCGGCCGAGGTGGGATCCAGGGCTTGGGTGGGGAACTGTCGCACCAGCTCGCCGGCCGAGTTGTAGACGTTGACGCTGACCGTTTGGGGGTCACGCAAGACGTTGACGGTGACGCTGTAGCTGGTGACGTTGCCAAAGGGGTCGCGCAGCTCCAGCTTCAGGGTGTAGGCGCCGCTGGCCACCAATTGGCCGCCGGCGTTGCGGCCGGACCAACCCAGGCTGACGTTGGTCCCCTGCACTGCCACCAAGGCCTGCTGGCCCTGGTCGGGCAGGAAGACGGGGCTGAGCGCGGCCAGGCCGGTGGCGGCGGTCCACAGGGCCACGCTGTTGGCGGCCATGCCCACCAGCTCGCCGGCGCTGTTGTACACGGCCAGGCTGGCGCTGTACGGGGGCGCGGGCGTGGGCGAAGGGCTGGCGGTGGGGCTGGGGCTGCGGGTGGGGCTGACGGTGGCGCTGGCGGTGCGGGTGGCCGTGGGCGTGGCGGTGGAAGTGGCGCTGGGCGTGGGCGTGGCGGTCAGCGTGGGCGACGCCGTGAGCGTGGCGCTGGGGGTGGCGGTGATGGTGGCCGTGGGCGTGGCGCTGGGGCTGGCGCTGGGCGTCTCGCTCTGGGTGGAGGTGGGCGTGGCCGTGGGCGTATCGCTGGCCGTGGGGGTGTCGGTGGCCGTGGCGGACTGGGTGGGCGTGTCGCTGGGCGACAGCGACGGGCTGGCGGTGGGGCTGGTGCTGGGCGTGGCGGTCAGGGTGAGGGTGGGCGTCCAGGTGGGGGTGGCGCTGGGGGTGGGCGAGGCGGTGTAGCTGGGCGTCCAGGTGGGCGTGGCGGTGGGCGAGGCGATGGGCGTGTCGGTGCTGGTGGGCGTGATGCTGGGGCTGGCGGTGGGCGTGCGGGTGGGCGTCGACGTCAGCGTGGCGGTGGGGGTGGGCGACGCGGTGGGCGTCCAGGTGGCCGTGGGGCTGGCGCTGGGCGTGTCCGTGGCGGTGTCGACGGGGCTGGGGCTGGACGTGGGCGTCCAGGTGGCCGTGGCGGTGCGGCTGGGGGTTTGCGATGGCGTGGCGGTGGTGGTGCGGCTGGGCGTCCGCGTGGGGCTGGCGCTGGGTGTCGGGCTAGGGCTTGGCGTGGCCGAGACCGTGACCGTGGTGCTGCAGGAGAGGAAGGTCACGCCGGCCGGGGCCACACCTTGGATCGGGTCAAGGGTCGTGCCGCTGCTGTATTCAGGGAAACGGATGCCGTTGTAAGTCAGCACAAAATGGCTGTCATCCTGGGCTGGACTGGTGAGCGAGGCATAGCAGGTGCCACCCTGGAAGGTGGGGATGTTGGTATAGCTGTTCGCGAAGTCCGTGAAGGCGCCGTAACTGCAGGGGTGGACCACCACGCTGAATTGGAGATAGCCCCCTGGGGCGATGTTGTAGGCGCTGTTGCCGGTGACGCTTAGCTGGGTGTTGGCCATGCGGTTGGCCGGCATGGTGACGGGACCCATGGCCCCGGCCGCCAGATTGACCGGTGAACCGATGTAGGTGCCTCCGGGGTAGAGCGTGGCACCGTAATTGTCCATGCAGATGCCGCTGGCATTGGTGTCATAGAGCCACATCAGGATGCCGATCGAATTGATGGGAGCAGGCGAGGCGGAGTTATTGGTGATCGTAAAGTTATAGTTCACCATGCTGCTGGAACAGCCGGAGGCGCTCACCCCTAGGTCCAGCAGGGGAGGGTTGCTGCAGGTCAATGGCACCGGCGTTGGGCCGAAGGTGCAGCCGGCGATGCAGGCGGTCGGGGTGGGTTGGGGGGTCACGTTGCAACTGGAGCTGCAGAGTTGGAAGTGCTGGCGGAAAAGGTAGCCCTCCCCAGGTGTGCCGGCATTGAAGCTGTTGACGCCCCAAATCCACGGAACGGCCACCCCGGCGGTGTTGGTGACGGTCATCCACCCTGCGGCCGGCGGACCGACGTAGGCGCCATTCCATCCGGTCTCACTAAAGACAACCTGGTTCCAGTTCGCTGGAAAGACCACGGGCGGCGTGCCGACGCCGACACCGGCAGTCGTGTCACCAGCGTAGTCCACGACCGTGCAGGAGCCATCGCTTTGGATGTCCTGGGTGGCGTTGTCGGAATAGGTGATCGCGAGGTCCCAGGTCATTCCGCTCAGGCTCCCGTTCGTGTCGGTCCCATAGGCGGCCAAGACATTGTCGCCGGGCGCCGCATTGAGCAGGGCCAATTGGGCGGGCGTAAGGGTGTAAGTCGTCACCGTATTCCAACAGCCGTAATAGTTGCAGTCGCTCAATAGCGAACCATTGAGGTAGAAGAATCCCTCGTCATCATCCGAATAAGTAATAGTTGCGCCGGTGACCGTGCAGGCACGTAGGTCTTGGGGCTTCCCCAGCAGGGGAAGCAGCAACAGAGCGGCGACCAGCGCGAAAGATTTCACAGTATATTTGGCCCGAACAAGGACAGGTTAAACCGTCTAGATTGACTTGGCCGGTCCCTCAGCGCAGCACCGCCAATTTGATCGTTCTCATGACCCAACGCCCCTGTCCGTCCTGGGCCCGCAGCACGGTCAGGTAGAGGCCGCTGGCGGGGAGGCGCTTGTTCAGCGGCCAGTGCAGGTAACCGTCGGCGGCGCGGTCCAGGTGGATGACGCGTTCGCCGTAGAGGTCGTAGATGTCCGCGCCCACGGCCACGCCGGCCGGGGCCGCCGGCAGGTTGATGCGCAATTCCAGGTCGGTGGGGCTGGTGGGGTTGGGGCCCGCCACCGCGCCGTCCAAGGGGTCGCCGCCGCCATGGCCCAGCACGGTGACCGGTTTTTCCC
>Ga0302320_10024470_pt1 | contig 11780 bp, 4 predicted proteins | sample Bog_T0_3_FD_202130 | JGI IMG/M metagenome (GOLD analysis project Ga0302320, IMG submission 202130) | Peat permafrost microbial communities from Stordalen Mire near Abisko, Sweden - Bog_T0_3 | ecosystem: Environmental > Terrestrial > Soil > Wetlands > Peat | place: Sweden: Abisko, Stordalen Mire... | reverse complement strand
CTGCTCCATGCGCAGGCCGGTCAGGTACAGCTCCTCGTTGGTCTTAATCTCGGAAGGCGGCGGCGGTGGCGTCACGTCGGCGGGCATCGTCTCATGCTCCAGCTTGACCGGCGTGTACGCGACCAGCTCCCTTCCCCCTGCCTCCATCGCCGCACGCAGGTCGTGCTCATCCGCGCCCGCCGGCAGGCTGATCTCCTTCACGAAGGCGTGTCCGGGACTGATCGCAATCGTCTGCTTCAGCAGGACCTGGTCCTTCAGCTTCAGCGTCACCGTCGCCGCCGGACGTGCCTGCGTAGAGAAGAACCCCACCTTGGCCTTGCCGTCCTTGACTTCAAGATTCACGGCCGCATCGATGTTCGCAGCCTTCACGCCGTCGATGTCGCGGAAGGGATACCAGTACTGCATCCAGGTGCGCGTCTCATACGGCTGTAGCCAGCTATAGTCCGGCTGATTGTCGGAGTAGGCGCCCACCATCAGCTCAATGTACGGGCCATCGTTGTCGGTCAGCAGATGGTCTTCGGTATGCCCCTGCGGGCCGTCGCCCCACGTCCAGAACTTCTTTCCCGGAACCGCATAGTGGTCGGCGATGCTCATGATGCCGGCGTTCTTGCCGTGATCGTAGCCGGCAAAGAAGTCGTCCTGATAGTTCCACGCAAACATGGAGCTGGCGCCTTCGTGGTTCTTGTACCAGCTCACGTCGACGCCCGCGGAGTAGTCCGTGCCGTTGAACCGGGTGGTGGCGATGGGCCAGGTAGTGAAGTCGCGCTTGCCGTGATAGGTCACGAACTGCGTGCTCGGCGGATAGATGACCTGATAGGTGTCGTCCACGTGGACCGCGACGTTGGAGAAGCTCAGCATCGAGGTGGGCACGGGTGTCCTATTGATCATGCGGAAGGCCGCCTCGATCGTCGACTTGCCCGGACGCAGGGTCACCCCGACCGTCCAGTCCATGCGGTCGCGCAGCTCCAGTTCGCCGATCCACACCGTCTTCGAGCCATCGGCGCCCTGCTCCACCTTGTACTGCATGGGCAGGAAGCTGGTAGCGCGATGATGGTGCGGAATGTCCCACTCGATGCCGCCGGAGAGCCACGCGCCCAGCAGGCTGATCAGCGCCGGCTTGATGACGTGCTGGTTGTAGATGAAGTTGTAGCCATTGGTCTTGTCAATCGCCTCGAAGATCTTGCCGCCGAGCTCGGGAAGTATGCCGATCTTCACATACTCGTTCTCCAGATAGACCATCTTGTAGGTCTTGTCCTTCTTCTCGGTGGTCAGGTTGTCATACGCCGGGTACGGGTAGATGCGATGCTGCGCGCCCTGCGAATCGCCGCCAAAGTAAAACTGCGGGTTGGGCTCCGGCTGCCCCAGCAGATAGGTGGGGATGGTCACCTTCTCCTCCCACACCCGGACCCCTGCGCCGGTTGCGGGCGCGCTGGGCGCAGGCGCTCCCGCAGCAAATAGCGGCGACACGGCCGCAAGAACCAGGATGGACATCAAGATCGACAACAGCATTTTGCGTTGCATGGGCTTTCTCCAAACTCGTTAAATACCTTCCAGCGGCCACGGGCTCGATGGCGCGCCTGCATCCGACGCCAGGGGGTGTTGTGCGAACGGCTCCACTTTACCCGAATGCACGTCCTTCAGTCTTCTGTGACTTGCTCTGGCCGCCTCGACCAGCTCCGCATACGGACGGTCCGTGACGTCGACAAAGCCGATGTTGTAGTTTTCGCCGTCCATGCGGCCCAGCACCGGCTCATCGCGCCACGCAAACCAGTATGCGCCGAGGAACCACTCCAGCGACGCCGCCTGCTCCAGGTAGTAGCGATAGGCGACACCGCGTTCCGTCTGGTCCTTGGCCTGCACCAGGCCCGCGGCCAGTCCATCCGCAGGCGCTCCGATGTGGTACTCCCCGATCAGAATCGGCCGCCCAGTGAGCCGCCCAGCGCGAATGACCTGTTTGGTGGGCTCGTACTCATACACATTGATACTGCACACGTCGAAGATCCGCGCCAGCATCATCGCCTCGTCGGACATCTTTCCGCCGTACCGGATCCCCAGCAGCAGATGGTTCGGATCGTACTTGCGCACCGCGCCGCAGACGATCTCCAGAAAGCGTCCGAAGGCGGCCAGCACAAACTCGCGTCGCCGCGCAGCAGTGTCCCCCTGGGCGAGGAAGTCCTTCAGCTTCGCCTTGGTCGCGCTGTCCGGCCCTGCCAGGACCAGCCCACAGACCTCGCTCTCCCGGTCATTCCACGGCGGCTCGTTGCCCACAAAGTATCCGATCAACATCGGGTCGTTCTGGTGCGGCGCGCACTGCGTGTTGGCCGCTGCGTCGATGTCGTCGGCAAACTTCTGCGCGTACACGTCGGGCAATCCCAGAAACGTCTGGCCAAGCGGCCAGCGCAACATCACCGTCGCCGGGCGTCCCTGCCCTCCAGTGGTCATGCCCCACGAGTCCAGCCGCCGATTGGTCCGGTCCGCCGCCCCGCCGGCGCCGCCTCCGCCAAACCCCGCGCCTCCACCCGGAGTGCTATTGATGCCGGTGGACAAAAACAGATGTCCTTCGGGATCGACAAACCACCAGCGGCCGTCAGTCTGCTCCACCCGAAAATATCCGGTTGCCTTGGCCTGGGTGTCCTTGTAGCCGCCATACCGGCCGTAGCCGAAATCGGCGGCCTTGCCGAACGCCTTCTCCTCCGCCGCCAACTCGCGCGCCAGTTGCTCCTTGCTCTTCAGCTTGCGCGGCCAGTCCGCCAGCGCCCATTGCCCGAAGCTATCCAGCACTGGGCCGGCCTCCAGAAACTCTGAGCCTTCGTCTTTGGTGGAGAGATGCACATTGCGCAGCTCGACGGTTGGCCGGTGCAGCGGATACTCCATCGCAATCGAGATCGACTCCACCGTATGTAGATCGCCGAACGGCCCCCACACCGAATACCACGACGAATGGGTGCGCCGGTTCTGCGCCGACGCAAGGTCGTTGCCATTCGAATCGCGGCCAACGAAATACTGCAATGGCACCGACGCACGCAGCCACGCGTTCTGGCCAAAGCCGATAATCGACACACCGCGCGGCCCATGCGTCGTGTAGGCCCACAGGTACAGGCGCTGCGGCGAACTCATCCGCATCTCCATCACCAGGTGCGTAAATGCCGACAGGTCCGCCGGAGCCGGCTGCCCCAACTCCTTCATGGAGATCATCATCTCTGACGATATGCCGTCGAAGACGAACTTCTTCACCCCCTCCACAGACGAGACTGCGGCGGCTTGTGGCGCAACCGCAGCGCGTGGTGTTGCGGCCTGCGGTGTGGAGGCAAAGGCCCTGACTGCCGGCACCGCTCCCGCGATCAGTTGGATTGCCTGTCTGCGGTTCATGCTCATGATTCGTTCCTCAATTCTTGTGGCGAGAGCCGGATAGATCGTCTCGCAACCGTTCGGCTCGCTAGCCTGCCGGCAGCGAGCACTGCGCCAGCTCGGCAGATTGCTTGGGTCATGGCTTAAATTCGCCACACGAATTGTATGCCCAATCGGTCGTTTGCCGGTACAGCAAAACAGGCACCCCGAAGCTCGGTCGCGTCACCGGTTCCGGTCGCTCGGTACACGCCTCATTGCATCCCTGGAAGCCCGTGAACGGCAGGACCGATATTCGCATCCGTTGCCGGTTTGACACCCGCGTATCGCGGGGATACATTTGCGCCGCAGCACATCGGCAAGTTATTTCTTCACTGGAATCCGCTAAGCCTGAAGCTGCGGAAACGCAGGGCGCGTCGAACCGCGCGTTCGACTGGCGGAAGGGACGGAGCCCGTAATGACATCTGGAACCCGCGTTCTGATTGCAATGGCCTTGGTTGGCAGTCTCCTGCACGCTGGCGCTCAAAGCTCGACCCAGCCTCCGCTGTCGGAGCAGGACCGGGCGGAGTACCGCGACAAGCTGCTGCACATCCTGCCGCCGGACCCCACCTTCGACGAGTGGCTGAAGAAGACCAACGCGCTTCCACCGGACTTCAACTCGCTGCCGCGGCAGGAGCTGATGCCCGATCCGCTGACGTTCTTCGATGGGCACAAGGTGACGACGGCCGCACAGTGGCCGGCGCGGCGCGAGGAGATTTCCAAGCTGCAGCAGAAGTATGTGTGGGGCAAGTTTCCACCGAAGCCGAAGATCTCCCATGTCAACGTCCTGGATGAGAAGCATTCGGACGGCTACCTGATGCGCAATGTGAGTCTGGTGTTTGGGCCGGGCGACAAGGGCACGATGCGGGTGCGAGTGTACATCCCCGACGGGAAGGGACCGTTTCCGGTGATGATCGGCACCAGCCTGCAGGGGTGGGCGAGTTCGGTGATACCGCGCGGCTACATTTCGGCGGGCTACGCCGGCAACGACGGGATGGACGATGCCGCGCCGCTGGATAAGCTCTACCCAGACTATGACTTTGCGGTGCTGCCGCGCAGGGCGTGGGCTGCGAGCCTGGTTGTCGATTATCTGGACACACTGCCGCAAGTTGACCAGAAGCACATCGCCATCACCGGCTACTCGCGTGACGGCAAGACGGTGGCCATTGCAGCTGCGATGGATACACGCATCGCGGCGGTGGTTGCCGGAAGCACCGGTGTGGGCGGCGTGCTGCCCTGGCGGGCGACCGGCGAGCGGGGCTTTGGCGAAGGCATCGAATCGACAACCCGCTCGTACCCGACCTGGTTTGCGCCGCAGCTGCGCTTCTTCACCGGGCGCGAGGACAGGCTCCCAGTGGATGGGAACTCGCTGGCCGCGATGATTGCGCCCCGCTCCATTCTGATGGTCTTTGGCCATAGCGACCAGGTCTCAAGCAGCTGGGGAAATGAGCAGACCTATTACACCGCGCTGAAGGTCTTCAAACTGCTCGGTGTACCCGACCACATCGCCACGCTGCGCGTTCCCGGCTTCCACGGCGCGGACGACAGAGAGGCCGATATGGACTGGCTGGATCAGCAGTTCGGGCGCTCGACCAAGAAGTGGACCAACAACCTGATCTTCCAATGGGACTGGAACTCCTGGAAGGCGAACACGAAAACGACGCTGGATCTGGCAAAGTATCCGAAGCACAGCAGCGACGATCTGCTGAAGTCGGCTTCCGGCGGCACGATTGCGTCGGTGGCCGACTGGGAGAAGAAGGCGGAAGAGGACCGCAAGGTGGTGCGCGCGATGCTTGGCACGGCGCCGCTGTCGCTCTCGGCGGCGGATACACCACGGGCATTCTTCGGCGGAGGACCGCCACCAGCGGCACGGCCAGGTGCATCCGGTGCAGTTCCGGGCGCGGCCGCTGGTCCTGGGTTGGCAGCAGCTACCCCGGCAGCGGGTGCAGGCGCAGCCGGTCCGGGTGCAGCAGGAGCGGCGGGGGCACGGCGGCCAGGAGGCTTGGGCTTCGGAGCGTCCCCGGCGCCTGTAGCGAACGTCCCTGCGACGTATATCGGTGTCGGAGGTCAGGCGCCGAGCCCTGGGCAGTTAGCGCCGAACCTGCCACTTTGGGTCATCGGCAATGGCGGAGGTTCGTATGGCTGGCTGGAGCCGGAGAAGAGCGAGGCGGCATCGCGGCATGTGATGTTTGGCGGCATCGGGGGAGATCTTTACTATCCGAAGGACACGCCAGCCGGCAAGAAGCTGGCAGCGGTGATCTGGCTGCATGGATACAGCTACCCGCTGGGCTACATGTGGGTCTATCACAGCGATCTGCATCCCATCCTCGCGTTGGTGCATGCTGGTTACGCCGTGCTGGCGTACGACCAGAGCGGATTCGGCAGCCGGCTGATGGAGACGGGGCCGTTCTATCAGCGCTTCCCGCAGTGGTCGCACATGGGACGCCTGGTGGAGGATGCCCACTCGGCCGTGACCGCTCTGTCGACCAATGAACTGGTCGATCCAAACCGGATCTACCTGTTTGGCTACTCGCTGGGCGGCAACGTAGCGGTTTACGAGGCGGCGCTGGACACGCGCGTGAAGGGCGTAGTGTCCATCGCGGGCTTTACGCCAATGCGGACCGATGTGGCAGCACGCGGCGATGGCGGCGTGGCGCGCTACAGCACGGAGCGCGACCTCATTCCGAAGCTGGGCTTCTTCATCGGACACGAGGCGCAGATTCCCTACGACTATCAGGACCTGCTGGCGATGATCGCGCCCAGGCCAGTGTTGGTGGTCGAACCACAACTGGATCGCGACGCAACCCCCGCGGACGTCGAGGCCGCCGTAAACCAGGCGAGGCAGGTCTATGCCCTCTACGGCGCGCAGGACAACCTTGCGATCCAGCAGCCGTGGGACTACAACCGCCTGCCCAACAATACGCAGAACGACGCGATCCAGTGGATGGGAACGAATCTTCGCTGACCCTGCGCGTCCGTCAGTTGACGAACCTGACTTGAACAAATGAATGCCGAGCTGCCGCCGCGCCGCTACGCGCGTCCCCGCCAGCCTGCGGATCGAGATTGCAGGGCTTAACTCGGTCGTGCAGAAAATTACAAGCCGGGCCTTGCCAGCCTTGTGCGTGGGGTATAGCTTAAGTCGGCCGTAGACGGGCCCCTCCGGAAAAAGACGCAGCGCAATCAGAATATTTTCGCAACTAAACTTGGCTTCCGATGTTTGACGAGGAGTCAGCCCCGGTTAGCCGAGCGGCGCGGGCCCCGCATGTTAGCCAGATAGTTCCCGATGGAGGGGCGCATGATTCGTCGCGTCGAACAACGATCTCCGTCTTGCCGCCTTGGTTTCGCCGGCTGCCTGTTAGGAATGCTGAGCCTGAGCGGAGCGCTTCCGATCGGCGGCTGCGCCTCCAGCCAGACCGGGCCGCAAGCCGCTCCCCAGGTCACGGTGACGGTGAACGGCGGGGGCCAGGTGAGGCTTGGCTCGACCGCGCAGCTCACCGCGTCGGTGGCGAACGCGACCAACACCGCAGTCACCTGGCAGGTCAACGGCGTCACCGGCGGGTCGATCACCGCGGGGACGATCTCCGCGAGCGGCTTGTATACGCCGCCAGCGACGATCCCTATTCCCGACACCGTCACCATCACCGCGATCAGCGCGGCTTTGCCGGCCGTAAGCGGATCGGCCACCGAGGCGGTCTGGAACCCGCTCCCCGCCGTCGCCAGCGCGCAGGTGACCCAGACCGCGGGCGCCACCACGGGTCTGCTTGACGTGATCGGCACCGGATTTGTGACGACCTCGGCGCTGCAGGTTGCAGGCAGTCCCGCGACCACAAACTTCGTCTCCGCCACCGAACTCAAGGCCACGATCCCGGTCGCCGCAGGCACCACCACCGTGAACGTCGACGTGGTCAATCCCGACCCCGGCGGCTCAAGTTCTTCGCTGGCGATTGCGCAGATCGTCACCACGGGAGCCACCCAGCAGGCGGCGGCGCGACTGCTCGACCAGGCGACCTTCGGACCGACGCTCAACGACATTCAACACGTGCAGACGGTGGGCTTGCAAGCGTATCTGAACGAGCAGTTCGCGACCGCGACGACAGTCGAGCCGGACATTACCAACCCGCCGCCCACAGCCTGCGCCACCAACACCATTCCCTGCCAGCAGTCGGAGTGGTGGCAGGTGGCGATCACTGGGCCGGACCAACTGCGCCAGCGGGTCGCGTTCGCAATGAGCGAGATGTTCGTGGTCTCCACCAACTCAGTCAATGCGCGCGCGGTGACCACCTTCCAAAACATGCTGGCCAACGATGCATTCAGCAACTTCTACACCATGATGCACGACGTCGCGCTCTCGCCGGCCATGGGCGCGTATTTGAATATGCTGAACAGCGCCAAGCCCGGCGTGATCAACGGTGTCGCACAGATTGCGAACGAGAACTTCGCGCGCGAGAATATGCAGCTCTTCTCGCTAGGGCTGGACCTGCTGAACCAGGATGGCAGCCTGCAACTGGACGCGAATGGCAACCCGATTCCGGTCTACACCGAGGCCCAGGTACAGGCGTTTGCGCGGGCCTACACGGGATGGACCTATGCGTCCGCTACGGGCGGTTCTCCAACCAACTTCCCCAACAACACGGCGAACTACGACTCGCCCATGGCGCCGGTGGAGAGCCAGCACGATGAGACCGCAAAGACGCTGCTGAATGGGACCACACTGCCCGCCGCGCAGACCGCCGAGGCGGACCTGACTGGAGCGTTGACCAACATCTTCAACCACCCGAACGTGGGGCCGTTCGTCTGTCGGCAGCTCATCCAGCACCTGGTTACCAGCAATCCCAGCCCAGCCTATGTCTCACGCGTCGCGGCGGTGTTTGCCAACGATGGCACCGGCGTGCGGGGAAACTTGAAGGCCGTCGTCCAGGCGATTCTGCTGGACACCGAGGCGCGCGCCGGCGACACCAACCCAAGCTTTGACGGCGGGCATCTGCGCGAGCCAATGCTGTATATGACCAACGTAATCCGCGGCCTGGGGTTCACCAACACCGATCCGAATGGCTATTACTCCAGCCTGAGCAACTACACCAGCCCGCTCAGCGAGAAGCCGTATACGTCGGGCGCGGTGTTCAACTTCTTCCCGCCAAACTACATGATTCCAGGCACTACAACCAATGCGCCCGAATTTGACATTGAGAATACGGCGTCGGCGATCCTGCGGCTCACCACGGCGGACGACCTGGTGAACAACAAGATCTCCAGCTTCAGCGTGGACCTGAGCGCAACCAGCGCGCTGGGAATGATGGCATCGGCCACGGGCAACGCGACCACCGACAGCACCAACCTGGTGAATGCGCTCAGCAACATCTTTATGCATGGGCAGATGCCCGCGCAGATGCAGGCGGACATCGTGAGCCACGTGGCCACACTGCCCAATATTCCGGAACGGGTGCGTGTCGCGACCTACCTGGTGATTACGAGTTCCTTCTACAAGGTCGAGCACTAAACGGCAATTGCGTGTTGTTGATTCGCAAAAGGCTGGGGGATGCGATGGGCTTAAATCGTCGGACATTTATCAAGTATGCGTCGCTGGCGGCAGCGGGCAATGCGGCGGCGCTGCGGCCGTTTGGCGCGTTGAACGCCCTGGCCCAGGCCACCACCGGCTACAAGGCGCTGGTCTGCGTCTTCCTGTATGGTGGCAACGACGCCAACAACACGCTGGTCCCGTTCGACACCGCCGGGTACAACAACTACTCGACCATCCGCGGGCCGTTGGCGATTGCACAGAATCAGTTGCTGCAACTCAGCGCGCTGCCCAACTTCGCCTTGAACCCCAACCTGCCCGACATCCAGACCCTCTTCGATAACAAGAACGCGGCCTTCGTAGCCAACGTCGGCACCCTGATCGAGCCCACCACCAAGGCGCAGTACCAGGCAGGCACCGACCTGCCCACCAATCTCTTCTCGCACCCGGACCAGCAACTGGAGTGGCAGAATGCGGCACCCAGCGGCGCGACCTCGACCGGCTGGGCCGGCCGCATCGCCGACGCCTTGAACGGAAGCTACAACGCCGGAGCGTCGGTGCCGATGATCACCTCCGTCGCCGGCGACACGCTGTTCTGCAACGGCAGCGCCAGCACTCCGGTCAGCGTCAGTCCCGGCAATCTGGGCGGCGCGCAGTGCTCCGAAGGGACCACCGAGTGCGGCGCGCAACTGGCCACCGCGCAGGCGCTGCTCAGCTTCGACTCCGGGCTGACCCTGGTGCAGGCGGACAACTCGATCACCACGAACGCGTACTCGTACGCGAAGACGCTGAGCGCGGCGGTGCAGTCGGTCTCTCCGCTGAAGACGGTCTTTCCCACCGGCAACGCACTGGCCTCACAGCTGCAGCAGATCGCGCAGATCATCCAGGTGCGCGCCGCGTTGGGCGTGTCGCGGCAGATCTTTTTCTGCGGGATTGGCAACTTCGACACCCACTCCGATCAGCTGGTGTTACAGAACGCGCTGCTGGCCGGCATCAGCCCGGCGCTGGCCGCATTCTACGCCGCAACCGTGGAGATGGGCGTGCAGAGCGACGTGACCTCGTTCACCATGTCGGACTTCAGCCGCACCTTCCAGCCGAACTCAAACACCGGGAGCGACCACGCCTGGGGATCGCACCATATCGTGATGGGTGGCGCGGTCAAGGGCGGCCAGTTGTATGGCACCTTCCCCACGCTGGCGTTGAATGGCCCGGATGACTCAGGGTCGAATGGGCGGTGGGTGCCGTCGACCGGGAGCGTGCAGTACGCTGCGACTTTGGCGTCGTGGTTCGGGGTCAGTTCGGCGCAGATGCCGGCGATCTTCCCCAACATCGGCAGCTTCTCGACGACGAACCTGGGATTCGTCTAGACGCCGGAGCTTCGCGTCTCGAAGTGGTTGCGGTTACAGGCCTGTCATCGCTTTCCGGATTCGCGTCTTCCCTGCCCCGCTATAATTGGGCCGCTTACAAATTCCATTCCATCGTCCCGCCGGAGTGTATCCTGCAATGCCACGTCTACCCATCCATGTATTCACCGGCGTCTTCGCCGGGCTATTGCTGCTGCCGTGCGCGCAGGCGCAGCAGCCGGCCACGGCCACGCTTCCCTACATGAACCCGGCGCTTCCCCTGGACCAGCGCGTCGATGACCTGATCGGCCGCATGACGCTGGAGGAGAAGGTGCTGCAGATGCGCAATGGCGCGCCCGCGATTCCGCGTCTGGGCGTGCCCCAGTACGACTGGTGGAACGAGGGCCTGCACGGGGTTGCCTTCGCGGGCACCGCAACCAACTTCCCCCAGGTCATCGGGATGGCGGCCACCTGGGACACCGGCCTGGTCCATCGCATGGCGCAGACCGTCTCCACCGAGGCGCGCGCCAAGTACAACCAGGCGCAGCAGGATGGCGACCGCGAGCGCTTCTTCGGGCTCACCTTCTGGGCGCCCAACATCAATATCTTTCGCGATCCGCGCTGGGGCCGCGGCCAGGAGACCTACGGCGAAGACCCTTACCTGACCAGCCGCATGGCAGTCGCCTTCGTCACCGGCATGCAGGGCGACGATCCCGGCCACTTCAAGGTCATCTCCACGCCCAAACACTATGCCGTGCATAGCGGGCCGGAGCCGCTGCGCCACCAGTTCAACGTCGATGTATCGCCGCACGACCTTGAGGACACCTACCTGCCCGCCTTTCGCGCCGCGATCACGGAGGCCCATGCGCAGTCCGTAATGTGCGCCTACAACGCCATCGACGGCCCTCCGGCATGCACCAATACCATGCTGCTGCGCGATCATCTGCGCGATGCCTGGCACTTCGACGGCTACGTAGTCAGCGACTGCGGCGCCGTCGGCGATGTGAACACCGGCCATCGTTACACCGCGGACATGGTCCACGCCGCGGCGGACGCAGTGAAGGCGGGTACCGACCTGGAGTGCGGCTCCGACTACCGTTCGCTGGTGGATGCGGTGCACCAGAACCTCATCACCGAGGCGGAGCTGAACACCTCGCTGCATCGGCTCTTCCGCGCGCGCTTTCAACTAGGCATGTTCGAGCCGCCGGCGAGCTATGCCTACGGTCGTATCCCATTCAGCGAGGACAATTCGCCCGAGCATCGCCAGCTTGCGCTGCAGGCCGCACGCGAGTCCATCGTGCTGCTGAAGAACCGCAACGGTGTCCTTCCGTTGAAGCCAGGCATCCGCCGCATCGCGGTCGTGGGACCAACCGCCGAGTTGGTGCAGTCGCTGCAGGGGAACTACAACGGCCCGCCGCCCTCGCCGGTCTTCCCGGTCGCGGGAATCGTGAAGCGCTTTGCATCGGCGCACATCGCCTACGCGCAGGGATCGACCCTGGTGGACGGCTTCGCCCTGCCCATCGAGCACACCGCGCTGC
>Ga0302320_10024469_pt1 | contig 11780 bp, 13 predicted proteins | sample Bog_T0_3_FD_202130 | JGI IMG/M metagenome (GOLD analysis project Ga0302320, IMG submission 202130) | Peat permafrost microbial communities from Stordalen Mire near Abisko, Sweden - Bog_T0_3 | ecosystem: Environmental > Terrestrial > Soil > Wetlands > Peat | place: Sweden: Abisko, Stordalen Mire... | reverse complement strand
CCAGCCGGCGCAGGCTGGCTTCGCACGCCCGAATCAGGTGATAGCGCGACGATCCCACATCGTTCGGTCCCTTGCCCAGGCGGAACGTGGTCTTGGTCGAGATCAGGCAATCGTCGCGGCGTCCGGCAATCGCCTTCCCCAGAATCGTCTCGGAAAGCCCGTCGGAATAAACATCCGCGGTATCGAAGAGGTTGACCCCAGCCTCCAGGCAGATGCTGACCAGTTTCGTGGCCTCGGCCACGTCGCTGTTGCCCCAGGCTTTAAAAAATTCGCTTCCGCCGCCAAACGTGCCCGTGCCAAAGCACAGCGCCGGCACCTTCAAACCGGAGCGACCTAACGTGCGAAATTCCATTGGCAAGTAGATGCGACATCCATTCCGAACGATGCGCCAAAACGATGCGCCAAAACGATGCGCCGAAAAAGTGCGCCGAAAAAGTGCGCGGAAACGATGCCGGGCGCCGGCCCATTCTGTACTTGGTGCCAGCAAGCTCTGCCAAAGGTATCAGATAATCAAGAAGTTACTCCCTATTCCACAGTAGGCTCGCGTATGCTGCCAAGCATGGGCGTCACGGTTTCCATGCTGGCCAGCGGCAGCCGGGGGAATTGTACGTTCGTGGCCAGTTCGCGTACCAGGATCCTGGTCGACGCCGGCATTTCCTGCCGCGAGACTTTCAAGCGGATGAAGTTCTTAGGCGAGGATCCCAACTCTCTGTCTGCGATTCTGGTGACCCACGAGCACGCCGACCATGTTTACGGTCTCGCAACCCTGGCCAAGAAATTGCGCATTCCGGTGTTCATGACGGCGGCTACGCATGCCGCCTGGTCACGCGCCTTGCGCAATGAGAAGGGCGAGCGGCCGCGCCTCGAGAAGTTCGAGCGCTTCGAATCCGGCCACCGCTTTCAGGTGGGCGACATTGAGGTAAAGCCATTCACCATTCCCCACGATGCCGCCGATCCAGTGGGCTTCACCTTCCGCGTGGAGGGCACGAAAGTGAGCGTGGCCACCGATCTCGGTTATTTGCCGGTCAATGTCCGCGACCACTTGCGCGGCTCCGATGTTTTGATCATGGAATCCAATCACGATGTGGAAATGCTGCGCGGCGGGCCCTATCCCTGGACGGTGAAGCAGCGGGTGGCGAGCAACGTGGGGCACCTCTCGAACGAAAAACTCGCGGATTTCTTCACCGGCGACTATGATAATAGTGCAGCCTTTGTCGTGCTGGCGCATCTCTCAGAGCAGAACAATCATCCTGAGATAGCGCGCCGGGAGGCGGAAAAAGCGCTGGCGCTGCGCGGTGGCTTGTTTCACAACCGAGTAGTGGTGGCGGTACAGTCCGAAGTGATGGCGCCGATCCAGTTTTAGTAAGTTCAGCTCTAGTAATTCAGCTCGAGTTAACCTATGAGTCAGCAGTGCAGCGATCCCATCGTGGGCAAAATCCTGGCCGGCTGGCGCTACGATATTTCCGGGCTGGCTGCGGAGATGCGTAGCGATTACGAAAGCCATTTCGCGGCCTGCGAGCGGTGCCGCATGCGCCAGCGGGTCAACCGCATTATCGACGTCGGCCTAATCGCTCTAGCTTCCGTTTCTGGCGGCGTCTTCCTGCTGGCCTTCGGAGTAATCCGTTACTTCGGACCCCGCCACGCCTTCTGGCTGGAGATTGCGGCTCTGGCCGGTTTCGCCCTCTCGGCGCTGATCTGGCTGGTGGTTGCGGTCGCTACCCCCGCTCCGGTTACAATGCTAGATGCGGCCAAACAGGGCGCGCGCAGGGTGCATGACCGCCTGCCTCCGGAGATTCGTGAACGGTTGCCAGAGGAACTTCGAGTGAAGATCACCGGAACATAGTTTTGATTACATTGTGAAGGCTCAGCCGGCGCAAAATCGTTTTCTGTGTCGCATCACCGCCTTGCTGCTGGCGGTTGTAGCTTGTACTGCCTGCGCCGGAGCGGGATGTTTCCTGCCGGAGGCCGTCGCTCACGCCGCGATCTCTGGCCTAGCGCCCATGTCCGGTCATGCACCCGCGGAACCGATGGCTGGATGTCATTCCAACCGTCCTTCTTCCAATCGTTGGCCGTCCGGCCGCCTTCCATCTTCTCCGCGTCCCGCCGATTCCAGCTGTTGCCTGAGTCACCGTCACTCGGCCCGAATGACCAATGTCTTCTCCCCATGTCCTGACAGGCATTTCCTGCGGGTAGGCGCTGCGCCTGCTCTCTGGGATGCGAGCGTCGAATCCAGCACAGGCGCAAGCTCGATAAATCCAGCTCCTCCCGCAATGCTTCTACTCGCCAGTCCTCCCGGTAGTTTCGTACTCCGGATCTAGCCACCAAGCTCCCCTCAATCGTTTGCCATGCGATCGGCGGTCGTGTGCCACTGGCGCAACCGTGTTGGTTTCGCGGAGGAGAGTCTTGTGAAGAAGGTCATTTTGCATTTTGTGTTCCTAAGTTTGATTGTCGGTGGGGTTTCTTACTCAGCTGGAGCGCAGGAAGCGATTCTGCCGGAGGCGCGCTCGCGTTCAACGGAAAGCATGAGTATGAACGGAATGACCATGAACGGAATGAGCATGGACGAATCCGGCGGCTCCCCGTCGTCCGCACCGCATCTGGGATCGGGCACAGGTTGGGAACCGTCTTCCGTCCCCGATCACGAATGGATGCTGATGCGCGGCGGCTGGGGGCTGATGGCGCACGGCGTCATCTTCACCGATTACAACCAGCAGGGTGGGCCGCGCGGCGAAGGCAAAGCCGAGTCGGTGAATTGGGCCATGCTGATGCAGCAACACAGACTTGGCAGCGGAACAATTTTGTTTCGCCAGATGTTGTCGGCGGAATCGCTCACCTCGCCGCATCCCGGCTTCCCCGAGCTGTTTCAGACGGGAGAAACTTATCACGGCGAGCCCCTGGTCGATCACCAGCATCCGCACAATGTATTTTCCGAACTCTCGCTGCTCTACACCGTGCCGCTCTCCGAGAAAGTTTCCTGGGAACTCTACGGCGGCCCTGCGGCGGAGCCCGCGCTCGGCCCGGTCACCTACCTGCATCGCGCCTCCGCCGCGGAGTTACCGATGGCTCCGCTCAGCCATCATTTGCAGGATTCCACCCACACCAGTTTTGGCGTGGTCACCACCGGATTTACCATCGCGTGGCTGAAGCTCGAGGGCTCGGCCTTCAATGGCCGCGAGCCCAACGAAGAGCGCTGGAGCATTCAGCCGGCCGCGCTCGATTCCTGGTCGGGACGCGCCAGCATTGCGCCCGCGCGCGACTGGACTGCGCAATACAGCGTGGGACGGCTGGGGAATCCGGAGGCGCTCGAACCCGGCAGCCAGTGGCGCCAGACCGCTTCGGTGGAATTTAACCATCACCTGGCAGCGGGAAGCTGGGCGACTTCGCTGGTATGGGGTCACGTTCACAAAATCGATAGCGGGACCAATCTGGACGGCTACCTGCTCGAATCCACGCTGAATTTCCTGCGGCGCGATTACGCCTTCACCCGTCTCGAACTGGTGGATAAGGACGAACTGTTTCCCCAAGCAGTGGTGCATCCCGCTTATCGCATCGGCGCTTATAGCTTCGGAGGTGTGCGCGATCTCGTGCACAACCGTGCCTGGCAGTTCGGTGTGGGAACCGACGTGACGATCTACTCCAAGCCGGGGGCGCTGGATGCCGCGTATGGAAACTATCCGGTTTCGTTCGAGATATTTCTGCGCATGAGGCCGGGACTGCGCGGCGTCGAACGCCATCCGTAATTTGCTAACGAGAAACTTCGATCGCGGCTGGCGCTCGAGGCCCGAAAAAAAACATCAGCACAAATCCCCCAATGTAGAACGGCAGACTTTGCTGAAAATTGCAGCCCATGAAGCGCAGAATCAGACCAAGCAGGGCTAAAGTCTCGCACAGCGCGTAGGTGGCAAAATAGCCGCTCTTCCAGTAGCCCAGGCTGAGAGCATCATCGGGGCGTACAGCCAGACTCTCGGCGGAACGCAAAACCAGCGTGCGACGCACGACAAAGATGATTCCCACGATGGCTACGCCCATGGTTGTGAAGACGTAGTTCAGCGTCGGATTAACGCTCCGAGCCGGGCTGGCAAAAAAGTGGCCAGCGGCGGCATAAAGAACAATGCTGCCCAACATGACCCATTGCACGAGGCGCAGGGTCCTGATCGTCCCCCTCATTGCAATCATTCTCGCGCACTTTCTTTTTGGGATGGCGAAATTCTGCGGCTGGAACCCGCCTCGGCAATATCGTCTTTCACAAACCTGTATCACAAACTCGGCTGCAAATTGCTTCGTCGAAAATCTCTTCTGCGAATTCCTATCGGTAAACTGGCCGGCAAAACCTCAGCGTGAAAGTCTGCTTTGTAATCCCTATGAAGATTTTTTCTTTTAGGCATACAACTTCATTTTGAACCGAGGGTTTGATTCAAGCGAAGCCAAACAGCTTCCCGGTTGAGATCTCAGCAGTGAAACGTGGGCCGCTCTAACTGCGTTACTCTACGTGGAAGAGCAGTTCATTCCCCATATCAGCTCCGAAACCAAAACAACTTTGAGGAGAAGACTTATGAAACTGCGCACACGTGTCGTTATGCAACTTGCAGCTCTCTGTTTAGCCACGGTGGCATCCAGCTTTGCCGCCAACAACGCTTACATCAACTTCGTGAACGCCATTCCGGGTCTGGATATTGCCGGCAATGTCAGCCCCGCCTATCCCATCGACGTTTTAATCAGCGGAACCTGCATCCCCAGGAACCTCGCCTACGGTACGGTCGGTGGACCCTACAGCTTTTCGCCGGGAACCTATGATGTGCAGATCAGCGAAGCCAACACGCTGGCGCCCTGCACCAATCCAACCATTGCGAGCCTGAGTGTGACTCTAGCCGCCGGAACCACCGTTTCGGCTGTAGCCACCCTCAGCGCCGGCCAGCCGACCCTGCTGCAGTTCAGCAATGAACTTGGGAAAGTGACGGCGGGCAACGCGCGCTTTGTCTTCTCTCAATCGGCGGAGGCGGGCACGCTAGAAGCTACGCTGACCCAAGTGGGCGTGTCGAAACCCAAGACCTACACGGTTACCGCCGCGGCTGGGAAGGACGAAGAGACGACCGTACCGGCCGGTACTTACCTCGTGCAGATCTTCGTCTCCGGTGGAAGCACCGTGCTGACCTCCGAGACGATCATCCTGCCCGCTCAGTCGGCGACGTTCAGCTACGCGTCCGGCGAAACCTCCAATAGCTCCATCGGTCTCATCAACAAGACTGTGGACGGATTGTTCTAAGGCACAGGTAAAAAGGGGCTGCGCTTTTGCGTGGCCCTTTGTCTGTTTGATCCATGGAAAAATATTCGGAAATTAATGGTTACTGCGGATCGTGGCAGACTTCACTTTGCTAGATCATTAAGGAGAGCAGCCAGCCTTCGCGCCCGCGGGGTCCGGCCGGTGAATCATGACGTTGGAATACACCTGTTTTGACGGCACCCCTGGAGCTTGCTGAACCTGAATATTCACCTGGAGAAAAATCAACTTTCCACCCCTCTTCTCCTTCGCTTGGAAAATGATAACCATCTCATCACCAGCAATACCATTAGGAACGAATTGTCCGCCTTGCATTGGGTTACCCCTCTTCCTGCGTGAATTTAGGCCCATATTCGATAAGGGCTGAGAATGTCGGGACCATTATGCGCAATCTTTCCACAACGTATGCGCGATCTTTTCCTATGTTCGATCCTTGACTGTCCAGTCTTTCAAGAACTTGTTCAGGGTCCAGATGAAATTGGTGCATCAGGAATTCGTCGGGCGTTTGGCAGTCAATACCGTACTGACCAAGACACTCGCCAGGGAAATGCTTTGTGTTGTTCGTTATGATTGCGTTTGCATTGCCGCGAACAGCAGCCGCCACCACATGCCTGTCATCGGCGTCAGGGATGCACGCAATTACTTCGATCAAATTCTCCGGAACATCTACACTGGCTTCTGGGAAAGCCTCTCTCATCTGCGTAAGCCGCCGCTGTACTTGAATTGGTGAGCGGTGAAGTTTGTGCGCCAAAGCATTGTCGACCTCTAGGAGTATCCGTTCGCTCCAAAGAGGTCGATATAAGGCTGGTTCCTCCGCCAGTCGTAACAGGGTGTCACAGAGAGGCATCGGAACCAGCACGCAGGCGTCTAAAAGGACCGCACACTCATTGTCCCGGGTTAAAATCATCGGGGACTTGGTCGTACAGCCCTTCCGTGAACTCCGCACGAGCCAAGTCGTCCAGAATCTTTCTGCGAGACGCATCACGCTTGGCTTTGTAGGCCAAAACGTCTCGCGCATACATGCGCCGATGCGTGCCAACTGTGTGGAAGGGGATTTCGCCTTTCTTCAGCAAGCCAACAAGGAATTGTCTCGATATCCCTAACAGTTTGCTGGCTTCGATGGTTGTGAGTTGAGCTTTGTTCTGCAAAATAGTGACAGAAAATCCGGCTCTCAAATCCGCAAGCAAGCGGTACAAAAAAGAATTTATATTATTCGGCAAGACTTCAGATTTTCCGTCTGGACCGATCAATTTAGCTTCTGCTTCTCGAAGCTTGGTGTATAGCTCCTCGACTTCTTGCTGGTCCTTTTGCGACACCAACAGATCGGTTTTGATGGCTTCGGCTTGTGGTGTGCTTTGCGGTGACATGGTGGCTCCTCCAGTGATGGTTGTCACTGTATAGATGCTACAAGTGCATCAACTGCTACAAATGTATAGAGTATCTGCTACAAGTGCAATTAAATTCTGTGTGGAAAACCCCCAACGATGGTAACCGGTAGGGACCGGCGATCAAGATCATCATGGGCGGCGAGGATGGCTTGAAGGGCACAGCATTCTTTCGTAGACGCCCTACGACTTAATATGGCAGCTCGCCATCCCGCGCTTCTCCAAATATTGCTGGTGATAATCTTCCGCGGGATAAAACGTCACCGCCGGAACAATCTGGGTGACGATCGGCTTCGAGTAACGCCGCTCTTTCTCCAGCGCTTCCTTCGAGGCCTCCGCTGCAGCCTGCTGCTCGGGAGAATGGAAGAAGATCGCGGAGCGGTACTGCGTGCCCCAGTCCGGTCCCTGCCGGTTGAGCTGGGTGGGATCGTGATTCTCCCAGAACACTTTCAGGAGATCTTCATACCGAACTTTCGCCGGATCATAGTCCACTTCCACCGCCTCTGCATGGCCGGTCCGGTCGGTGCAAACTTCTTTATAGGTGGGATCCTCTTTGCTTCCTCCGGTGTAACCCACGCGCGTCGCGACCACGCCCGGTATCTGCCGAAACGTGGCTTCGACTCCCCAAAAACATCCTGCTGCGAATGTGGCTTTTTGCATCTTAGAAATCGCTCCAGTTGGGAGTGGATCATCCCCGGATTTTATTCACACACACTAACCAATCTTAAATCGTTAGATGATTAATTCAGGATAAAGTAACACGCCGGGTGGCATAAGTTCGGTTGCATAACCACCGAGTACCCGGTAACGAGTTCAGGAAACTAGCTTCGGCTAGGCCCTCACACCTCCGTACTCAAAACTGGCCTTTTTGGGCAATTGACGCTGCAGGGGATTCACGATAAAGTTCGGGCAGGTTGCCGCATTAGATTTTTCTCAGGAGAAGTTTGTGGTTTTGAGTTCCAGCCGCGCCAAGAGTGTGCAGAATCTTGCTCTTCTGGCGCTCTTAGCGTTGGTGGCCGCTCCGTCGGTCGTGGCTGCTCAAAATCTGGCCGCTCAAAACTTCAATTCGACTTTCACTCCTCAGCGGCGCGTCGGATATTTAACCGGCGATCAGTGGGAACCAGCCCTGACCGCGGACGGTCACGGCCACATCTACATTCTCTTTCCCCAATATGGGCCGGTAGCGCAGTGTCCAACCTGCACCACGCCTACGATGGTCCTGCTGGTGAGCAATGACAACGGCGTTTCCTGGGAGCCGCCGCGGCCGCTTCTGACCGCATCGCCGGGACAGTTTGATGCTCAGATCAAGGTCGACCCGGTTGACCGGCAAACCCTGTATGCCTCCTGGATGCAGGGCAGACACGACATTATGGTGGCGCGGTCGCAGGACTTTGGCCGCTCCTGGTACTTTGCCATCGCCGAACATTCTCCCGACGTTCTTATTGACAAACCGGTGCTCGCCGTTCGCGGTTCTAATATCTACGTCAGCTTTAACCACGATCAGACACTCTCCGTAGCGGCGTCCCATGACTACGCGCAGAATTTTTCCTCCACCGTGCTGAATCCCGGCGCCGCGCCGGGCTGGTCGTTGGCTGCGGGAGCAACGGTGGATTCGACGGGCAATGTTTATTTCTCCTGGACCGCCTACCCGCGGGCAGATCTTCTCACCCAGCCGGTGGAGTTGTTCATTAGCCATTCGGCAGACGGCGGACGTACCTGGAACACTGCGTCCATGGACGTTTCCAGCGCCGCGCCCGGTTGCTCGGCTCAGGCCTGTTCTGCCGGATTTCTGGCCTCGCAGATGGCACTGGTTTCTGACGATGCCGGATCCGTCTATGCTTTATGGAACTCCGGCTCGGTCGCAGGTGGACCGCAGCGCATTTACTTTTCTTCTTCGACGAATCAAGGAGACAGTTGGTCCGCTAAGGTCGATGTCTCAAGCGCGCCCTCGGGAGTGGAGCACTGCTTCCCGGCGATCACCGCCGGTTCCGCCGGCGACGTTCGCATTGCCTGGATGGACAAGAGAGAGGTCGACGCGCAAAATCGCCCGATTTGGAATACCTTTTACCGCGCCTCCACGAACGGCGGGGCGACCTGGTCACCTGAACAGCAACTCTCCGGCCCCGTGCGCGGATACGATTACATTCTGCCGAACGGATTCCTCTTCCCATTCGGCAACCTGTTCTCCATCGCCATCGATAACCTGGACAATACCCACGCAGTCTGGGGCGAGGGCCGCAACTATAAATCTCCGGGATCGATCTGGTACAGCAGAGGGCGGTAATCAAAATCAACGCGGAAGGATTGAACTCAGATTTGGGCTTAGCATAAGTCTGCGCCGCGCCCCCGCTGGAAAACCAAGAGAGTTTCAAGTTTGTGCTTCAATTTCGACTTTGATCCTTTGACCAAGCATCGCCCGAAGGACCTTGCGAATGGGCGAAGCTGGTTCCACGTATCCCGCTGGGGGAATGCCTTCACAGTGTATTTCGGAATGTGCGTAGTTGTCTTCTAAAGGAACATGCCGTGGACCGAAACTATATCGTGGATTGTCGGGAGGCAACGGTGACGGTAGTTCTCTGACTTGGAAGGAGACCACTCCCCAATTCGCAAACTCGTCAGCTTCCGAGAATAGTACGTCCTGAGGCTCGCTGTATTTCTCGCGATTTACCGACGGCGGATTTCTAAAGGATAAACCGAGTCCTGTAAATGATCCGTTGACAAGGTGCTCACCCTTCTCGGCGGACGCTCATATCCCGATGTGATTTCTGATCTCCTCTAAAGCGACACTGATGGAATTGTCCGTGCCGTCGACGTCGATGAGAACAGGTGTCTCCATCCCCAAGTAGCGTACTCCAAGGATGGACCCGTCATTTAACGCTTCAATATCCGCATATCGTTCTTCTCTCCGAAAGCAGAGCCCGATTCCACCTTCCGCAGAAGGAACGATGCTCAATGCCTCTAGGTCAGAGGATCTCATCGATTTCAGAACAAGTAGGGCGTTGTCGAAGGCGCGACGGCTCGGAGATGGCGCCCCGTAGCTGTCCCAGTTAGTCTTCAGCATAAGCAAATCGCAAAGCTTCGAATAAGCCGCTTGGCGCAGATAGCTGTTTTTCCAATAGATACTGTCCGCCAAAAATTTCCTCAAATCGTTCTCACTGCTATTCCTTAACGACTGCCCGGCCTCGCCAACCGCGTTGGCTTCGGGCAGATATGTATGTCTGTAGCGATCATGCGTTTCTACTGTCGATACTAAGGCCATTAACTTATAAGCCTCCGCGTCTTATCAGTAATGCATGCCTCAAAATAAAGATTCTTCCTTTTTCTCAGTTCTTCGAAAAATGCCCATAGATCCTCTTCCGCATCGACAGGAGGGTTGTCAACGTACAAATCGAAGTCCAAGATGATTGGTACGAAGTCCTGTCCAACCAACAGCGCATTCCGTGATTTATCACGAGAACGCCATGAAGATCGGGCTGTCCCATGGGCAGGCTCATAGCAAACGGCCCGAAGTCGCGAAGCTCCTTGGGCAAGTTCGACGGAACTTGAGGGAAAATATTCAAATATTCCTCTGGTTCAACCCTGACACCGGGGAACTTGAAAAGATTGATGTAGCGCAAGGCAACTCTGACGATCTTTTGCGAACCTGCAACCTGACGATAGATACCCCAGAGGCGTCTGGCTTCGAACGATAAGCGGTCCCAGGTTTCATATGGCTCCAATCGGCTGAACGTGAAACCGTCCAAGCGGAATTGTACAACCTGATTATTATCCTGATTGCGAAAAGTGAGCGCCCACGGCTTCCTCTGTGAGGCCGCGCGCACGTCAGGCCCAAGCTCGAATTTAAGCTCGTCTAGGGTCCGAGTCTCTTCCTTGGGATAGTCCTCCAAGAGCGCCTTCAGCGCGTGCAGATCTTCAAACCGAAGCGGAGATGGCTGCGTCCTTACGTCAATCAGTGCTTCAGTTATTGGCGCTTTATCGTAATGCGGCATGCAGCTAGTTAAAACCTTCGGCAATAATATAGTTGACTCCACCACGCTTTTCAGGTAGAGTTTCTTCATGGAGCCGCTGACCATGAAAGAACCTAAGAGCCTTCAAGAAGCAATCGTCTACTTCTCGAATCCCGACAACTGCATTGACTACCTCGCTATCCGGCGCTGGGAGAATGGCATCGTGCTCTGCCCCACTTGCCGTTCCGCAAAGGTGAAATACCGCGCCAATCGCCGGACTTGGACTTGCTCCACTCACCATGCCAAGCGCGAGTTCTCTATCAAGGTGGGCACCGTCATGGAAGATTCGCCCATCGGTCTCGACAAGTGGCTCACCGCAACTTGGATGGTCACCAACTGCAAGAACGGTGTCAGCAGTTACGAGATTGCGCGTGACGTGAAGGTGACTCAGAAGTCGGCATGGTTCATGCTTCACCGCATTCGTCTTGCGATGCAGGACGATTTCTTCGGCTCGAAACTGGGCGGAGAAGTTGAAGTGGATGAAACCTTCATTGGTGGGAAGTCGCGGAACATGCACAAGAGCGTTCGCGCACGTCGCATTACCGGACGCGGCAGCAGCATCCATGACAAGACTGCCGTCGTGGGAGTGCTTGAACGTGGCGGGAAGGTTCGTGCCAAGGTGGTCGAAGATCGGGCGAAGAAAACCCTCCACGGGATTGTCAAGAGCAACGTCACTGCTGGCTCTGCTGTCTTTACCGACGAACATCACGGCTATTGGGGATTGGAAGAAACCTACAAGCACCAGATCATTGACCACGCGGTGAAGTATGTAGATGGCCGCGTACACACCAACGGCCTTGAGAATTTCTGGTCGCTTCTCAAGCGCGGTTTGCATGGAACCTACGTTGCTGTGGAGCCGTTTCACTTGTTTCGTTACCTAGATGAACAGATGTTTCGTTTCAACAATCGCAAAGACGTTGACGATAAAGGCCGCTTCGATATGGTCATATCGCAACTTGTCGGAAAGCGTCTCACTTTTGCCGAGCTAACCGGCAAGGTGGGTTCCGGCACGATTCACTAAGCCTTGGAGTCGGAAGCGCGGGAAGCGGGCGAAGTCTTAGCCCGCTTTTTCTTTGCTCGCTTACGTCTCCATTCTTTATCCCGCCTCTC
>Ga0302320_10024467_pt1 | contig 11781 bp, 14 predicted proteins | sample Bog_T0_3_FD_202130 | JGI IMG/M metagenome (GOLD analysis project Ga0302320, IMG submission 202130) | Peat permafrost microbial communities from Stordalen Mire near Abisko, Sweden - Bog_T0_3 | ecosystem: Environmental > Terrestrial > Soil > Wetlands > Peat | place: Sweden: Abisko, Stordalen Mire... | reverse complement strand
TACTATTCACGTTGCGCAAAGGGCGCATCCGGTCCGCGGAAAGGACAGAAGTCCACCTGATCGTTACAACCCGTTTTCACGAACTTACTTTCTGCCCGTCAATGCGGACCTCGGGCTCCACGAAAGGAAGTTCGTTATGCCAGTCCGTCGTCTTCCCGCGAATCCCGATCTCGCTTACCTCAAGTACCAAGCCAAGGACCTATGCAAAGCACACGCCACCCGCCAGGCGGACGCCGCGCAGCGTCTCCGCGAATTTCTTCCCCGTTTTCTTCACTCCACCGACGGCGAAATTTTCGCGTCCCCGCTCACCCTCAGCGGCGCCCAACTCGCGATTGCCCGCGAATACGGTTTTCCCAGTTGGACGCGGCTGAAGCGTCACGTCGAAAATAAAAAGCCGACGGAATCCGATCTACTAAACTTGCCCCTCCATGAGCGGATCGAAGACGCCAACTTTCGCCGCGCCGTCGATCTCATCGACGCGGGCGATGTTGCCGGACTACGCGCTCACCTGAAGCAGTATCCCAAGCTCGCGCAGCAGCATGTCGAATTCGAAGGCGGCAACTATTTTCGTAATCCGTCGCTGCTCGAATTCATCGCCGAAAATCCCGTTCGCCATGGACGCTTGCCCAACAACATCGTGGAAGTGGCGAAGGCCATTCTCGACGCTGGCGTCGAAACCGCCGCATTAAGCGAAACGCTGATGCTGGTTGCGACCGGAAGCGTCGCGCGCGAATGTCGCCAGCAAATTCCGCTGATCAATCTGCTCTGCGATCATCTGCTCCGTAATCATGGAGCCGACCTCGCCCGCGCCGCACTGCTCGCCGCTCAGCTGCACGAGCTTGCGTCGGTGAACGCGCTGCTCGACCGTGGCGCGCCACTCACTCTACCCATCGCCGCCGCTCTAGGACGGCTCGCCGATGCCCGCCGCCTGCTCCCCGACGCCAACTCGAACGACCGACATCTCGCACTCCCGCTGGCCGCCGATCACGGTCACGCGGAGATCGTGCGCCTGCTGCTCGACGCTGGCGAAGACCCCAACCGCTACAACCCCGTCGGCGGCCACTCCCACGCCACGCCCCTGCACCAGGCCGCCGGCGCCGGACACGCCGCAGTCGTCCATCTCCTCGTCGAGCGCGGTGGCCGCCTCGACATGAAAGACATCCTCTGGCAAGCCATCCCAGCCGACTGGGCCAACCACGCAGGCCAAAAAGAAATCGAAGACTATCTTCGCAAGAAAGCTAAGAACGAGATATGACCAAAAAACTCCGGGTGTCCCATCCTTCCCGCGTACTTTGCGGGTAGGGGGGAACGGAAAAGCTCTCGCACCAAAGACAACGAAATGCGAGTTATCCCCGAAGTCCCGCGTTCGCTCCAGCCGGGCGAGGGATCTCGCGTGTACAAGCAAACGCTAGCGCAGCGTCCGGAATTCCCGGCATACTCCTCGGGCGTCTGACCCCCTTAGCTTGCTCAATGCGTCCGCGACTCTGTGGACCAAAGACAAGCCTCCGCAAAGCCAAAGGACGACTGGGAATTCACTCGAGCTATTAATTCCTCCACCAGGCAAGAGACTTTCGTGAGGAATCCCAATAAAAGTTGAAAGGATCGCACTTGTTGTCCATGACGCTAAACGCGCGGCAACCTTCGAAGGACTCGCAGCCCGGTAGAGCGCCTTTGTCCGAAAAGCAATCTAGCGGCGAGGTCTCAATTCGAGTGGGTATCTCACAGAATGCATCCTGCGTATTTCCTCCAATCGGGAAGGAGAAAACTTGGGCCTTGTTCGGTCGAGCTCCCGAGACAACCGCAATCACAACTTTTTTCTTATCCGAGCCCCAAACGATAGTGTCAGGCTTTCCGTCACAAGTAACGTCCGCGACAGCTGTAGATCGGGTGTTCCAGTCTACTGATGGGTAGGACTTGCGAAGTCTGCTGATCGCTCCCTCATTCCCAGATACCTGAGAGAGGGCAGAGGTGACGGCGACGATAACGAAAATAATCGTAAAGAATTTCACATCAACACTCCGTGCCAGAAAGGTTAACAACTCTAGTCCGGACCTAGCAATTTGGCAGCCTGACAGCTTCAATCACCTACTCCACGAACTGCACATCCGCGAGCACTGGGATGATGCCTGCTTTGTATCCCATGTCTAGCAGTCGACGGACGGCTTCTCGTCCATCGGCGCCGTAGTCGAGGGTGCGCTCGTTCACGTACATCCCCACGAATTTGTCCGCCATCTGCGGATCGAGGTCGCGGGCAAATTGCATAGCATACTGCAACGCTGGTTCGCGATTGTCGAGCGCATATTGGATACTTTCCTTCAACGCGCCCGCCACGCTGGACATCAGCTCTGGGCCGAGGCTGCGACGAATTGCGTTGCCTCCCAGCGGCAACGGCAGGCCCGTCACCGAGTGCCACCACTTTCCAAGATCGAGGATGCGGTGCAGTCCCGACTTCGAATAGGTCAGCTGTCCCTCGTGGATAATCAATCCGGCATCGAACTTGCCTTCGAGCACTTGCGGAATAATCTGATCGAACGGCATAACTTCCGTTTCGATCCCCGGCGCAAAAAGTTGAAGCGTGAGATAGGCCGTGGTCAGCGTGCCCGGAATCGCGATGCGCTTGCTGCGAATGTCTTCGAGCGAAAACGCGCGCGTGGCAATGATCATGGGGCCATAGCCGTCGCCGACGCTGCCGCCGCTGGGCAGCAGTGCATATTTCTTCTGAATATAAGGATAGGCGTGAAACGAAATCGCGGTCACGTCGTAAAGTCCCTCGCCGTCCATCGCCTTCTGGTTCAGGGTTTCGATGTCGCACAGCGTGTGGGTGAAGCGCAGGCCGGGTACGCGCACTTTATTGGTGGCCAGCCCGTAGAACATGAAAGCATCGTCAGAGTCGGGACTATGAGCGATAGTGATTTCGCGAGTTTCGATGGCAGCACTGCTAGACATAAATTCCTTTGAAGTTGCGGATTGCGAATGGAGATTTTCGGTGCTACTGGCGAATCTTCCGCCAGCCAGACGCCGCGCCCGCCGCAAGTAGCACCTTAATCACTTCGGCGAACACGAACCAGTAAAGGCCGAAGCGGAGCGCCTGCGCGAACGAGTGGGTCAGCACGAATAGCCACGAGATTCCGGCTGCGAACAAAAGCATTTCTCCGAGTAAACTGGCAACCGCGAAACGGGCGAAGCTCACTTGAGCAAGACCTGCGCGGCCACGTTCGGCGATCCATCCAGCCAGGCCAGCCACGAAAGGATACGCCATGAGGAATCCGCCACTCGGGCCGAGCAACTGTGCGATCCCGCCGGGGCCGGTTGGACTAAACACCGGCAGTCCCGACGCTCCTTCGGCAAGGTAGAGTGCCAGAGCCGCAAAACCGCGGCTGCGCCCTAAGGTTAACCCGACTAGCAAAACTGCAAAATTCGAAAGCGTCAGCGGCACCGGAGTGAACGGCAGCGGCACACTCACTCGCGCACACAACGCCACAAAAAGGCTAGCGCCGACCACAATGACAACTTCGCGGGCCCAATCGAGGGCGCGATCACTTCCGGTGAGCAGTTGAGCTTGAGATTTTGCCATCAATCATTCTCCTGAATCTTTAAGGTCTATGAGCCGGGATTCTCCCGCGTCGGATTCTCCGCGTGGCCGACCGGCGGCTCGATCCGGTTGGGATGCAAATGGCCTCGAACCCGCAAGTACGAAGCGATTCCGACCCACAACACCGCCCCCACGCTCGCTGCCAGGATCAGAAACCACCAGATCATCCGCACGATGTCTCAGGATACCAAACCTGAGCGCAAACGATCAGCCGAAATAACACTATCTGAAGCCTCGTCCCTGGGATTATGATGTGTAGGATTTTTTTCATTAGCGTAGCGAGACCTCAATCCGCGACGACAGGAAACGGAAAATGACGAGACACCTGTTATTTCTTGTTCTCATTTTGTGCGCCTGTGCAAATCTTCCAGCCCAAGAAGATAATGACCTTCCCACCAACGAGAAGGCGCAGAAGTCATACAAGGAAGGCCTCGATTATTTGCAACAGCGTCAGGCTGGTATGGCCCTGGACGACTTCAAGAAAGCCGACAAGCAGAGCGGCGGCCATTGTCTGCCCTGCGAGAGAAAAATGATCAAATACGGCGTTGAATTCGGCGACTGGAAGACCGCCGGAACCGCTTGCGAAGAAATCATCGCGGACGCTCAAAGTGCCCGGGATAAAGCCCTCGCCCACTACCAATTTGCGCTCGTCCTGATGGAAGAAGGGCTTAATAAGCGAAAAGACGATCCCTTCCGCCGAGTTCATGAAGAGATCACGGAAGCTCTCACCACATCGCCCAATTTCCCGCAAGCGATTTTCCTCGATGGCCGGGCGCTGGCTCACCTCAATCAAGATGATGCCGCGAAAGCCCAGTTCCAGCGCTATGTCGAACTCGCCAAGACAGATGATCCAGATCGCCAGCGAGCGCTTCGCTATATCGCGGATCCCGAACTCGCGCGGGGGCGAATGGCGCCTGCCTTCGCCGTCACCACCACCGATGGCCAGAAGATCTCGCTCGACGATCTCAAAGGCAAAGTGGTACTGCTTGATTTCTGGGCCACCTGGTGCGGTCCCTGCCGCGAATCGATTCCGCATATGCGCGAGATCGCCAAACACTTTGACGGCGAGCCATTGGTGATGCTGAGCGTCAGCCTCGACGACAACGAATCAAAATGGAAGGATTTTGTAGCTCAAAACGGCATGACATGGAAGCAGTATCGCGATGGCGGATTCAAGGGGCCGATCGCAATTCTTTTCGGTGTCGAAGCCATCCCGCACACCTTCACCATTGACGCGGACGGTGTGTTGCAGGACGAACACATCGGCGATGCGTCCATCGAAGGGAAGCTTAAGAAGCTTGTGGGACGAGCCCGCGATATGCAAGGCGCCGAGAAGTCAGCACCGTAGCGCGGGGCGAACCTACCCCGGCGGCCAGGACAAATTTCGTCCGCCCAACAGGTGAACGTGCAGATGAAACACTGACTGGCCCGCGCCGGGGCCGACGTTGAGCACGGTGCGGTATCCGTTTTCGATGCCGCGAGTGCGAGCAATCTCCGCCGCTGCCAGATGGCAGCGCCCGATCGCTTCGGCGTCCTCGGTCGCGGCCTTGTCCAGTCCGGCGAAGTGCTTCTTGGGCACAATCAGCACATGCGTCGGCGCCTGAGGATGGACGTCCTCAAAGGCAAACGTATGCGCGTCCTCGTAAACCTTCTTAGCAGGAATTTCGCCGGCAATAATCCGGCAGAAAAGACAATCACTCATCAGCTCAGCCCTCGGATAGGCCAATCATACCGGAAGCCTACCGCAGCGTGACTAATCCAGCCTTACCAGGAACACCGCGGCCTCTTTGGGGTCGGTGTTTCTGGCGACTTCTTCGGCGCGTTTCTTTTCGTCGTCCTGTACGCGGACGCGCACCCACCAGTCGCCCATCGGGCCGCTGAAGCAGAGAACTTTGGCGGTCTGGTAGCGATGCTGCAAGTGATCGGCGAGCTTGTTGGCGGGCTTCTCTTTGTCGAACTTGCCAATCTGCACCGCCCACTTGCCGCCATGGTCAAGCGAAGCGGGCGTGTCCAGCACATCCAGCCGAACCTTCGCCACTCCGGCGCGCCATACGTCAGTCTTTTTCGCGGCAGCCAGCGACAGATCGAGCACGCGTCCTTCAATGAACGGCCCGCGATCCGTGATTCGGACAATCGCCGAGTGTCCGGTCTGCTCATTGGTCACGCGCACGATGGAGCCTAGCGGCAGCGTGCGATGCGCCGCCGTCATCGCGTTCATGTCGTAAATTTCGCCATTCGATCCCCGGCGTTTGTTGTAAGGAGGCCCATACCAACTAGCGAGTCCGGTCTCGGTGAAAATGGGCTTGGCATTCTTGGGAAAAGACGGCTCAGCGTCGTGCTGCGGTTGGACGGTCGCAACTTGCTCTTTGTCTCGATCCGGCGCGGGCACGGGCGGTTCAGCAGCAGGCGTCTCCGGCTCAATCGCGGGAGGGGGCGGTACTTCGACCTTCGCCTCGCGATGCGACGAACATCCGCAACACGCCAGCAGACAGAGGACGCTCAAGCCTCGCAGATGAACGAGGCGCGGCACTACTTCTTTCCCTGTTCCATATACTTCGCCAGTTCGACAAGCTTTTCCGCTGCAATCTTCAACGCCTTACTGGATTGCCGGCGCGCCTTGGGGACGATCTCGTCGTTCATGTGCGAGATCAGTTCAGCTGTGTCTTTTTCCAATTTCTCAGCCGCTTCGCCGATACTGCGACTAAAGCGCTTAGCCGCCTCTTCCACCTTGCGATCAAAATCACTCATAACAACCTCGTCGGTAAACCGTTACTCTCCGGATTATTTCGTTTCAAGGATGGAAGTGCAAGGCGCAAGCACCCGAAGAGGTACGGGCGGCGGGACGGGTAAAATATTGAAGCTACAAGCAGCTTCGCCGTCCCGCACGAGCGGGGCCTGCCTGTGAACGCAGTCGAAGGGACGCTCAGCCTACATCAGTACCAGCGGGTGGTGAAGTCGGTTTCCACGGCAGTCTGTTGCCACTCGGGGGCCCAATCGACATTGCCGTCGGATACAGGTCCATCCAGCGGCTCGGCAATCACTTCGTAGGAATCGGCTGGAACTCCGCTGATGGTGTAGCTTCCTGTAGGATCGGTCAGCGTTCCGATGGGAGTCTTGCGGATTGCTGGAAAGCCGGAGAAAGGTGTCGCCGTGGTCGACGAGTTTGCGAAAACGTGTGCTCCAAAGACTGCGCTGCCGCTCAGAGTGACTGTTCCCTGGATCGCGCCGGTCTGCACATCCGGCGTCGATTTGGGATAGAGCAACGACATGCCTGCCACATCATCATAGCTGAGCGTCTGTAGAAGCGGCGGCGCGAAGGGATACATAATGGCGCGTACGATGGCGGAGTGGTCCAATCCGAAAAAGTGGCCGACTTCGTGCGTCGCCACAGTTTGTAAGTCTTCCATTTCGCTGCCCGATTGTGGGCAACTCGCGTTCGTATCCGAAGTGGTGAAACACACTGGCGTGCCATCGACCGCGGGGGCAGGATTGAAATAAATGCTAGCGTTGATGAGCTCGCCGGTAGTCACGTTATAGCTAGTGACAGTCAGGGCCAAAGTGCCGTCCGTGTCAAAATCGACGCCGGAACAAATAAAGCACACCAGATTCACGTTCGATTGCGGCGAAGTTGCTGTCGAGTAGCCGTAAGGGCTGGTGGACACGCCAAGATTCGTATTGGGAGCGTTCACCCAGGTGCTGAAAGCCGCGCTCATCGTGCTGGTCACATCCGAGGGAGTACCCGCGATGTTGGCGGTGACTCCGCCGCCGCTCACTGCGGGATTGATCACCCACAACGGAGGCGACGTCCATGCCGCCGGAACAAATGCCGAGCCCAGAGCGCTGCCTTGCGGCAAGTAAGAGAACGCGGGCTTCGCGAGAATCAGTGCGCCGGCAACGAGCGCAAATAAGATGAGAAGACTGAATCTGCGGCGGGTCATTGCTTCGCCGCTTTCAGGACACGAAGCTCGAGGTTTGCCAGCGTAAGCGACGATCCGTGAAACTCAGAGAACGAATTCGCTCTCGTGTCGTACCGCGACGCCTCTGGGACTCCGTTGGAAACTGTAACGGATCCGTCATTGGCGCGATGTAATAAGAAATTTCCCTGCATGAGTCCGGTCACCGCCAGAGTGCCATCTTGCGCTTCGCTGGGGCGCAGAAATAATACGGTTTGCTCGCCGGTGCGCCAGGCGCGCACTCCGGAAACTTTCTGCCGGATGTTGCCTAAAGTTCCGCCCAGTTGTCGAACCGTAACCGAGCCTTGCGGCTGGCCTTTCAAAGTTCTTGAGACAGAGAATCGCGTGTAGGTGAAGATCAAGGTGTGCGCCTCGTTCCATTGCGCCCATGACTGCACCGCCTGCGCTTCGACCACCACACTCGACAAATGAGTCAGTTGTTCGATCGACTCCGGAAGGACGCTCGTGGCCAGAGCCACTGTCGCCATGAGAATCATTACAAATCTTAGAATATGTTTCACGGAGCCACCACTTCCACGCCGCCAGTAAAGGTCGTGACGTCGTTGTTTGAATCTTGAAGAACCAGGGTGCGCGCGCCCAAAGCGGCCGTACTTGCGACCGAAATGTTAAAGGTCAACCCAGACAGGCCGTTCGTAGACTCGACACTTTCCAGATTGCTGATTGTGATGTCATCAGGACCGGTGAAGCTCAACTGCATGCTGGTGCTCATTCCCGTACCGAACAGAAGGACGGTGCCGTCTGTTTCGCCCTGAGTTGTAACTCCGCCCGTGACGAACGCTTCCGCCGGATCGTCCGTGTTGTCCACGCTGAGGAATTCGACGTTTGGGGTGGGGTTCGATGTCGGGGACGCAACCGTAATGTTGATCCCGGTCACAGATTCCCCGGACCCAACCGTAACCAGATTAGGAGTGGACAAACCGCCGCCGCCACTGCCTGATCCTCCGCCCCCGTTGCCGCCACCGCCGCTACCGCCGCCGCCACTGCCGGATCCGCCACTGCCTCCGCCGGCAGGCTCTCCAACGCCGTCCGTTCCGCTGCCGCTTCCAGTACCTCCGGAGCAGCCCAAACCGATTAGTAAGCACAGTAGGAGAAGCACGGATAGAAAGATGCGCGGCTTGACAGATTTCTGCATAAACGTAGGGCCTCGCAGACGACGTTGAGGCGTAAAGGCAGTGTGAATCGCAGACGGTTACGCGGCAAGTTACCTGAGGATTACTACCGGTGCGCACTTCGGCAGGCATCTTGTCTCCGCGCCGGTTTGGATACCTCACACGGGTGGAATTACAATTCGCCAGTGTGAAGAAGACCCCGCTGAGTCGCGCTCCGATGTTGAACGCTTCTTCGAGCAAGCCATTCTCAAGGCGATTGCTGAAGTGGTACGACGCAAATAAACGCGATCTCCCTTGGCGCGACCAGCCTGATCCGTACCGGATTTGGGTTTCGGAAATCATGCTGCAACAAACCCGGGTGACGGCGGTGCTCGATTACTACGAACGGTTTCTCAAGCGCTTTCCCGCAGTGCGGGTTCTCGCGGACGCACGTGAACCCTCCGTGCTCGCAGCTTGGAGCGGTCTGGGCTACTACCGTCGTGCCCGCATGTTGCATCAAGCGGCGAAGGTTGTCGTCCGCGAGATGCACGGAGTATTTCCCGCATCCTCGGTCGAACTCCGCAAGCTTCCAGGAGTCGGACGCTACACGGCTGCCGCAGTCGCCAGCATCGCGTTCGACGAAGCCACAGCCGTAGTCGACGGCAACGTGGAGCGTGTGCTGCATCGCTTGCTAGGAAAGCAATTATCTGGTGAGCCGCTGTGGGCGATGGCGAATTTGCTTCTGGAAACGAATCGTCCCGGCGATCACAATCAAGCCATGATGGAGTTGGGCGCCACCGTATGTCTGCCGAGAGAACCGCTCTGCGGACAGTGTCCTGTCGTGCAGTTTTGTCGGAGCCGGGGCAAGCAACCGACTTCAAGTAGGAAGCCTTCTCCCCGAAGAGCGATCGCAAACTATTCTCTGCGGCTCGATAAAGGCGCGGTTTTTCTGACGCAGCGCGGCCAAGGCAAATCGCTGATGCCCGGCATGTGGGAGTTGCCGGAGCTCCCTCAGCCTCGGTCGGGAAAACCGCTTCTTCGATTACGGCACGCCATTACGAATACAAACTACGAAGTGAGAGTTTGGCGGGATACTGTTGGGAAGTCCGGAATACCGATCCCTAAGGCTCGCGTGAACAGCTTGCCGCTCACAGGATTAACCCGGAAAATCTTGCGAAAGGCTGGCGTGATTTGATCTGAGCATCCGCTACACTTATGCTCGTGCGTATCCGTGTCTTACTTTTCGGCGTGCTGAAGGACCTTGCCGGACAAAGCCTTATCGACGCCGATTTCCCCAACGGATCATCGGTAGCCGCCGTCCTTGAAAACAGCGCAGTGGCTTGGCCCCGCATACGAACGCTTCTCCCGTCGATTGCCGTAGCCGTCAATCGAGAATACGCGAAGCCCGAAACCAAACTTGCAGACGGGGACGAAGTCGCGCTGTTGCCGCCGGTCAGTGGCGGCTCGCAAATTGATGCGGCCCTCGTGCGTAAGCCCATTACTACCCAGCAAGTCGTCAACGCAATTAAGCGCCCTGAAGACGGCGCGGTTGTCGTGTTCGAAGGCGTCGTCCGCAATCAGACGCGAGGGCGTAAGACGCTTTTCCTCGACTACGAAGCCTACGAGGAAATGGCGCTGAAACAAATGGAAACTATGACTATGCAAGCCAGGTCGCAGTTCGGCATTCGCGCCGCGGCAATTGTTCATCGCCTAGGACGAATCGAGATCGGAGAAATTAGCGTCCTCATTGCCGTTGCTTCGGCCCATCGGGCTGCCGCCTTCGACGCTTCGCGATGGCTGATTGATACCCTTAAGCGAACGGTTCCTATCTGGAAGAAAGAGTATTTCGAAGATGGTGCAGTGTGGGCCGATGGGGAAGCGTTTCCGGTGGAAATTCAGAACCACTGAGGTCGACGAGCGCGCAAAGGACCCAAGAACAGCTTTCTCTGGGGACTCGGCGTTGTCGGCGGTAAGGTTAGCATCCCGTGGTATCGTAAATCTACTCAGGAGTTTCCATGTTGAAGCGTCCCATTGCCATCTACTATGAGCATCCGCGCTGGTTTGAGCGCGTGTTTGCGGAAATGGATCGACGCCACACGCCTTACGCGAAAGTGGATGCCGCCCGGCATCACTATGACATCGCCTTGAACGGCGATCATAATTACTCTCTGCTGTTCAATCGCATGAGCCCGTCGGCGTGGACGCGTGGCAATGCGAACAGTATCTTCTATACGTTGAATTATCTGGCGAACGCCGAACAGGCTGGTACGCGCGTTGTGAACGGCAGCCACGCATTTCGCGTGGAAACTTCCAAGGCGCTTCAGCTTTCGCTTTTGCAGTCGTTGGGATTGCCTTATCCCCGCTCGCGGGTGATCAATCATCCCAGCCAAGCAGAGGCGGCTGCAGAAGGATTTCGTTTTCCCATCGTGACCAAGCCCAACATCGGAGGCAGCGGAGCGGGCATCATTCGCTTCAATTCGATCGAGGAACTTCGCAGCGCGGTTGCCAATAATAAAATCAATCTCGGCCTCGACGGGGTTGGCCTGGTGCAGGAGTTCATTCCGGCGCGTGATGGGTACATCGTCCGCGTGGAAACGATCGGCTACAAGTATCTCTATGGTATTAAGGTGTTTACGTCCGGTGAGACCTTCGACCTTTGCCCAGCCGATATTTGCAAGACAACTGATGGTACTGCGCTCGAAACATCCTGTGTGATTGAAGGGCCTAAGACGGGACTTCGTGTCGAAGCCTATCAGCCTCCGCCAGAGATCATCGCCGATGTCGAGCGCATTTTTGCAGCCGCAAAAATCGAGGTCGGCGGAGTCGAATACATGACCGATGCACGCGACGGCAAGATGTATTACTACGACGTTAACGCGCTTTCCAACTTCGTGGCCGATGGGCCGACCCTGCTGGGCTTCGATCCTTTCGTGAAACTCGTCGACTACCTCGAACAGGAGGCGGCGTAGTGCGTTACGGCTACTGGCTGCCGGTCTTCGGGGGATGGCTGCGTAATGTTGAGCATGAGAACATGCCGCCGACATGGGACTACGTCAGCTGTTTAGCGCGACGGAGCGAGGAGATTGGCTTCGGTCTCACGTTGATTGCTGAGCTGAATCTCAACGAC
>Ga0302320_10024466_pt1 | contig 11781 bp, 6 predicted proteins | sample Bog_T0_3_FD_202130 | JGI IMG/M metagenome (GOLD analysis project Ga0302320, IMG submission 202130) | Peat permafrost microbial communities from Stordalen Mire near Abisko, Sweden - Bog_T0_3 | ecosystem: Environmental > Terrestrial > Soil > Wetlands > Peat | place: Sweden: Abisko, Stordalen Mire... | reverse complement strand
GTCATCTCGGTGGCGGTGTTCATGGCCTGGCCGCAGTTGCAACCGGGGTCCACAATGTGCGCGCCATCCGAAGTGATGTCGAGAGCGCCTACGCGCTGGCCGTTCGCCGAGAAGCTTCCTACCGGGCCTGCTCCTGTACCCTCCTGGTTTGCTTGATAGCTTGACGAGTTCACCACGCCGGATGTCATGGCCATTCCGGGCATGATCTTGATGAATTCAGCGGCATTCTGGCCAATGATCGCCACGTTCTGCAGGATGTGCTCGTCGATCGTGAAGGATTTGTCCCCTGAATCCGAGGGCGTGATCTGGGTGACGGTCGCATCGACGACTACGGTCTCGTCCTTGGTGCCGACCTTCAGCTTGACGTTCGTCAAGCCGATATGCCCGCCCGAATCGAGAGCGATGTCTTTCGCTTCCCAGGTAGCGAATCCCTGCCTGCTTACCTTAACCAGATAAGTGCCGGGCGGGACGGCGGCAAAGCTGAAGAACCCTTCGCCGTTGCTTACGTCGGTGCGCTCATCGCCGCTCGCCTGGTTCCTTAAGATGATGGTTGCACCCGGAACAAGCGCGGCGGACGTGTCATAGACAGTTCCGTCGATAGTGCCGGAACTGGATTGTGCTTTCGCGGACGGACCCGTTGGAACGAGCGTCGCAACCAGCAAGAGTGCTGCCCATACTGATAGCCAGGCATTTTGCCTGGCGTTTGGATACTTGAACGAATGCATTTTTTCTGCCTCCTGAAAGGTGAAGATACTGAACAGTTTTGACTCTTTAACAGAGCCGTTTCCGTTTCCTTGTGCCCCTGCCGAATTCAGACCTGCAGCGTAAATGTATTGCCGCAACGCAGTTGTCTGAACGCTGCATGGTACCTCGTGCTTTGTTTTACAACAGCTTTCTGGAACGTAAACTCGCCCGTCGATTGGGCACGAACCGAATCACGCAGCCTGAAATCTCCAGTGCCGTTTGCTTCGGTTTTCGTGGGCGCGTCAACCAGCCGAAGACGAACTCTGAACTCTGTACAGGAAAACGAGTCCCTTCAACAGCTGCGCTGCGCTAACAAGCAATCCGGTTCAAAAGATCGGGCAGGTCATGTGCTCAACTCTTTCCGCTGCTCACTGCGGACGGAAAGTTGGATTGCGCGCCGAAATAACACTCGATTGATTCCAACTTTCCGTTCTTGAATCGCAAATACTCCACGTTCCGGAACGATTTACCGTTCTTGGTGTGGCAAAGATACTTCACAAAAGCATCGTCCGCGCCAGTGGTGATCCGCTCCAGGTCGCTTTGTTCAATGAATTCAACCTGTGTGTCCCAGCATTGCGTTTTGAACGTACTCTTGCTGATATGGTCGTCGCCGGCCGCGCTCGAAAAGGTGAAGTTGTCGGCGAGCAGCATATTGAATGTGTCCAGGTCCTTATTCACCCACGCCGCATACCACTTACGGATGATCTCCTCGTTCGTTAAGTTCTGGTTCGTTAAGTTCTGCCCTCCCAATGCGCTGACCGTTGCCAATCCCGGCACGCTCATGGCGCCAGTCAGTGCGCAGGCCCCCGCTCCGAGCATGTGTCTGCGCGACATTACCATCCTTGTCATAGTCGATTCTCCTTGATTGCGGTTATTGGAAAGCAACAGCATTGGTGAAGCCGTTCCCCCTCTGATCCGCGCACACGGCTTCGGATTTCCGCTTGGCCGTGTGCCGCTGCTTCAGCGGCACACGTTCGTCTTCATCCAGAGTGGCGTCAATGACGCCCTCCGATGGGCCAAGGTGTTCAGAAGGTGAATTTGCCCGTCAATTGGAGAATGCGTACCGAAGCGTCGCCCCCTAAGTACGCGCCATAGATGCTTGTCGGCGGGCTCACTGTGCTGAGTGATTGTCCGAATTGCGGGGATAATACGTTGGATACCGGCGTCGCGAAATTCGGATGATTGAAGAGGTTATAGGCACTAACTCCGAGCTTCACCGCGACTCCCTCGTGTAAAGGGACGCTCTTGGCGACTGTCATATCTGTGTCGAAATATCCCGGGCCTGTGAACTGATTCCGATCGTATGGAGCGAATAACGCACTGGCCACGCCCGCGTTCGGGAAACTCGTCGCACTCAGGCATGCGGTTCTCGCCGACGACGAACCGCAGTGACTCGGTGTTCCTGCACCTGGCGCCACCTGAGCAACGCCGGCCCCGCCGATATTTCCAGCCGCCGCAACAAATTCTGACTCCGTTGCGCTAAACGGCAATCCTGTGTGCAGGAACAATGTCCCGGAAAGCTCCCAACCGGCAGTCACCGCTCTCGGACCACGGAAATATGGCAACATATACAGATAGTTCCCGTTCAGATAGTGACGCGTATCGTAATCTGCGTTGCCGTAATTGTGTCTAAGATCCAAGGGATTGATCTGAGCCTCGACGGAACTACTGGCGTTGAAGTTCAGGATGCCTCCGTTTGAAATCTCATCCAGGGCGTGGCTGTAGGTGTAATTGAACTGCATGTTGAGGCTTTTGCCTTTGTGCAGCACAGATGCCACAAATCCGTTGTAACCGCTGGTCGCCGTAGAGCTGACTTCTGTTACACTCCCGAACGCGGATGCGGGAGCAGTGGTTGGGAAGGGTCCGCTTCCGAACGCGTTTGCTGCAGCGTTCTGAACGGGCTCGTGGTAACCGTGATTTCCGACGTACTCAATCTGCAATGCGTTGTTGTGTGGCAGTTCGTGCTGGATTTCCAAACTCCACTCCGCATAGGTCGGATACTGCAGACGCGATGCGACCGTGGTGAAGTTCGGCGGCGCGAAATTCGGGTCAGCCGCGCTGATCGAATTCAGGCTGCCGCCGGCCGCATAACCTTTTTGGAAAGTCGTGTTCAATGTTGCGGCCTGCTGCGCCGAACTGTAGCTTTGCGATGGATCAATCCCACCTGAATAAATTAGAAATTCCGGATCCAACGGCGGGTTCGATAACTCCGTATCGGCGATCGTGCCCGGGAATACGTCGGTAAAGAAGCCCACTCCGCCACGCAACACGGTATTGCGGTCAAATGCCGGCGAATAAGTGAAACCGAAGCGAGGCTCGACCATGAAACGCTGGTAGTTGGGGAAGGCACTGGCCTGACCTGCCTTGATCAGAGTCGAGTACGGTGTCGTGGCAAAAGCGCTGGCGCCAACCCGCGCTACGTACGTGTTGAAATCCGTTCCGAAGTTGGATAGGCAGTTCTGTGCGCAATTCGGGTTCGAGTTCCGTTCTACGCGTGCCCCCAGTGTCAAAATCAGTTCCGGAGTTGGTTTCCAATCGTCCTGGAAATACTCGCCAAGTGAGTACAGGGTAATTCCCTCATCCGGGTGCGTTGTAAAGCTCTGCAGCGCCTCGAGCGAAATACCCTGACCAAACAGGTTGCCGTTAACGCCGGCTGACGAGGCGCAGGTCGCTGCACTCCCGCAGGTAAGCACAATCGGAGTGCTTAAGATCGTCATATTGTGATCCGAAACATAGTTCTTCTTGTAACTGATTCCTGCCTTCAGCGTGTGCTTGCCCAAACTGTAACTGAAATCGTCGCCCACCTGGACCTGGCTTACATTGCGGCCCTCGGGCCAGTCGGCGCCGTCGGCATTCAAATCCGCGAAATACCCATCTAAATCGCTGAAGTTCAATGTCTCGGGCAGCAGGGCTGTCTCTGCTGCCTGGTTGACAGATGTGAAAATCGCGCCATACCACGCGCCGGTCAAGAGCAATTGATTCACAGCCCTGGGAGAGAAGACATGCGTCCACGATAGCTGCCCCTCGTCGTCAGGCTGTATTGACTCCGCATTGAATACTGGACTAATGAGATCGGTAGCGGTCGGCTGAGTCCCCTTGTCATACTTATAGTGGCCGAACACTTTGTCGTTGTCGCTGAAGCTCTGATCGATGCGAGCAGTGAAAAGATGCTCATTCAATTCCGTCTTCGGAGCAACGGTGAGCTGCAGTTGATCGGGAGAGAACACGGTCGCGTTGGCACGGCCAGGTGTGTTGTTATACAGCGAAAATGCCTTCGCGAAAAAGGCGCATTCACCGCTGGCATTCGCGGCGTACAACGAACTGGTCGCATTGTCGCAATTGCCGTCGTTTCCCACTACGCCCGCTTCGTAGGACGCGGAGGGCAACAACACCACATCGACCGGAGCCGTGATAAACGACAGTTGTTCCCAGTTGGCAAAGAAGAACGTGTGATCCTTTTTGATCGGACCACCGATCCCGAGAGCATATTGATTTGAATTGGAAAAGGGCTTCGGGTTCCCGGAATTGAACCAGTCGTTTGCGTTCATTGCCCGGCCGTTCCACCAGTAGTTTGCATTTCCGTGAAATGCATTTCCGCCGGAGCGCGAAATTGCGTTAACCTGCGCCCCTCCAAAGCTTCCCATCTGCGCACCGTACGCATTCGTCACAACATTTACTTCGGAAACGTCATTCAAGCCCAGGAGCAGATTCGAGGGGCCGGAATTGTTCAGATTAAGAAAGGGATCGTTGACCTCCATTCCGTTCATCGTGAAGTTGTTCGACGTTCCGGGCAGGCCGAACACTGAGAAGTTTCCGTCGCCCCCCGCAGTGTTCATTACCACGCCAGGTGCGGTTTGCGCCACATAGGTGATATCGCCGCCGGGATTCGGAACGCTCTGCAATTGTTCATAGCTGAATGAGGTATTCAGCTCCGCCGAATCGGGCTGGAGCAGTTGCGCGGTTTCAGTCACCTCAATCGTTTGGGCTTCGCTGCCGACATTCAGGTGCAGCGGCACAGTCGCCACCTGGCCAAGCGAAACAACGGCTTCCACCGATTCTTCTTTGAAGCCATCTGCCTTTACGGATACTTGATATGCGCCTGGCTTCAACAGAGCAAAACGATAAGCACCCTGGGCGTCCGTTTTTACCGATGCCGTCGCCTCCGTTGCTTTATTCTTCGCGGTGACCGTTGCGCCTGTCACCACCGACCCGCTTGGGTCGAGAACAGTGCCCGTAATGTCGCCGGCTAGAAGTGACTGCGAATAAGCCATAGGGGCTGTTCCAACTCCGATAAGCACGCCCCCAGGAACCATCGCCGCGGACGCGAAAAGCGCCAGACCGAATTCCGAGAATTTGTAGAATCGCATCGTATCCTCCAAAGTTGAATTTCGATTTCTTCTTGTCTAAAACGCGGCCTTATAGACCGCGCAATTCGCATCCGTTTCTGTTTCGACATCTTTGTTCTTACCCGAACTGTCTTTCCGATAAACGCGTAATGTGTCTCCCGTCACTGAACCATTTCAGGTGCTTCGGTGAGGTTCATGCCCTTTTCTTCGCAGGTTGATAGAGGGCGGGACAGAGACCAAAAGTCAGCGCTAAAGTACCTTCTGATCTTTTTCCGCGCCCTCCCACGCCTCGTGGGTTAGAACGCATTTCCAGCTCCCGTCTTTCCAAATCCATACGTCCGTTTCGCGCTCCATCACATCGAAGGAATGGCCACTATGCGTGCCTGCGTTGTGGACCTTCACCGTCACCCAGGCGACATTTCCGTGGAGGCGAACTCTCGGTTCCGAAACCTCATATGCGCTATGCGTCAACCAACCCTGCTTTGCTCCTTCGGGAAAGGTCGACTTCCCTTCGTTTACGCCGCCCCTCGCGGAAATAACGGCATAATCATCCGAGAGGCATCGTGCAATGCCTTCCGCATCGTTATTCTGCATTGCTCTTGCGAACTCTTCTTCCGCCGCCAACGCGCTTTCCGCGGTCGGCCCCGCACCCTGGTCTGCGCTGCCGGCAGCCTTGGCAGTCTTTACGGGCGCGACGACCGAACCGACCGCCAGCCCGAGCGCCAGCATCAATGCGGACACGATCGATCCGGTCAGCGCCGCTATACGTCTTTGCGATCTCAATGTTGACCTCCCAAAGCTATTGAGCTTCCGCAATCGTTTTTCCGGTTGGCCGCTTGTGGTTCATGGAACAGCAGCTCAATGGAACGCCGCAAATGCTCATTGCTGATGCGTTGCGGAATCGTCGCTGCCTGTGGTGAGCCCCGCGGCATCGCAGATATCCTCGATGCGCGTAGCGGAATTGCCTTTGGCGCGGATCGCGCGCAAGGCTGCATTGAGGAAAAGGGTCTTCGATTCGTGCCTCATCCCGGTCAAGGTCATAACATACCGACCAGTTGGTATGAATCGCGAGTCTAGCTCGTTTTTGTCGAAGCCGCATCCGAACCCCTCCAAAATTCTCGCCGCTACCGGGCCTTCCCACTGGGTATCCCGGTACCGCGTTCGCTTCTGCGTCTTTCTTCATTCGCCGGATCTGCAAGTTGAAGGCAGATGGACTGAAGACGCATATAAGACAACGGTTGAGTCCTCGTTTCCATTCCCAACCCGGCATGGCGCCAGGTGGCTCTTGGGAGACGATTGCACCCGTCACGTCCGCTCAAGCTTATCGTGCCGCGTTGCGTAACTCCATCGCGGCGAATTACATCGAGCTTCGAACCGTGTCCAGAGCTTAGCTCAATGAAATTGATTAGCCAGACTTAATCTGCCGGGCGATTGAGAAATGCGATGAGCAGAGGTTTTTTTGCGTCAGGCCGTGGAACGCCGATTTATTACCTAAGCTGGAATGCGAATCGTGAAGCGAGATAGAGTCCGGGGCTCTGGTCGAAATATGTAGGAGGGGTACAACAAGGCCATCGGGGAGTAGACTGCGCACCGAGTACCGCATTCCAGATTGCAAGGACAGTTTGGTTCTTGAAATGGAGACGTCCCGTCCGCGCACTTTCAGATACGTCTCGTCAACACGCCAGGACCGGCCAACTTTACGCGCAAGGCGCGTCCGGCGCTTCACCAACGCCGGCGTGTACCGCTGTACCCATCGCATGATCGTTGTCCGCGAAAGGTGCAGTCCACGCTCGGCCCTCATCTCAACGAGATATCCTCGCGGACGTCTCAAGAGTTGTCTAAGAGCACCCGCTCGTCGACCCGCAGCTCATGCAGCGGTAGCAGCTTCCGTTGCGCACCATGATCGCCCCGCACGTCGAGCAACTCGGCGCATCGCCCATCTCGTACATCTCGCGCATGGCGTCGGACGCGTGATAGATGCCGCGGTCCTTCAGTTGCGGCCCATGCGTTGGGCTTGCCGCCGGAGCCTGCCATGCCTGCGGGTCGGGCGCGATTCCGCCGCCCGCCACCGGTCCCCCGGTCTGGTTGTTCACCTGGTGCAGCCGCTTGGCTACTTCTTCCGCCAGCCTGGCCAAATGGTTCTGCGAGCCGATCGATTCGTCCTCCGTCTCGCTGTCGGGAATCAGGGTCGGCGATGCAGGCAGTTGCGGCGCTTGCGAACCGAACCCGGCAAACAGCGACAACTGCGTACCAGAAAGGAACCGCAGGTTCAGCCAGCGGAAGATGTAATCCATCAGGCTTTTGGCGTAGCCGATATCCGCGTTGCCGGTCCAGCCGGAAGGCTCAAAGCGCGTGTGCGCAAACTTCTCGCACAGCACCTTGAGTTGCACGCCGTGTTGAAGAGCGAGCGAAATCGACGTGGCAAACGCGTCCATCAGCCCCGAGACAGTCGACCCCTCCTTGGCCATCTTGATGAAGATCTCACCCGGCTGGCCGGTAGGATAAAGGCCGACCGTGATATAGCCCTCATGCCCCGCGATGGAGAACTTGTGCGTGATCGACGCGCGCTCCTCCGGCAGCCTGTGACGCACGGCGCGTGGCGGGCCGTTGGGATCCTGCGCTGGGTCCTTTTGGGGTGCGGCGCTCATCACCGGCGCGGCCTTCAACAACGGCACGGCTGCGGCTTTCGCAATCTCATCCAGAGCATGCTGGAAAGCCGTGGCTGCGGCAATCACCTGCTTGGCCGTCACCTCCAGCTTTTCGCCGATCTTGGCTTCAAGCGCCTTCATGTCCGCCTCAGCGGGAGAATGGCCCGCGGAGAGTAGCGCCAGTACGCGTGTGCCCGCTGCATCCAGCGCCGAAGGCTCTCTCTTCTTCTCGTCCATGCTGGTGTTCAGCGGCTGCGTTCCCTTTGAGCCGTCGCGATAGATCGCCACCGCCTTGATGCCCTGCCTCCAGCTTTCCGCGTAAGCCTCGGCCACATCTTCCACGCTCGCCTCGTGCGGAAGATTCACGGTCTTCGAGATCGCGCCGGAAAGAAACGGCTGCGTTGCGGCCATCATCTTGATGTGGCCCATATATTGAATGGACCGCGTACCCTTTGCCGGCTTGAAGCTGCAATCGAACACCGCCAGATGCTCCGGCAAAATGCCCGGTGCTCCTTCAATCGTGCCCGTCGCGTCAATATAGCTGACAATGGCGTTCACTTCGTCGTTGTCGTATCCCAGCTTGAACAGCGCGGCTGGAACGGTGTTGTTCACGATCTTGATCATGCCGCCGCCCACCAGCTTCTTGTATTTCACCAGCGCCAGATCGGGCTCAATGCCCGTGGTGTCGCAATCCATCATGAAGCCGATCGTCCCCGTCGGCGCCAGCACCGTGGTCTGCGAATTGCGATATCCATACTTCTCGCCGAAGATCAGCGCCGTATCCCAGCTCTCGCGGCTTGCTTCAATCAGCGCATCGAGCTGCGGCACGCTGAATGGCTCGCCGCTCTGTCTGGACGTCCCGATGTTGTTCACCTCCGCGCGATGCATCCGGATCACATCAAGAAACGGCTCGCGATTCACATAAAACCCAGGGCATGCGCCGCCCTGCCGCTCAACCGACGCAGTCAGCGGCGTAGCCGATGCGATGGGCGGGCAGTTAGCCGCAATCACCGCTGACTGCAGATAAGCCTGTCCACACATGATCGCTGTGAGAGCCGCAGCAAGATCGCGCCCGGCCGCCGAGTCATAAGGCAGCCCGAAAGCCATCAGCAGCGCGCCCAGGTTCGCGTATCCCAGCCCCAGCGGCCTGTAGTCGTGCGAGTTGCGCGAGATCGATTCGGTCGGGTAGCCCGAGTTATCGACAAGAATCTCCATCGCCGTAATCACAATCGAAATCGAGTGCCGGTATGCATTGATATCGAACACGCCCGCCGAATTTACGTACTTCATCAAGTTGAAGCTGGCCAGGTTGCAGGCCGAGTTATCCAGGAACATGTACTCCGAGCATGGATTCGACGCGTTGATGCGCGCCGTGTTCTTGCTCGTGTGCCACTTGTTGATGGTGGTATCGAATTGCATTCCAGGGTCGCCGCAAAGCCACGTCGCCTCGGCAATCTTCTTCATGATGTCGCGCGCCTTGTAAGTGGCCACGGGCTCATGGCCTTTCACGGTGTAAGTGGTGAACTCGCCGTCCGTCTCGTAGGCGCGCATGAACTCGTCGCTCACGCGCACCGAGTTATTAGCGTTCTGGAAGAAGATCGACGAGTAAGCCTCGGAGTCCGGACCCGAACCGTCGTAGCCCGCCTTGATCAGCGTGAAGGCCTTGGCCTCTTCCTTGGCCTTGCAATCGATGAAGTCCATGATGTCCGGGTGGTCCACATTCAGAATCACCATCTTGGCCGCCCGCCGCGTCTTGCCGCCTGACTTGATCACGCCTGCGAACGCGTCAAACCCGCGCATGAAGCTCAGCGGCCCTGAAGCTTCGCCGCCGCCTGAAAGCAGTTCCTTCGATCCGCGAATCGTCGACAGGTTGGTGCCCGTGCCCGAGCCCCACTTGAACAGCATCCCCTCCGTCTTCGCCAACGTCAGAATCGACTCCAGCGAATCGTCCACCGCGTTGATGAAGCACGCCGAGCATTGCGGATTCCTGTACCCCGTCGCCGCGTACTTCACGCCCCCTGTCACCGCGTCCCAGTGCCAGTTCAGCCCGTCCGAAAGAGGTTCCAGCCGGTCGCAGCCCACGTTGAACCACACCGGCGAGTTGAACGCCACCCGCTGGGTCACCAGCATGTTCGCCAGCTCGTCGTAGAAGATCGCCGCGTCCAGGGAGCTGGCAAAGTACCCGCCCGCAATGCCCCAGTCGCGGATCGTCTCCGCCACGCGCCCCACCAGTTGCCGCACCCCGGTCTCGCGTTCCGGCGTCCCCAGCTGCCCGTGCAGATACTTCGACGCCACAATGTTGGTCGCCGTCATCGACCAGTCCACCGGCACATCGACATCCCGTTGTTCAAAAATGGAGTTGCCCTTGGTGTCGGTAATCGACGCCGTCCGCTTCTCCCACTGGACATCGTCGTACGGAGACGATCCCTCGGTCGAAAAACGGCGCGTGAAGGTCAGCCCCTTCTGGGTCAAGGATGTCTGTTGGGTGGCGGTGGAACTCTGCAGGTAGGCCTCGTTCATTCAAATCCTCTCAATCGGCGAAATCGGTGAAAAACTCTCCCCTCGCAGGCGCAATCCGGCCTGAACGAGGACTTTGGCGGGCTCGCGTGGAGCACGGGGAAATCAGGGGGTCAAATACCGCGACAAGGTCTCTTTTGAACGGCCCGCCGGAGGCTCTTCACTCCAGCTCTCGTTACAATCCGTTAACAGCCGCAGATGAAAAAATACCGCTCCCTGTGGTGCATGTCAACAACAAACCACAATATCTTGTATTTCGTTGTCGTTTCCAGCACTGGCCTGTCAAATACGGCCATTTGCCTGTGGAAAGCTCGGAACAGCCAGGCCTGACGCGGACATTCGAGCATTTTTGCATCGAAACCTGTGCAAATCGCGCCCCCCCTGAACAGGATTCTCATCACCAAGGCTAGCCCTCGGAAGGTCGGCACACAAGATGCAAAAACAGGTGTCAACTGTGGACAATTGCTCCCAATTGTTGGATGACCGGGAGGCGTCTGGCGCTTCACGGACAGATCGGCCCGCACCGGCTGATACGCTGACTCTGTGCCCGAATCCAAATCCTCCCTGCTTCAATGGAAACCCGTCGCTGCGCCTGTCCCGACCGTCCTGCGCGGCCGGTACGTAAGCCTCGAGCCGCTCAACGCCCAGCGCCACGCCGAGGCTCTTTGGCAGGCCGTGCACGGCCATGATGAGCTATGGGACTACCTCTTCGACGGCCCTTTCGCCACAGAGGCGGACCTCCGTATGTCCATCGAGCAGAAAGAGGCCGCAAACGACGCCCTATTCCTTGCAATCGTCCCAGTCGAGACCGCCGAAAATGCTCCGGGGAACTCCACTTCAACCAACACCCGCGATGGCTTTGTAACAGGGCATCACTTCAGTCAAGCCGAAACCGTCGCGGAATCAACGCGGGCTTTAGCCCCTGAGGGAAGCGATTCGCGTATTCCACGCCAACGCCGGAAGTCCTCCGCCGCCGGAGCCGCCGGCTACGCCAGCTTCATGCGCATTGAACCGGCCCACGGCGTCGTCGAAGTCGGCAACATCCTGCTCTCCCCTGCGTTGCAGCGCACCACCGCCGCCACCGAAGCCATGTACCTGATGACCCGCCATGTCTTTGAAGACCTGGGCTACCGCCGCTACGAGTGGAAGTGCAACGCCGAAAACCAGCCCAGCCGCCGCGCCGCCCTGCGTCTTGGATTCACCTTCGAAGGCATCTTCCGTCAGCACATGATCATCAAGGACATGAACCGCGACACCGCCTGGTTTTCGATGCTAGACCACGAGTGGCCCGCAAGAAAGCGCGCCTTCGAGTCCTGGCTCAACCCCGCCAACTTCGACGATGAGGGCAAGCAGCGACAGACCCTATCAGAGATTGCCGCCGCACAGCGTGCCTCATAGCGTCGTGAATCTTTTTCAAGGAAGCTATGGCGTTAGTCATCATGGAGTGACCGGCCCAATGCGCTGACCGTGGGTTAGGCTGTGATTCAGGAAGGAAGCACAGTTCAGAGCCACAAGCGGAGAGGGAC
>Ga0302320_10024464_pt1 | contig 11782 bp, 14 predicted proteins | sample Bog_T0_3_FD_202130 | JGI IMG/M metagenome (GOLD analysis project Ga0302320, IMG submission 202130) | Peat permafrost microbial communities from Stordalen Mire near Abisko, Sweden - Bog_T0_3 | ecosystem: Environmental > Terrestrial > Soil > Wetlands > Peat | place: Sweden: Abisko, Stordalen Mire... | reverse complement strand
TCACCTGGTCCTCGCGAGTTGCCGGGCACCTCCGCTGGACCACCACCAACGTTTTATTATCGTTCATCCCGCGCAGTCTACACGCAGCGGGACGCTCCGACTATCCTGTGGCCGAATTACCGCTTACTGACGAACCAGGTTGAATAACCAAGTTCGCGGAGCTGTTTTGCGTTGCAGAACATCCCCCGCAGCTCAGCTGCTCCGGAACGGTGGAGTGGATTCGGGTCTTCGGGGAGGGCATGCGCGGTGGGGGGCATGCCTCAATTGTGGGGCCCCGCGAGGAGGCGCCCGGTCACTCTGCCCTACTGCCTATCGCCTCGAAATCAGGCGATGGCCCGGCGATCGTCGGCGATCTCCGCCGGTGGGTTCCAAGTCACCCGTTGTGCGGAAACGTTTGGTTCGAAGGGAAAGGCGATCCCGGCAGGATAGCGGCTCCTGCCTGGGCGCATGGCCCAATACGAACATATCCTACAAAGTTCCGGTTGGCGGCGGCCATCCAAGGCGCGGGACTTGATGTCGCATTTTGCGACATCAAGTTTCCATCATCCTTGTAATGGGGTAGATACACACACAAGCCCAACGGACGCGAAAGCAAGAACGTCGGAGGCCTTACAACCCCCGGGGGGATGGGGTGGTTGCCGATAAATCCGTCCGCGAACGCCAACCCTTATGAACATATCCAAATATGATCGTCCCCAGCATGTCATCTCTCAGACACCTTTTCAATAAGGGCAGCAATCCTTTCGATGTTAGGCTCTTACCTTGCTTTCCCCTGGCTTACTCCGGTGCGCTTCTGAGGGGGAGAGATAGCCGGGAGAGTCCATCACTGTTCGCCGATTTTTGCAGACGGGAGCTCCACAATTGGAGTCCTATGAGCAACCTGCCCGACCCGTACTGCATTCGCGCCGAAGACAAGGCGCTCGCCGACGCCCTTGCCGCCATCGGCATCAAGACCGAGCTGATTTTTCCGGAGGATGATGACCTCTTGGGGAATTATGCGAACGTTCAACGAGAGCATCGCGGACACTACTACACCTGCGACGAATGCGGAGCTCCCCTTCTTGTGAGGAGAGACCCTCTTTATGATTTCGGCGTGGCCCTGAAAGCCCGGGAGGTCCTCCAAAATCCCTGCCCCCGATGTTCCGGTGCATTCACGAAGGCATTTATTCAATTTGAAGGCGGCCCCGACAGCCGTCTATTCGAGAAGCTGATGGGTTCTCAACGCATAGCTTCAAAGCTGCGGATTAGGCTCCAGAAATCGGCCGGCTTCATTGGACACATTGTTCGGCCGCGCGAACACAGGGGAGGCGCAGCACATCAAGTTCGGACGCCTGTGATGTCCCTCCTGGGACTTCTGATGGGGCTTTCCGAAGGCGCGCGGCAAAACGTATACTATCCAGGACGTACCTATGTGAAAAATTTCCAGGAGATCACGCCGCATCTGAAAGGCTACGTCCGCTCGCAAAAGGCGACCTACTGCTTTCGGAATGGCCTGACAAAGTTGGTCTTTCCTTCAGCGAGTGAGAATTTCAGGGAAGGCATAGCTGCCGCAATTAACACCCTGAGCCTGGTGACAAGGCTGCACGGGGCAGCTATCGTGGTTGGTCGCTTCTTGAGGATTGATGAGGAGAAGCAGCCTGGAAAACGCCTGTTGACCCTGGCCGACAACGAAGATGCTAAACTGATCGTCGATAATGAGCTTTGGGCGAGCCTCTGCCAGTCGTTCGGCGAGCCGAAGATCCCCGGAAATGGCCATACTATGGAATCGCTTGTCATCGCCATTGTGACGCGCGACGGCGAGGAGCTGCGTATCAAGGACGCCGCCTGGATCAGGACAAACCGATACGGCATTTTGACCCTGAGCGACTACGAACACGCAACAGTCGAGGCCCTGATCTCACTAGGCTACAAGTTTTTCAAACCCCAGCAGCTTCATCTTCGCTTCGGAAAGGAGGCGTTGCTGGTTGATGTCCTAGTGTTTCCAAATGCTGGGCCGTTCGTCCTTGAGGTGGACCCAAACAGCTCGAATGCCGAGCCGAGGAAGCAGCTTCGCAACTCGCGCCTCACGAAAGGGGACGTGCCATTTCATTCATACGACCCGGTCAGGCATTCGGATCTTCGTTACATCTTGCCTCCTGGCATCGGGCCCTGGTGGCCGGGAGTCGCGTGACATTGAACAATTTCAAGCCGGCGACCGGGGCATTGCCGTGATCGAGGTGTTCGAGGTTCCGTAGCTGTCCCAATAAGGACCCTTTTCGAACATCGAACGCCGTCGTTAGGTTGGGCGCGGACCTGTTGAAATTCCTCCACTTCGATCAAAGTTTTCCGCGACTATTCCGAACCGTTGAAGATCATGATAGGGGCGGTGGCTTGAAGACCCTGAAGCAGGGCGTAAGGAAGCGTTGAATGAAAACCGGCAGCCCGATCAATCGTAGAAATTATTTTTGCTCATACAAATATTCGCCTGCGCCGCGAGCATCGCTCACCGGCGCGACCACAAGCGACTTCGGGATGTTGAATGCGGATTCATCGATCGCGGCAGATTGGTCGAAATCGCGGCGAATGCCGCCAGTAGGCGAAGAAAGCGTGGATACCAAATTCCCAGTCACGGGATCCAGCTCGTAAACTGAACTCACTCTAGCGCCATTGATTGTCCGTGTCCTCGTGACGCTGAGCACCTGGTTTCCGCCATCGCTTCCATTCGACACCTCAAATGTCGATTGGTCGTCCGCAGACTCAATTTCATCGGCCTCCTTCCCCAAAGATTGGTGCATGCCGACCGTATCGACCGGAACCTCATTGCTGGTGATTAGGAAAGCGACGCCCTCTTTCCCTGGGCCATCCCCCATGTCCCAGTTTCCATTCTCGTTGGTGATTTCCGTACGGCTTGTCCCTGGGATTATCTTCATGGTTTCCGCATTGAAGGTCGCCGTCGGCCCGCTGAAATTCAGGGTGTCCATTCGAAATAGATCCCCTCTCGTCTGTGATCTCTCGTGAACGAGCGTGAACGACGCATAGAATTCTATAAGTCCGTTTCCTGAATGGCTGCTAGTTGTCATCACCATTTTGTAGCTCTTCGCGTTTGCAATCCCACGTAAAGATCTGGCGATAAGTTTTCTAGCCATCGCGGCGTTGACCTTTCTCGCATCCAGCCTTTCCACCGAGGGAAAAGCTCCGACTGTCTGCATCGCAGACTGAACCTTTGTTTTGGTGACCGCCGCAACGGATACCCGCTCCGGATTACTAGGTGCCTGTGATTTCCGGAAAAGCCACAATAGCACGAGCGCCGTTACGAAGAATAAGATGAACAAGACTATTACAAATCGCCGTGAGGTTCGCGTCGCGGTGGCCATCGGTACAGACTGCGAATGCTATTCGCGAGATATAGCCGCTGCGATGACAAAACAACAGTACAAGGTATAGGGGGAAAGCGTCCCATAAACGACCGTTAAAGAGACACTGAGTGATTACGAACCGCGTAGGGGTGATTCAGAAGGTGATCGACCACGCCCTTGATCTCGCGCTCGGATTCGAGCCCAAAGCCGGTGCTTTTGAATCGAATGATGCCTTCAGAATCGAGGACGAAGACGCTCGGCCAACCGACAACGTGCCACTCCTTTGAGATAGGTCCTTTGGAGCCAAGCGGTCCGTTCCAAAACGAGGGCCATGTCATTTGCTCGCCAACTGCGGCTGCCAGCCCCCTTGCGATCTCAAGGTCCGAATTCACACCGACTAGGGCCACCGCCTTGCCAGCCAGGCGTTCAGCGAGCCGCCGTTCAATAGGCACCATGGCCATGCAGGGCCCACACCACGACCCCCAAAAGCTGAGGACGACGATCTTGCCGCGAAAATCACTGGTGTGCAGCGGTTGTCCCCTGAGGTCGGTCCCAGTGATATCTGGTGCTCGGACGCCGACGCAGAAATGCTCGATCTCGTCCAGGGCTTCCTGCGCGGCCTGCCCGCACGTGCCCGTATCTGCTCCACCCATTGGGAAAGAGCCATACTGCACAATGACGGCCCGGAATTTCTCCGCCGCCTGGGCATTCAGATGGCTTGACCCACCCGCCGCCTCCGCCTCTTCGAACTGCACCCGGTAGTCCTGCACATTCGGCCCAGTGAAGCGCACGTCGTCTGGGAGACTCTCGGTGAATTCGATGCTGGCTGCCCGTACCTTCAGGAAATAGGCGGCAGCGTAAATCGCGCAGGCGCGGGCCGCCGGATCCTTGTTTCGTTTTCCAACTGCATCGAACAGATCCGCAGCTGCCCGGTTGCCCGCGGGCCACCAATGCATCCCAATGTACCAGCAGATCCTGCCGACCCCCGGGTCTTCGGAATAACGATCAAGGAGGAGTTCAATGACGCGCGAATGCAGCCCCTTGAGGGTGGGCATTCCAGTTGCGCCTTGATCAAGCCTGTTCTCCAGCACGATCCATGCGATCGTCGAAAGCCCGTCGAACGACTTGTTGCCGCGCAGCAGATCCAGGATCTTGGGCACATCCTCTTGGTCTATCCTCACGTACGTAGCCCAGTTGTCCGATCCCTGGCTCCCGTTTTGGTAGGCTGTGTATGCGAATTCGACCTCCTGGCGGAGCCGGACAACCTGCGCGGCAGTGTCATCCGACGCGCGTACAGCGGGCAAAAACGATGCAGCCATCGTGATTGTGAGGAGAAAGCGATACAGCAGCCGAATCGGGGGATGTATGGGTTCGCCCAGCATTGTATTGGAGCACCTATAGCTTGCGGCCGCTCATTAGGTGCCAGACAACGTGCAAGCACAAGATTTCCAATTCACCCGCAAGCTTGTACCCAAATGGACCCTTTATTGGGCACTCAGCCGGGGCAACGGTCATTGTCGTTGATCGACCACTGCACCCGACTCAGGAAAACGGAGCACTGGGGCACGGGACCAGCCGGGGATTGGCAGGGCGGCGTTCCCAGGCGGCTTGGGTCCGCCAAGGCCGGCGTGTCGAAGCCTCTGTAAGCCCCCGGAAGGGAACAAGGGGTACTCCTCCAAACCCCGCCACTTCCCGTCCCGAGATGATCCGGAAGGGCAGGGCGGCCGGTTGGAACGGGTGGGCAAGCCGGCTGCGGTTGGGTTGACCATGGGAGGGCAGGGCACCGTCCGTGCGGTCGCGAGGAGGCGCCGGCAAGGCAGGTCCCGGAGGGCGAAGGGGCTTCGCCATCTTGGCATATATGGCTGGTACCCGACCCTTGAATATTGAGCAGCAGGCCGCGCTGGCCGCGGTCTTGGAGTCGGCCCCGCCGAGAGACAAAGCCCTGGTCGTATTTCTCCTAAACTCAGGGCTGAGGGTCAGCGAAGCGCGCTCGCTTACGGTCGGTGACGTCTGTGATGGAGGTAGGCTAAGGGCCCGGGTCCGGATCCCGAGGAGGCGCCTCAAAGGCGGCCGCGGCTGCTGGCGCCGCTCGGTCAGCGGGCGCGCGGTTGCGCTAAATTCGGCGATCACCCGAACCCTGACCGAGTACCTATTCGGTCGGTTCGGGTCAGCGAGACCGGTCGACCCGGCCGCGCCCCTGTTCCCGAGCCGGCAGGGTGGCGGCCCCGTCTCCCGCTGGCAAATAAACCGCACGATTCATGCCCTCTTTGTCGCCGCCGGGGTCGAGGACGCCGGGGTGCCTGGGATGTACGGCACACACAGCCTGAGGAAGGTTTACGCAGCTCGGGTATACGCCAACAGTGGCCGGTCACTTTTGTTATTAAAGGCCGCCTTAGGGCACCAGAGCGTGGCTACCTCTGAAAGGTACGTTTTAATCGGCGACGAGGAGGTCGAGAGGGTTGTCCTGTCCCTGTCCGAGCCTGTGGGTGACCTGGCAAAACGGAACGCAGGCCACCTTGCCGAGGCCCCGGCGATGGCCCGGCAACAGCTTCAAAACTGGTAGACTGTAACCTTCGGTTTCACGGTCCCCGATCACCCAGCCGCCATCTTGTATCATGCAGAGAACGTGCCCCAATTCCCGATACCTTCCGGCGCCTAGAACCCATTAGAATCCCGCCGTCCGGACCTTGGTCAAACGCCCAAGGGCAACGCGCCACCCAAGCCTCCAAGGGCGGCGACGGGGAGGTGTGCGGGTCGGATCGGGCCGTCCTGGGTAATAGGGATTTCATTCCTTCCAATCCCGCCATCTTACTGAGGCTGGCATGAGCTAAGGAGTTGAATGGGCTTTGGGGAAAGGAAGGAACTGTCGGCGGCGGAGCAATTGTCGAAGGGGCGTCCTTTGAATGGAGGCGGGACTGGAGATAGGGCGCTTGGACGTTTCAAAGGCGGGTAGGGCGGGTTGAAGAGCGCAGCGGCTCTGGATGGCAAGGGATGGTGGTCGGAGTCTCCAGGAGGCAAAGCGAGCGCGAGGCGTATCGGGTGGGAGCAAGGCGGGGGGGGTGGGCTGCTCGGATTGGCCTCGGGGTCGATTCCGGTTTGAGCTGGGGGGTCAGGCGGTCGCGTTGGCAAGAAATGGGCTCCTTACAAGATCGGGGATTCGTCTTTTGAAAAATGCTCCGTCGTTCGCGTCTACGGGTCTTCTCGGGTCCGATCGCTGGGCTTTCTGTGTACCATCGGGACGGCGACCGCAGGGTGCCAGGCATAGTCAGGTCTGCAAACAGGCGTTCTTGGGTCTTAGCGGGTCCGGTATAACCCTCTTACAGATAAACGATTACCCGCTGGAAGGGAATTGAAAGGGCTCGTTGCCGCCTTCAAGTCGGCGCCGGTCCAATTCATCCCGAATGCGCCGGTGAGATGGTCCATAATTTAGGTCTATGGACCAATCATCGAAAGAAACTGAAACTGTCCGGCTGCGGCTACCGCGCAAGCTGGTCGACGACCTGAATCGCGCCTTCGGCGACGCATCGCTGGAGGAAAGCATCACCTGGCTCCTAACCCGGTACCAAGACGCCCTCGGCGACAGTGCCGCGTGTGCCGACACCGAACTTTGGATCAAGCTCGACCGGGTAGAGGAAGCGGGCGCGCTCCTCGCGCTTTCCAATGTCGAGAACGCCGATGCCTACCGCCGCTTGGTCGGGGCCGAACTGGCCCGCGTGCGCGACGCAAGCGTCAATCTGGCCGACTTGGCTTGGCGGCTGCAAAATGAGGAACCCGTCCATGAATAGTACCTATTCCAACATACCGAACAAGGTGGAAGTCATCCTTCCCGAAAGCTGCCGGAGCATCCTCGCTCAGGTGTGCGAATCCCGGAAAATCACCCCCGGCGAAGCAGTAAATCTGATCATCATGTGGGCGTGCCGCGGCATTAAGGAGCACGGCTTGGGCAAAGGGGCGGACCTCCCCGCAGGCTTGGACTTTATCCAGGCGAAGCGGAGCGAGTTAATGCGTCGCGCCGACGAGGTCTTAACCGTATTCGAGGGCCATCTGCTGGACTCGCGCGCCCTCACTCAGGAAGTGAACAGGCGGATCCAAGGAGGTGCCAAGTGAGCGCCGGGAATGAGGCCTTCAAGAGGGTTCCCATAAACTGTGGCGAGCTTTCAAGACTCGAGGAGATCGGCACCCCGCGCTGGCTAAGAAAGGTGTTCGGCATCTTCGACGCCGACGCTGGCAAGGGAGGCGTCTACGCATTCGGACACTTGGCCTCGCTCCTCGCCTCAAAGGGCCTTGAGGCCACTGGCGCGACCTCCGAATCGACGCTTCAATTTCTGCGCAATTGGTGGCTTGGCGAACGACAGGGAGCCAAGGTCCAGGGCATCTTTGTTGATGCCAAGCTCGACGCACGGATAGCGGGAGAGTTGACGAGCCATGGGCTAACGGAAGAGCCCTTTCTAACCTCCGCCTTTCATCACGCCGTGGTTCGGTTCGCGGCGCGCCATCATCCCGGTTCGACCCTAGGCTGGACGGCCGTGAATGGCCTCCAGGAGGGACATGCTCACGTCCAAGCCTTGTTTCATCCATTGGCGTCAGATGGCCGGCAGGTCAACCTGGAGGGGAGTCAAGACGGCAGCCAGGATGGGGTAGCCGGGGGTCTCCAAAGCGCGTTTCGCGCCGCCGTGCGGAGCCGGTTTATAGCCATAACGCAACCGCCCAATGTGGACCCTCGGGCACGGAAACTAGCCGCAAACCAATGGATCCTTCTTTGCTGGCATGCGAAGCGCGGAATCGATCTAAGCGACGATGCCTCACTATGCGCAGCAGCCTCCCAGCTCGACCATTTGCTGGGCTCGCCGGCCTTCAGTAAAGAGCTGGAACATGCGATCGGGGAGGCGGAAGAATTTTTCTGGACGTCAGGCGCCAAACCTCTGGCGCCGGAGATGATCAGCGCCCGTTGGAACGAAATGATTGAACTCTGGGACTCGATGCGCGCGGAACACTCGAAGTTGGCTATGGGTAGCATTCAAGCCCACCTTTTGAACCGAGCTCAATCTGGCGGGTACCAGCCGATCAGGGGTATTCATGTCCAACCGGCCCCGCCGACCGAGTCGGAATACTGCCATATGGCGGCAAGCGGGTCTTCAAAATCCCCGTTGAACATTCGTGCCGCCTTGAGGGCGCGAAGGGCGGCCTCCTCCGAACTGCATGCTTCGAGGCACGATTTGCACACCATCTACAAGGAGTCGCTCGCCAATATGTTGCTTCGGACCGACGTGGTCATGTATTTCGCCGGAAACGCGCTGGCGACCATTGAGCTTCATTGCGCGACCGGTCTTCGGCGCAAGCCCGGGCTTCTCGATGCTGGCGCCGACTTTGGTTTGCCTGCGCAACGGTACGTTCGCTCGAAGGCTTGGACTGAATCTCGCGCAGAACAGGCACTAAATGCCGCCGCCGGGCACGGCACCGAGGCGCATGCGTCCATCGTATCCACGGAAACAGAGTCTTTGCTCGCCAGGGAGCACCACGTAAAATGGCCAACACTGGACGAGTCGCCCCAAAGTGACGTTGGCGAAGCTCAGGGCGCCTGAAAACCAAGACAGGGTGTTCGATCTCGAGTTCGGCAACTGTAGCTTGCCGATCCGGGCGATGGACGTCCCCAGAAGAGGGCAGCGCACCCGTGTCTCCGGTCCGGGCTTACCTGACGTGGAATTCCTGGATCAAACGAGAGACAGAGTCCGGAGCTAAGCTCCGGTTACGGGCAAATGCTGCGGGAGTCTCGTTTCAGGCATTATGTCTCTCTGGAGTTGGCGCAGTGAAAGGATGTCAGGTGTGGAATTCGCGTTTTCGGCTCCGGGATTGGCCTCGCCATCTTGGTTTTATGCCCGATCCCATTCCCATCACACCTGCCGCAAGGCAGCGCCTGGAGCGCGCCATCCTCCTTGAAATCGACCGCTTAAGCGACGCCGTCTGGGAACTGAGGCAGGTCGATACGGAGGTTTTCGATGTTGGTATGGACGCCCTCGGGAGCGAGCCGGCCCTGGCCATGTGGTTGGTCCAGCCGTCTTCTGCCTTGGGTGGCGGCTCACCGCTGCCCGTGCTGGCCAGGCCCGAGGGTCGAAAGGAGGTGCTTGGGCTACTGGAGGCGCTGGCGGAAGCCGGCCAATTCTGACGGCCAGCCTGGATGGCGGCTTCCAAGAGGCGACGTCCATTTGTAGGTCGGGCAGCACCATGCCCGAAAAGTCGTCCCTGGCGGTGCCATCTTGAAGGCATGCATACATCTCCTCCCTGACACCCGCTACCCGCCTTTCCATCCCAAGATTTCTGAAATGTTCTTCCCCAAGACCACATTCTCGCACCACGACCTGAACAGCGGCCTCGTCGCCACAGTCAATCGCGTCCACGAGCCCGGGCTCAAGGACGAGCTGGACCGCGCGATTCTCGCGTCCCACAAGACGCGAAACGTGATTCTGATCGGCGATGGCAAATTCGAGCTTTTCGCCGACCTGACGACGGTCAACCCCGACGGGACGGCATATTTCTTCGTGGCCGCGGGTGCGCCGCTCGGGGACGGCCAGGTTCCGGTTGGCGCGACGCTCTATGATGCCGTAGCCGCGAGCCTGCTCGCAACCGCGCCGAATGCCTGGAGACATGTGTTCAAGCGGTATTTGGCCAACGTTTCTAACTGCACCTCTCCTGATTCAAGCTGGAGCGCGCCGGGTCCCATGCCGCGGGGCACGCCGTGGCTGACCGGTTTCTCGTCGTCGCCGAGGGCGCATTTGCTGCGCGAGGAGAAAGTCCTTCTCTGGAAGCTCGTGCGCTTGGTCGGGCTCAACGTGCTGGAGCGCTGCGAGCACGGCGCAGCAGAGGCGGCGTTGGAGGGGAATATTCCCGAGATAGACCCAGGCCGGTACATCGAACTGGGTGATTGGCAGGATTAAGAACCCGGGTTTGCAGGCCCCATACTTATAGGAAGCCAAATCTCACCCATGCGAATTTTACATGTCAGCGACCTGCATTCTGCCGATGCCCATTTCCAATTTGTGAAGAAGGTGTGTGGGTATTTCGATTTGGTCTGTTTGACAGGCGATTTACTCGACCTCAATTCGCAGCGCCCAGTAGGAGACCAGATCGAACGGGTGTTGGCTCATCTGGGGACTATCCCGGTGCCCCTGGCAATCTGCAGCGGGAACCATGACAGCGAGGCAGGTCTTGGGCCGCGGCTGGAACACGCAGCGTGGCTCAAGGAGGCGCGGCGCAAGAACGTTTGGATCGACGGCGACTCGTTCAAGATGGGGAGTCATGCGTTTAGGTGCATTCCCTGGAGCGGGACCCTGCCCGAGGACGGGGCAAACGAAATCTGGCTCATACATGCACCGCCAGACGAAACACCGACTGGCATAAGCGTCGGCGGTGCAGGGTGGGGTGATTTTGAATTTGGTGAACTTTGCAGAGCCGGTAGGGGACCAAGGCTGGCTTTATCGGGCCACGTCCACTGTCCCCAGCGGTGGTACGCAAAAGCTGGCCGCACTGTTTCACTCAATCCAGGCCGACCGGACACGGCATCTACGCTCAATTATATCGGACTCGACCTCGCTCGGGGCGTGGTTGCCCGGAGCCACGTGTCGGGTGATACGGACTTCCTGAAGCTTTAACCATCAACCAAACGAAAGATACCCATGCTCGACAAAGAAAAAGTCCTTACCATCGGCCGCCTTGGGCTGATCTCATTGGTCCTGAACGCGGTCACCATCGCCGCATTGGCTTGGCCCTTCGAACATCTCTGGAACGTGGCGCTCGCGCCGATCTGTGGCGTGCCCGCCATTGGCTATTGGCGTGCTCTTGAGCTAGGTCTCCTCTGGAGGATTCTGAAGGGGATCGGTGACGGAACGAACCTTGGCGTGACGTTTCGTGAATAGGCCGTTGAACGCCCCGCCTAACAGACTGCATGAGTCCTTTCCTCGATCAGCATGATACCGGGGTAGAGCACGCAGCCGAGGCGCCTTTGCTGCCACAGGAAGCCGTCGTTAGGGAGATTCAGGGAGCCATTGGACGGGGCTATCGCCGGCTTCTTGTCCTGGGCCCTCCTCGCTCTAGGCGGCTCGCATCTGTGCGTAAGGCGCTGGGGGCGAATTTCAAGCTGGCAATCATCGACGTCGGGTCCGTTCGTTCGCGCTCGGACCTCGATTCGGCTGTGCGACGGGCGGCCAAAGGGGCGGACTTCTACGGCGGCATGCGCAGGCTGCAACGCCAGGGGCAGCGGCGACGCATTGCCATCATCTTCCATAACTTTGACGGATGTTTCGGTTCACCCGCAGAGGACCACGTGGTCTATCGTATCTGGTCGGAGGTAAGCTATCACTGTGAATCCCCCTGGGTGGTATTCACGGCGCGTAATCCCGCTTTCGTTGTCCGGTTGGTTGGGAGCTTTGGTTCGTTCCGGGCTTACGTCCGAA